>Ga0247837_1000479_pt1 | contig 84154 bp, 53 predicted proteins | sample LaCtaG_2_FD_187115 | JGI IMG/M metagenome (GOLD analysis project Ga0247837, IMG submission 187115) | Freshwater microbial communities from meromictic Lake La Cruz, Castile-La Mancha, Spain - LaCruzMarch2015_14.5m | ecosystem: Environmental > Aquatic > Freshwater > Lake | place: Spain: Castile-La... | reverse complement strand
TGCCGCAGCTTTCTCAATAGTCTAATGCAAGGAGACTCTGCTAAGATGGATATGCTCAGTTTCGAGTCGAGCAACTCCTCCAAGCCGCTCGATCTCAATGGCTACATCTCAATGCAGCCGCCAGTCCCTGCAGTTTCCAGTATTCAGAGTGAGGTTAAGATCAAGGCATTTGAAGAGTTCGTGGAAGAGCCTTTGAACAGTGAGTCGACCTCATCGTCCTGTTGGAGTCTGAAGTTCTACCAACCCTACTTTGATGTAAAGACCAGCACAGTGCTGGGAAGACTACAGAAGGTGTTGGTGCCGGGGGGAGACTTCTTTGAGCAGGAGCGGCCGGATATGTACGGACCTTTTTGGATTGTGACGACTTTGGTGTGCGCTGTGACGATGGCGGCGAATGAAGTGGAGGACCAGAAGGGCTACCATGTGTCGCTGTTAGTGTGGACTGCAGGAGTCCTCTATGGACTGGGCATCGAAGTGCCTCTAGCCACTTACTGCATACTTCGCAGTCACAGCAGCTACTTCAAGTTCGCGCGACTACTGTCTCTCTACTGCTACTCCTACCTGCCTTTCATCCCAATCACTCTCCTGTCAGTCTTCCTAACCTGGGGCTGGAGTCTCGCTGCAGTGTGCCTCGCAGTCCTATGGTCTCTGGTGTTCCTAGTAAAGCAAGGGCTGGCAGCTGTTGAGGGTCTCGAAAGCTCACAGCGAGGGCTGGTTTCAGCGATAGTCCTGGGCGGACATGTGAGTCTCGGTTTCTTCCTCAACTGGTACCTCGTGGCCAAGAAGATCTAAGACGTAATTCACGCTATTTCTACTGACATATATCGTGAGGGTTGGTAGACGGTATGTACAATATCAACACTTCAGCACTTCGAAGAGTTCCTTCAAAGTCAGCATGTCGCTTTCAAAGCCCCGCTTGGCATTGGCCTTGGCTAGGAGTCTCGCCAGCACAGCAGTCTGCACAGTTTCACTGGACCCCTTCAAAGCCAGGCCCACAGCAGTTTGCAGGTCTCCGCGGTGCAGGCAGTCGTTGTAGCTCAGTAACTTGAAGAAAACTGTGTGGACTTTACAGAGCAGTTTGAGCGCGGAGTAGTTCGTTTTCCAACTGGCGGCAGCCTTGGAACCCATGTTGTGGGCCATTAGGTCGCTGCGGTATATGCGCACAACTGCTCGTTTGAACAGTTCTAGAGACACCCACTTGCAGCGGCGCAGAGGCTCCAGCAGCACTCGCAGTGTGGACTCGCTAGTGACGTAGGCACTGAGGAATAGGGCTTCCACCTCTGCTTCGTGGATGAGCGGCTCGTTGTCACTGAGTCTTGCAGCGGGACTGCCTTCCAGGCGGGAGTAGAGCGTTTGGAAGCCTCTTTCGATTGCCTGGATGTCCTCCGCGGAAACTGAATTAGCAGTTACGAGGCACTGCAGGCGCTTTGACTGCAGGGGCGAAGGAAAGGGTGAGGGTTCTGGAGACTCTGGCCTCGCTGGCAGTGGACTTGAGAGAAGACAGTGAGAAGGTGCGGGCAGGACTGAGGCCGGGGTAAGGGGATTTGCTGCGACAAGTGGCGTAGGACGAGCCTGAAGAAGCCTCGCTTAAACTCACATCTAGACGACTGGGCGGCCGCCCTCCCAGGTGGAGCTGTACATGTGTGCTGAGCAACTGTGTCAGCTGACTCAGTAGTACGCGATCACGGGTGTTGTCGGGAGAGCGGTCGTTGAGGTCCTGCATGGAGGCGTCTTGATCAATGTTTATACACTGAAGAGCATTGGTGGCCTGGAAAGATGGAACTCAGTAGACACATCAGAACCCCGACTTCCTGCCCTCCAATATCCGATCAAACCCTACGAGACAGTCTCATAAATGGACCGCTGCAAGTTGGCAGTACTGGTGCCTCCGCTCCCTCTGACCTCCAACTCTCAACTGGCCTCTACTAGTCGCTCGGACCTTAGTGCCTATGTCAAATCCACGACGAGATGGAGTGAAAGACCCATGCTTGGCTTCATTCCCTTCGTCAATGAAAGAGACTCTATGGGGAAGTTGATAACTGCGAGGGCGACAATAAGCAGAACCGCCCCTACAACGCCCAGACCAATGCTGAAGCAAAGAAAGGCGAAAACGCATGCTTTGCGTCTATGCACGAGGGTCATATCGAAGGTACCTGCTGTCGGGACTTACTCCCTCACGTCCTCTTGGACGAAACCGTCTTTTCACACTTCCAGCAGCTCAAGCAGGAAAGCACTTAGTCGCTTTACTAGCCCGACTACTAGTCCCTCCCCTCAGCCAGTTCTTTTCCACCAGTCAGCTCTATTTAGCCTGTCTCAACCAAGGCTTAAGATTCACCACAAAGAACTAGGCGGCTCCAGCAAGGACTACGGGTCGGAGTGGGAGCGAAAGCAGAGCAAAAACAAGTTCGCAGCCCTGACACTGCAGGGAAACCCTGAAGAAATACAGACTCTTCTCAGCTTCCAGTCTCAGAAAGCCGTCAAGGACAGGATACTTCCGAAGTTCAAACACGTCACCGGAAATGTGTATAGGAAAGCGAGTCCAAGTTCTCCCTCTTCCTAGAGCTGTGTTAGAAGCAGGGAATAACCATACAGTGCAGGGGAATGGCCTAAACTACCGCTAACTTAGAGCAAAAGCAAGTCGTGAGGCACCAAGTCCAGCATCTGATCACAGTGCAGCGCGACATACTCCAAGTTGAGGTTGACGACATCGAGCTTCCGCATGAAGAGTTCCTGCCTAATGACGGCTGCATGCACTGCATGAGGGCCAGTGCTGCCCACCGTCTTGGAGAGTTGTTGGGAGAGGTTGAAAGTGGGTCCAACGCGCAGCCACTTGAGCACAGGGGTTTCTCCCCGGGTCAGCTGGTCGTTCAGGTAGCCGATAGCCTTGTCTGAAAAGCTGCGGGCTACGAATTTGACGAATGCGGATTTGTGGGAGGCGAGGATCTTGACCTGTGCAACTTCACCGAACTGCGTAAAGTACCCTTTGAGTGCGTCTTCGTTCAAATACACAGTACTCAAATCCTGCACAAACAAGGTGCAGCCAGTCGAGTCCACGAAGTTTTCTGAGTACGCCTCAGGGGTGGAGTCCGCTCCTGGCTGCATGTAGGTGTTCACCATCTCGGTCTGGCGCTTGGCAATCGCGGGACTGAGACGCATCAAGCGAGTGCCGCAGTAGGCTCCCTGCATCTCCACCAGGGCTCGCTGGCAGTCCCTGCCCGTAGCGAACTTGATGAAGCCGTAGCCTTTGGACCGGAAAGTCACAGGGTCAGTCACTACTTTGGCGGAGATGACTCCCGGGATTTTGAGGGAAAAGGTCTCGAACAGCTGGTTGTCCGTCACAGCGGGATCCAAGTCATTCACAAAGAGAGAGTTGTCGTACCCAACTGGCACATTGGACATGTGCACCTCAGGAGCTGCTTGCTGTGTCTTCGGCCCCATCCCGTACTGCGCCCAATTGAGCTTGAAGACATGCTCCGTATTGGGCACTGGCAGGTTATTGTAGGCGTGCAGCACAGTGTCTGCCACTTCATGACTCACAAAGTCCACGAAGCCGTACCCTACAGGCAGGTTGGTGTTCTTGTCTCTGATCACTTTCACGGTCACAGGACTGCCGATGCCTGCGAACAGGGAGGAAATGAAGTTTTCGTCCATCCAGGGCTCGAGTTCCCCCATCCAGAGTGTGCGGCTTGTAGCGATCGCTAGGTTTTGGAAGTCGGGTAAGGTGCTGAGAGCGTCGGGCACGGAGAACGCCATTGTAATGCAGGGCTGCTAGTCTAGTCGGAGCAGGTTTGGGAGTAAAGCTTAAACTGGCATCTGAATGTATAGTATGAAAATCACTCCGGCCATCGCCGAGTCAGTCTCCGTCCTGAACAACGACGACTCTAGCGTGCTCGTGTCGTCTCCTACTTTTTCCCACACTCTGCGCTTCCTCGACCCTGCACTCGAGGAGTCCTTCCAAGACTTCCTATGTGAGAAAGCCCAATCCAACATTGCGCTGTACCCCTCCGCCAATGAACGGTTTCTGCTCTTCACCCTGCTGTTCCTGTCCAATATCGTCATCACGGCGCTTAGCTATATAGTGGACATAGTCTCTTACGACCTGCCGGGCGGCGGTTTGGCGATTCAATATGTGGGGCAATTTCTCCTTATTGTCTGTTGCCTCACTTTCCTGTGTATCAACCAGAAGCTCAAGAGCGACCCGAAGCCTGTGGTCAAACTGCAAATCTCCCTTTACGTCCTCTCCTCCTGCCTATTCACAGTGCTGGATTCGTCACTTATATACACAGTGATGGACGGAGAGGACATCAAGCCGACTCTGGTGGGCATAATTCCCCTGCTAGTGACTTTCCTGGCCATGCAGTACTTGTTTGCCTGTGAATTCTTCTTCTATGGCTTAGCCACGACTGCTTCGCTGGCCGTGTACTTGGGAGTGCACTTGGCGGCGCGGGACCGCGGCATATCGCAGATTTTGCTGGAATCTGCGATGTTGGGAGTGGCCAGTTCCTTCCTTATTCGGCGGCTGTACACCCAGGAGAAGGCGGTGCGTCTGGCGTTTCTATTGGACAGACAAGAAGACACGGGGAAAGTGCAGAAAGCCAAGACTATGAACAGCACTCCTCCTACCCATCAGCCCTTCCTGTCAGCTGAGCCAGACGACATCCCATCCCGGCTCAACAGTGTGCATTCAGTCCTTACAGAGGCTTTGGGAGTTGTCACCTTTCAAGACTTCCGCTCCAAACTGCGCTCAGCTCTGAAAGACCTGGAAATCGCTGCTTCCAGACTATCGACCCAGCCGCCTCCCGAGCCCTATGCGCCTAAAGTCGAGCGAATCAACCCAAACATCGACGAGGACGACCGTATATTTGTCCAGCAAAACTACATGATGACCAAAGCTTCCGACTACGCCAACCAATCCGCAGCCCCAGCCACCCAAAAGGAAGTCGTGACTCTCAATATCAACCTTGAGTATGGACTCCACGAACTGCTGGCGGTGATGACGCAGTTGGGGAAAAACTGGAACTTCGATATGTTCTTTGTGACGGAGATGACCAAGGGCAAGCCGATTAATATCATTGGAAGGTACTGCTTGTCCAAATTTGACCTTACGAGTAAATTCAATATTTCGGACGCTCTGGCTCAGAAGTTCTTTTCTGCACTGGAAGGACGGTATAAGGATAACCCTTACCACAACTCTACGCACGGAGCAGACGTGCTGAACTCCACCTTTTTCCTCTACAACCGCTCCTTCCTTATCGGCCATCTAACAGATGTGGAGATCCTCGGAGCCGTCGTAGCGACTTTAGGCCACGACGTAGGCCACAGCGCCTTCAACAACCGATTCATGGTGAACAAGCGAGACCCACTGGCCATCACCTGTAAGGACTACGCAGACAACGACATGAGTGTGCTAGAAATGATGCACGCCTCTATCACCTACTCCCTACTGCAAGAGGAAGACCTCAACATCCTCAAGAATCTGGACACTGACTCGTGGATGCTCTGTCGCAAGGTCGTGCTGAAGCTGATCCTCGCCACTGACATGGCCAGACACTTCGAGTTGTTGGGAGGGTTCAAAGCCAGCCACGCTGTGGTCAACACTGCGTCTATGAGTAAGATAGATGAGCGGATTGCCATTTGTGAGATGTGCATCAAGGCGGCAGATATCGGGCATGCGGCGAAAAGCATTGACTTGCATGAGCGCTGGACCTTGCTAGTGTGTGAAGAGTTCTTTCAGCAGGGGGACACTGAGAAGAAGCTGGGACTACCTGTGTCTATGTACTGTGACCGGGAAACCACTGACATCGCCAAAGTAGTCCCTATGTAGTCCCAATTCGGCTTCATCCAGAACATCGTGCTGCCGCTGTATGTAGCCATCAACAACTTCTTGGGGTCTAAGGACGTGGAGACCTTCTGCATCGAGCAGTTGCGGGTGAACATGGGCGTGTGGGAGGCGAAGACGAGGAAGAAGCGGAGATACACGATCAAGTCGAAGCCAGGCGAGATGCACCTGCTGAAGAACGAGTTCCAGAAGCTGAGTGAACGCATCCGAGGGGAAAAACGAGGGTAAGCGCTAGACAGAGGCACTGGGGGAGGCAAGGATGAACGTGAGGCTTCGCTCTCTGTGATTCTGTAGCCTAAATCAACACTTCCCTGCCGCTGCACTTACTAAGGGAACTAAACCTGTGTGACAGCGTTGAGCTTGGCGCAGGTTTCTTCCAGCAGACTGAGCAGCGTTTCCTCAGTGGCCTCTCGGTCCTTGCGCTCCTGCTCCAAGTCGCTCTTAATGCGACCCACTACGTCCTTTAGCATTGCCAGCATAGCTTCCTCACTCTCCTCTCGAGCCCTCCGCTCTGTGAGCAGTTCCGTCTGCACTTGCTGGAACTCGTCTTTCACTGCATTGCTCAGCGAAGACTCCAGACTTTCCTTCTCTTGAGCCAAGGCCTTCAGTCCATCAGTCAGTTTGGGCACTTCCGAGTCTATTTGCACACGAATGGCCTCAAACACCTCCATGCGACTGCGAGTTTCCTTCAGTAGTTCACTGCGCAAAGCCGCACTGCGGTCATCAATAGCCTTCAATAGCTTTAACTCGTTGTCTTTGCGTGACTATGTGCACTTTACCCCCAACTCATCACTGAGAACCTGCTGAATGCGTTGCTCCAGCAGGGCTAAGTCTCGCATTTTCTGCTCCATGAGAGACTCTCTGCCGCCCCGTTCCTCTTCCAAAGCCTTCTGCAGCCTGGCCACTTGCTCTCTGAGAATATTGACTTTCTTGTTCGTCTGCTCCTGCACTTCCCACATCTGTTCCTCCAAGGCCTGGTATCTGCGCTCGAGCTGGTCCAGTCGCCCCACTCGGTCTGTCTCCAGCGTGGTCTGCAGGCCGCTGAGCTGCTGCGAAATGCGAGTGATGCGGTCTTGCTGCGAGTACAGCACAGAGCTTTGGCGGCTCATTATATATAAAGGAGGGAACTCTCCCTGCTTTACCAGAAGCACTGCCAACCATAATGTTAGTCCTAAATAAACCCCCACAGCTCTAAATCCAGTATCTTGAAGTCCTCCGTCCCCGCCAGGTCGTTGTTCCCATATGTATCACAGTAGGACGACGTGCCACTCACCAAGTCCGCAGAGACGCACAGTCCTGACTGCAATCCTGCCCCAAACCTAATCGACTGCAGGTCCGATATAATGTAACACTCATTCAGCAATGTAGGGTGGAACGCCCTCAACACCCCTCCTTTGAAGGTAAATACGAAGCTTTCCCCAGTGCCGTAGAACCTTTTCGTGACTCTCCAAGGCTCCGATATGAACCCGCCGAGCACTGTATGAGTGGTGTCCTGCACAATCAGCAAAGTGGCTCCGAAGTTGCAAGCGTTGCGGTACATAGTGCGCAGGGCAGGGCCGTGTTCAGAGGGCGAGTAGACGAGCTTCCAGTTGCGGAGTTGGAAGACTTTGGGCAGTTCTTTGCGCAGGGCAGAGAACTGGAGTTCGGTGAGGATGTTGGATTTGATGCTTTGCACTTTCTTCTTGATGATGCCGTGGAAGGCTGGGGAGTCGGAGATAGACAGAGAGGGCAAAGCGCGGCTCGGACTGCTTTCTTCCATAGGGACTTCATCAGAAGAGTCTGAAAACCACTCCTCAGAATCCTCAGCCGCTATAATTGCATCCGAAGACGCCCTCATGGACACAAACTTCTGCGCATCTCCGTACTCCTCAAAGAACGGTATTACAGTTTTAACTCGTCCATTTTCCCCCACTACCTGGTCGCGAAACTCCAATATCGCCTTGCATAGAATACTCGACTCTTCCGCAAGTTTCTCCGGCGTCAAAAAGTCATAAAATACATTCTTCTTCTTAGACAATCGAAAGACAATTTTGACCAAAGTGCTTTCCAAGGCTCGTAATGCGACGAAAAGGTGCAGGAAGTGCTTGGCGCCCTGGACTACATACTTGCACTGCAATACATCGTGAATGTCCACGAAGCAGTAGTATTGGCAGTGCTGAGTCTCTACCTTTTCTCCGTCAGGTCGCTTCACAATGCATTTCTCAGTTTCCACTTCGAAGCTGACGAAGTACTCACTGATGGTCAGAGCACCTTTCACACGGCCTTCGTTTGTGCAGTAACTTGCGCTTTTCTTCAACAACTGACACACGACGTCCTGATTTGCTTCGTGGCTGGTCAGGAGGCAGGAAGCGCCTGTGGCTGTTTGCGCTCTGATTTTAAGCGATTTGCCTGGGAGAAGTGCAGAGTGCTCAGTGAGATGGTTGATTTTGAGTAAGGTGTGGAGTCTGTGTGGACTTTACGGCATGTCGAAGCGAAGGGCAATGCCAGGCGCTGTGTCGTGCTCACACACAACATAGTCCTCGTACTCCATATTACTCACTAGTCCTTATCTAAAAAGTCCGACTTGATCTTCTTGCGTAGGTCCATCTGCGCTCTGGCCTCTTTCTCCAAAGTGTCCAAGTCGTCACTTCCCAGTCTCGCGGCTATGAATGCGAAAATGCCCACATACCAAGCCAGAAACCCCAGCAGAGACAGCCAGGTCTTGACTCGCACAGAGCGTGGGTGCAAAGTGTGGAGATGACCCAGGCGGTACCGCATTTCAGTAGTGAGTTGGGAAGCCGGGAGACCACTGAAGATGTCATCAGGGTCTCTGCGCTGGCCTTTGATGTCAGGTAAGGGAGTACGGAAGTCCGGGTCACGTCTACTGATAGAAGTCGAGGGTGTCACCACGTCCGCTGCCAGGGCAGAGGTCTTCTTCAAGTTCTTTCCGCTGGAGAGCACTTTTTTCAGCATTCTAATAGATGCTAGTCCTGAGTGAACTTCCCTGCGTCGAACTCGGGGTTGAGCAGTGCAACTCCATTCATGCCTTCCTCGTCGTACACTTCCCGCAACTTGGGGTTGGACAGGATGTCGTACGCAGTCTTCACCTTGTCGAAAGCCACAGGGTCTCCGCCCTTGTCGGGGTGGTTGGACAGGGCCAACTGTCGGAAGGCGGTTTTCAGCTCTGCAGCGGTGCAGTTCACTGGCACGGTCAGAATGTCATACAGACTTTCGGTGATAGGTCCATGGGCAGTGGGCCGGTTTCTGGGCTTATCCGGCTCTTCCGGCCTGTGATGGAACTTCACCTTCGACCGAATGTAGTCCTCATAGGCTTGAAACCTCCCCGTAGTCTTCGCTTCTTTGAGCGTCTTCAGTTTCTCAAAGACCACAGGAGTGCCGCCCTCAGTGTTGCGACGGTACTTGCCGCCTGGACCCAAGTCATATATCACCCTGGCTTTGGGGTTGCTGTCTTCCTGGGGCTCGTACACACTGTCTTCCAGCACTTCCTCGAGGCGGATGGTGGTGGAGCCTTCGGGATGTTTGGAGTGCTTGTGCTTCTTGTGGTCTCTGTGTTCGTGTCTCTTGCAGCCATTGGTCCGCTGCTAGGGAGGAGAGCCTGTGTTCTCCACTACTAGCGTATATATACAATGGCTCGTATGGCCAGGTATGAATCCCAACGCAACTGGCTGCCATACACACAAGAGACATTAGCTAGGGAGTTATAATGGGACTGTTTGGAAAGTGGAAACGCTGTCTAAGAATTATGGGTGGAGTTCTGTTATTTTGGACTTCTGGCCACAATACTCCCCACCACCGACTCTCTTATAACGTCATGAGGGAAATCTGTGCATACTTCGATGGCCGTCGTCTACCGATAATTGACAAAAATACTCTTTATATATCCAGCACAGAAGTCAAATCTTACTTTTCGTACAAACTCGCAATAAAGACTGCATCAAACCCTCCACTTGTACTAATTGGGCAGACTATCTATCTCTTCACGTGTGGAGTCAACAGTAATCTCTAGGCAGAAAATTGCACCTTGAAAATGAACTTTTTCGGGGAGTTTACCCACCTTAGTGAGTCTCCAAGAGCAGGCCTAAGCAGCCCAGCTTCTCTCCATGATACAGAAAACGACTATATTTTTCTCTTCGGAGGGACTATCAAACGTGCAAAAACTCGCAATATTGAGGTCTACGACCGTCACTCAAACCACTGGATTAGCATCAAAGCCCAGCTGCTGTGCCCACGAAGCCATTTTCCAGCCGTAAAGTGGCTCCGAAAGGCCTATTTGGCAGGAGGATGCGAGGCCAGGTATATGGAAGCTTTTGATCTGGACACAGGGGAGAGCTTACCACTGTTCCAAGGTTTCGGATTTGGCGAAGTGAGAGAGTGGGGGGGACTTATTAGTGGAGATTCGCTGATAGTGGGGCTGTCCAATTGGATAGTGGTTTTTCACCTGCCGACGCTCACTTTTAGATATTATTGCGAACCAGAACGAGGGTGGAATCAGCAATTGAGATCATTTTGGGTGTTGGGAGAGTCACTATGGCAAAGAGAGGCAAGACTCTATCAGGGATGTCTCTGCGGGCAACGAATGCGAAGTCCTACTTTCTCTTATTAAGTAAGATACAGCAGTTCTTATAGTAATGGGGGAGGAGAAGGACCCTGTAAGAACGAAGCCATTGATAGATTCTCCAATACAGAAACCAGTTCAGCAGTTAGTCCAGCCACAACCTCATCAGGTGTCCGGCTGGCGCTTGTGGGGAGAAGTCGCGGTTTGCGCGATTTGCTTCTTTTGCGGGCTTACTTTCTTCGTGCTGAGGGAGGAATGGGAGAAAACCTCAGCAGGCATCGTAACAACTCTAGTGTGGGCGGCTGGCTACGCTCTTAGCAAGGCCTGGCCACCCCACATCGCACAAACTGCATATGAAGCCGCCCCAATAGGGCTGATGATTGTGCTCCTGGTGGACCTCGCGACAAACAAATAGACGTAACTCTAGACACATTCCCTACTGCTCAGGTCAAAGAAGAGGCTTTACTCAAGCCATTTTAGGCGGGAATGCAGGCAAAACGCTAGTCTAAGAGGAAAAGACTCAGCAGATTTCACTCACTCCTATATACTTTGCAGTCCCTTTGCCATCAAATTAAGTAGCTAGACTTTTATAGCGAAGGGGTTCACGTAAGCGACCGTCAGCACTGGTTTGCGCAGCGCGCCCACTATTCTGCTCGCTGACTCATAGTCATAAATGCGTTGATAGAGCTTCTGAGTGTCTATAGCTGCAGACTTGGTAGGAGGCAGCGTCATTTCCCCCGTACGACTGAGAAACGACCGCGTAGGCTGCGAACTGGACCTGAAAACACTGGCGAAAGGCTCAGATTTGGGTGCAATTGGCCTCACTCTAGTCTGGGTGAATGAATTGGTGTGGGCTTCATTGCTATAGTCATACACCCTTCGTATGTGGTTGATGGGGTCGTAGGTGTGGCGTTTGGGTGACTTTTTGGTGAGTGTTGCAGGTGCGAATAGTGATTTCTTCAGCTCTTCAGGACTGAGAGACATCTGTGTCTTCGAGAGTTTCTATTATATGGCAGACAGTGTGATTGGAAATGTCTTCGAGTCTGCTGCGTACTATCGGAATATTGCAAGCTGCTCAGCGGTCTCCTGCTGATTTGGAGTACCTAGGTGCGCAGTTGCTGCTGCTAGGAGACCTGCGCCAGTACCTATACGACATAAGTGAAGTGAAGAAGCTAAGACTCATGACATCAATTCGACTGGAAGACTACGAAGAAGGCCAAGTGGTGTTTTCCAAGGGAGACAAGAGCACAAAGCTGTACGTTATTTTAACTGGCAAGGTGGACATGCTGGATGTGGAAGGACGCAGTTTGGTGCCTATCGCGACGTTAGGAGCAGGGAAAATGATCGGGGAAAGGGGACTTGTGAGGAGGACTGTGCGCATGCTGACTGCCCGAGTGCACAGTAAAGCCAGTCTCATCACTCTCGAAGAAGGCCCCTTTCGAGCTATATTGGAAACTGCGGTTTTCAATAGACTGGAAGAAAAGCTGAAGTTCATAGAGCGCTATGTGCCCTGCGCCAAGGCTCACGCCTCTTCTATCAAAGAGCGACTCACTTACGCTTTCAGACTCGGCTACTACCGCAAAGGCCAGCGTCTCTTTTCCCAGGGGGAAATGGCAGAAGTGATTTACTTCGTGTACTCCGGAGAGTGCACAGTGACTGAGACCAGGGGCAGGATGCAGCGCAAGGTGGTGAATCTGGCAGTGGGCAGTTGGACCGGAGAGGAAAGTGTGTTGCTGGGCACGCGCAGTTCCCACACAGTCACTGTGTCCAGCGAAGAGGCTTGGCTGTATGAACTGGCGAAGAGCAGTGCAGTGAAGTTGCTGTCAGAGGCTACAGTGGAAGTGATGAAAGACCAGTACGTGCTCAAGCATAGTAGTCGCAGGAAGCTGGCGGACCGGGTTATTTCCTTGACTCCTTCACCCCTTCCAGACCCGGCCTTCGACTCTCGCTTCCACCTCGCCAGTCCCAGCGCCCGTCGAATATTTGCTGTCCACCCCAAGCCTCTGTTCAAGCAACTGAAAGACCTGCAAGACCAACGCACCGACGAGCTGCGCACAGAACTGAACGAAAGACGGGAAATCGGTCCTCTAGAGTCCAGGTGCATAGGAGTGAAGTCTGAACTGAGCACCCCTCGAATGCATGCTGCTAGACCAGGAGCAGTGTGGAAACTGCGACATGCCGCGCTTTCTGACCGACACACAGTCCGCCACTTCCTGTTTCAATAGTCTCGCAGTAGCTTCTGTTCCCAGTAGACCAGGCCTAGACGGCCAGGGCGTAGGCTATGGTCGGCCCAGCCATATTGCACGGATGGTAAAGAAGGCAGAGAGGAAGGTCCCTGACACCATTCAGAAAGTGCGCAGTCGCATTGCCCAGGCGGACAGCCAGCGAGTTGCTGAGCGGGCCGCTCTCCGGGAGCACCATAAGACTGCCCGTCAGGCCGCATTGGCCAAGGCTATAAAGTACACGGATGAGTACATCAATGCGGAGCTGGAAGAGGCGCACAAGAAAGCCCAAGCGAAGCATGAGCAGAATGTCTGGGTGCCGGCTGAGGCCAAGGTCGCGCTGGTCATCAGAATCAAGGGTATCAACAAGATGGCGCCCAAGCCCAAGAAGATCCTGCAGCTCTTCCGTCTGCGCCAGATCTTCAACGCCGTGCTGATCAAGCTGAACAAGGCCACTATGAACATGCTCAGAGTGATCGAGCCCTTCGTGGCTTATGGCTTCCCCTCCAGACACACCATTTCCAAGCTGGTATACAAGCGTGGGTTCGCCAAAGTCAACCACCAGCGTCTCCCTATCACATCCAACGACCTGGTCGAGCAGCAGTTGGGCAAGTTGGGCATCACTTGTGTGGAAGACGTCGTGCACGAGTTGGTGACCTGCGGACCTCACTTCAGGGATGCGTCTCGCTTCCTGTGGCCTTTCAAGCTCACAGCCCCGCGCAAGGGCTTCGTGGCCAAGCGGCACTCCTTCATAGAGGGCGGAGACTGGGGCAACCGCGAGGACAAGATCAACGACTTGGCAGCTAGGATGCTCTAAGGAGATAGGCAATGGGAGCCGCGCAGTCTTAACAGTCTTTACACTTCATTTCAGCCAAATGCAGACTTTTACTGCGTTTTCAGGGGCGATATCCCCAATTTTGGCCTAAGTTATACATGCAATTAAGTGACTTTCTACCTGAAGTTTGTCCTGGTGCAGGCCACATCATATTTAACTACATTCTTCTGTGGCTTTGGGTTGTGGAGAGGGTTTGGCAGTTTCTTGCGAGTATATACTGATTTGCACGATGCTTTGTCAGTACCAGGTGCATTGTCCCATCTTCCATATGCTGAAATATTCAGCTACTTCTGCTGGGACTCTAGAAGATGACTTGCAAAATGGTTAAAGACGCATCCTTCGTGCAGTCTACAGGCATATAAAGTAAATTCATCCGCCGATGCGCCCCACTCCATTTCCCCCAAGTCTGCCCTGACTCCTCCACTGCTTCCCCCTAAAGTGCCAAACCCCGAATGTGCGAATTCATCAGTAAAGTCCTTAGGCCAGTCCTTGCGAGTTCCCCCTTATAAAAGTCTCTTCCGAATAGTGAGTGTCAGTCCCGTGGTAGCTAGGAGGACTGGCATTGAATGGTGGGTAGGAAATATGAGCGACGGAGCTCAGCAGTGTCTCATCTGTGGGGTTGCCTCTACGGTCATCGTGGTCGTACTTCTGATTGTCACTTGCTTCGATACATTGGAGCCTACTGAGTATGGACTCAACTACAACCGCTTCACCAAGGCATTCGATCACGACACCGTCTATGAAGGCGGCAGATACTGGATTTGGTTCACTAACAAGTTCATCGAGTTCCCGGCTACTCAGCAAACCATCGAGTTCTCTGACTCGCCCACAGCGAACTCAGGTCCTCTACGCACTCGCACTCAGGAAGGTCTGGCCCTCACCCTGCACATTTCCTTCCAGTACAAGCTCATCAAGGAAGGCATTCCTGCCCTCTACGACCTCTCCAACCTGCAGTACGAACAGACCTTCGTGCGGATTGCCCGCGACATCATACTGCAAGAAGCCGGCAGCTACCAGGCGCCTCAGTACTGGGGAAAGAGAATATTGATTGGAAATAGGATGATGGAGCTGCTGGATGTAGCCTTCCAACAGGCACATGCCCACTGTCTCGGCATCCAAGTCCTCAAAATCAACCTGCCGCCTGCCTTCGAACAGTCCATTGTGGAGACTCAAGTGGAAGTCCAGAAGACGCAAATGAAGCAGTTGGAGCAAAATGCAGAAATCGTCAGACAGAACATTCGTGTGATGACTTCCGAAACTGACCAACTGATAATGGTAATCGACGCAAACGCTCGCTCCCGCGCCACTCTGATCCAAGAAACCGCCCGAGCCACCATCTGGAAGGACACTCTCGATATGGAGTCCTTCGTCTATGGCCAAGTCCTGTCTCAACTCGAGTTCAACGCTGACCAAATGAACACTTACCAGTACTACCAAGCGCTGCTCGCCCAACCCAACAAGACCTTGCTGGTGGACATCCAAAACCCCATCATCCAACTCGTCTCCTCTAGCTAGAGAGATAAGTATGGCGAAGGAAGACTTCAGGTCTGAGGGCTTTGTGATGCAGGAGGAGCCGGTGTTAGTCACACGAATGCGCAAGGACGAGGAGCGCCACAGGAAGGGAGTTATGCAATTCTCGTGTGAGTGTTCTGTCTGTCGCAAGCAGGCCCGCGGCATCCGATTCCAAGCAGTCGACCCCTTAGTCGCAAAGAACGCTTTTGCGAAGGAACAAGGCAGCAAGCGCAGTTTCAGCTGGGTCCTCGAGTTGCTGGGGGACGTCTCCACCAGAACTTCCATCAAACTGCCGCTTCCAGACGTATGTGTGCTGAGGAAGGGCAAAGTGGCCTTTCTCCTGCAGAGTGCGAGGGACCGCACTTTGAAGCTCACTGTGTCTGCGGCTATGCAGGCGGCTGTGGGAGCCAAGGTCACTGCGTCGGGGGAAAAGTTGAGTCTGCATAACATTCAAAAGATGTTCACGAAGATAGTGAAGGAGCGAAAGAAGGAGGACCCAGGGTCGCTGAAGGGTTCGAAAGTGATAAAGACAGGGTCGGTGGCGCCCAGCACAGCGATGGACGGAGTGCTCAGCAAAGAGGTAGCAGCGGTGCGGTACCTAAAGCGAGACAAGATAAACGACGACAACATGACTGCGAAGGACGAAGAAGGGCCTCTTCGATTCATGACCAGCACCGAATTCTTCCAACTTATCTTCGATAAGCGCTCTGGAGACCCCTATTGGAAGACCATTTCGTACATCCAAACAGTCCTTAAGTGCAAGTACGGTATCGGAGAAATCTTCGAAATTTGGTATTTCTCCCATGATTCTCCCGAACAAAAGGCAAGTCACAACTTGAACAGCGCTGGCGAAAACCAGGAAGATACCGCAGAGGAAGTGCTGTGCTTCGAGCAGCCTGAAAGGTACTGCTTACTGCTGCTGCAGCGCATTGCCTACTTCCTCGAACAGCACTGCCAGTATGAACTGCTGCGGATGAAGGGAGAGTTCATGAAGGACGAGAACGGGAAGATATGGTTGACCTGGGCAACGAAGATATCAGTGCGGCCGACCAAGTTCAAGCAAAGCCAGAGTGAGAAGAAAGAAGGCTTCAACTACGCCTTCAATAGACAGGAACTGCTGGAAGAACTGGACTCTGCAGGCGAGCCCAGGCTTGAAAGCCACGAAGCCCAGCGCTTGGCTAAGTACATGAGCGACCACTATGAAGTCATAAAGACCAACACAGGGGTAAACAAACTGTTTGAGAAGGAGACGCCGGATATGAAGACCAATGAAGCATTTGCAAGGCTGCGGCCTATGACCCCTTACACCTTTGAAGAACTGCTCGACCCACGACTCAGTGACAAAGTCTCAGAGAAGTACTTGAGTGTCGACACAACTCAGAAGAGTCAGCCGCACTCCCGCAGAGCCACTACAGCAGGCAAGCGCAGGCCTGGCATCAAGCGAGACCAGTCCAGTGAGGTTTCCCTGGTGAACCAGTCCCTCGCTGTCAACTCCTCGGTACGACGCAGCTTGGGCTGGATATACAACCCTCGAGTACGTCTGTCCCCCACCAAGTCTCACGTTTCTCGAAGCTTCTCTAGCGTTAAATGGAGTGTAGGATAGCGCAAGAGATGATATGACGCAGCTTAAGTGGGATGGATGTAAAAATGGAGCATGATGACGGGGACAGCATATTCGGAGCCGCATGCGGAAGTCTGCTAGTAGTGGGTAGGTACTATGTAGCTTTGTCCGTACTACTACTGTACTGGGACGTCAGCCGTATACTACACTGGGAGAACGATGTGGAGACTATGGAGTACATTCGACAACTGTGGTCACTTGCGATGTCAATTACTTTGACTTTGAGTTGGTTTGCAGTGCTGTTGCTAGTTGTAACGCTGGCGTGTCGGCAAAAAACTGCGACTGCAGCTTTAGGTGCCTTTCTGCTGTTTCTAGGCGCTCCAAATCTATTGATGTGGAATATAGTGGGAACTGTGGCTGGAAGTTTCCAATTCCTCACTTTCTGCATCAAGAAAACTAACTGTGAAAAAGACGTATTTGTGCTGGCTATGCGCATCTGTACCTGGGTGGTGTTGTACTGTCTGTCGGGGTTTTGCTGGTATGTCAGCTTCGTACTGCTTCGTTCGCATTGGAGAGACCGGAGGCTGCATAAGCGAGTGCTCACCTGGAGGACTCGAATAATGCAGGAATTCGGGGAAATACTGGTGCACACGAATCCCGACCTGACCTGCACTATCTGTCTAGACGGCTACCGACCAGGGGAAAAGGCCACCCTACTGCCCTCTTGCCACCACCAATTCCACATTGAATGTCTGCAAGTCTGGCTGGAGCGCAACTCCACCTGTCCAGTCTGCAGAAGCGCTGTATCCAGCGCTCTGGGAGACATCGAACTATGAGTCAACTCTATTAGTTTGGAGCACCTCTGTCCCATGTCTCCACTCTGTCGGCAGCACTTCCCCGTTAGTCAGCAAGTAGCCCTGGCCATCAGGCTGCAAGTCAGAGTCCACAGGACCTCGGTACAGCAGACCTGAGGGGAAACACACCTCACAGGACTCTTGCTGGAGATGGTCTTCTTCGTAGTAGCCGTTCACCACTCTGCCGTCTGGCTTCACTACGGCTCCGGGTCCACTTCGAATCCCCTTCTCGAAGAGACCTTGGAAGGTGTCGCCGGAGGGGTAGATGAGGTGGCCTACACCGTGAAAGAGGCCTAGGTGGAATTCGCCGTTGTACAGGACTCCAGAGGACTGAGCCAGTTGTCCCTCGCCCTCATACACATCATTCGCGAAGTTGCCGATGTAGACATCACCTGAGACCTGCTGCAGACGGCCTGCACCCCACCGCTTCCCTGCCTTCCAACTCCCTTCGTAGCTGTCTCCGTTCTTATAGGCCATTGCTCCCTCGCCTTCAAACTTACCCTCCGCGAATCTGCCTTTGTACAGTCCCTCTGCGGAAATCAAACACCCGAGTCCACTCCTATGGTCCTGCTTCCACTCCCCTTCATACACCTCTCCGCCTATGGTTTCCTGCACGCCCCGGCCCTGTCTGAGTCCTGCCAACAGACTTCCTTGGTACTTATCTCCGTTATCAAACAGCAAAGACACAATGCTGGCCAGTGGAGCGAACTGGGAAAGACTGGCTAGCAAGGGAGGGTGCGTGCCTTTCCAGACTTGGAAGTTGTGGGTTTGGCTCCACACAAGCAAGAATCGAGTGTTGTAGGGCTTCACACAGACCTTTAGACAGACCTTCTCGTAGTCCTGTCGTAGTGCTTGGACATAGGCGATGTTTGCTAGCAATTGCTTCGCATAGTTGTGGAATTCGGCTCGAATGGCTGTTTCCGCTCGCTTCTCTTCGGGCTGTTCTGCAAGGCAAACCACCTTGCGAGCGAACTCTCTTTCCTGCTTCGATAACTCCACAGCCTCATTCAAATTGGAAGGCAGACGCAGAGTGAACTCCCCTGCGTCCAGGTCCAGCACAGCCTGGGGCTGCGAACAACTGCCCTCTGCAATTCTTTGGTTCGTGCTTCCTATGAAGTAGGCAGGGGTGGAGAGAGAGGCAAGTTGGGCCATGGACACTGAGGGACTGAGGAGGTACCCGGAGTAGGCGAGGTCCAGAGGCAGGCCGTATTGCTGGAGACTGTCACGGAAGCGGGTAGGCAGGAAGGAAGCGTGGCCGAAGGCTAGCTGGCCAGGGAATAGAGACAGCAGAGACAGGTAGGCACTGCTGACCTTCCCTGAGGACTCAGAAAAGAGGATAGTGCGACTTTCCAGTAGAAGCAGTTTCCACAGAGTGAGTATGTCTTCTCGCAGTGTTCTGACCAAGGAAGTTACTGATATGGGCGCAGCCAGTGGCACTATTCCCGCAGTCCGAGCCGCCCGCTTGAGAGTTTCAAAGGCAGTAATGAGTATTTTGGTGTCTAAGCACTCTGTGTGCCAGAAACTATCCGTAATTCCCTCCAAATTGCCCTTCAACCAGGCATACAAAGGCTTGGTCGCCACCACCACCACCGCTTTCTGCAGTGCAGTCCTGCTTTCATCAGTCACCGCCTGCCTAAAGCATGCAGTTCCATACCTCATCTTCCCTCCTATCTCCACTGTGAAGCACGTGAAATCCTGCGCACTCCTATGCGCATTGTCCGGCAAGGCTAGTGCCGGGAGCTGTGGACTGCAGGGCAGGTCCACAGGGTACTGGAAGTCTAGCACACTGCCTTGGCCTTGCTGGAAGGAGACTACACAGATGCAGTAGAGAGGCGGAGAAGGACTTTCCACCCTGGATTCCGCTATAGCGAGTCCAGGACTGGCGAGAGCCCGCAGGAACTCAGGGAAGGACTGTTCGTCCTTGGGAGGAGTGAAGGTGCTGGCGCGGAGGAAGGACCTCCACAGGCCTTTGAGTTCCTCTGCGGCCATATCTTACTTAGACGAACTTGTCGTGGAGCCAGGGGTACTCCACGAACAGGGCGTTTTCTTCGTCTAGAGTGATTTCGTCCTTGAACCCGAACTTCTCTTGAATCTCCTCGAACGTCAGTCGCTTGAAATCCCAGGCAATCCTCGCCAAGCAGTACGAAAGCAAGCAAGGGATGTCCAAATAGTCCACCGCGTCCACAAACTGGGAAATTTCCTCCATCGACTTGTCCTTGAGAAAGGTGTAGGCCCACTCACTGGGGATAATTACCTTCAAATCCGTCGATTTCAGTGGCTTTGCGGCAGGCTCGGGGGCTTCCCAGTTGTGGGCCATGCAGAACTCGAGGATTTGGTTAAGGTCGGAGGCGGTGATGTCGACGGGAGTGTCCTGGCCTTCCTCGATTTCCAGGGTTTCCAGCATTTTGGAGATGGTCTTGATGCGGGAGTCGGTCTGTATACGTTGGTTGTCCTTAGTCACTAGGGTAATTGATGACATGGTTATTATTGCAGTGGGCTAACAGGGAAGATTGAGCGGTTTGGTGAAGGGAAAGGTTGAGCAGAGCAGCAAAAATAAGCGAAACTCCCATGTATAATACATGTTGCGCAGACTTGCACTGCTCCTGTCTCTGCCAGGACTGCTTCGAAGCTGCGACATCACTCAGTGTGCCACGGACCTGCCTCCTTCCACCTGCTTCGTCAATGACGTCAGTCACCGAACCTTCAAAATCAGCGCCTGTGCCTCAGGCCAAAAGTGCCAAATGGACCAAACCTCCTCGACCCTTCTCTACGACTTCGAACAGACTTCCTACAGCTGCGTGTCTTCAGACTGGCTGCCCACTTCCAAGTACCCTGGGGAAATCTGCACCCAGTCCTCAGACTGCTTGAGTGGTCACTGCAGCAGCAGTGGCAGATGTGTGGGATTGCCGCAGGGACAGCCGTGTTCACTGCACGGCGATTGTGACGTAGGGCTGGTGTGCATAGGAGGGGTTTCCAAGTTCTGCATCCAGCAAATGACGGAAGGAGGCAGGTGCACTCAGGACGCAGACTGTGTGAACAGCTGTTTGTGCTACAATGCGAAGTGCTCGCGGTACCTGAGTTTGCTCAGTGGCAGTGTCATAGGCGACTCCACTGCTTTCCTGTGTGAGAGTGGGTTTGCCTTGCAGGGGGTGTGTTTGGAAGCGCCGAGGAATGTGAAGGCGGCTGACGATCCGTGTTACAATGACAGGGAGTGCAAAACAGTGTTCCCGGATACAACCACAGGCCTCATTAAATGCCGGTGCGGGCTAAACACCAAAGGCCTGGCTTTCTGCCAAGCTGTACCTGGAGATGACGAATTCCAGCCCTTCGCTGCAAGCATGCGAGCGATACTAAATGTGAACAACAAGTGCCATTACGACACAGGCTTCACGTCTAGGTGTCCGGAGCTCTCTGCGGACTCCCAATTCCAGTCTTTCCTCAATGCCTACTATATCTTTGTGTACCGGCATATGGTGGTCGGGGCGCCGGACTGCGCAGTGAGTATTATGCCGTTTATCGCAGCGTACAGTGGGTATACAGGAGTGTTAGATGTGGGGGGAAGCAGCATGGATAAGACCATTATAATAGCGGTGATTGTGTGCGTTTTTACCTTTCTGATTGTGTCTGGAGTGGTTTGTTTCTTCTGCATTCGGCGCTGTGCCCGAGACGAGTACTACCGAGAAGAAGCAGTCCGCAGGCAACTAAGGCACCAAGATATGGACGAACTGCCCATCAGAGAAGGCCGAACCCTGCACCAGCCCGAAGGCCTACTCAACCCTTCGTCCAAATTCAGCATAGACGACTTGGACTTAGACCAGAAAGACAAGCGATTCCTGAAACAAGGAATTCCAATAGCAATTGCAGTGAACCAGCGGACATTTGAGGCAGACGCAGCCGAAGCACTGCATATCGACCTCGCCCCTTCTCTATCGTCCAGTGGCGTATCCATAGTAGCCACAGTGTTGGACGCCTCCGCGGAAACGCCCCCCTCAACCCTGTTTCAGCGCAGCAGCAAGTCCAGTTCCCGCCCTAGCTAGACTAGTTGTAAGGCTAAGGCCGAGCGCTGAGTCTGGACTGCACCCACTCTTCCACCTTTCCCTTGGTCTCCAAGTCCTCGGTCACGTCCTCGATCCTCATAGGACTCTTGGTGAACGGATCTCTGGGGTCGTTCAGTAGGTGTCTTTCAATGCTGGATCGGTCCACTGTATACCCTGAAGGCAGCTTCACTGGGTTTTTCATCAATTCGCTGGTGAGTGGGCAGGCCAAATCATCCGGAATTTCCTCGTCGTCCAAGTTTGCTGCGGCTTGGCTGCCTGCCAGCTTCGCACGCACCCAAGCATCTATCTTCGCCTTCATTTCCAAGTCGTCCACTACCTCTTCCATGCGCAGTGGCTGGCGGTTGAAAGGGTCGGTCTGGTCGTTGAGCAAATGTCGCTCGATGGAACTGCGGTCGCAGACGGTGCCGGAAGGGAGGCGGACTGGGTTTTTCATCATTTCACTGGTTAAAGGACATGTGAATTCTTCGGGGATTTCCCCTAATATGTCCTCGAGGTTGGCTTCTGCTTGGGACTGGGCACGGACTGAGGCTACGAAGTGCTCGAATACGGCCCGCTCTTCCTGACTTACAACAAGGCGCTTATTAAGGATTCCCACCGTTTTCTCCATCAATTCCATCGTAAAAGACCTCGCATCGTTCACAACTCCCTTCAAAAAGCCCTCATCGCCCGCTAAGTGGTTGTAGCATTTGATGATATCCGCCAGCAACTCCAACGGTTTGAAGTTGTACGCGTCCATATTCTTCACTTTCAAGTCTAAACTCTTCTTTCCATTCAGACTGTTAAGCATGTAATTCAGCATAGAAGCGAATCGCTCGACGAAGCCTTCTTTGAGGAAAACCGCCTTGTTCCAGTCTGTGAGTTTTTCCAGCTTCTCGAGCGTTTCGTTGGTTTGCTGGAAGTAGTACTTGCAGATGGACTGGCTTTGCTCGTAGGTTTTGCTTTCTTCGGGGGTGAGGGCTCGGGAGTCTTGCAGCATTTCGTACTTCTTGACTTCCTTCAGCTTCGCAATGCTTTCATCATACAAAAAGGTCGAATCATTCATCAGCATGTTGACAAACCGCACAAAGCTGTCCGTCGCTCCGCTCTCCACCGTCTGTTTCCTATAGTGTTCAAACCTCCACAGGAACATAAACACTCTCGTCGCATAGTGCCGGTATGTGAACTTCTCATAGAACTGATTATGAGACCCTGTGAACTCGATATCCACATAGAACTGCACAAGTGCTTCCAAGATGTACATCTGCGCCAGCGAGTTCCACTGCAGTGCACTCTGCATGGCAGTGACCGTAGAGGCTCCCTCGACCATGTAGCTCAGCATCTGCACCTGCTTGGCTCGCAGATAAGGGTTGGTGAGGTGAGTGGGGGAGGAAAGACACACAGTCATGAAGTTCACACAGGCTTCGCACTCTTCCTTCGTCCACTGGGAGTAGATGTCGGGAGTGACTTCGACTAGTAGGAGCAGGAACTCGCCTATGTCCTCGACCACCAGCTCCGGTAAAGTCCTCAGCAGCAGGTTGGGTGGACTGGGCAGAGGCAGGTGTCTCCCATCAAACCCACTCCACTTCGTCATGAGACTCATAGTCAGCATGCAGAACCGCATCAAAGTCCTGTTCCTCGTCCTGTCGAAGAGCATCACATCATAGCACTCGTAGACCTTGTAGTAGTACTTCAGCTCGAGTTCGTAAGGCGGCTCTTTGTGCTTCTTCAGCTCGCTAAGGATGCGGTTCAGGTCGAGGAAAGTGGTGCGGGCGCCGTGCCAGGCGTAGTGGAACATGCAGAGACAGAGGAAGTAGAACTCGGTGATAGTGCCGAAGGGAGCGCTGGGCACAGGCACAGGCTCAGAGGACTGCTTTGCGCAGATCCCTGTCTCATTCTGCAGTTTCACTCTTGTGCCTGAAACCAAGTAGTACGGGTCGATTTTCTGCGCTTTTGGGTCATTTGGGTCCATAAAAGGCCCACAAAGCGCAAGCAGCACGTCCAACACATTGAAGCAAAACCCATCAGACGAGTAATTCGCAGCCTGCGTCCTTTCCAGCCTCTTCCCTTCCTTCGTCCGGAACGTATTGCCCATCACCGCCTCTGCCAGCCAGTTAAGAATGGGCTCTTTGTTGGCCTTCAGCAGCTGCTTCACTAGGTCTGTTAGGGCTTCGACTAGGTCTCTTTGGGTCCGTTGGAAGTATTCAGTTTGAGCCTTGTACTCGTTCTTACTACGGATTTTTGACAGAGTGTCGCTCACACGCTCTCGAATAGGGTCTGGAGGAGGCGGATGTCCTGGCTGCTTCGTGCAGCTGGGAATCGAGCAGAACCAACTCGGGGAGAAGAAAGGACTCAGAGCACTGCGGGCTTCCAGCAAACTCCCATTCTTGCTGCCCACAACCCAGTTCTCCAGCGCCATGAAACGACTCGCCAAGTCTCTGCCCTGCAGCAGCACACTGAGAGTGCGCACCAGCGTGGACATTGTGCTGTGGTCGTTGCGGCTCTTTTCAGCCTCACTGACCACCTGCACTAGCAACTGGTTCAGCAACTCCGCCTTGAACCCTGCGCTTTCCCTGTCCCAGTACTCCAACAAGGCGCCAAACAGACTGCCGTCATAGTGCTTTGTGATGAATTCCAATAGACGGAAGGCGGACAGCTGGGTGCCGTAGAGACTCTCGTTGGCTGGGAATTGCCCGGGGAACATGTCGGGCTCGCTGAGAGCGATTCCTGCGTAGTTCACCATCATGCCCTTCACGTAGTTCAGCAGAGTTTTGGTGCTTTCGGCTGCAATTGCCCACTTCTTTGACATTGCGTCATCGATTCTGCCCATACATTCACTGGCATAGCACAGCACATCCGTCTCAGGCACACTCAGTCTCTCCATCAACAGCGAGTCCACCAACGTCAGTTGCCCAGTGATAGAGGCTGCCTAGTCCCTACCTGTGAGTCTGGACAGTTCCACTGCGCTTTCTGCCAGGTAAGTAGGCGGATTGCTTGCAACGGACAGTCCTGCGAAGGCTCTGGACAGGGAGTCACGCTGGAAAGTGACCCACAGAGTTCGCTCCAGCAGGACCATTTCCTCGCGAAGCTGAGTTAGTCCTTACCCGTTCCATAGAATTATGGATTATTACCTACAACAGCGACGCGCAGGCAGCTGGAAGCGCACTTTGAGTCGATTTGCGGCCTTTGCTCGGTTTATTTGGCTGTTGCTGGCGAGTAAAACACCGTATAGCTTCGCTAAGGGGGTGTACACTCGTGTGCGGATGACGATTTTGTCCTGGTCACTGCAGGCAATCAGCAAGAAACAGTCCGGCAGTCTGTGCACTTGCGCCAGTTGAATGCCGGGGAGGGACAGACTGTCACTCACCTCTCCGTCGTATATTTGCAGCAAATAGGAAGTAGTGATAATCACGACCACCAGTCGGTCAATGCGCTGGTAAAAGACGAGTTTCTGGCCTTGGAAAGGCAACAGCGACAGCAGCAGTTCTTGCGCTTGGGCGATTTCTTCATTGTACGGCTCGATGATACGCCGAGCACCCACTGGCCTGGGAAAGCGGAAGCGACCCTTGCGGACTACTCTCCCATTGCGTAGAAAGGTAGCAGTGTTTGCGATCCCGGTGGTGACGCTGGTGCCCACTCGCAGTACAGCGGAAAGCGGGGCGGTGACTGCGCCTAGGAGGCCGCTGCCTACGCCTTTCAGGAAGCCGCCCACTCCCCCGGCCTCCGCTCCTTGCAAAGGCTTCAAAAGCAGCCCTGCGACTCCCTCTGCCAGGTCCTCTAGTCCGCCTTTGACCCCGTGGTACACCCCTTCCAGGATGTTATCATTCCTGTTGATCCGGTCGTAGGCGTCATCATCTCCCCCTACTCCTCTCACCACAGTGTACAGACTGCCAGTGATCCGAGACACACTCCCAAAGCCGCCTGATATCACCCCAGAAACCAGTGATTTCACGCCCTTGCCAATACCCTCTGCGAACTCCTTCGGCCCTTTGAGCAGTCCTTTGCGAGGCTCATTAAAGAACTCAAACACTCCCGTGCCTAGTTTGTCTATCAGCCCAATAGGGTTCCCTATGATGTCCACCGACCCCAGTACTTTGTAGAACTGCAAAATGCCCTGGCGTATGTAGTTCTCCGCGATCGTCCAGGTAATCGCCTGCGTCGTTTGAAAGGAGTGCACAAGAATCACACTTGAGAAGCGCAAGGGACTATCAGTGATGTTGATAAAGGCAGAGCCTACTCGGCTGAATACACTGACGATGCCAAAGGCCTCGCGGGGGTCTATGAGCAGGCCTGTAGTTTGCTTGGCAGACCGGAAGGACACGAATAGCTTCATAGCGTTGAGATTGACGAACTCGAAGTAGACCTTAGCAGAGGCCTGACTGGCATTATAGGAAAGTCGAGGGAGGGCAGTGCTCAGCTCCGGACAGATTGTTGTGAAGCTAACAGTCGCTAGTAAGTCCGAAAGCCTGTGTTTGTCCGTCGCTGTGAAGGCTTCCTGCAGCCGAGTCGAAACACCCACAAGGCCCATAATCGTGTCCTTGTGCACTTGCAGGTGGACCGGCTGCACCAGCAGACCTACATGCTTGTAGTGCTCAATCCCCCTGCCAATACCATTTGAACTGGCGGAAGCTGGCTCTAGGACGTGCTTCTCTAGGGCGAATTGGAAAAACGGAGCCTGGGAATCAGCTTCGGAGGTAGTGAAGGCACTGAGCATCACTGGGAATTGGGACCCTTGTGCCTGCATATTGTCCAGTTGCACGCTTTGAACCTCGATATGCAGTTCCTTCTCGAACAAACGGCCTCTCTCTGACAGAGAAACTTGCTGCACGGCTGTCAACTTCACACCAATAATGCTCAGCACAAACCGCTCACAGGGGATATCGTCAATCAAGGAAAGCACCAGTCCCTTGCCCGTTCCTTCCAGTGTATAGTTGTCAAAGCGAGTTTGGTGGGTGTTAGGGACCAAGTGAGGAGTTTCCTCAGAGACAGGGGAAGCCAGAGAGTCTGATTCCACTGTGACGACCCTTGTCACTCCCTCAGTAACTACCTTCACTCTGCACCCTGCCACAAGCGTACGAAATGTCTTTATCTTGTCTACAACGAACAGCCCTGTAGACTCTCCCACTGTTACGGCAATTTTCTTCTTCTTAGCCAGGTGGTTATCATACGTAAAAGGCACTTGTTGGCCTGGCTCAGCCACCGTGTCGTAGATGCAGCCGTCCTGTCTCACTCGAACAGTCTCCTCTGTAAGGTTGGAAAGTTGGAATTCCGGGTCAGCGGGGTTAGTGAAATTTATGAAAAGAGTCGCTTCATCTTCCGAGGAAATGATCACTCTTACATAGCGCTGGCAGTCATTAGCCAAACTGGGCTTCCACCATTCCACTTTGGTGTCCCTCTCAGAGTTTTCTCCACTCAGTAACTTACCGAACAGGGTGAAACGACTGGGTACTGAGTGCAGTGCAGGCTTCGCTTCTTCTGGACTGTCTTCAAATCTGACTTGGAAGTCCTCGATCACTTCCAGCTGAAAGGGGGAAGACCAGCTTGATCCGTCTATACCGATCTCCACAGATGGTCGAACTTTCGCGTTTTCGAATTGATAAGGTAAAGCTGCTCCCGGGTCGACTTGGATGAATGCATCTCTGCCAGTTTGCCTCACAAGTACTGCCTTTGCCAGGTAATTCGCGACTACAAACCTCGGCTGCACCCGCACAAGCACTGTTCTGGTGAGTGGCCAGGCTGCATTTGCCAGGCGAATGCCTAGTTGAATGACATTGGGGGCAGCGGAGTTGGCGGCAGCACTGCTGTTATTGATTTGCAGACTACCTGCGACGCCTACAGTCTTGATATTGAAGCTGCGTGACCATTCTGAGGCAGTGCCGAAGTTTTCCTCTGAGAGACGCACTTGCATTTCTGTCTTTTTCTGCTTGACTGTGCCGAGTGAATGGTAGGGAACCTTCAAGTAGCCTTTTTTGCCTGTGAATTCCAGCGTGTAGGGAGTCGTATTGACCAGCAAAAACTGCAAAAACACCTGCACTAATGCACTATGCCACTTTTGTTCCTCAAACTTCTTATTCTTGAAATCCACATCTTTAGACTTCACAAAGCTCATAGTTGCAACATCAATGGACAACTTATCACAAGGAAAGTTCCCACTCAAAGAGTAGTGTCCCAGTCCATTCCCAGCCTTCACCCAGTCCGTCTGCACCCTCGCCCCTCCTTCCATCTCCAACACCCACCTGTACTCCCAGTCGTTACTGGGACTGTAGAAGTACATTGGCTTCACGCTGCCGGGAGTTAGAGTCACTATGGGCTCTGGCCGGTCTTGCGCGTACAGACTGAGGTAGGCGGGGGTGAGGTTTTGAATGGTGCAGGAGGGGTTGATTATCACTAGTTTTTGCTGAGGGGCGGGAATTGCCCCTTGCTCCTGGGTCTGTTCATTGGATAATAGTGCATAGTCAATTACTATGAATTGGTCTTTGGTTAGTTCCACGCAGCCCAGTGTATCGAGGATATTTACAGGTCCTGCAACTGCCGTGAGGGTGACTGGCTGGCTTTCTTCCAGCCAATCAAGCGGCAAAGCGAACACGCGGCCTGCTTTAATAGGCACTTTCAGGCCCTTGCACGCGATTTCCAGGTCTAAATCTGCATTATTCACGACCTTGACAGTGCTTTCCAGACTGACTACTCTCTCCCCTCCTCGAGACGATATATCCACCACCACTGCAGTAACTTGCATTTCCTGTCCAGTAGTCATAAAGAAGCCTTTAGTCCCAATGTCATTCAAAATGACGTTTTTTACCACTCCTCTGCCTAGGACTTCCAGTGAGATTTCAGAGGCCTGCTCCGCTGTCTGCGTGAGACAGGCGTACTTCCTTTTCCTGGTCTCCTGCCCTTTCATCCGCGCACTGTCAATCAGCGCTTGGCCAAATCGGTAGGTTTTGCTGGGAGCAATGCCCCATTCCTGTCGGAAACTAGCAGGCACGCCTTCCAGCCAGGCCTTCACCCCTACTCCCAGTCTGTTCTTCACCCTGTATACTATCTGACTTCCCACGTTTGAGTCTCCTTCCGTCTCTGTGACGGTGTTTTCTTCCGCTTCCTTCTCCCACTGGGAACTGTCTTGGGTTAGTTTCAGCTGCACCAGGGCGAATGTTTCCGCCATCGCATAGGACAGGTTGATGTTTACAGGGGCGATTGTGCTGATAGTGACTTTCACAGGCTGGTCTTCTGAGGGCTGCGAGGCAGTGAGCTGAATTGACAATTCCTCAATAACCGGCTCCCAAACAGCGACTTGGGTGTTGTAGTAGTTCAGCTTGAGAGCAGAGGAGAAGTCGAGGCTGAAAACGAAAGGGGAGTACTGCAACTCCGCACTCACATTGTTCATTTCCAAACAGCCTAGGGCCAGTCCTCGCAGACCTGTGTCATTCATCATCACCACTTCGAAACTTTCACACTTGTAGTCCACTGTATACCGCACTTCTTCCTCTACTGTCTGCACAACCCTCACACTTGCTCTGCTGCTTTGCCTACTGTGCACAGGCGCCTGCGATTCACTGAGAGCACCCCAAGCAGTCACTAATTGCTTGAAGCAGGTGATGTCTCGGAAGCCTATGACTAGGCTGAGCGCCTCAATGTGCATTTCCACTTGCACTTGCTGCAGTCCTGGGCGCTGCTGGACTCGGTACTCGACTTCCAGGCGGCAGGGCTGCAGCAGTTCTTCCTTGTCTGTGGAGGACTTGACGATGTGGTTGTTCTTGTAGTACCCTTGAGTTAGGCCGATCTTCGTGATGTCAAGGGTGGCTTCGTCATCTATTTTCACATACTCCGTCCTTACCACCTTCCCAGACTTGTCTTCGTGACAAATAAAGCTCTGAAAGGAGTTATATCTGACCATCGCCTCCATGTACAAGTCCACCACTCTCGCCTCCGCAATCCGCGTAGTCTCCAACACCCAGGCCTCCAGTCCCTGCACCTGAACCGTCAGCAACAAGCTTCGACTACTCACTTCTCTCCGAAACGTCCTGCTCTGCACCAATGGAACGTCCACTGTCCGCAAAGCCAGAATACGTGTGAACATGCTGGTCACGAGGCCACGCTGAAAGTGCCGCTTTGTAGCCTCGTAGTTGGATGTGCTGATAGCGGTTTGAGGGAAGGCGAGGACTTCTTTGACGAAATCGCAACTGAGGACTAATCGGAGGTCAGAGACTGCTGCGAAGACTTCAGTTAGGGATTCGCTGGGGACTGTTTTGACTCGGATGCACACTTCGGCTTGGCTTTGGGCCGCTGCTATCTTCGCCACCTCTTTGTAGTGATACGGGAGTCGCCCGTCCTCGCCTAGATCCAGCAGCACAGGCTGTTCCTGGAGGGTGCGAGACAGCACAAAAGTGAAGAAAGAGCCAGGCCGACAGTCCTCAATTTCCAATTTACTGACATAGAAGTCACAAAGGAAGTTGAAAGTGCTGGTGACTGTGGCTAGCAACTTCACTTCATTCATCTGACACGCGGCTAACTTCACTCCCTGCTTTTCCACTGTCAGACACAGCATTCCGAAGCTTAGCTGGAAGTGTTGAAATAGCACTATTTCCGGGAGTTCTGGGAAATCTGTAGGGAGAAGTGAGGGTTCGGTTTCCTTTAAGTCTGCTGAAAGGTGGACTTCGTGGTCCCGGTGCTTCTCAGTGTTCTCTTCAATTTGCTCACTTAGCAGGTCTTTTAGTCTTAACAGGAACAATAATTGGTCATCGTCCAGGTGAAAGGCGATTTCAGCCAGGGCAATTTTCATCAATATCGCCGGGACGTCCACCGCCTCTCGAGAAATAGCGTTTCCGATCTCAATATCGAGAGGAGAAGGCTCGAATAAAGGAGTGAATTGGCCGTCTTTCCACTTCTCTATCGAATCAAAGGCCCAGAGCACTCCCGCTCTCATATCCTTCAATTGAATGTGGTAGAAATCATATAAGAGCTTTTCGTCTGTCACTTTCGAGTAGTCTGTTAGGCAGTTGACAGTCTCGAGTAAGCGACTACTGACTAGCAATCTGCCGAAATCCAGGATTAAACACTGCTTGGACTCCGCTACATCCAGTGGAATCAAAGCGCAAGGCGCAGCGAAGTCTACATTGAGGTGCACTGCCTGGTGAGTGTAGTTCCCCAGCATTATATCCCGCATATACTGCCTGCCAGCGTCTACGTAGCCCGCCACTCGCTCCCCTGCAGCCCTCTTGTACTGCTCAATATCGAAATCTTGAGCAAAGGCACTTTTCACAGCCTTCGTTACTGCCAGCAAGCAGGGCACGTTGCACACTATGTGCGCCTGTTCGGCTTTCAAAAGAAGGTCTGTTATGCCATCGGAGTGACTTTCATAGGCAAACTGCAGTCTACCAGTCTTGAACAGGTACGGAAACACTGCACTGTGCAGCACTTCATCGTGCATTATCAGTTCCCCCATCTCCACTTCGCACTGCAGGGTGAGTTCACGCATGTACAGGGCTAACTTCGTGCCTTCCTGCACTATCCCCAGCAAAGGCTGCGCTTCTGACTCAAAAACCAATATAAACTGAGGCATTTCCACGGTCAGGACATACCTCAAATAGTCCGTTTTCAGTGCTACTTTCACTTCGTCACTCGAAATTTCCTGATCAGTGAGCACTTGGAAGTCACTGCGGCCCCTTTCCAGCTTGGGCAGAGGCGCACTTATAGGGGAGTTGATGCTGTTTCTGAAGAAATTAGTGACGCTTTCGAGCATTTTCTCAGTGCGAGTGCGTCTTCTCAGGGTTTTCTGTATTTCCATTTCCCGCTGTTCTGCTATTAACTGGTGAAAAGCGGCGTTACGCTGGGCTGCGATTTCCTCATAGGGATGGTTAATTTCGAGGTCGGAAAGTTGAGAGTGAACGGAAGCAGTTTTGGACTTATGCCATTCTTTATATATACTCTGATACAGGCCAATTTCCTCCTCAGACCATTTGGCAGTGTCTAAATTAGCCACAATTCCAGTTCGAAAGTTCTCATAAGCCGTGCAGAATTCATACAACTTGAGCACATGGAGGAGCTGGGGAGTAGCCAAGGTCAACTGAATGGGCATGTGGTCGCCTATGACCAAAGCAGCCTCAGCCACTGGTAAAGTCTGCTGGACTGTGTCGTTATGCAGAGTCAACTGCAGGTCAATGCCTGTGGGCGATAGCAAATAACGGTGCTTCGCAGGGAACTCCATGTTGACTTCCAACACTGCCAAGTCCTCAAAGCAGGCCTTTGGTTCCTTCCCCTGCTGTTCGGAAGTGGTCAGATAGTCCTCTCCGTAGTCCAGGAAAAGGCCGAAGTTGTGCATGTCGCCGAGTTTGTAGGTGGTGTTTACTCCGTGCACAAATGCAGGGTGGAAGTGGGAGTCACAAGTCACGACCTCCACTTTGCCTAGCACTAGTCCTAGGGCAAATGGCTCTGTAGAGGATTCCCGGTCCTCAAGTCGGATGTACACTCTTGACACTTTCACCTGGATATTGGCGATAATGGTCGAAATCAACTTTTCGAAGTAGCCGGGGCCTGCTGCAGGCTGGAGCGCCTCAGAGTTAAGCGTCTCCAACTGCGCCAGGCGAGTTTCCTTGTTTAGATAGTAATCCCTCACTTCCCCTTCCTCACTCCACCCTCTGGCTGCCTTGGGTTCCGCCAATACATACACGTCCTCAACCTCAATAATGAGCGGCTTCGAAGTCAAGCTAGTCCACGGTATCCTAGCGAATATGCGTTTGACCAGGCCGTGCTTAATGTGCAGCGGTAGTCCTAGTTTGTCCACTGCTGCTTTTTTGACTCGAACTGGGCCGATTTGTACTTCGCCTGCGAAGACAGAGAGGTGCAGTTGCTCGCTGTTCATGCCTTCGAACCAGTCACCGAGGAATTGGTTGAGTACTGTGGACACTGCAGAGTTCATATTGGTATTGAGGGTTTCACACTGGATTGGAATTTCTAACGTAATGATGCATGGGAAACAGAACTAGCATATTAAGTGGCTCTTCGGTGTATGTTAGAAACTAGCGAACCATTACTCTGATAGAGACTCAGGTCTTTTAACTGTGCACTTCCAGGCTCTGAATAGCCCTCAGCAGCTCTTCACTGGTCACGATTTCCCTGCTTAGTCCCAGTCTGCGCCTCAATTCCCCGTCTCTGACCGGGACTTCCTTTGCTCCGTCCGCCAGCGCTGTCTCCAACTCCCTTGCAAGTCCCTGGATCCGCTGCTCCACCGCTGTTTCCACCCTTTCCTTCCCATCTCCCACTACTGCCTTTACCACTGAGTCCGCAGGACTGGCGCCTGACTCAAGTTGCGATTTCAACTGCAAAGCTTGCGCGAGAATTCCGAGTAGCGACTGAATGGGGTTGAAGGAGAGTTCAGGCTGCTGGCTTGGGGTAGACTTGACTTTGGGTCTTTTCAGCGCTGGAGACTTGGAGGACTTTTGCTCTGGACTTCTCCCGGAAGTGCTGGATTCGCCTGCTGCTCGAGTGCGGGAGTGGATTTGCTGCATAGAGGCCTTGAGGCCTTTCAGTTCTTCCTCGGACTTCAGCAGTTCGGTGGACTTCTTCAGGATGAGAGTGTCTCTTTTCCATAGTTCTTCGTTGAGCACTTTCAGCTTGGCAGCGTCCTCTTTGACCTTCTGCTCTCTCATTTGTAAGGTCGCTTCCGTAGTGGTTTTCACTAGACGCAGTTGAGAAAGCTGCGCCTGCGCTTCCTTCAGTGCCACAATAGCCTTTGATTCCGCCTTGTTTGCCTGCGCAAAGGCCACATTCGCCTTTTCCAGTTTGGTCTGCAGGTTCACCACTTTAGTGGCGGCCTTCTGCGCTTCTCCCTTGGCTCGCTGCAGTTCCTCACCCAGCCTTTCGTTCCTTTCCGCAAAGCCACTCAGTCCTCCTTGCAAGGAAGCAACTGTCTTGTTTAGCTGCTCACTCACTGCTTTCAGTGCTTGCTTGGCGGCTTCGTGTTCATCTTCCTGAGTGCCCAGACGAGTCCTGAGCGCTGCTTCATTGGCAGAAACGCGGTTAAAGTCCCTCGTAATGGCTCTCAACTCCAACTCCAACTGCTTCACTTTGTCCTTGAGCGTCGCTGCTTCCGGCTGTTTGCGCAGAGAGCCCACTTGAAACCGAGGCAAAATGATTCGAACTGCATCTACTTGTGGGCGCAGTTCCGCAGGCATTCTTGCTTCTAAAGCTGTGAAAGCTGAGCGGAATTGCTCTGCGGCTTCTTCGAGTTCTTGCACTCTGCTCACGGACTCGCTCATTTTCTTCACCTTTTCCTCACTCTTTTGAGTTTCGGAGGTCTGCTCTGCGAGTGCTTTTTCAGTCTCTTCGATGTGCTGTGCCTTCACCATGGCTTGGTAGTGCTCCTTGTTTTTGGTCTCCATCTCATCATTCAGCCTGGCAATCTTGTCATTCAGTTCCTTGTTGAGCACTGTCATTTCCTGAATGATGCCGGAAAGCTGCTCCAAGTCCTTCTTCATACTGGAAAGGACTCCGTCCTTGGCTGCAAGTTGGCCTTTGAGCTGTTCACTTTCCTCAGTCATTCCATCAATCAAGAGTTCCAAATTGTCCTTTTCTGTGTGAGCGGTTGTGTCACTGCTTCGCTGGATGAGTCGCTGGTTTTCAACCTCCAGCTGGCCCACAGCTTTCAGCAAGTCCGCCTTTTCCCTCAGATGCTGCTGGAGACTGCGGTCTCGGGCAGCCAGAGATTCACTTTCGAGGACCTTGCCGCCCACAGACAAGTCGATGAGTTTGTTTTTGAGCACTTCAATATAACTGTCTCGGGCGAGGAGCTGCAGAGAGAGTTCCTTGATAGCCTCACTTTCGGGCAGAGTGATGGGAGTAAGTTCGGAAACTCGCTCTTTGGACTTAGCGGTTAGGGCCTCGTCTTCACCAGGACTGGAGGAGCTGAGGAGGTCTTCGATCGCTTTGGCTTTGGACTCTTCAGCTGGGCGACGGCGGGACAGCTTGACCGGACTTACGTTAGTCTTGGACTGGGACAAAGTGAGCCGAGATGAGCGCTTGATGGGACTGAGAGACGCCATTGCTAGTGCTTTTCAACAGGGAAAGAGTGGAGAAGTAGTAAATGCACAGCTTTGAAGTGCATTCAAAGGGAGCTTAGGGACTTGCAGCAATACCCATTATATGATTGCTCAGTAGAGCCTGCAAAAGCCAAGAGGAGGACCTCTATCACTGAGTAGTCACTATCATAGGGCCGGAAGATAGTTCTTTCCAGGGGCGTCTTTTCTATAAACATCCCTTTCCCTGAGAGCTACCTTGGAAGCCGCCTAAATTGAAGTTCTGCACTCCCATTTACCACCCCAACTCAACTCCCACAGCGCTCCCTGTTTTGACCTGATTTCCTCTCTACGGACGAGCAAATACCGTCAGCGAGGTCTTGCTTTCTATTAACTGAGATAGAGTTCAGCAGCATGCTCGTAAGCGGCTACACATACAAGACGGATAGAACGAGATACGACAATACGGCTCGAGCGTTATGCCGTGAACTAATTAGCCATAATACTGCATATGTCTGGGCACTTCCGCAGCAAGTTCGGCAGCAACTCTTCCATTTCCGACTTTCCCTCTTACATCGACTCCGCCAGTGTGGAAAGCGCCGCACCTCACCCGCAAGGTAGTCCCAACTCGGAGAGTCCGTTAGAACTGTCGGCAGAGCGGCCAAGACTGAAAGCGGATATTAACTTCATGACAGTGGGTGTCTTCTCCGCACTGCGACATCTCCCTAGGCAGGCCAACTAAACGCCCTTTACTGGGCTAAGGAGTAATAGTAGTATGGAGAAAATAGAGCAGGAAAGACGACGGTCCAGTAAGGCGGCTCAGTTCCTTCCCCTGCCCAACAGAGTGGACCTACACAAGCCTGGGAAAACTCGACACGTCTTCTTAAGTCCCCGCTACGATGCGGCCCAGCCCTCCAACAGAGCCGCCCAAAGTCCTCAGCAGCTCACTCTAGTCAAGCGACACTCAGTGGACAGATCCGCGTCTCTTCGGGAAATCGGCAAGTCACTGATCGTGCCTAGGTTCCGAGACAGGATAGGGAGCGTCTCCCACTTGCCGCTTGCTTCTATGAGGGCACATGGGGGGAACGGCCCCTTGACGGAGAGGTATGGGGGAAGGATCTGTGGATGCTACTCCCAGAGCCAAGTCGGGACTGTCAATCTCAAGCCCAAGCCTCAGAACCAAGACACAGTCTTTTATTTCCACGGACTCTGTCCAGCGGCTGAGTTCTCGGTGCTGGGAGTGTGCGATGGGCACGGAGTCGCGGGACACCTGGTGAGCGGCTTCATTGCCCAGCACTTCCCTGCAATTCTGAGAGAAAACTGCCTCCGAAAGGCCGGGAAAGTGGTGGACTTTTGGTCAGCTGTGCTGGTGGACAGTTACACTCGCTGCAATGCTGAACTGCTGAGTCAGGACTTCGACACATCTACCAGTGGCTCCACCTGTGTGTCTGTAGTGCTCAGCGGGGGACAGCTCATCTGCGCCAACGTAGGCGACTCCAGAGCTCTACTGGCCCGCAGAAGTGGCGCAGTTCTTCTGCCCATTCCGCTTTCCAAGGACCACAAGCCGGATGTGGCTGAAGAGAACGCTCGAATTGTGGACTTCGGAGGGAGAGTCGGCCCAATACTAGATGAAGAAGGGCAGGGGGTAGGGCCTGCCCGAGTTTGGTTCCAAACAGAGGATATGCCAGGACTAGCGATGTCCAGGTCCCTAGGAGACTCTATGGCTGCTCGTCTGGGTGTGATTGCGCTTCCTGGTAAAGGTTATTTAGAACTCATATCGGTGTATTTGAGTCCGGAGGATGCTTTCGTTGTGGTGGCGTCTGATGGAGTGTGGGAGTTCCTGAGCAACGAGGAAGTGGTGGACATCGTGGCTGCTAGTCTGGCAGTGGGCGAGAGGGAGCACTGCTGCGAGCGACTGATCGCAGAGGCGAGCACTCGCTGGGACCGGGAGGGCTGCAAAGACGACATCACAGCACTAGTGGCTTTCCTCGACTAGTTCTGTGGATAATCATGTCGCAGGGGGAAGACACTCCCCACCGTCTCGTGCCCGACCTCGACTCTTCCAAGCCGCCCACAGACACCGAAGTCACCAAGCCCAAAGAGAACAAGGAACTGGTGAAGAACCTCAGGAAGACTGTGGACCAAACCAATGTCAACATGCGGTGTGTGTACATGACAGTACTGGTTTCCTGCGTGTTCATCATCATTCTGCTGCTAGTGTACAGCACGAACAGTCTCTATCTAGTGGGCATGGCGCTGCGGGCTTCGCTGGAAAAGCAGTCGTGGAGTGGCCACATGGAGGACACTTTCGTGAATATTACGACGCTAGGGGAAGTGGACACGTACCTACGACATATCTTCGTTCCGGAACTGGCCAGCAACTTGATGCTGTTTCACTCGGACTACCTGCTAGGAGTACGCATGAACCTCAAGCGAGCCCGCGCAGTCAATAACACTTTGGACCGGTACAAAGACCAATTCCCCAGAGTGTGGGAGGAGACGAGTTTCAGATATGACGAGAAGAACGATGGAGAACTGACAGAACGTTACGCGATTTGGGACTATAATGAGAAGGAGTCCTTTGCGCAGGCAGGGGCGTACACCCACATAATGCTGGTCAACACCTTCTCACCCGACACTTTGCTCGACTTCGCCACCTACCAGTGGCGGATCATACGACTGTACTGGCTAGTGGAACAGACCACCAGCATAGTGCTCGAAGTGCTGGTCCACAACAGCAATCTCAAAGCCACAGTCTACTACTGCCAAGTCTTCGAAATGTCCGCCACTGGCAAAATCAGCGCCCAGAGTCAGCTGTCCGGGACCTTTCCAGAGCTGCTAGGCACTAGCGGCTCCCTGGTCACGTGGATGTACATCCTGGGCATTGTGCTGCTGCTGGAGTGTCTAGTGCGGATCTACAGCGCTATCAAGCTTGTCATTCGCTGTGCCATGGTCGCCTTCAAAGAGCGCAGAAACGACATGGAGTATTACGAGTTTCTGGGACTTTCAGCCCTCGTTTTCGAAATTGCGGCTATAGTCCTATTCGGAACCACCCTGCTGAAGTACATTTCCGACCTGCAAATCCCAATTTACATAGAGGAAGACTTCGAAGGACTGGTGAGGCAGGTTGTGGAGTTTCGCGACTTTGTGCGAGTTTCAGCCGTGTGCATCATTCTCATCATCCTGCGTGCTATTTTGATCCTCACGAACGAGTTTCCGTCTTTCGGAATCCTGTTTGACACGATCATTAACGCGAGGGCGGACTTGATGTATTTCGGATTCATATCATTCTTGCTGCTTTTGTCGTTTGCGGTGGCGAGTTACCAGCTGTTTGGCCTAAGTACGGCTCATTTCGGTACCCTGCAAGACTGCCTGCTGACGCTGATACTGATGGCTCTAGGCGTAACTGACCTGGACGCTTTGCTGACTTCACACAGTCCACTCGCCAGTATATTTTTCCTGTTCTTCGCCCTACTGTTTACCTTCGTTATCGTCAACATGTTCCTCGCTGTGGTGATGACGACTTACACCGAGTTGCGCCGTCGCAACCAAATGTTCATCGTCGCGAAAGCCAGCATCCTGGGGAAAGAAGCCAAAGCCATGCAGACTCGCTGGCTCAACTTCCTGCTGTGTCGCAGACCGAAAGGCACAATCATTGAACTGGCCAAGAAGTACGCTACCTTGAGGGATGACCAGACCATAGACGCCACAGACAAAGAGCGGCTAATGACGGACCTACGCACCACCATGATGCAGCAGCAGTCGCCTAGTTTGAAGGACACGTTGAAGTACAACATGTCGCAGTTGGACGTGTTTCAGAGCATTATGGTGGTGCAGGAGCGGAACTTGAAGACGAGGGAGCAGTACATCGAGGAACTGATCGACGAAATCAACCTAATTCAGCAGCAGGACCGGATACGACGGGAAAAACAGCTAAAGTTGGAGAGCAACAAGAGCTACATCTATGCGATGATCATGGACATGGTGCTGTACACCTGCTTCATCGTGCTGTTCGTCACGATGGTTTACCTCAAAAGTCGAGTGGAGGACAAGTTCTTGCTGGAGGAAAGTATGCGACGCTTGTTCATGGACTACGAAATAACGACCAGCAGTGGCTACTTGATCAAGTTCACCGATGTGAGCACTCCTGACCAAGCCTACACCTGGGTAGAACAGGTCTTCACCCCTTTAACCTACCAAAGTGAAGCCTCTGTGCACGGTAAACTTATCGGCAACCAGATCGTTCGCCAAACCATCCTCTTCGCTCAGCCCGAGAAAAACCATTATTCCGGCACGGACGGCGTTTTCCCATACATCCGTGACAAGGAGTCTGCGGCCCAGAAGCCACTGGAGCAGTTTGGAAGTGGGGACAGGACAAGTAGCTTTGAAAGCACCTATATGCCGGGCGCTTACTACCAGTACAATACTACGAGGTCGTTTCGAGGCTTTGGCGGGTATACCTTGTATTGGAGTGAGGACTACTTTGAGATTATTAAGTTGACGCATGCCATACGAAGGGATGAGTTACTCGGGAACTTCTCCAAAGCGCTGATTTTCGACTTCGCAATCTACTCCGGAGACACTCAACTCGTAGTCCTGTGCGCTGTGGGCCTAATGAAGACAGAAGCAGGCAGCATTGTGCCGCAAATGATGACCCGCAGCTTTGCAATAGACCTGTACTCCAGCTCCAACACCGCCCTGCCTGCACTGGAAATCATTTATATCCTTTTTACCATGTATTACTTCTATAAAGTCGGCAGAGAGTGGTATCTTTCCTTCCAAGAAGAGCAAAGGGATTGGCGCAGTTCCAGGGCAGAAAAGCAACTGCTGCAAGAGGTCATGGACGAAATCCAAGGCATCGAAATGACCAGCAAGACTGGTAGTGAAGAGTGCTTGCACCATTTCAAGCGGATTATCGAGTACTGGGTGGAGGTAGCGAATATGCTTTTTTTGTCTGTCTCGCGGTACCTAAAGAAGGACATTTTCAACGTGTTGGACGTGGTTTCTTTGGCGCTCTCCGTGGTTATGCTGGTGTACATGGGCAAGCTGCTTTTCAGTGACTTCCGAAGCAACTTTTCCCTGCCCACAGACATGGCGAAGGAGAATTTGCCCGATTTGTGGACATTGTCAGAGTACGACATGAACTACAGGGCCGTTTCCGCCATCAACTGCCTAATCATTTTCCTGCGAATGCTCAAAAACTTCCGCTTTTCCAAGCGTTTGTCCATCCTCTCGGAAGTCCTCGGCTCTGCAGCCATGGACATCATCTTTTTCCTTGCGATGTTCGCCATGATCCTTGTGGCCTATGCTCTGATGGCCAATGTCCTGCTGGGTCATGAAAATAGCGACTACCGCAGTCTCGACCAGTCCTTTTTATCCATTTATTTCCTGCTGCTGAAGGACATTTCCGCCTATTCCTACATCAACCCGGACAACACATTGGGCGCTTTAGTCCTTATCACTTTCCTACTAATCTTCAACCTGTTTCTCCTGAACATGTTTATAGCCATCATAGTTGCGCATTTCTATCAAGTGGTGGAGGCCAACAAGAATGTAAAGCATGTGGGACTGCTGACCATACTGAAGGCTGCTCTGCTGGAGTATATGAACAAGGCTGGGGCGGGCAGACTGAAGGACTGCTTGGAGCGCTGTTTGAATAGGAAGGAAAACAAGGATGCGAAGCCAATAGCACAGGAAGAGGACCAGGAAGATAACCCGCTAGAGAGCGAAGCTGAGGAATCTGCCTCGATAGACCAAATCCCAGTCCCTATCACCAGTGCGAACAAGTGGATTCTTGCACTCGAAAGCAAGTTGTGGGAAAACAGCCTGCAGACAATCAGCTTCGTAGGTCTGAAGAGCAAAATGAGCAGCGCAGAGAACAAAAACACACTTTTGACCCTTCACCCCGACGTAGCCGGTGTGGCTTTCCTCACCAAGGAACTCTGGCTGGCTGAGCGCAGCATTAGAAAAAAGGTCTACCTGTGGCGGCAGTTGACAATTCTGCACGAAAGTGCTCAGATCCGAGAACAAGAACTGCAGATAGTGGGCCGACAGCCCTACAGTCAAAAGTCTCTCTCCCTGCTGCAGTCCGCCATCTGGCAAGCCTCCAGCATGGAACTCAAGCTGAAGCTGTGGACCGACCCTGCAGGCTTCAACAGCCAGGAACGCGCCTGTCTCTGGAACTGCACTCTCTTCAGTCCCTCCCTATTCTCCAAGGACCCTGCAGAGTGGGACCTGCTGGCCCAAATGGCCGCTGAAAAGGAACTGGTGGAGTTAGACCTGGACAGCGAAGTCGCTCACGTGAAGCCGAACATGACAGAGTTCCTAATTGCATTCGCAGCCTGCCAAAAGCGCTACGAGAAGGTCTTCAGCGGCACCACAGGAACCTCCCACAGCGACCTACTAGCCCACTATACCGAAACCAACGACGAAAGAATGGCTCTCTGGCTCTCCCTCTCCGACCTCGAAAAGGCCATGCTCTTCCTTAACAACCCTCATGACGCTGAGGCAGCCATGCTGTGTCACCTCCTTTTCGAGTCTGTGAATCACCACATTATCAGGCTGGAAATATTGGATGCGACTATGAGTGACTTGCTGGATGCCAAGATTTATGATAAGCACTTGAGGTTGGCGGAGTGGCAGGCGGAGCATACGATTATGGGGCAGGTGGAGGAGAGGGTGCAGGCGGCGGAGGCGGATCATGACTCGCTCAGTAATTATAAGTTCTTTTTGGAGAAAAAGAAGCAAGCGAAGCTCGTGCTGCTGGAGCGAAAAATGAAGCTTCTGCAAGACTTATCCGACGAAAAGAAGGAAAAGGAGGAAAGCTAATAAAGGCAATTCAGAGCCACTTGAAACAGACTTCACTTTTGTCCTCCGGAAGAAGGCGGACTTCCGAGGAGTTGAGAGTCTTGACTGTCTCTTCACATACTTGCATCAGCGCCTTCGCGTGTTTTTCCAAGTGGTCCCAGAGTCGGTCACAGCCCACGTCCCCACTGCAGCCAAAGCAGTACACGCTGCTTTCTCCCGCCTGTGTCTCTGGCTCCACCAGCGTCTGAAAAGGAGCCATCAGTTGGTAGGGAGTAAGTGGCCTGGCAGGCATGGACGTGGACACAGTTGGGGGTCTGCGGATGAAGCGTAGAGAGGGGTTGTGTACTTTCACGTGGTTGCTGAAGGCTGCGCGAGACACGAAGCGCTTGCCGCACTCCTGACATTCGATGACGGAACTCATGTCAGTGCTGCAGGCAAGCGGCGGGTACGGTCCGTGCGTCTGTCCCTGCGTATGCACCTTGAGGTGCAGCACCAAAGTACTCGCGTCCCGAAACGCCCAACCGCAGTGCTCACACACATTGGTCCTTTCCGCCAACTTCACCCTCTGCGCACTTTCCACTGTTGAGTTATTGTCCGTCTGTTCCTCCATTATATCCCTATGAACGGTCCCTATCAGCCTACTTCCTACTACCGCTCTGCAGGGCCTTTCTCGCCTTTAGCAGCTTCTCGAGAGCCATGAAGGGACTTTCCACTGCGAGTGTTAAGGGGACAGCGGCAGCGTAGGAGATGAGAGCTATGAACAGGAAGTCAGTCACGATGTTCAGGTCGTTCAGCCAGTAGGCTTCATTCGCACTGAAATAGTAGGAAACTATGAGACTAATATGGACCAAATACGTGCAGAAGGTGAGGCGGGCGAAGGGGGTCCAAATCGGATGGGAAAGGAACCAAATGCCCAGCCAGTAATAGCCCTGCAGCATCGGCAGCAGAACCATCGTCAACCCTAGCGCGTACAGTGTCCGATTGAAGCCCAAGTACAGGATATTATCCGCTTTCGTCCATTTCTTCCAGCCATTGCTAGCGTCTTTCGCTGAATCTAGCTGGATAAACATGATAAAGTTGATAAGCGCCAGGCCCAATACTGCACTACAATGGCGTACCCAGGGTTTATCCAGTTGCACACTAATCCACAGGGCGAATTTATCGTAAATTTCCCCGTTCGCCTTGAAGCGTCGCTGGGAAAATACGACGAATCCAGCGGCTATCCCAAATGCATAGGAAACTACACGGCAATAAGGCTTAATGTATACATTATCGTTAAAAGTAGCGTCCTCAGGAGCTAGCATTACCGCGTTGTAATCATAATGGCTGCTTATTAGCGACGTACTGAGGATGGTAGTCCCTGTGAGAGCCGCTAGCAGCAGCCAGCCGCAGGCTTGATGCACCCGGGAGTAGAGGAAAAAGATAGGCGGGGAGATCCAGAAGAACTGCATATCGTTGGCGAGGTACCAGGAGTGGCCGATGCAGTTGCTGCCGTGTCCGTTGGGGAGGAAATTGTTGAGGAACAGCAAATTCGTCCACCAATAGTCATGACAAGGGTCGTTGAATTGGTCCGCTGTGGCCCACAATGGCCCGTTTCCCATGTACTTGAGAAAAGCCCACATAAGGAACAGGACAAACATATAGGCTGGAAGGATTCTATAGAGTCTATGGAAGTACAGGTACCCCCAGCCCCACAGACTCATACTCCTGCCACTCGTGAGTTGCTGCAATAGCAGTACCGCCATCAGGAACCCTGACATCCAAAAGAAGGAATCCACTGCAAATTGCCCACTGTACACCACTGTGGTTTTGGCCCTTTCGAGGATAGGCAAGATGTCGTTGAAGTTACGTACGCAGCTGTAGGTTAGACGATAGAGGTAGCAATGGCCGAGAATGACCCACCCCATTGACATCACTCTGACACCGTTGAGAAGCTCCATTGGGTCGGCTTGCCCGGCTTTCTCTGCTGCGCGGCTGGCAAACAGCTTGGGGAAGTTGGTATATAGGGAGAAGCAGATCAGTAGTGCTTCTAGGAAGGAGGGAGAGAGGACTGGGGTAGCGTTTGAAGGACTGAGCTCAGAGCCGTCTTGGTCAAGTAGGCCTTTCTTCGATTGGGACTGAGAGTGCTTCGCTTTGTAGTCCAGCAGAGTCCCTAGAAGCACAGTAAAGGCCAGGAAACTACAGAAAACCACCATAACGATGGCCCCAGCGGACAAGTGGGTGAAGTGCTCGTGAATATATCTTTGCGGGAAAGTGACTCTGAAGGGTATTCGCTCCTGACTTACGCCCAGTTCATACTTCGAATGCAAGTACACAAGCGCTTTAACCTGATTCGCCAATAAAGGATGTCCCACAGCCAATGTGGACCCAGGCTGCATCACTCCTTCGAATAACGCATAGTACTCCTCAATTGTGCAGACCTGTGGACCGCAAATCCCTATACCCACATTAGCCATTCCCGCTGCAATTTGGATTAAAGCGTACTCCGCCCCTTCTAAATTCCCACAGGAAAAGTAGTCTCCCAGGTCGTCGATTGATTTGCCGGAGTACTGGGCCATTCGAGCTGCCGGGTCGCTAGAAGTCACATTGAAGATTTGCCCTGCCACTGCTAGGAGTCCAGCTGCGCAGGGACTTAGTTGCCCACAGGCCTGTTCCCAGAGCACTAGTAGTCCCAGCAGAAACAAGGTTGTTGCCATTTTACGAAGTCGAGTAAGGACGACAGCATGGGTGAAGGCGATAGAGTAGTGGGGAAACGAGGAAAATGGAGACCAAGGAGACTTGGAAGTGGGTAGCGATCTTGCAGCTGGGGACCAGTGTATCGACGCTTTCCTTCTTTGTACTTCCCACTTAGTACGTTATCCCCTACGCCTCAGTCTATGTAGCGTCCCTGTGGAGGACTTCCAGCCTCGCCTACGGTTTCTTCGTGGGCAGCTACAGTCTGGGCCGAGCCCTGGGAACGCCCTTGTGGCTGTGCTTCTCCCACTGCTGCGGCAGCCGTCCAGTTCTGCAAATCTGTCTCCTGCTGCAGTTCTTCCTCACACTCTGCTTCGGCCTGTGCTCCAATTTTCAACTTGCTCTGATTTTTCGTATGAGCGTCGGATTCTTCGCCCCAGGCTACGCCCTGGCCAGACCTCTGCTCGCCGGAGTCCTGGAGAGGGACAGAGACAACATCCCTGCGACTTCGGTGGCATCTGCGGTCTTTTTCGCTTTGATGCAGACTGCTGGACTAGTGCTGGGCACGGTTATGGTGGGCAGTGAGGACTTGCCCTACTTGGAGGCCTCGCTGGTGGATGTGATCCTGCTTTTGTTTGCGTTTGTCATCGTTTCCACTGACTTCCCCACTCATAAAGCTACCGATTCCCCCGGCAAAGCCGCACAGTCGGACCCAAAGCCCAAGTCTGCATTGCCTCCAAACGGCAAATTCGCAGAATTCACCTCAGAAGAGCCTTCAGAAGAGCACAAAGAAGAGGAAGAAGTGCCCAGCTACCTCCAGTCCTTCGCCTCTCCCAACTTCCCCAAACTCCAAGTCCTCAAAGGCCTGTTCACTGAAGAGGCTGAGGACCCTCAGAGCCTCACCTTGGACTCGCAGATCCGAGAACCAGAGGGACAGCCTGAGCCTAATGTGAAAAGAACTCATATTTCCTTCGTGGAAGAAGAGCTGAAGGAAGCGGAGAGTAAGCCTGGACCCGTGGAAGACCCATTTCGCGTGGAAGGGAAGGTGGAAAGGCTGAGGTCTGCCGGGTACTGCTGGAGTGTGGTGGGGTATGTGGGGACTGTGGGGTTCGGAACAGCGGTGGAGTACGCAGGCATATACTGGCTGGCAGGGGAACTGCACTTTAAGTGGCTGGGAGTGCTGCTGAGCTGTGTGTACGGAGGCACGGCAGTGTTGCAGTTCTTCCTGATGAGCAAATGGGTCGACTCAGTGCCTCTCAACTCACTAGCGGTGTGGACCTCTCTCCTCGCAGCTCTGTGCAGCGCAGCAGTTCCCTACAGCCTGTCCCTCTTCCCCAGCGCCCTAGTATCCTTCCTCCTACTCCTCACCCTGCTGCTCCTCAGAGACCTGTCCTTCCACCTCCTCTGCACCACTCTCGTCCTTCGCATCAGTGACAAAGTCACGACCAGCCTACGTCCCCGAGCCTTGACTACAGCAGACGCTTTGGGAGCCTTTGCAAAGGCAGCAGGCGTCCTTTTCGGTCCAGGCGCCCTAGTCTGCACTGGCCTTCTCTTTCCCTCCCTTGCTGCAGCACTGGCAGTAGGCGCAGGCTTCGGATTCGCACTCCTGTCTACTGTGCTGGCGGGCACAGGCAAGCACTACCCCCGCTTCTACACAGCTCCATACCGCATGTGAGCAGACTTAATAAGGTCTCCGAACTAAATTAGAGCTGCTAGGAAGGCCACCACTGCCTCAGGCACTTCAGCCTGCTCAGGAGTCCTTTCAACTGAGGCGAAGTCTGTGCGGAAGTAGGACTTTGCACTGCTTATCAGTCCCCTTGTCTCGATTAGCGCCACCAGCGCTTCGAAGCTGAGTCCCTCTGCTCCCGTTTCGCCTATAACTGAGGAAATCTCCCTCTTTTCTCCTAAGGTCTGCAGCACATTTAGCACCACTGGAGGAGGCAGTAGCTGCGCATCAGGGACGATTTCCCTCACTTTATTAGCCAGAGTGACGATAAATTCCCTTCTCCTCAGTCCACAAGTCTCCCCAAACGCCTTCAAAACCTGCACCTTCGCCACCCAAAAGTCCTCATTCTCCTCATTCTCCACAAACATCTGCAGTCTCAAAAACCTAATAAAGTCAAGTCTGAAAATAAGTCCCGAATCAGGGTTTTGCATCATAGTAAACAGCGTTTGAAGGGAATCCGCAGGAATGCCCCAGTGCAAGTAGTGCCGAACTCCATACTCAAACTCGTCGAAATCCAATATATTGTCATCGCTGATTTGCTTGAATAGGGCGATTCCGTCGAGATTCCGTTGCTTCATGTGGTAGACTAGGAGGTAGTGCAGGAAATCTGCGTACTTGACGCTTGCGGGGTGGAGTCGCTCGAGGAATTGGCCATACATTAGCTCGTTTTCTTGGAATATGGGGGCGAATAAGGTCGCAATTGCCCCTAAATGCAGCTTTCCGCCCAGTGATTCCTCTCGCTTTCCAGAAGGCCGAAGCTTGGCTGCAGCCTCCAGCGCTTTATCCAGGAGGGCGTTGATACAGGGCAGTTGGGCGGACAGGCTTTCTGGGTAGGGGTTGGGACTGTCCAAGTTCAGAACTGAGGCGATAAAGTCGCTGAAAGGCGCCTTTTCAGCTGTCATTTGCCGCAGTCCCGCCCGAAACTTACTCAAGTTGGCGGCTGTTTCTTTGGGGTAAGCAGCCAAAAAGCAGCTAATAGTGGCCAGAGCAGGGCTCAAAGGCTGCCTCGAATTCGCCAAATCCAATTGCTGCATATGCGCAAGCACCCTGAAAAACGCCGCATAGACCTCTCCGGCTTCCCACGGCACTGCCTCTTCCGCTACCTTCCCCAACACGCTTTCCGCTGCTTGTTGACTTCTCACTGCAAACTCATCGTAGACCTGAGAGAAAACGTCCTCTGGACTTTCCACCACTTCGGCAGCTACTTCCACTTCCCATACTCCCTTGTCCATGTTTTCCTCCTCTACTTCCTCCCCGGGCTCGTGTGCGACTTCCATCTCTTGAGGGACGGACTCTGCTCGGTATTCCTGCTCCTCCTCGACGACGATTTCCCCGGTCTGAGGGTCTGGGAGAGGCTCTGGGCCTATGAAAGTGGTCAGTTGCTCTTGAAGCTGAGGAACTTCTTCCAGTGCTTTTTCAGTGGCTGCTCGATTCCCCTGGATTTCAATGCGGTATTTCCTGTTTTCATCCACATAAGTAGTGATCTTCTTCATAGTCTGCTCACACTCCCTCAGTTTAAAAGCAACTTCCTTCGGCACAGCCTTGGAAGCGGACACCTCCTTCAAGGCCTCCCAGTTGTCTGCGATTTCCTTCTCGAGTTGCTCGTTGGTGCGCACGTAGGAGGCCACTTGGTCCTCTGAGCGGGTGAGAACGGTCTTTTCCAGGTGGGTGATGGCTTGTTGCAATTCTTCGATTTCACGCCTGGGAGGCAGAGACTTGCCTTCGGAGTTGGGAGTTTGGGTGAAGTTTTTGGCTTTCTCGGAAACGCTGGAGAGTAGGCCTGCCGCTTTCCGTCTCTCGGCGAGTGCTTGCTCTGCGAGGTGTTTGCCCTGCTGCGCATTCTGAAAAGCCAGCTGTTGGAGCTGCAGCAGTCTTTCCACTCGGCTCTCCAGCTCTCCCTGCGAAATAACAGGTGCTGTGGCTAGCGGAGGCTCTCGAGGCACTGCAGCACGTCTAGCTACGGTCGCTTGCCCACTTGAACAGATGTTCCCCATATACTATTAAGGCGAAACGGAAGGGAAAAGAGCCAATTGGAGGCTAATTCCTCTTTCCCAGGCCAAAGTACTCTATCTTAGGGTTCGGAGACAGTCATAGGCCTATTGGTGCATTGGATTTCGAGGAATTAGAGTACTTTTAGGGTGAAATATTCATAATATCGCGCAAAATCGCCCTTCTTTATAGAAATGCCTATCAGTCGCTCACAAAAGCCCTAATTCCCAAACGCATAAATGGCCTAGGACTGCCTTAGCTACCTGCCAAGAGAAGTATAGGACTAATACGCATTACTAGAAAGCGCTCATATTGAAATATACATTAGTGACCAGTGAAATAGGAAAACTCCAGGCCTGTAGTCAAAGCGGTAGCGTTAGTCTGTAATTCCAGTGAATTTTCTTCTTTTAGCCTTTCGATCCTTGGCTAGTTCGATATATCGGCTCTGAAATACACTAGGTGGTGCCAGAGACCGGTCCCAGGCTTCGGAAAAGAGATAAGAGTACTGCCATCAAGCAGACATTGGAACAATAATGGGCATTTGTGTGTCTAGAGACCGGAGACAGTTTCCTGAAGCCGCTAATGCCATCAAAACCTCCACTGTCTCCTCCTCAGTCCAGCTTGAAAGTATCCCTAGGCAGACATCCAGAACAACTACCAGTTCCGTCGATTCATCGGACATGGACAATTCGGAACTGTTCGTGAAGCTTCGAGGAAAGGCTCGGGAGTCCTTTTCGCTATCAAGTCCATCAACAAGGACAAAATCAAGAAAGACCTCTATCTTCTCAAGCGTGAACTCGAAATAATGCGTGTAGTGGACCACCCCAACCTCATCCGCTACTACGAAACCTACGAAGACGAGCGCTACCTGCACATAGTAATGGAGCTCTGTTCCGGCGGCGACCTCTTCGACCGACTTCTAATCACCGGCACAATGGTCGAGGGCGAAGCCGCAGTAGTGATGCGCAAGCTCCTCCTCGGAGTCAGCCACTTGCATGGCATGGGAATATGCCACAGAGACTTGAAGCCTGAGAACTTCCTCTACGTCAGCAAAGACCCTGCAGCGGAACTCAAAATAATCGACTTCGGGATGTCGATCAAGGTAGCGAACCCTAATGAGTTGATGACTTTGGTGGGGACTCCGTACTACCTGGCTCCGGAGGTGCTGAAGGGGAACTATGGGAAGGAGTGTGATGTGTGGTCTTTGGGAGTGATTATGTACTTGCTGTTGTGTGGGTATCAGCCCTTTGAGGGAGATGATATGCGCGATATATTCTTCAAAATAGCGAAGGGACGCTATGAGTTTAAGGGTCCAGAGTGGGACTCAGTGGCCGACTCCGCCAAAGACTTAATCCGCAAGATGATGACTCTCGACCCAGTCCACCGCATCGCAATCGCAGAAATCCTGCACCACCCCTGGTTCACCCACCAGCGAGAGCCCAGGACTGCCTCTGTCTCCACCAAAGTACTGAAGTCTCTAAAGCGCTTCAAAGCACCTAAGAAAATGCAGCAGGAAGTGATGAAAGTGATGATTCGCTTCATGTCCGCGGAGGACATCGAAGAGCTGAAATCTGCCTTTTTGGAGATGGACCAGGCAGATACAGGCTTTATCACCTTTCAAGACCTGGAAATCGCTATGAAAAACGCAGGTTACGACGTCCCTGCGAATGAGCTGAACAGTACTTTTTAAGCAGAAATCGTGTCGACGTTGGATCATCTGAACTTAGGGAAGATCAAATACACAGAGTTCTTGCTGGCTACGGTGGAGAAGCGGAGACTGCTGGATGAAGAGCTGCTCTACCTCACTTTCCAGCACTTTGATTTCGATAATGACGGCTTCATCAACGTATCAGACCTGCGCATGGCCATGGAAAACGCAGGTGCAGGAATGGAGGCGACCATGCAAGACATCGAAGCCATGATTGCAGACTGGGACTTGGACCACAACCGGCAAATCGACTTCAAGGAGTTCAAACAGATGATGGAGGACTGTAAGCTCTAGACAGTGCCGGAATATCCCCAGTCGGAAGTACAGAGCAGGAGGGCCTCGGTGAGACGCAGCACTGTCAGAAAGACTATCAAGAAAATAGCAGTGCCCTTCAGTGAGTGATTGATCTGTCTCTTTGGGTTAGTAGTCCAATAACTGGCCACATCCAGGCCTAAGTCCTTCTCCTTGCTATATGTAGCTTTCCCGCCCAGCACTATTTATCTATTATAGCCGATTGGACAGACTGCTGTCTGCCATTTCGATCTGAGTAGGCTTGGTCTGAGGCTCGAAGGTCCTGGAAACTGCTACAAGGCCCAAAGTAGCCTGCTGAAAGGGGTACTTCTCGTCCCATTCCTGGCCTGGGTTCCTAATTAGCACGGGGAAGTGGGGGCCTGTGGTCCTAGGCACAGTTTCCCTGGTATCAAATAGAGAAGTCTGGTATAGGTGAGTGAAGCGGAAAGGAATACCTGTGCTAATAAGCGAGAATAAGCGTAATTCCGGCTTTGCACGGTATATCGCAAATATGAGTGAAAAAGTGCAAAACTCCAAAGTCTCAGTAGCCACCACTTTGGCTGCAGAGACTGAGTAGTAGTTCGAAGCCAGACCAAAGCTCCAATCCTTCACTGCGAAATTCACCACTAGCGAGCCTATCAAGTAGACCTGCGTCCCAAGACCCAGCAGTCCGAACCGTGTCCTTTTCACCACCCAAATTGCACCCATTTCCTGCCCCTGCGTGGCTCTAATTCGCTCCTCTAAATCCCTCCACACAGTATAACTAAACCCCACACAATGTGCCCAAACCGCCAAATACAGTGCTCCCAGGACTAGGGAAGCCTGTGTGTTTAGGACGTTATCAGCACTCACAATGACGTAACTCACAGAGGCGAGGACGGATATGTGGTTGAATTCGCTTCTTGTGAACTCTGTGCGTGTCAGGAAGAGCCCTTTGCTCAGAACTAGGAGAAGACAGAGGAAGGAGGTTTCGTATAGCGTCCGGAATTGGTTTTTACCTAGTTGCAGCAGGCCGAAGGAGACTTTGTCGAAGGGACAACTCATGAACAGGGAAAAACTCGCATAGACGCATAAAGTCTTGAAGACCAATACGAGAGTTAGCAGTTTCTGCGTCAGACGGACGTATCTCGCATTCCAATAGGAGTTGTTGCAGACCCAAAGGACCAGCAAAGCCACCCAGGCCTAGGGAAGGATTACGATTGTGTCCCCTGCGAACACTTGCACGAGGGCGCTAATTGAGCTGCAGTCGACTGATTGGCCATTACAGTGGTTGGAAAAGACCACTGAAACTCGCAATTTCCCTTCGGATTGGGCTAATTCTTGCAGGAGCCGGGGACTGTGGCTAGGACTGAGACGCATCACTGTCACGTTAGCGGACTTTACCTCAGCATAGGAAATGTTGGAATCCGTAAGGACTAAAGCGAAGGAAAGGTCGTAGTCCATGCAGGTTTCCAAAGTTTCATACAGATCAGTTGTGTTCAGGTCGGAGAGGAGAAGCTGGGTGGGAGGTACGAAGGGAGGCGAGGTCTGCACTTCCTCGGGAATGCTGGAAATGTTAATTAAGTCGAACTCCGCCTGGAAATCCGCCTACATAATCCCTACTTCCGTATCCGACACAAGGGACAAATCGCCAATTTCCTCAGATGTCCGGCTTATCGTGATTTTCCCGCTCCACTCCCCAACTGCCAATGCCCCCATCATGACCCACACCAGTCCAGCCATATACTACCACAGATACACTAGCAATATGGAATCCGAGCCCAAATGCCCTTCCTGCACTCGCGCCTTCACCATGTCCCGCCTGCCTCTGCGCTTGCCCTGCAAACACACAGTGTGTGGACACTGTCTATCCAAAGCCTACGCCAGTGACTCCTTCCACTGTCCTTTATGTGGCGCGTCTGACCACATTCCGCTCGACCATCTCCCAGTCCACCGTGCAATATATCAAGCGATGATGAAGAAACTGAGTTCGGTCTGCGACGACCACCGCAAGAAGATAAACTGGTACTGTAAGGAGTGCTCGAAACTGCTGTGTGGGAAGTGTATCGCCAAGCACTCTGGACATGCCTTCGTCGAACTCGCAGACACGCAAGTCGTCCAAATGATAGCAGAGAACGTGAGTGCTGCTGAGGAAAAAGCGAAAACGGGCCTGACGGAAATGGCCCAGGCGAAGAGCAGCTTGGTGGATACACTGCAGAAGTTGGAGTTCCAGCGGAGTAAGGTACTGCAAGGGATGAGTCGCAGGGCGAAGTCTATCAGAGCCGCTATCAAGGCCTTGACTAAGGACTCCACTAGGGCGGTTTCGGCCCTGTATGCGGAGGCGAAGGCCTGTGTGACTTCTCATCTTTCCAGTGTTACTGAAGAGGTGGAGCGGCGCAGTGAGGCTTACACAGACTTCGCTTCCACCGCGAGCAGCATTAAGGCGCTGGACATCTGCTCGCAGCTCAAGTTCGTGCAGAAACTTGCAGTCCTGCCTGCCGTCGAGCACTACCGCTTTGAAGAGCCTCCTGATCGGAGCGAAGAGCTGGAAGTGCTGGAAAACAAGTTTGTGAGTGAGCTGATAGACCTGCTGCAGGAGGAAGTCTGCACCCTCAGCACCACCGCAGAACTGAATGAAGACCCTCAGTAGCCTTCACTACTCCCTATATAATGCTTGGGTAGAGTATTACAGTAAGTACTTACTTGGTGGAATATAGCCTAAGAAGTCTCCTTTTCAAAGCAAATGAAGGAAAACTTTCGAGACTTGAAGTCGACTTTTGCTGATTTCAGGCTAATTCCGCTGAGAATCCATACCGCTGAGCAGCAGTTTCCTGGTCACAAGGGACTTGTTCAGATTTGGTGCATTGGCAGAAATAGACTTTTCACATAGCCACATAGGCCCTATAGATAGTAGATAAAGCCTGACTTGCCTAAGCCCTTTACTCCTACCTATTTCAGTCATAGTAAGTCCGAAATCGCTAATCGCTCTGTTAGTTGGAAACTAGAGAGAAATGTCCTTTGACGTCTCACGCTGGCCACCCGAAAGCGAGCTGGGTTTCGGCTCCTTCAGCAAGGTCTTTTCCGCCACTGACCAAGAGACCTCCGCCCCTGTAGTGCTCAAGTACCCTAACACCCCTGACGCCTCCCTTATGCTTGACAAGGAAGCCAAGATTTTGGCTAGCCTCCAAGTGGCCAAATGTAAGCCTAATGTAGGCGTTCCAAGGCTAGTGCACGTCTCCAAGACTCCCACTTTCGTGGTCATGCAAAGAGTGGGGAAGACGCTTTTAGAGCTTAGTCGGGAGATACAGCGAATGACGACTAAGACGGTCATTATGGTGGGGTTGAAGGTGTTGGAGGGACTTGAGGAAGTCCATGCTTGTGGGTACTTACATAAAGATGTGAAGCCGGATAACATTGCGGTGGCGTATGACCCGGCAGACCCTACTGTGTACTTGATAGACTTCGGCTTGAGTTGTCGGTATCAACGTGGCGGCAGTCATGTGATGTACACAGAAAAACATAAATTCGAAGGCACGCCTTACTTCGCTTCCTTCAACAGCATCAGAGGCATCCGACCCTCGAGACGCGACGACCTGGAGTCTCTCGGCTACGTGATGCTTTTTTTCCTGCAAGGCAGCCTGCCTTGGTTCTCCATTCAGTCCTCAAACCCTGCGGAAGTACTGAGTTTAGTGCAGAAATGCAGGGAAAAGCACCCTTTGCCGGTCCTATGTCAAGACTGTGACTGGGAGTTGAGGGACTATTTGACGTACTGCCAAAGTCTCGCCTATGCAGAAAAGCCGAATTATGCGTATCTCAGGAAGATTTTTATGGCCTGGGCACAACGCTTAGGTACAGGTATTGACTGGAGCTACGATTGGACGCCTGCGAATCTCTCCCCTTCTCCGCCCTTCTCTCCCTCTCTATCCACCCTGCGTAGTGTGAGTGACAGGAAGCGCAAATCCCTCGGCTCACGCAACAGTCCCAGCCTCAATATGAGTGAACTCTTGGGACAAAGCGCAGCCGCCAGCCCCGGGAAAATGCGGGAGTCCTTGCGCCGATTTTCCCTACAAGCCCCCAACTTGTGTCTGTCCGAGTCTTTCTCTACAGGCGAAAACAGCCCTGAAATGCCCAAAACGCCTGTTAGAGGCTTCGACCAGTTGCCCAGTTTGATGAGTCGACCGAAGACTATTGCGCCCGTTGCTGTGCAGATGGAGCCGAAGTCGGGGTTGCTGCCAAGCATTGAGGAGTGCGAAGAGAAAAAAAGGAAAAAGAGAGTGAGGCGACACACTTGCCACGAAATATCCTTATTAGAAGGCGGTAATTAGGAGTAAAGCACTTAAAAGGCAGAAATCGTGGACTTCATAGGGATTTTGAGCCTGTTTTTAGGTTTATAGGCTATTGTAGTATCTAGACCTGTCCTCGTCCTCTCCATCTCCTCTGGGCGTCACCATCTTCAGCAGTACCAAGCGCAGCACCCAAGCCAGCACCGCCACCACTGCAGCCATCACCCCTACATACAGCCACGTCAGGGCTGCTGAGTCCTCGGCTACGCAGAACTTCAAGGCGCAGGTGGAAACGCAGTCGGGGGTGTCGCAGACTGTGTAGCAGAGACTTTGGCAGCGCTGCTCGTAGCCCAGCACACTGCCTTGGTAGGTCTGACTGGGGGAGGAGAGAACAATGGGGAGGAGGGATAGCAGGAGGGTCGGCCACATTACTATATGGATTAGACTAAGAGGGCAGTTTGGAACTGACTTCAAGTGTAACCCCCTTAGTTTCCCTCAGATACTTATACGTCAGCAGCCACAGCACCGCATTGGCCCCTGCGAACACCAGCCAAACCCCGACTTTCCCCACCTCATCCTCAGTTATCGCCAAAAAACTAACCCCAATTAGTGCATCTGCGGCCCAGCCCAGGCTGTAGCCAATCCCACAAGCCAAACTTCTCACTTGCAACTACATATCCCTCACAGGGAACAGCTCTGGAGGCAATACTCCTGTCAAAGGCGCTGTCGACAGGTTGACAAACCAGTAAAACCCCAGCAAAGATAGGAGCGATAGCCACTTCGCTAGGTCGTCCTGGGAGGTGTACACTTGCAGGTATGCGCTGAGAGCCATAAGGAGCATTGCAAAGCCTTGGAAAGGGACGAAAACGAGCAAAATCCACCTACGACCCACTCGATCTACTATGAACATATTGAGGAAACTGGCGCCTGCGCCTAGTAAAAACAGCGCTGTGGCCGCTAAATTGGCTTCAAAGTCTGTGTCGAACCCTACAAAAGTCATTACTTGGGACGAAAAGTAAGTAATTCCAGCAAAGCCTGAGGCCGCAAATAGGACCAAATAGGCGCAAGTGTAGCAAAAGTTAGGGAAATAGTCGGAAAACAGCAGGGAGCAAATGGAGGCGAAGCTGGTTTTTGCTTCGTTATTTGCAATTTCAGTGTTAATTCCTGCTATTTCAGACTGCACAAATGCATCGATGTCAGCTGCGCTTCCCACATAAAAAAGACTCATATTTGCATACGCAAGTTGAGCGGAATTATGCTGAATCAGCCAGCGGGGCGACTCAGGCAACCACATCCACAGAGCAAACAGGTGCACTAGGGCTGGAAGCGCGCCTGCACCCACAATAACTCTCCAAAGCGGAGCCACTGCAAGCGCTACTCCCAACGCCACAGCCTCAGAAACCAGCCAGGCAGTCGTCAGTGCGGAAAGACAGGCCCCGCGGTACTCCGCTGGAGTCAGCTCCGCGATATATACAGCACTGGCAGACAGTGCCAGTCCCTCTCCTAGTCCTGTTAGGACCCTCCCGGCTATCAGCAGATCTACGCTTCCAGCACTGATTGTAGCCACTGTCCCTGCAATTAGCACCAAATCGCTGATGGCCAGGGCCTTTTTCCTGCCCAGCCAGTCAGTGAGGAGGTTGCTTCCCAGGGAACCCAGCATTCCTGCGATGGCGAAGAGGGACACTGCCTGGCCTTCTGTGTTGTGGGTGACATCTGATACGTCTTGAGACAAGTAAAAGAAGGCTGGACTGATAGCGACTAGGAGGTAGGCTGAGGCAAACAGTGGAAGGACTGAAAGCAGGGAAATAGAGACCAAGTAGCCGCAGTGGACAGAAGGGGCAAGCAAAGGTCTGGAGTCCATTTCCCCACAGCCTTCGTTATAGCCTGCATATCCACTTCCGCAAATCCTACTGGCCTGTTACTCCCTAATCTCACTAGAAGAGGCAGCAATCATTGGCGCAGCCCTCCCTCTGTCTCTGCAACTTCACCGCCTCCTTGTCAAACTGCGCCCACTCCCAACTGTGCATACTGCCCTCCAACAGACTCGCGTCGTCCACAGTCCGACTGGGCTTGCTTTGACGCATGTGCTTGCTGGTCCTGTTCCTGTGCAGCACTACCTTTCTAGTCGTTTTCACAGGTTCGGAGATAGTGGACTGTCTTACAGGGGAAGTGATGATTTTTATGGGTTCGCTGGGAGGCGGGGCGTTGACCGTAGGCCTTCTAGGCTGAGAATATACTGGGCTTGGACTCACTTTCTGGGGAGATGGTCTGCGAGGAGGGGAAATCTGCACTGGCGGACTGGGCTCGAACCCTACTTCCGTCTCAAAGGGTCCACTTCTCGGCTCAGGCGGCAGCGACAAAGGCTCCTGCACGAATTCCTCCTCACTCCTCTCTGAAAACAGCGAAGCCACTGGCTCTTTGCTGGGAGGCACAAAGAAGACTTCTGTGACTGAGGAAGTGCTGTCAGGCTTTGCGGGCTTGGTCTGGGTCGCTAGTGTGCGTCTGGTCTGTTCGTAGTGCAGAGAAGCAGCGATTGACTCCGCAATCATTGGGGAAATCAGGACTTTGGCGAGTTCTCCGTTGATCGGGTTGTATCCGTCGAGGAAGGTCACGTTGTAGGGGTAGAGTAGGCACAGGACTGCCTCAGTCTGCAGGAGGTAGATGATGGGCCAGGAGCCTTCCTGACTGGGTTCCCTCTGGTCCTGTACGACTTTCCCCGCCTTTCCCTGGTACAGGTACAGAAAAGCAGGGAAATCCTCACTTTCCCGCAAGTCCTCCAAACTCACAATCGCCTCAATCTCCCGGATCCCCTGCTCCTTCACCTCTTCCTTCCTATCCACCAAGTCACTCATCTTCGAAGCCAGCGACTGGCTCATGTAGCTGAACAGCGTTTCCACCTCTGCTAGGGGCGTGGTGGGCCGCATGATGTGCTCCAGCACTCCGAATTTCAGGGCGTCGTCGCGACTGGAAGAGGTGAAAAGGCGACACATGTCGAAGTCGTGGCTGAGAGTGTGGATTTCGGAGAGCTGGGAGAGGGAGGGGGAGCTTTGGATGAAGGAGTTGAAGTGGACGCGAGGGGAAACGAAATCAGACATTATGAAGCGAATCTTGACTAAGTAATTAGCTTTGTGCCGGGAAGCAAGGCGAAGAGTTAATGTAACGTATAGTCGAGCACTGGAAGTGTTGAAAGAGGGCTTACAGTTGTCGAAGAAAGGCAGCACAGGTCTTTAGAAGGCAATTAGAGGTCTTAAACTCTTACTTTAGTCTGTTTTATGCGATTTTGAAGCTTTTCAGGTGCTAAATTAGTCAGTTTTCGCACATTTCAGCCTGTATTTCCCACTTCAAAGCTGTAGCCGGCCTTCCCCTGCCTCCGTCCTCCCCACCTCTTCCATTTCTCGTCTCCACCATAGTTGCCAAATGCGTACCTCCTGGACTGTGCCTCTCTGCGGCTGTCTGCAAGACTGCTGCATCGTCCTCGCTGTGGTCTGTCTGCCCTGCGGCTTTTGTGTGGTGCAAGGCAAGGCGGTGAGCAGTGCTACGAGTGAAAACTGCTGTGTGCCCTGCTGCTGTCCGATTGTGTTGTGCTGTGTTGGAGCGGCGATCAACAGAGGGAGGATCAGGGACAGTTTCTTGATAGAAGGCTCGCTGTTGGAAGACTTATGTGTGCATATATTCTGCTCGCCCTGTGGTGTGTGCCAGGAGTACCTGGAGGCCAAGGCACGAGCTAGGTAGTTAAAAGCTGCAAGTAGGTTGAGACCTGCTGTCCAAATTCACTGACCATACCTAGTGTATATCCCAGTACTGGTACTTCCTAATTACAACTGCCCACAGTCTGAAATGAGGACCGGACAACTGACCCTTCCCTGTGCATTTCCCTGCGTCTCTATAGCTCTAATCACATCAACTCCCTCCACGACCTTGCCGAAAGCCACATGCTTGCCATCCAGCCAAGTGCACGCCTTAGTAGTCACGAAGAACTGAGACCCGTTGGTGTTGGGCCCTGCATTAGCCATAGTCAGCAGGAACGGCTCACTGTGACTATGAGTGAAATTCTCATCTCTAAAGCGGAGTCCGTATATACTCTCTCCGCCTGTCCCATCGCCCCTGGTAATGTCCCCGCCTTGGCACATAAAGCCGGGGATGATGCGGTGGAAGGGAGAGCCGCGGTAGTGCAGAGGCCTTTCCAGCTTGCCCAGGCCTTTCTCCCCGGTGCACAGCTGTCTGAAGTTTTCCGCTGTCTGGGGCACGTCCGGAAACAGCTCAAAGACCACCCGCCCTGCAGGTCGGCCGCCCACACTCACTTCAAAGAAGACTCTGACGGCCATTATAAGCCCAATCGCGAACTTTCTATATCGCCTTTCCAATAGTACTGCAAGGAAAGCAGAGTTACACTACTTCCCCTGGGACCGAGTCCGCAAGTGTCTGGCCCGACTGCGCAAAGTCTCCAAGTCGCCCACCGCCCTGTCCATCGAGCCCGTGAACAAGTCCTGCAGCATTCGCTTTTCCGGCAGCTCCTCCTGGAAGTGAATGCGCATGAAGAGGGAGTTGTTCTGTCTGATGATGTGCTCGCGAATCGCTCGAAACCGCTTATCTTCTGACATGTTCTCAAGTCCGTCTGCGTCAGCAGGCGTTTTGGGAGTGGGGAATTGGAAAATCGGAGGCATATCGTCAATTTTTTTGTCTTGGAAATGATCAATTGAGGCAACGGACTCGGACTCTTGCAGGGACTTGGGCTGTGAGGGGAGGTGACGTCTTTTGGCGTCGATGGGGGCGGTGCGGACGTCTCTGGCGCGGGACATGCGCAGGTTTTTGAGAGCTTGTTTGACTTCGTATGCGGAAACTGGCAGTCCGATTAGGCGCTTGACGTCTACTATTGCGGGACTGAGGCCGAATCGGATGGATTTGGACTTGGCGGAGCTGCGCCGGGCGTTGGGCTTGAGGTTGATGCGGATCTGGCCGAAACTCTCAGTCTGCAGCTTGAGTTGACCCAGCGCCTTCATTTTCCGCCCCAGTTGAAAAGAACGCACCTTGAGAACCACCCACTGCTGACTGCGGTCCTGAATACACTGCACTACCAGCTCCTCCAACTCACTATAGTGCTCTCCTTTAAACCGCTTTGTGAACATCTCCGCCAGCCCCGTAATTACCCCCTGCAGTCCCTCAATCCCCATCGCTTCCGGCACACTCCTTTCCTTCCTCGGCAGAAACACCTCTTCCACCGCACTTTGAACCACTAGGTCTTTCTGTCTCACAGCAAGGAGGGCGACTTTAGAGGTGGAGCTGAGCAGTAGGCTCCCTGTGGGCCGCCAAGTCACGTAGAATGTTTTTTGGTGGGTGCCTGAGGAGGCCACGAATCGTTGTAGAATGATATCCTTTTTGCCGGCGATTGACTTGTGCCAGGCTGAGGTGACTGCCAGAGTATCGCTTATCACAGCGAGACCATTTTGCCAAGTGACACACAGGGGCGGGTGCAGACTGGACAGGCCAGAGTGGTGACTGCACAGCCCTACAAAGTCCGACAAGTGCTGGGCAGTCGCTGGCACAGCCTTCACTCCTACCGGCGTCGCATAAAACAAAGTGGGAGTTTTCAGTCCCAGCCCGCCAATCAGCGTTTCCGGAATGCGCAGGAAGTGGTCTGCAGTGGAGATGACGCTTAGGAAGGTGAGGAAAGCGCGCTCGCCTGTTTCCTTCCTCCGCATCATCTGAAACTCTTGCAGTTGGCTGAGGTACGAATCCATTAAAGTGCTCAGTTCTTGCCTAGGCTTTCAGACTTATCAGTCCGGCTGAATTCATCCGGCAAGCGATTTCAACGGCTATTAAAATGAACCCGCTAAATGGACTCCAAGACTTCAAAGTCCTGGATTTTTAGTCTCTGCAAGGCCCTAGGCTCTACCAAGTTCCGGAGTACGTGTGCACCGCCCAAACTCTATGCCGACCATTGAAGTACACAGGGAAGGCCTACCTGGCTCTGGGGATCGCAAGTGCGGGAGTGATGGGAGTCCTGCCTGTCCTGTGTTTAATTGCCTGGGGAGCTTTGTTGGAGCAGGGCTGGGAGGCAGGCAGGGAAGTTGCAGGGGAACTGGCAGTGATGGGAGCAGTGGCAGTGCTAGTGGGTCTACTGGCTGTTGGAGCTATGCATGAGGTGGGGCGAATTGTGGGCAGGGAGTTTCGTGGGAAGTACTGTGAAATGCTTCTAAGCAAGGATATAACTTACTGCAATAAGGACTCAGCGGAGACGATTGCGGCTACACTTGAAGCAGAGGGACAGTTAATTGAAACTAGTGCAGGGAAAGACATCCTCACTTTCGTGGAATCTGCAGTTTGCTCGACTACAGCGTGCTATCTGGCCTGCGTCCATAGTCCAGAGCTCTGTTTCCTCGGCTTACTCATAGCTTTTTCCTCAATTTCCGCCTACTCTCTGATCCAGGGCGCTTATAATCGGCTTGTGAAGAAAAAAAAGAAGGCTGTTCAGCTAGCCAACCAGCTCAGTCAGCAGGCAGCGAAGAATCTGACCACTATTTCTGCACTTAATGGCCAGCGCCACCTGCAAAATCAGTACGACAGTTACTTAACCACAACTACTGGCCTGTCTTCCACCAGCGCATCGCTCAAAGGCCTGCAAAGCGGAGTAGTGTGGGGCACGAGTTTAGTCCTCCTAGGCGCTGTGACCTGGGCTGGTAAAGGCCTGGAAAGGCTGTGGGGAGGGCCGATTAGTCAGGAAGACGCTGTAATAGTGGGCGGAGCGATGCTTTTAGTGGTCTATTGGCTGCAGGCAGGGGTGGATTCCTGCTTTAGCCTACTGCGAGCACTGGAAATCGCGAATTCAGTCTTCAAATCTGCCCCCAAGCCCCCAATTCGCAGTATTGGCAGGGAAAAGGAGGCAATCACTGGCTCCATTGAGTTCCAAAATGTGCATTTCGCCTACCCAAATAGCCCAGAAGTGCTTTCCGGGCTGTCTATGAGCTGTGCCCCTGGCCAAGCACTGGCTCTCCTAGGGCCAGCGCGCTCAGGCAAGTCCACACTGCTAGGGCTGCTGCAGTGCTTTCACACTCCCTCTAAGGGCCTGGTTCTAATAGGCCAAATCCCTATTAACACCCTTGAAATCACTCAAATCCGCAGGACTATTGGCTATGTTCCCCAGCGTCCCCTCTTATTCGACCTTACGATACAGGAAAATATCGCTCTGGACACTAACTACTCCAGCGACTTCGACCTTAGAGAGGCTGCCAGAGGCGCCCATTTACTTGAGTATGTGTTGAAACTGAGGGAACAGTTCGCTACGAACTTAACAAGAACGAAGTTGACAGACGAGCAAAGGGTGAAAGTGGGAATCGCCAGGGCGTTACTGAGGAAACCGGCCATTTTGATACTAGACGAAGCCATGTCTATGCTAGAAACCAGCAGTCAAGAGGCCATTTTAACCGCTTTAAAGGGTAAAATTACAGTCCTTTCTGCAGGCAGGAAGTTGACAAGTGCTAATTTATTTGAGAAAGTATACACTATTGCAGAGGGTAAAGCGACTGAAAGGCCTATATCCAGCTTGGCTAACGTCACTAGCAAGCCCTTGCCTCGGGCGAGTCGAGAGGTAGTTCGCGAGGACTGTGAGTGTGCAGGGCTGAAGGAAGTCTACTTCCCGTCTTTGTGGTGCATGGGCCTGTGGCAGACTGTGGGTGCGACACTGGCGATGGGAGCCGGGGTCTGCTTTCCCTTAGCAGGGCTAGTGATTGGTCGCATGATCCAAGGCAAGGAACTGAGCGGCTGGGCTTTGGCTTTAGGTGCACTTGGATTGATGCTGCTAGCAGGTGCAATCTGGCTGTACGCGAGACTGGCAGGCCACTTAACCCAGCGCATCGCCAACTACGGCTTCAAAGCGCTGCTCCACACAGAACTGACCTACCGCGACGAGCACTACAGTGCAGTGGCCGCCATGTCTCAAAGTCTCGTAAATGACGCTGAAAAGGTAAGTTCTGAGCGGACTATTCGGTACGGTGTGGTCCTTTTTACCCTTGCAGCCTTGGCAGTAAGTGTGGGAGTGGGCTTTTACTATGGCTGTTGGGTGGGACTGGTGGTGGCTGTGCAGGTTCAGGTGCAAGGCTTGGGAAGTTACTATGAGTCCCTGGCTCGCAGGTCTCCGGGGCCTCCTCAGCCCTGTTCGCCTATACTCAAGCAGGCTATATCCAGTATCACCTCAGTGACTGCGTGCGACCTGCAGCCCTTTATCCTGTCCCAATACACCGCAGAGCTAGCTGCCACTGCATCCAGTGGCTGGGGTTCAGGCCGATTCTTCAACTCCGGCTTCGCAGTGCTGTGCTTTACCTTCGCTTTCAGCCTGATAATAGGCGGAAATGGTAATTGGTTCTGCTGTTTGACCAGCGGATTCGTCACAGCTATAGGAATCAGTGCAGTCGCTGCCTTGTATCCAAGTAAACTCGCTTGTTTGCAGGCTCAGCGGCGTATTTCCGCCCTAGCCACCCGCTACAGAGCTCACTTTGCGCTCCAGAGTGATGGAATTGTGCTACCGCCTAGGGGACATATTGTCTTCAAACACGTAAATTTCAGCTATTTGTCGAGAATGATCCTGCACAGTGTCTCTTTCCACATCAATCCTCAGGAAAAAGTGGGCATTTACGGTCCGTCAGGAGCCGGGAAAACGACCCTTTCCCTACTACTAGCCCGGCTCTATGACCCTACAGCAGGTATAATAACTGCAGATGGAGTGGACTTGCGGCTCTACAACCTATCCAAAATCCACGACTTCGTAGGCATCGCAAGCCACGACTCCGTCCTTTTCGCAGGCACGATTGAGTACAACATCCGCTTCGGAAGCACGCAAAGCAGGGAAAGTCTGCAGGAAGTGCTGATACTACTGCAGGCCGCGGGACTGGCCTTAGATAGAGAAATCGGCAGGCAGGCTCAGCAGGTTTCAGCGGTGGTGAGGAGGAAAATCGGACTTGCGAGGGTGATGCTGCGCTGTCCGAGGGTGGTGGTGCTGGACGATATCACTAGGGATATGGAAGAATCAAGCGAAAAGGAGCTTTTAGCTACTTTGGAAGTGATGCTGAGGTCGAAAAGCGTGATTATGATGTCTCAGCGACTCGGTCCGCTGGACAAGTGCAGCCGCATACTGACAATTGAGCAAGGAGTCGTGAGCGGGAGTTAAGCCGCAGATCTTAACATTAAATAACAGGGAAAGCCAGGCTATTCCAAATACGTTTCCCTGATTTCCAGATATATGCTGGAAATCCTAAAAGCATCAATCCAATAAATGCCGAAAAGCGCTTTGAGTGGACTTCTTGAAGTGGTTAGTGTCTAAACTAGCAGCAAATCCACTGCTCTTCGTATACTGCCCAAGTCTTCTCTGAGGTCCATTTCTTGGTAGCTGTACGAGTAGTGGTGGGCGAGTGCAGGACCTGAGTGCTGACTTTGAGGCTGCTTTTCAGGGCAATTGTTGCATAAAATCAGTCCAGGGAGGCCGTCCAAAGCGTACTTGAGGCAGAAGGTAATGAGGTAGTCCAGACGCTTGTAGGTAGGCTCAATAGCGTCATTGAACACGAATATAAGTCCAGAGAGGGCCAGACGAGACACATCATAGAGTTCAATGTACTGACTTTGGCCCGGCACTTCATAGAAAAGCACTGACTGTCCTGTCTGTGACCGGCCGGAGTAGACCTCTATGGACCGGTGAGAGGTGTACGTGCTAGGGTGGAAGCTGTCGCAGTACTGCCTGGCGAGAGTGGTTTTCCCTGCGAAAGGGTACCCTATTAGTCCGATCCGCCAAGTCTTGCTTCGTGCTTCTACCATAGCTATCGAGTCATAGGAAGATCTGTGTCTAGCGTAATAATCATGGGAACTGCTTGCTGCGGTGACCGTAAAGGCATTCCTGAGGAGGAAAACAGCGTCAAGTCTCAACGACCAGCTGCTAGCCTTAAAAGCATCGAGAATCAACGAAAACAGCCTCAGTTCCCGACGCCCAAAGCAGTGGTTAAAGTTCTGGAAACTATAAGGACTTTGGATGGATCGTTTCAGAACTTCTATAGTAGTTCAGCGGTTTTGAAGAACACTCCTCATACAAGTTTGTCGAGATGTATTGAAAAAGCCTCGGGGTTGGTGTACATTATTCAAGAAATCCCGAAGACATTGGGGAAAACACCTCCGAAAGACATGAACAAGCTACCTGCTGAAGCGATTATTTGGAAGAAATTGGACCACCCTAACATTCTTAGGCTTCTGGATGTAGTGCAAGACAAGAAGTCAATTTACCTGATTTCAGAGAACTGTACAGGGAAAGACTTCCACCTCTACCTCAACTCCCACCCGCCTCTCTCAGACCCTGAGGCAGCTTCCGTCATGACTCAAATCTTTGGAGTCATTGGAGCAGGACACAAGCAAGGAGTTCTATACAGGAATATGCAACCGGAGAGCTTTCTTTTGGCGCCTAGGACAGCCAACACTGAACTAGCAGTGAAGTTGGTGGATGTGAAAGATGCATGTTTGGGGTCTCAGAAACAGCAGTGGTTCAAGTACTCAGACTCTCCAGACTTTGTGGCGCCTGAAATTCGGGCTAAGACTCCATACACCCAGAAATGTGACCTGTGGAGTGCGGGAGTGATCATGATAAAAATGTTCACAGGCCACACTGCCACTAATCACTGGAAAGCCCTCTCTGATATAGAAGATCGAAAGGTTGTAAACAGCAAGGCACTAGATTTGATGCGGAGACTGTTGGACACTAACCCTGGGAACCGTCCTTCTGCTGGAGAGTGTCTCGCCCACTCTTGGCTGAGTAGAAAGAAGCCAGATTCCACTCTATTCACTTGTTTAACTGAGGCTGTAGCGAATGCTCGGCAGAAAGGAGTGCCTGACGAGCTGCGATTGGCAGTACTGAGGTTCCTATGCACCCGAGTCCTGAGTCCCTCTGAGTTGAGCCAGATAAAAAGCACCTTTCAGGGTCTGGACACTAATGGAGACGGCCGCCTCTCGAAGTCAGAACTCCGTAAAGCAAGTGCACAGAGCTCCATCCCCCTACCCGAAGCAGAAATTCTTCTCAGTCTCTTCGACCTTGACGGCAACGGCACCATCGAATTCACTGAATTCCTGCTAATGGCTTCCAACACTTCTCACTTACTCACAAATAGCAACCTGCACCTGGCTTTCAGAAGCATTGATCAGGACCAAAGTGGACGAATTTCCATTCCCGAACTGAAGCAGTTGCTAAGGATAGAGGGAGCATCAGACGAGGTTTGGGAGCAGTACATGTCTGCAGTGGACAATTCGCAAGACGGAGAAATTGACTTCCAGGAGTTCAAGGCGTGGATGCGGCAAGCTTGCACTTAGCAGTTATATAATGGGAAATGACTGCTGCAACGACCGGACTTCCGACTCTTCCTCTAGGCCTGCAAAGTCCCCAGCCACCTCGACTCCCTTACCCATGAAGAGCACCTTCCACTACCGAGACATCTCCCAGTTCCGCAGACTTGCACAGCCGATCACCTCACTATACCGCACTATCTCGACTATAGAGCAAAGCAGCTACTGGCGTACCGCCCTAGTGGAGGAAACCGCCACAGGACTGAAATGCCGCCTAAAGACGGTCACTTTGGGCACTGGACAGGAGGCTAGTGCCCGCCTGCAGGCCACAGAGCGGGAAATCGCCATAATCGCCCAATTGGACCATCCCAGTATAGGGAGACTGAAAGGCTGTCTGCAGGACGATTTGTTCCTTTACATTCTCTCTGAAGCCGGGGAAATCAGTCTCCAGTCCCATTTATTCTCAATTATGAGCTTTTCCGAAGCCAATGCAGCCTATATCATGCAGCAAATCTTCACTTTGGTGGCGTATTGCCATTCGCAAGGGATAATGCTCCGCTCTTTGTCGCTTTCCAGTGTGTATTTGGCTTCGAAAGGCAGACTGGAGGTCAAATTGGTGGATTTTGCGTCTGCTTGTGAAGTAGGGAGTGGGGGAAGTCGGCCTGAAGTGCTGGTGGAAAGCCTAGCGCCTGAGACTTTGAGTGGGAATTGTGGTCCGCAGTGTGATATATGGAGCTGCGGGTTTCTCCTTTTCTTCCTAATAAGCGGCGACTCACCCTACCTAGCAATGCACCACAGCAAAAGCCTCGAAGAGCGCATTCGCAGCGGCCAAATCACCTACTCAGGCCGGCGCTGGTCTGGCCGCAGTGCAGCCCTCACAGACCTGCTAAACCGACTGCTGAACCCCTCACCTATCCCTCGTCCCAGCGCTTCCCAGTGCCTTGCAGACCCCTGGCTGCTCCAATTTCCCCCTAGCAGTTCCGTCCCTGTGGATTTGAACCCGGCTTTGTTGCCTTTGAGACGCTTTAGGCCGGGACAAGAGTGGAAGAAAGCGCTGATTGCCTTTGTGATTAGGCGGATTTTGCCGGAAGAGCAGGTGAAGGCGAGGGCGGATCTGTTCAAATCGCTGGATTTGAATGGGGACGGGTACGTCAGTGCTGAGGAACTGGCCGCCAGTCTAGGGTCTATTTTACCCGCAGAGCAGGCCAATTCCGAGTCCAAGCAAATCCTGTCCTGCGTGGACGCCAACAAAAACGGACTTATCGACTTCTCAGAGTTCCTCACTGCCTCTTTTGACGAGCAAACTGTCCTTTCCCGTGAAAACCGCTCGGAAGTGTTCAGATGTCTGGACTTGGACCAGGACGGATTCGTGACTTTGCAGGACTTAAAGACGCAATTTGAGGCTAGAGACGACCAGGAGTGGCAGAAACTGCTAGGAAAGGTGGGGAAGCGGCTAAATGACCGAATTAGCCAAATAGAGTTTGACTCTTTGCTTAATAAGCGGGAATAACCCCGAAAAGGCTTTAAAATTCAGCGAAAAAAACTAATCTGTTGTTTTTTGCGAAAATGGGGAAAATTGCCGATTGCGGCAGTTTGGCTCTAATTCTGTACTAGTTGACCATTTTCGGTAATTTCTGCGTCTGTTTCTCTGCCCGTTTACAGTAACAATGACCAAAATCGGTCCATTTCCAGCTTTTACTCGTCAAAACCCGCATCCCTTCTATCTCCAGCGACCAAACCCTGCCCACAGCCTGTAATTGGTCAACTATAATCACTAATATGGGTTCCTGCGGCTGCCGAGAACGCGAAAAAGAAGAGGACAGCCAGTCTGCGCTACCCCCAGAGCCCCCCCAGCCCAACCAGTCCTCTGCAGTTGACACCTCCGTCCCTGTGCTCCAGACTCCCCCGCAGCGGAAGAAGCTCAAGCGGGCCGATACTCTGGCCGCTCCTCAGAGAAGCAGCAAAAAAGCGCCTGTAAATCGGAAGATTCGAGGGAGTTTAGACTTGGGGGAAAGGGAAGGGCTTGGGAAGGTACTGAAAGAGCCCTTTGAAAGTCTGTATAAACGGGGGAAAAACCTGCTTTACAAGACAGAGTCGTATCAGGTGTACTATGCGGAGTTTCTGCCTACTCGGAAGAACTGCCTTGTGAAGCAGCTGAATAAGCGGGGAGCGGAGGCACTGGTGAAGGCCAACTACGCCCTAGCGACCCAGGCCCAGACCTGGACCAAAGTCACCCACCCAGGCCTCGTCCCCGTCCTCGACCTGCTGCAAGACGACTACTTCCTCTACATCGTATCCACCGCCTGCACAGGTCTGCCCCTTTCCCAGCTCTCCACTGCCTTAACACCCAATCAAGCTGCGAGTGTGCTCTTTTGCGTGCTTACTACTTTGAAAACTGTGCACAGTGAAGGTTTGCTGCACCTTTCCATATGTCTGGGGACGGTTTTGTTGGTGGATCAGGAACTGAAGCTGGCGATGGTGCTGAGTCCTGTGGATTTGGATGCGAAAGTGGCTCGGGAAAGTAAGGATTGGGAGGTGTTTAGGGCTCCGGAGAGGGAAAAGACTGAGAAAAGCGACGTGTGGAGTTGCGGGATTGTCCTTTTCTACATGCTTACGCTCGAATTGCCGTTTTCCGCAGAGACTTACAGTCGACTGAGCTCAAATTTCCCCGAAATCCAGTGGAAAGGGATAAATACAGACGCGAAATCGCTAATAAGTCGCATGATTTCCCGAAATCCCGCCTCCCGTCCCTCCCTAAACGAGTGCTTATCAGACTCCTGGCTCCTTTCCAACCGTCCAAGCGTGAACACCCGAGTCCTTTCCCAGAACACCGAGTCTCTCCGCTCTGCCAACCAAATGACCCCTATAAAGGCCGCAGTTCTCAACTTCGTAGTCACCAGAGTGCTCAAAGGCTCTCAAATCGCTAAAATCTCTGAAGTGTTTTGCTCGATGGATACTGATGGGAGCGGCACTTTGACCCCTGCAGAGCTGCGGAAAGGCCTGGAACGGATAATGTCGCCTAAGCAGGCGGAGGAGGAAGTGAGGAAAATCACCTCTTCCGTGCAGATTGACCAGGACGAGAATATCAGTTACCTGGAGTACTTGTTTTCCTCTTTGGACCAGACGGTGCTGTTTTCGGAGGATAATTTGCGGGTGGCTTATGACTACTTTGACAGTGACCGGAGTGGGACGGTGTCTGCGGAGGAGTTGAAGGCGCAGTTGTTTGGCAGTTCGGAACAGAGCGTTGCTATGTGGAGGGAGTTGAGTGGACATGCAGCTTTGAGAAACGGCAATGTCACTTTCGAAGAATTCGTCGAAATGCTGAGCGAAGCCCACTAACAATCCCCTAATTTAGTACAATCTATGCGTCGAAGCAGACCCATTTCCATGACTCCCACCGCCCAGAGTTCCAGCGATTTCCCCTCACTACTGGGTGCAGAGCGAGTCATCTGCATTCCTTTGCGGGCCGTCACTCCGCACCAGGGTCTGGAAATCGTGGTGCGGAGCAAGCTGCCCTGTCTGCGCAGGAGAAGCGGACACGCAATGGGCAGGAAGCCCAAAGAAGCGGGCCTTGCGCGGGGGCTGGAGAACAGTCCTTACCGATTCGAGGAAATCAGCAGGGCTTCCCGAGGCCTAACTCCCTTGAAACGCCGCAATGGCAGCTTCGTCGTAATCGACGAAGCCACGGACTGCCTTGAAAGCACCCAATTCGAGCCCAACCTCTGTCCACGCTTGACCCAGCCTAGTCTCATCTCAGTTCAAATCAATAAGCGCAGGCGGCCCAGTCGCAACCTCCGCTCTCCACTGGCTCTCCGCTCTATTCGAGTGCACCACGTCTCCAATAGTCCTGTGCCCGCTAGATAAATGGCGACTCGCCCGCTGGAAGTGCTGGACTTGGACAGTTCCTTGGGCACCAATGTTATGAGCATGTCGCCTAGTCGCCGCCTCGTTATTTGTGGAGGCAGGGAAGTGCTCAAGATTGTGGATATTGGCGATACGCTGCAAGTTGCGAAAAGTCTGCGCGCAGGCGGCCGGCTCAACCTAAACTACAGCGTCCAAGACCTCGAATGGCACTTCCGAGACGAGAACTACGTCCTCTCCGCCGCCAAGAACTCCTCCATCATCCTGTGGAACCTCGAACGCCACGAAACCAGCAAAATCCAAGAGACCTACAAAGCCCACAACCAAATCGTCAACCGAGTCCGGTGGAACCCACTGAGTCCGGCCTGCTTCTTATCAGCGGGACAAGACGGGAAGCTGATGCTGTGGGATCGAAACACTCAGGATCCCGTATTGGTAATGGAGGGTAGGGCGGATGGGGCCAGAGATGTGCAGTTCGCACTTGGGAATGAGAACGTGTTCGCGTCCAGCTTCGACAATGGGTCTGTGCAGACTTGGGACGTGCGCAATCCGCGCTCACCAGTGCTGCGCATAGCAGCGCACCAGCGCAATGCACTGTCCATTGACTGGCACCCAGTGTTTCACAATTGGCTGGTGTCGGGAGGCAGTGATAAGCAAGTCAAGGTGTGGAACACGGATTCGCCGCAGGCTCCGGTGTATAAAGTGCAGGCTCCGGAGCCTTTGTCTCGAGTCAAATGGCGCCCAGGAAGCGACTACCAGCTCTGTTCAGTCTCTCACTCCCACGACAACAACCTCTACATCTGGCACCTCGCAGAGCCCTTTCTGCCTCAGTTCGTGTACAGAGGCCACTCCAGCCTAGTCACGGACTTCATATGGCAAGACGACAGGCTATTGACCTGCAGCCAAAACGGGTTTCTAATTAGACACAAGGTGGAAGAGGCGTGCAGGCCTGGGACTTACACCCGAAGTCAGGCCATTGCTGTCAGTTGTTCCAACCAAATTGTGGCCTTTTCCGATCATCCGTTAGATTCCGACCCGGACATTACGCTTGCGAAATTAGACAAGGCGATGATCGACTCGAGACTTTATGACCGACCGAATAGAGGGCAAACTGTGTCCAAACAGCTACCAGACCCTACAAGTTCTCTGCGCTATTTCGCTGAAAACTACGTCCTGAAGGACAGTTCCCTGGCTTCCATTTGCACCCACAACGCACAAGTGGCGAAGAGCCAAGACAGGGCAGACCTGCAGCGGCTCTGGCTGTCTATATCAGACTTGGTGGGGGAGCAAGAGAGAAGTGAGGGCGACTGGCTGCAGGAAGTAGTGGGCAGTGCAATGTTGGACGTAATTGAGTACTACGCAGAGAGTGGCGACCTGCAGACCGCCGCAGTGCTGTGCAAAGTGCTGAAAGTGGACCGAGACCGGGTCCTCGGCGACTACATGGACTTGCTGCTTTCCCTCGGTCTGCACACTCCAGCCGCTCAACTCGGTCTGAAGCAGGAAGACGTGGACTTAGCCTTCCGCTGCCACTGTGGGAAGGAACTGGAAGACGCTCAGTGTGGAAGTTGTGGGAAGGCGGAGACCTGTGCAGTGTGTCAGCGGCCAGTGAAAGGACTAGTGAGTTGGTGTCAGGGCTGCTCACATGGTGGCCACTCCCTGCACCTGACGCAGTGGTTCCGCAAGCACAAGTGCTGTCCTACAGGCTGCGGACATCAGTGTCTAGTATAGCCCGCAAATAGTGCTATTACTGCCTCAGTATGACTTTCTCAGTAATGGATAAACGGATTGTGCAGGCGTTGGGTGATATCCAGGTGCCGGTGACTCAGCGACTCTCGCCCAATGCTCGCATAGTGCACAGGACCAGCACTTCTGTTGTGGAGGCCAGTGACCCCTATCAACTAGCCGCGGAACTCGCTAGGGACAGAGAAGGCCGCGGCTTTGACTCTCCCCAGGCCCGACCTTACAGGCCCCTAGGCGAGCCTCAAGACCTGAAAGTGCTCTATTCCGCTCTAAAGACCGAAATAAAGGCATTAGAGAATCCTGCTGGACTCGGTCCTGACGCCCACAAACTCCCTTACTTGTCTCTATCCCGCAAACGGGCAGAAAGCCATGCTGCCAGTCCCGTGCCCTCTATATTGCCTCTACGTCTAGGCAAGGAAACCGGCTTCGCAAAGCGCTTTTTCAAGCAGGAAATCGCTGAAAGCTACCAACGAATGCGCAATGTCCGCGCAGGGAAGTCTCTCCACACAGTATTTCCCCAGGCTTCCCGACTAATCCCCGCGCCTAAAGCCGACCACTACTCGAAGGACAGCCTTGGCACTGCTAGCGACGTGCTCCAGGGCACACTCCAGCACCGCAGGCGGTTCTTTTCTCTATACGACTCTTCAGCCCAGCAGAAGTATGTGGACTTGCCGTCCTTGCTGGGCTTGGTGCACAGGGGCAGGAAAATGATGGAACTGAGGTCGGAGCACTTGCCTCTGCCGGACAGGTTGTTGATAGGGTGGGAAGGCCTGGACCAGGCGAAAACGCAGAGAAAAACCCAAAACAAGACTCTGTCCGAGTCGCCCAGTCCCTTAAATGTGACTTTCCCAGGTATTTCCGCGGGTCTAACTGCCATTTTCGAAGAAAAGGCCCAATTCGCACCCCTCGGCAGCACCCAAAAGCTGCTAGAACTGGTCTCCACCCTCTCCAACGCCAAATCCCAACTCGAAAAAAGGCTCGAAACCGATCTAATCACCCTCAAACAAGACCGACCCGAAGCAATTAGCCTCAAAAAGAAGCACTTCAGTGTCACCGCGAAAGGAACTAACGTCCAAACGAGGGTCTGGGACCTGGAAAGGATGCGAATAAGGGCGGAAATCGAGCGAATCGGGCAGTTCAGCAGTCTGGAAAAGGAGTTGGACTGGTACAAGGAGACTTTGGCAGCAGTTGTGAATGAAAATAGCGAAATTACGCCTGTGACTTACTTTTTGATGGACACTGTGAAGGCGGTTTTGGAGGCGGGAGGCGGGGAGCAGGCCAGGGAAGTAGTGAAAACTGCTTTGTATGAGGCGAGTTTGAGAGATAATGGTGGGAACAGGGCGCTCATGCAGCGGATTGCGGCGCACTGGGCCATCTCCCCACTCTAAGTTAGCCTAGGTATGGACTTGAGGGTCGTGTCTCTGGCCGCTCATCATCTCCGCCTCCTCTCCCACACTTTGGTTGGTCTCGAATCTACGGTGTTCCTGAGTGGCAGGGGGGTGCGGCGGCTCCTCAGGCGCCTCTCTCTGCGGCTCCTCAGGCACTATTCTCTGCGGCTGTTCCGAGGCAATCAGTCCTGCCAGTCCCGGCCCCGACTGCGGCTTGTTCTCTACCAGTCCCTCAGATACCACTGGGGCGGGAGCTACTTTGGTATGGCTGTCCTTGGGCTTGGCGTCTTGTTCGCTTATGAAGTCGGGGGCGCGGTGGTTGTTGATGTAAATGGCAATGGCGGAGTCGCGCAGACGGGTGCCTTCGTTGGCTTCGAAGTCGATGAGGTAGGCCATGATGGAGGCGTGCATGGAGCCGCGCACGAAAGCGCCGTAGAGCTGGGCAAAGAACCAAGTTATGAACAACTCATATATCGCCATCGCCGTCACAGAGGTGATCTTATAACTCGCCAAGTCCTTGAACGTCTCCTGCTCATGCTGGATCCAAAAGGCACAAAAGACCACTCCTGACAGCATTATAACCAGCTGAAACAGCCAAATCACCATATTCCCACTATTCAGCAGTTTCTGTCCCTTGAACTGGGGGTTGTTCCGCTTGACCATGAAGTAGCCACATTTGGCAGACTTGAGGAAGGAGTCGCCCATAATGGTCATGTAGGCGATGCAGTCGGAAGTCATGTACTTGAACCAGTGTTCATAGGAAGCCAGACAGGGCTTGAAAAGGACGATGGAGCAGCCGAGACAGGACGTGCAGCAGTACCGTAGTGTGAACTTCAAGGCTCCAAACATATTCCTCAGGAAGCGTCCACTCGGCACGAGTACAGACGCCAATAGGACTGACCCACAGTGGTAGCGGAATAGTGTATGCACTGCTCTCCTGGTGTGCGCCATCATGTCTTTGCGGTGTGCACTGAAGAACCACTCTGCAGTCGTGCTGGAAATCACGAATTCCACACAGTGGGCGATGAAGGAGAACCACCACAGGATCAGGGCGACGTCGAAGAAGACTAGGACACGAGTGGCGGCATCGAATTCCCAGGTATACAGCGAACCCCAGGGAGACTGGTCGTTCTCACTGTCGTAGTGGTGCCCCACACTGGTAGAGAAGATTATCAGTGTGATGAAATAGGCGTAAAACGCAGTGCCCAGGATCAGTCCTGCGCAGGGACAGATCCAGGGCAAGGGGTGGAGACCCAGCGCCTTGGAGGACTGTCTGAGGATCTGTTCGCCTTGCATTAGTTGCGGCAAGATGCACAAACAAGCGATTCCGCAGCAGAACCCGATACTTGCCACTGTCCACGCCAAGTCTCTGTACCCGTGTGCGGTGTCTCCCTCGTCGCATTGGTCCATCCTAACCGGCCCGAAGGGCTGGCAGATCTGTCCGTTCACACGCCAGTTTTCCTCGTGGAGTAAGTAGACAAGGACTGCGAACAGGAACAGCATCACTAGGATGGCGAGAAGGAAGCAGGGCACTGTTAGGACTGATTGGGACTTACAGCGAGCTTTGTAGGCGATGATGAGAACCATCATTGCTCCGAAGGTCACTACACCAGCGATCGCTAGTTCATCCCAAGCCTAAATAGATCTCACTCTCGCGATGTCGCCGATTACTCTGGTCATCACCTGGTCTTGAGAGTAGAGGAAGGTGAGGACTTGCGCCCGCTGGGCCCGGTCTGCAGGGAGACAGTAGTCGTTATAGAAGGGACGAGTGGGGTACGAGTCGTAGCAGCCGAGTTCAGGCATGTCTTCCTGGTTAGTGTCGTAGATGCACACTGAGCTTTCAGCGTGAGTGACTGGGCAGCCTGGCAAGCAAAGGGTGGTGTCGATGCTGTCCATGGGCAGCGGGAAGTAGGTGTATGGCTGGGAACGCAGATCACCGGTGCCACAAAAGTCACCGTGCAGGTCCCAACCGTGCACAAGCCGCTGCGGGTTGCCTTCTTGGTACGACCACCCACTCAGTGTCCACAGACACGCGTTGAAGAATACGAACAGTACTAGGCAATACACGTCCGTACACTTGCGGTCCCGCCTGGGCTCTTGCACCTGACTGCCGGAGGGCAGTGGTTGGTTAAGCGGATGCTTGACATCCGTCTTGTCTAAGGCACTTCCTCGCTCGGTCATCTTGAATTATATTATCACGCTGAGGGACGGGATGATGGCTGAGAACGATTCAGTATGCAGTTACTTAGGCATCTCAGCGAGGAGTGAAAAGATGAAAATAGGAGGGAGTTTGGCCATTCTGGGTGTAACCGCCAAAGCGGCTGGACTCAGTGACAGCTAGCCAGACTACATAGAACTACTAGAGAAGCACTTGCTGGATCACTGTACCGTTGAGCAGGTGCAGCATCTCCACTGTCATGTCTGGGTCTTCTAGGGGCTGCGGTGGATAACCACACATTAGCATGTAGTCCTCGGCCACTGGAGCGCAAGACATGATGTAGTCATGCAGCTCCTGCACCTTCGTGTTCATGTTGACAACGATCTTCTTCAAGTCGTGGTCAGTGTGAAATCGCACTTGCAGTGTAGTCGTAGGCAGGGTTTCATCATACTTAAAGTCCACCGATAAGTCAACTTTCCCCACTGGGCCCTGTTCCCTAGGCCGTAACCGCTCTGGGATAAAGTCCTCGCCTCTACGATCTGATATTAATAAACTCAGGGGTTGGCCTTTACTGCGGATCATTAGGTCGGAGGGCACTCGGCCTTGCAGCAAATCTTCCATTGCTCGCTGTCCTTCAGCAGTTGCGTATTCCCGGTATATCGCCCTGTCCAGTGTCAGCCCTTTGGCGAAAAGGACGACTTCGACCTCGACCTCCCCTGGTTGGGTCTCCAGGCCGTTCGCCTCTGTGAACTGATTGGCAGTGGTTATCACATCCAATAGAATTGGAGGAGTCTGCAGGTCCACCAGGCTTTTCCCCAACTTCTGCGCTTCTCCCCCCTTGCCGGCCTTGGGATCGTTGAGCTTCTTGAACATATTTCCACCCTCGCTTTGCAATATGGAAGGCCAGATAGCGCAGGCCTTCGCAGCCGTCCTGTCCAAAGACCCAGTCGCCAGGAAAGAAGCAGAGCTCTTCCTTGCAGGGCTGGAGGGCAGGGAGGGCTTTTGGCCGGCTCTCTGCAGAGTGGCGACGAACCCGGGCGCCGAGCTGTGGCTGGCCCAGTCCTCAGTCGTTCTACTGAAGAATTCCTGCAAACTGTGGAAGGACGAGAAGCGAGCGAAGAGGAAACTGCCCCCTGCACCGCAGGGCGACAAGGACTTCCTCAAGGGAAACATCCTGTCCTGTCTATCGCCGGAGCTGCCGGCCAAGGTCCGCACGCAGTTCGAGGAAGTCGCGAAGTCCATGGCGGAAACACTGTTCCCGGACCAGTGGGATCTGACCCTGCCCTTGCAAGCTGCACTGGCCTCAGCCTCACATAACTCCCTGTATGCTGGACTTTCCCTGCTCACCCAACTCAGCAGAGTATATGAGTACTCCCAGTCTGCCAAACGGAAGGAAATCGAGCCTGTGGTGCTTTACTGTTTCCCCAAACTACTCGACCTGTTGAGAGTGTTGCTGGACAGGCCGGAGTCTCTGGCGCTAATTGGACTCATTTTGACCTCTTTCTGGAACTTCTGCTACATCGAACTGCATGAGTCGCTGGCTCGAAGCGACGTGCTGGGTCCCTGGCTGGACTGCTTCCGTCACATCGCAGACCCGAACTACGGCTCCTCGACTGCAATTCCCGCCACTGAGAAGGAAATCACAGAACTGTCGGAAACTCCGCTTTGGACTGCAAAGCGCATCAGCACTCAAATCGTCCTGCGGCTTTTCCAGCGTACCTCAAACCCTACCTACGTCTCTAATGACGTCAAACCCATATCGGATTTCTTCCTCAACACCCACAGTTTACCCCTTCTAGATGCTATGCTGCGTATCACTGCTCAGAGTAGAAGTGTATATGTGTCTCCGCCGGTACTCAGTGCAGCCCTCAAGTACACCTCCCAGGCCTGCAAAGTGCCGCTCACCTTCGAAGCCGTCAAGCCAATGGCCTACGAACTATGCACAAACGTGCTAATTCCGCTCACGCAAAGGTCACCGAAGGACGAGGAACTGTGGCGGGAAGACGCTGTGGAGTTCGTACGGAGAGAGGTAGCTCCAGAGCCCCTGTTCAGCCCTGTCGCAGCCGCCCTCCACCTCCTGTCCTCCCTGTGCCAGCATGACAGTGACCTACTGGTCAAGGTGTTGCAGTACTTGTGCAGCTTGCTGCAGGGAGAGGCTACTTTGCTGCACAAGGAGTCTGCTATGAGGTGCATTGGCAGTTTGAGGGAAATCATGCAGGAAAACGCCTCTCTCGTCGGGCAAGTGGAATCCATGCTATCCGGCCTCATAAAGCCGCATTTGACCTCTCAAGTGGGCTTTCTCCGGGCGAGGGCGAGTTGGACCTATGGACAATTCGCGTATTACCCTATGAATGACGGGGAAATGCAAATAGAAGTGACTCAAACCCTCTGCAGACAGCTAGTAGACCCTGAACTCCCTGTGAAGTTCCAAGCCGCCCTCAGTCTGCCCAAAGTCCTGCGCTGGCAGGCCGCCAAAGCCCTCATTTCCCCGGAACTACCGAAGTTGCTGGAACTTTACTTGAGTTTAATCGAAGAAATCGACTCGGAAGACTTGATTATTGGCCTGGAAGGGGTAATTAATCGCTTTAGTACGGAGTTGATACCGCATGTTACTGCTATTGTGACTCGCTTGACGGCCAATTTCCTGAGAATTGCGAAATCTCCGAGGAGTAATGAGAAAACTGCCTCGGAGGCAGATATGGCGGCTGTGTCCTGCCTCAACACTATCAATAAAATTGTTAGTGTTGTGCAAGAAAGCGAGGCAAGTCGCCTAGTCTCCCTGAGCCACATCCTCCTCCCAGTGCTAGAGCACGGTCTGAGCGCCCAAGGCTGCGAGTTCTTCGAAGAAACGCTGGATTTAGTGACCTGCTTGCTGTATTTCGCCCCTGCAGGGTCCCTTGTGCACCTAGTTCCGCTCTATCGAGTGCTGCTCGGCTCTGCGCTTTCCTCGGACAGCACTGTTGCCTATGCCCAGGAGTCGATTTCGGACTTATTCTCGCCTTTGGCTAACTTTCTCGCCAAGTATAAGCCGCAAATGGTGGAAAACGGCTTATTGCCACTGACTATTGAGGCAATTCGCCAGCTATTTGCCGGGGAAAAGGACATAATCTGTGCAGAAACGCAACTAGCAGGGAAGCTGACCATCTGTCTCTTCGAAAACTACAAAGGACTGCTAAACGCCTACACAGCGCCTCTAGTGGGCCTAGCAACTCAGCTCCTAGCAGAAACCAAGTACGCCAGAATGAAGGAAATTGCCTTAGAAGCCCTGGGTGCGGCCCTGTGGTACGACTGCCAACTGGCCCTGCCTGCCATTGCTAACTCGGAGCTGGTGTTTCAGCTGTGGCTGAGAGTGGCTGCGAAGCTGAATGGCGACTTGGCACGCAGACACTCGGCTTTGGGCTTCGTAGCGCTGCTCAAGACGCTCACCACTCTGTCCAGAGCCACTTTCCCCCTGCTCAAAGCAACCATCGGCCTGGTGAAGTCGCTGGAAGCCGCGGATTCGGATGAGGAAGCGGCAGTCCCAGAGGACCCCAACGAGCCTGAAATCGACGCAGGCGTGGAGTACGACGACGGCTTTGAGATCTGGAAGCCAGACGATGAAGACCTCTACGACTCCCCCTCTGCCCAAGTCGACCTGAAGTCCGAACTCCGCACCACTATCAGCGTCCTCAAGGGCCTTTCAGGCTTCCACGAAGCAGCCCGCCAAAGCCTCAACTCAGAGGAAATCGCCTATTTGAGTCAAGTAGTGAGCGAAGGGTAAGGAATTAGCTAAGCCGTAGAAGACATTCTTGAGTGGAAAGGCCGGAATCGAGCATAGTACGCATCATTTGAAGGGTTTGCGTGTTAAGTCTGTGCTGGCTGTCCAAAGTCAGCAGTAGAAGTTGCTCCTGGGCATAGCGACCCGCATCGAATTCGAAGTCCACCCAAGGAACCGAGTCCACAGCGGGTACATTGAGGTTGGACTTGACAAGGAAGCGACTATCCGACAAGAGCTGCACAGCTGTAGGCGGAAAGCACTGGAAAGGCACTATTTCCAGCTCATTGGTGATGTACAGGGAAGTGGGAGTGCAAGTCCCGGTGCTGACTTCCACCTCCACCCGCCGCCACTGGCCTTCTTGCCACTGCTTCCACCGCACACACAGCAGCAAGGCGCCCTGCTCCGTCCTACCGAGCGTCAGAGCGAAGGGAAACCGCTGAGGAACGTTTATAGTGGAAAGGAGGAATTGGGTGGAGCGGAGCTTTTCTTCGATGGCGTGGTTGGTTTGGGAGAGAGACACCACTGCAGGGCCAGTCTGGGCTGACTCCAAAGCAGTGGTGAGAGAAGCGAGTTGAGTGAGGTGGACTTGGAGGGTGGAGGCGGACTGCTTGGTGGCTTGGTTTATAGCTGCGATTTTGCTCTTTTCGCTTGATATTAGGCTGCCCACGGTCGCCTTGAGCCGGTTTCCTGCCTCTTTCGGGATTGCTGCGAGTGCGGATTTGTGGTTCGCGATGTGGGTCTGCAGGCTGGTGCACACAGCTAAGCCGGTTTCTGCAGGCTCAAAGTGCGGATCTCTCAGTAGATCCACCCGAGTTTCACTCAGTTTCCTTTGCAAACTCCCCCGAAACTCGGCAATTCCCCTCTGCACCCTGCTTTCCGAGGCAGCCAAACTGCTCCCAAAGCCCGAACTCGCTCTGAACAGCGGCACAGGAGCAACGAAGGCCTCCAAAGCCTGGTCTCTGCAGAAGTTCAGGTAGTCCTGGAGCCAGTAGGGGTATATAGTCTGATTCCACTTCCATAGCAGGACCAGGTTTTCCTTGGGGCCGGAGGCCAGTTTCGCCCAGTCCGCGAAGTAGATAAAGGACCTTCCAGCCTCAAAGTCGGAGTCGCAAAATAGCGTTTCTGAGAAAGAAGTGGGCACTGGAGCCATCTGGTAGTGCCCGGAGGCCGCCAGTACGCGGGCTTCAGACTCCAAAGGGTGCGACTCTTCACAGTAAATGCACAAATCTGTAGGCATGTTGGCCTCTACCAGGGCCAATATGCACCTGCCCAGACTCCTGGGTCTGTCCTTGCCTCCCCACACGACCATCATTTGGCAGCTTTCCATCTATTTGTAGACCATGGCCGCTAGGACTACATTAGGCAGCATCGGCAGCTATTGGAGGCGATGGGTTCCTCTCCGCGCGTGGGCTTCTGCTGGAGGGCGGGACTGGGATGAGAGGCTCGCCGCGGGGGAGTGGGGTCAGGCAGTGTAGTGGGCGGAGTCATTGTTTCTGTCTCGGGGGTCGAGGCCTGCAGAGGGTCTTTTGCAGGCGGTACGACTGTTTCGTCCTTCGACTCCTGCTTCGTCTGGGTAGGGACCACTGTCTGCTCTTCCTCTGACCTTTCTGCAGGCTTTTCTTCGATTTCCATCTGAGGAATGGATTGATTGATTTCTTCTCCAGTTACAACAGGAACTTTCTTACTCTCAGGCTCAGGCAAGGCGTAAGGGTCGTCATCAGGGTCATAGGCAGCCACATGGTAGCCTGTGCTGGGCTTGATAGCAGTCTCTGCACGACTTGTGGCATCCATTGACTATATTAGGGTAGCTACATGAGACTAAGGGAAAGGATAGTTGCCTAGGAAGTATAGCTATGAACAGTCTTCCATGTCTCTTCCCAGGGATTCTGGCAGCGTAAAGATCAGAAGTGACGTCACTACAGCAGTGCCTCCTATAACTAGTAGTGGTGGCACTCCCCAATATGTCTGAATCAGTAACAGCAGCGTAGCCACAGACCCCCCAATCCTCGAAATTGCATTAAGTATCCCCGCTGCTGGCCCTCTCGTATGTGAGTTGAACAGCTCTGTGCATATCACTGCCACAGCTACGCAGTAGGAAGAAACGAGGAAAATGCCGAGGAATAACACACAGGTCTGTAAGGAATTGCGGTATATGCAGTCGGAACTACAGGGCAGGTTATTGCAGCCCCATGCTAGGAGAAGAATCAGTCCTGAACTCATTAGAGTCAGAAAATTGGACTGTCTGCGAGGCATTTTCGCGATAACTTTCCCTGCTACGAGGAAAGGGATCAGTTCTCCGATCCCCAACACCGCTCCATTGAGGAAAATGTTGCCGAAGTAGGAAGGAATAGCGAAGTACACTCCATAGTACCCCAAATTCATCATAACTTGCAGTACAGACAACACGAACAGTTTATACCGCAGTCGCCAAGTAGCAAAGATAGCGCTAAAACTGGTTCTTGTCTCCTTCTCTTTCGGTGCGAAGTGTAAATGCACTGTTACTCCAGGTCTGCTGTTGAATCGGGCAATGGCGTGAAGGGCGGCAATAGTGGTTTCTGGGTCGTTTTTGTTGATTGCCAGCCAACGTACTGACTCCAGGACAGAGAAGAGCAGAGGATAAGTGAGCAAGGAAATGAAGGCTGGCAGCAGAGTAGCGTCCCTCCAACTAGGCATAGCATAAAAAAGACCTGGCTGCACCACTGTAGCACAGCTCCAACCCGCATACATAATACCTACGAACCAAGACCTGTGCTCAGCATTTGTGGACTCCAGCTGCAGCAACGTTGCACCCACTATAGACAGTCCTGCTCCAGTTCCCAGTACACAGCTCACCACACACATTACCCAGGGGTTTGGGGTCAAATAGGCCGCGAATAGTCCACTACTCAGCAGGAAGATTCCCAGGATGCAGGTGGGCTTGCGGCCGTACCGGTTGGTAGTCCAGGAAGATGTTATCGAGCCTATGGCGATTCCAACGAAGTTCGCAATTCCAATGATCGAGCCAATGTACTGTCGGTCACATACCAAACTCCACTCATAAGTCATATTCCGGAGCGAGTCCTGTTCAAAGCTGTAGCCGCCCTCCTCACAAGCTCGCTCATAGGCACAGGTCTGACCGTCCCTGCACCTCATTCTCGGGGGAACCATCTCATAAGCCAGGCCGATGGTGAAGATATTGCACACCCAGAGCATTAGTCCAGTACACAACACCAAGAGGTACTGGTAGGCGTGGTGGTCGCCCACCTTCGTCAATGCCTGAAGGAGGAAATACCTTATCCAGGTCTCCAGGTACTTCGAGGATCGACCCTAACAAAGACATTTTAGCCTAGTAATAGAACTGACTTTCTCTCTGACCTTTCTGCAGGTTTCGCTTCGATTTCCATCGGGGAACAAACTAATGAGTTTCTTTTGCTATAACAGGGGCTTTTTTACGCTCAGGCAAGGCATAAGGGTCGTCATCAGGGTCATAGGCAGCCACATGGTAGCCTGTGCTGGGCTTGATAGCAGTCTCTGCACGACTTGTGGCCTCCATTGACCATATTAGGGCAGCTAAATGAGACTAAGGGAAGGGGGTTGCTTAGGAAGTATAGCTATGAACAGTCTTCCATGTCTCTTCCCAGGGATTCTGGCAACGTAAAGATCAGAAGTGACGTCACTACAGCCGTGCCTCCTATAACAAGTAGCGGCGGCACTCCCCAATTTGTCTGAATCAGTAACAACAGCGTAGCCACAGACCCCCCAATCCTCGCCATTGCATTCAGTATCCCCGCTGCTGGCCCTCTCGTATGTGAGTTGAACAGCTCTGTGCATATCACTGCCACAGCTACGCAGTAGGAAGAAACGAGGAAAATACCGAGGAATAACACACAGGTCTGTAAGGAATTGCGGTATATGCAGTCGGAACTACAGGGCAGGCTATTGCAGCCCCATGCTATGAGAAGAATCAGTCCTGAGCTCATTAGAGTCAGAAAATTGGACTGTCTGCGAGGCATTTTCGCGATAACTTTCCCTGCTACGAGGAAAGGGATCAGTTCTCCGATCCCCAACACCACTCCATTGAGGAAAATGTTGCCGAAGTAGGAAGGAATAGCGAAGTACACTCCATAGTACCCCAAATTCATCATAACTTGCAGTACAGACAACACGAACAGTTTATACCGCAGTCGCCAAGTAGCAAAGATAGCGCTAAAGCTGGTTCTTGTCTCCTTCTCTTTCGGTGCGAAGTGTAGTTGGACTGTCACTCCAGGTCTGCCGTTGAACCGGGCGATGGTGTGAAGGGCGGCAATAGTGGTTTCTGGGTCGCTTTTGTTGATTGCCAGCCAACGTACTGACTCCAGGACAGAGAAAAGCAGAGGGAAAGTGAACAGGGAAATGAAGGCTGGTAGCAGAATAGCGTCCCTCCAACTAGGCATAGCATAAAAAAGACCTGGCTGCACTACACTAGCACAGCTCCAACTCGCATACATGATACCTACGAACCAAGACCTGTGCTCAGCATCCGTGGTTTCCAGCTGCAACAGCATTGCACCCACTACAGACAGTCCTGCTCCAGTTCCCAGAACACAGCTCACCACACACATTACCCAGGGATTTGGGGTCAAATAGGCCGCGAATAGTCCGCTGCTCTGTATAAACATTCCAAGAATGCAGGAAGGCTTGCGGCCGTATCGGTTGGTAGTCCATGAAGCAACTATGGAGCCTATGGCGATTCCAACGAAGTTCGCAATTCCAATGATCGAGCCAATGTACTGTCGGTCACATACCAAATTCCACTCATAAGTCATATTCCGGAGCGAGTCCTGTTCAAAGCTGTAGCCGCCCTCCTCGCAAGCTCGCTCATAGGCACAGGTCTGACCATCTCTGCAGATCATTCTCGGGGGAATCATCTCATAAGCCAGGCCGATGGTGAAAACATTGGACACCCAAAACACTAGTCCAGTACACAGCGCCAAGAGGTACTGGTAGGTGTGGTGGTCGCCTACCTTCGTCAATGCCTGAAGGAGGAAATACCTTATCCAGGTCTCCAGGTACTTCGAGGATCGACCCTAATAATGACCTTTCTGCTAGTTTCGCTTCGATTTCCGTCGGTGGAACAGACTGATGGGTTTCTTCTTCTGCTATAGCAGGGGCTTTTTTACACTCAGGCAAGGCGTAAGGGTCGTCATCAGGGTCGTAGGCAGCCACATTGTAGCCTGTGCTGGGCTTGAGTGCAGTTTCAGCATGATTTGTGGCGGCCATTGAACTATATTAGGACAGTTACAGAGACTAAGGGAAGGGGGGGGGTTGCCTAGGAAGTATAGCTATGAACAGTCTTCCATGTCTCTTCCCAGGGTTTCAGGAAGCGTAAAAATTAGAAATGACGTCACTACAGCAGTGCCTCCTATAACAAGTAGTGGTGGCACTCCCAATTTGTCTGAATCAGTAACAACAGCGTAGCCACAGACCCCCCAATCCTCGAAATTGCATTCATATCACTGCCAAAGCTACGCAGTAGGAAGAAACAAGGAAAATACCGAGGAATAACACACAGGTCTGTTACAGTATATCTACGAACCAAGACCTGTGCTCAGCATCTGTGGATTCCAGCTGCAGCAACATTGCACCCCCTACAGACAGTCCTTCTCCAGTTCTCAGTACACAGCTCACCACACACATTACCCAGGGGTTTGGGGTCAAATAGGCCGCGAATAGTCCACTACTCAGCAGGAAGATTCCCAGGATGCAGGAAGGCTTGCGGCCGTATCGGTTGGTAGTCCAGGAAGATGTTATCGAGCCTATGGCGATTCCAACGAAGTTCGCAATTCCAATAATCGAGCCAATGTACTGTCGGTCACATACCAAATTCCACTCATAAGTCATATTCCGGAGCGAGTCCTGTTCAAAGCTGTAGCCGCCCTCCTCACAAGCTCGCTCATAGGCACAGGTCTGACCGTCCCTGCATCTCATTCTCGGGGGAACCATCTCATAAGCCAGGCCGATGGTGAAGATATTGCACACCCAGAGCATTAGTCCAGTACACAACACCAAGAGGTACTGGTAGGCGTGGTGGTCGCCCACCTTCGTCAATG
>Ga0247837_1000477_pt1 | contig 84210 bp, 74 predicted proteins | sample LaCtaG_2_FD_187115 | JGI IMG/M metagenome (GOLD analysis project Ga0247837, IMG submission 187115) | Freshwater microbial communities from meromictic Lake La Cruz, Castile-La Mancha, Spain - LaCruzMarch2015_14.5m | ecosystem: Environmental > Aquatic > Freshwater > Lake | place: Spain: Castile-La... | reverse complement strand
GGAGGGAGTGCCTCAATTTGTAGTATTTCAGCTAATCTCATAAAATCAGGTCGACTACAAAAGTCCACACTCAGCATTTCCATCAGCAATTGCTTAATTGCCTCTGCTCTCTGCAGATCAGATACAACCATTTGCGTAGCTCGTTTCAAGGCATCCAATTGTAGCAGCTCGTTAGATTGCCTGAGTAGACACATAAATAAGAACGTCAACCCCAAAGAATAAACATCTGATCGAAAAGGGTTATATGTAGCTGCGGCAGGCTCCCCGCTTATAAGTTTAACATAGGCCTCCTTGAGTTCAGGACTAAGGAAATAAGGACTTCCTTTAACTGTCGAAGTAGTTTCCGCTTTCATTTGCTTGGCACATCCAAAGTCCGCTACGTAGAGTTGTCCGTCTTTTAGGAAGATATTTTGAGGTTTGATATCGCGATGGCACACTCCTCGCTTCTGAGATTCCGCAAAGGTATTGATAAGTCGATAGAAGTGTCCCATCAATTCCTCGTCACTCCAATGAGACTGACTTGTCTTCCGCCGAGTGATTTCCTGCATGAGGTCACAATCCATCGACTCCAAGAGGATCGTAGCCCAGGTCTGTCCATCAGAGTCGTAGTCGATCACTCTGCAAATCGCCAAGCCTTCCAAGGACCTCTGCACCTCCACTTCGTTTTGCACATCAATGGCTTCCAGAGCTGACTTGAAGGTCAATTGCTTGAGGACGCAGGGATTTCCTCGGTATTGACAGCGGTTGACTCTACAGCGTTGGTCAGGTGTGCTGTAGATGACTTCTCCCAGGACTACATCTCCCATCATTGCCATTTCTATAAATCCCGTATTACGGTTGAACTAAGTGCAGCGCATAGCGTGAAACAGATTTGCGATGTTGGAGTTAACTTCTCTATAGCAGTCCGCCTGTATTGAATTTTCCCTGCAACATACTAAAATTTTATGCAAATTGCCTTTCCCAAATAGACGCTTATAGGGAAACGCTAGCTGCGTTTGCGGTGTAACGTACCAGGAAAGCAACGAAGAAGATTCGCCGTTTTCCTCTAGGTTCACAGTTGTAATGCATGAGCAGGTGGCAATTTGCAGAAAACAATGCTGGGTAAGGAAATTAAACTACTCTGGCCACATGGCTGCTGGATTCGGAGAACACTTGGCTCTCAGTACCTATATCAAAGAAACTGCAGTGGAACTTAGAGAGCCTAATATGATTCGTTGCTTTAAATTATGGATGCTGCTATTTAAATCGGCCTGTTTATGGTCTTGGTTTCTTATTGGGGAGGGGTTTGCACTCCCCACAGGTAGGTTTAACACACTTCAAACAATATGTGTGAACCACATATTCGTCTTTGATCACTATTCCCGTACATCTAGTCACCTCTGTGCTTAGCTTATGACAAGTAAAGCAAGGTATCTTGTCAGAACTTTTGTAAGAGCAATTTCTGCATTTCCCCTTTAGTTCGATGGCGCAGAGTTCGCAGTATATGTGAATAACAAAACCCTTACCCATCATAGTGCTGCCTTGACAGCGTCTTTTAATTACCTTCACCTCAAAACACATAAAACACTTCGCAGAGAAGTCTTTGGGCAGTGCTTCGAGTTTGTCATTCCCCAATTTGACTGATGGCTGAGTTGGAATATGATTGGGTTTCCGCTTTAAGGCTGTTTTGGGTCTCGTAGCCCGCTTTTTCTCTTCTTCAACAGGCTGCACGAAGGGTCTCTGTTCAATGGGACGAGTTCCCTGAGTTTGCCTCGGCGGTCTAAGTAGGGCTTGGGGAGTGTGAGCTGTCTGGGGGGCTATTTGCTGTTTGCAGGTTAGGGAGCAAATGCTGTCTTGGCTGGATGCAGTGGGAATGAAGCACTGTCCACAGACACTGCAGTTACATATCTGAGGTGTAGACGCTGAAAGTGACTGACTAGTAAAGGAATAGTATTGGGCCTGGCACGCTTCAGAACAAAGCCAGAGTAAGTTTTCTGAATAGGAGTTGGGGAAGGAGAGAGAATACTGAGTGCTGCAGACACAGCACTGGCAGGGCCGCCAGCAGAGACAAGTAAAGGACAACCCAACTTCCAAAGCCGATTGCAGTGCATACTCCACCTGACTCAAGTCCCCGCTGTTTAATCTGGGCAGCACTTCTGCATCAATATAGTCCTGAGTGACAGTAGAAGCCAGGCTGTCTGTATAAGTGTAGGGCGAGTCGGAATATGCTCCCTCATAAGTCTCTGGAGCCGAATTAGAAAGGGCTGTGTCTTGGTATTGAGTTGGAGGGAGTGCCTCAATTTGTAGTATTTCAGCTAATCTCATAAAATCAGGTCGACTACAAAAGTCCACACTCAGCATTTCCATCAGCAATTGCTTAATTGCCTCTGCTCTCTGCAGATCAGATACAATCATTTGCGTAGCTCGTTTCAAGGCGTCCAATTGTAGCAGCTCGTTGGATTGCCTGAGTAGACACATAAATAAGAACGTCAACCCCAAAGAATAAACATCTGATCGAAAAGGGTTATACGTAGTTACGGCAGGCTTTCCGCTCACAAGCTCAAAATAGGCCTCCTTGAGTTCAGGACTAAGGAAATAAGGACTTCCTTTAACTGTCGAAGTAGTTTCCGCTTTCATTTGCTTGGCACATCCGAACCCGCTTACATAGAGTTGTCCGTCTTTTAGGAAGATATTTTGAGGTTTGATATCGCGATGGCACACACCTCGCTTCTGAGCTTCCGCAAAGGTATTGATTAGTCGGTAGAAGTGTCCCATCAATTCCTCGTCACTCCAATGAGACTGGGATGTCCTCCGCCTCTCGATTTCCTGCAGGAGGTCACAATTCATCGACTCCAAATGAATCGTAGCCCAGGTCCGTCCATCAGAGTCGTAGTCAATCACACTGCAAATCGCCAACCCTTCCAAGGACCTCTGCACCTCCACTTCGTTTTGCACATCAATGGCTTCCAGAGGCGATTGGAAGGTAAATTGCTTGAGGACGCAGGGACTTCCTCGGTATTGACAGCGGTACATCTTGCAGCGCTGGTCATAAGGGTTTTTGATGACTTCTCCCGCAGCTTCGTCTCGCATCATTGCCATATCTATATTTTTCAATAGACGCCAATAGACTTATTAGAAGACAGACACTCTTTTCCTCGCTCAGTTGCTCGATCCTCTTTGTTGTGCTATACTTGCACAATTCACATGACTTGCACCTGAGGAAAAGCAGCGAGCCGACTCATCCAGAAATACCTATGCAGACAAAAGACTCGCTTATATGTCATCGAAATCCCACTTCCTAGCCACATTGCACCTCACCAAGTCTCCCCCTTAGATGGCAGTTCATATCCTCATTTCCCCCTATATATCCCTTTCAGTCTACCAGCCACTTCCCCATTCCACGTAGTTTCAGTAGTCCATAGCTCCCTTCAGATCAGCGATATTATAGATATATGGCTGGCGCTTTCGATACTGTGCTCGCACCCGCCTTCACTCTGAGCCTCAAGTCCGACAGCGACTCCAGCTTTCTCTTCAACCTCTGCGACTCTCCAATCAAGCTGAGAGTCTCCGCCGCCGCCGAGTCCGCCTTTTCCCTGGTTCTGTCCCTGACCAAGTCCTGGGGCAGACTGAGGGTTGATGACCTTATAGAGGTCTGTGAGCGGCTGAACCAGAGAGACAGGGAGTACCACTACGCTGTTGGGGAGCCTAAAGCAGATGGAGTGGAACTGCGTGTGAAGGGCTGGATCGGACATCAGATGAACACAAAGAACTGGGAGCCCGTTATAATTGCACTGGTCGACTGCATGCTGCGAGACTTTACACAGGTGGAACGCATGTTGGAAAAGGGAAACATTGACCTGCCTCTAGCCTTAATGGCGAACCACCGCTTTGCAGAGCTGATTTGGCCTGTAATCGCCTACTTCAGTCCGAAGGACTACACTTTAGTCTGCGACGAATTCGGCTCAGACCACTTTAGCGCAAATTTCGACTTTTCACATAACCTCAAGCGAGTTTCTTCCCAGCGACTTAAAATTGAATTCGCGGACAAATTAGGGAATTTGCGGATTTCTCTAACTCACAGTGAAGAGGGGAAAGTAACCAAAGCCAAGTTAACAGACCTCAACCTGCGCTCCAGTGACATCAAGATCCAGAAGGGGAGATTGACCGCTGGGACGAGTATTCGACCAGAAGCGTCGGTACTGACTGGAGTTCTCTATGTGGCTCAAAGGTATATACACACTGTGGGAGTGTTGATGGAGGCGGGAGTGCTGAAGGGCAGGCTGCCTTTCCCAGCTGCCAAAGTGCTCTATAAGTCGGAAGAAGATCTCAACTTTGAGATGTTTTTAGGCGATTTGGAGCAGTTGAGACCGAACGTCTTTGAAGTCCTAAGTGAATTTCAACCTCAACCCTGTCCCCCTCGCTGGACTCTCCCGGCTTTCCGAGAAGTCCTACTCCCCGATATCGACCGCTTCCAAGCCATTCTCTCTGAATTCCGCAGTTTCTGCCTCGACCTTCGCTTTGCAGTCCCCCGAGTCCACTCAGAACTGCTTTACTTCGACTCCGAGCGAAGGACGGTGCTTACGGACTTGTCAGGACTGCAGCTCATAGCAGAGATACAAGCAGGGGCGAAAGACAGCTACACACTATATCGTTATATGCAAGAACTGCTGGGGACTATGACAGACATCAATAAAGCCGGGTACGAAATAAGCCGGGTGAAGGCTACTTGGTACGAGAATAAGTACACGAATAGCACTGTGGTAGTGCCAGACCTAGCAAAAAACCAATGGTCGATCCTGTCCTATCAGGGAGGCATGGGGGAAGACGAGGGGCTGGAAGCCTTAGCACACTTACCGCTCTATCTGCAGTCCCTGGGCTACGAAGAAGCACTCAAATTGGCAGAGAAAGTCAAACTCCAGGAAACTGAAGCCAGAGAAAACACACTAATAGTGGCTGGTTTGGCCCGCGGAGACTCAGAATTAGCCTTTTTCCCTATGAAAACGTCCACTGTTGTCCTGAATAGCCTACTGCGGAGACTTTGGTGGGACTACACCAAGGCCTCCGTCGCCTGCTCCCCTCAGTCGCTTGCCCTCTTCCAGATCATCAGGCCGGAGGGAATAACTTTGGGAATACGACAGATCATTGATAGAGAAGCACACTCTTATGCTAGTTTGCCAATTGACGGCAAGGAACTGATACTGGGACACCTATATACGTATTTGGAAAAGACGCAAAAGAGCGGAGTTGGTCATTTGATGCTGAGACCTGAAGTGGTGTTTTTAAGCGAATCTACAGTGAAAGTTAGAGAGCCGCAATTCAGTGTGTTCCGCTTGCGAAAATTGAAAGGCGACAGCGCAGACCTTGCTATAACCGAACTGGACTTTCTGGACCCCAGCGTCATCACCTACATCTACCTCAAGCGCTGTTCCTCTTCCCTAAAAAGCCAGCAGCCTTTCGACCAGTTCCAGTCGGAAGCTAAAAAGCTCGAAGCGAAGTGCAGGAAGTACTTCCGTCGCATCACTGCCAAGTGTGACATTTACAGCTTCGCAATGTTCATATACACACTCATCTGGCCGAGAGAGAAGCCTTTTGACTATGTATGGGAACTGGAGGAAATCCGAGTACCTGCTAAATTGGATGAGTTTTACTCCTATGTGGTGAAGCCGCATAGGAGACCACTGATTCAGGAGTCGTTTGAAAACCGGTTTCCCGACTTCACAGAGACACTGAGGCGCTGCTTTATGAAGCCGGACTGCAGGCCTACTCTGCTGGATCTGAAGCAATTCATACCTAGAATCCCGGAATTCAGAAAGTTCGTTGAAGATCTTACAGTAGATAAGCATTAGATGCTTGCTTTCCCAGCTAGGGTTGGGCTATTCCACGCACTAATTCTCTTAAAACTCCGGCAATTTGCATAGCGCCCATTTATACAGGGAAAAAAGAGAAGGAAATGCTATATATTGGGAAAGTTAGTGGAAAAACCAGTTAGCTACTCGTCATAGCAGAAAGGAAGGAGCGGTAGTTGACTCTTTCCGTGCCGATGTACTTGGCCGCCTGGTCAATGTCGTCCAGAGTCAGCAGAGTGGAGCTCTTGTGAAGAGCAACACGCAGGCCATCTAAAGGCACCTCTCCTGCCCCATTGTCGAAGGCTTTGCAGGCGGAAAGGAAGGAGGCGGAGGCAGTACTCAGCACAGAGCGAATATGCTCCCGCCAGGAGCCCGCCAATAGAGACCTGCTGGAAGGAAGCGGGGACTTGAGGGTGTCTTGGTGAGGCTGGGACTTGGAAGAGGGCCGGGCGGGGGGCTGAGGGGCAGACAGTTCTGTAGCGGCTTTGAAGGAGTCGCTGTAGGAAAAGTGTACTTCTTTAGCTGATTCTTGCCTCTTTGCGGGCTCTTCTGGAGGAGGGGCTTTGAAGCTGTTCAGAGGATTGAAAGACGACCTAAAGGACTCCGAATCTCGGTCCGCAGGACCTCCAAACGTAAACTTCTCCAGCGGATTCCCCTTCCCCGCCTGTTCCCTCGTAGGCACTTCTTCCGTGTGACTCCTCGCAAAAGACTGAGTGTTGGTTTCCAGCATACTGAACCCAGTTTTTAGCGTTTTCATGAAGTCTGACTGGGTGCTAGGCTTGGAGTCGAGAGGCGCAGCTCGGATATGGGTGGGTTCTTGCAGGGAAGATTGGTAAGACTGGGGGGCGAAGGAGTCTGTGAGAGGCTGGGCGGGTCTTGCTAGGAAGGACGAGGGTTCCCGGTCAGGTCGAGCAAAGCTGGGATAGGCGGGCTGGGCAGTAGTCTCAGACTTATACGTAGGCCGGGATATGTCTGTCCTGGGGGCGTAGGAGGCACTGCCAGTGGCTTCAGCCTGTCTGCCATAGGAACTCGACTGGTAACTTCCCGTCATTGCATCTGGCCTTTGCCCATATCCTCCGTATCCCTGAGTCGACTCCTGTCGATACCCGGAGTAAACTGTTTCCTGCCTTACAGGAATCGACCCACTCGTATACCCCCACTTATTCCCCAACTCCTCTGCTCCTGCGTCCTTCCTGACTCCTGGTGAGTGCGTATCTGAGGACCTTAATGACGATATGAGTGAAGTCTGCTGCATCTGAGCCAGGGTCCTCGGCTGCTCCGCCACCTTCAACCTTTCCGCCTGCTTCCGCACATCTCCATGCTGATTCACCACGAAGTGATACCCATTCCCTAGCAGAGCAGGCGGAATAAGCGGGTCTCTACTCACCTCCCCTGTGACTTTCCCCACAGGGTTCATAGCACAGGGCTGATTCACAGTATCGCCCGTCACCTTCTGCTTGCAGATGTAGCAAGTGAACTGCAGGTCTGCAAGCTGCTGGATGAGCTTGTCAGTGAGTCGAGACCACTGCAGGACTTCTCTCTGCACAGCTGCATCACTGCTCTGCATGTCTGTAGGGGCGGAGCGCAGCATGTCCCAAATGGTGTCGTTGCGGGCTTGGTTTAGGGCTTGTTGCAGCATTGTTGCCTGGACGTTTGTGCGGAGATGGTTGATTTCGCGGGGCAGGTCGTCGAAAGGGACTTCCGGCTCAGGAGTTATAGGCTTGGAAGCGAGACTCTCCAGAGTCGAAGTGATTCCTCTGTATTTGGCAAGGAAAAAGAGCTTGTCAGGACTGCTAATGCCCCTCTCCGCTCCTTCCAAAGCCTCCAAGTCCCGCCTCAAGTCCTCTCTTTCCTTCTCCAACCGCTGTGCAAAGGGACTGGTCCAGGTCTGCAGTCTCTCCAATATCAGCACTTGGCTCTGACTTGCCTCACTCTCAATAGCAGCTTTGAACCCGCGTAAGTCTCTGATCCGCTTGTCGAGCCGGGCGGCCTGGGCTTGAATTGCGGCTTTCTTTTCAAAGGCGGTCTGGGTCATTAGTGACACGAGGGTGCTTTGTTTCCGGCGGAAGACTTGCTGGATTGCGGCGAGGACGTGCTGCTGAGGGGCGTGGGAGTTGTAGCAGGTGGCGCAGAGCAGCCGCTCACAGGTTTCGCAGTACATATCAAAGGGCAAGTGGTGGTCTTGACACTGCAGTCCACTGTCAACCGTGACCACACTATGCAGCGCATGGAAGTCCTCACAGTCCAAGCACAGTCTCTTGACACACGTGAGACAGTACAAGACCTGCGGCCTGCGTGCACACTGCTCACAGCGCTCCATATTACCCTAGCCACTCTCACTATAATGAAGCGACGCAATGTGTCCGGCTCCAAGCCGCCAGCCAAGCAAATCAGTGTGCAGACACAACTGGACCTGAACGCTCCCAAGCCCGCCCCGCAGCCTGTGCATCCACAGGGCCATTTCCCTCGAGACCAGGTGCACATTGCTTGTTGGAACCTCAACGGTCTGCGGGCGGCTATCAACAAAGACCCTTTCGCGCAGTTCATCAAAAGGCTGGATTTGGAAGTGTTGGGACTGAATGAGACGAAACTGCAAGATGGGAACATCGCGGATATAAAACGCCTACTGATGCCCTATTTCAAGTTCCAGTACTATGCTTGCTCGCAGAAGAAGAAAGGGTACTCCGGAGTCGGCATCCTGTCCAAAATTAAGCCGCTGGATGTGATAATGGGTCTAGGGGACGGGGAACTTGATGTAGAAGGCAGAGTGATAACTGCGGAGTTCGAGCACTTCAGAGTGGTTGTGGTCTACATACCTAGTGCAGGCATGGGACTGAAAAGACTGCAGTGGAAGGTAAGGAAGTGGAACGTGGCTTTCCACCGATTCATAACAGGGCTAATGCGGCGAGGAAAGCCGGTAATTATCCTCGGAGACATGAACGTGGTGCATCGAGATCTCGACATATGCACCAAAGACCGCTACCTTCGAGACATCCCCGCCACCACCCTCGAGGAAAAGAACTCCTTCACCAGTCTACTGGGAGACCAGCTAGTCGACACCTACCGAAGTCTGCACCCAGATGGAAACGACTACTCCTGGTACAAGACTGATGTCGAGTTCCAGCGGACGCAGGGCTGGCGACTGGACTATGCACTTGTAAGTGCCTCATTTCTCCCTCGCGTTATCGACTCTTTCATGCATGATCAAGTTCGGGCGAGCGACCACATGCCTATCGAAGTGGTAGTGGAGAACGCTAGTGATAGTTAGGCGCGCTTGTTCTCAGCGTTGCGGAGTAGGTATTGGCCGAGCCATTCGGTGGGGTTGGCGGGCCGCTCCTTGGCTAGTTCGCTGAGGCCTTGCAGCAGCACGGGGACTACGGTTTGGTCGAGGTAGGCGCGGATGGGGAGTGCTTGTAGGTTGCCTTGGCGGTTGGGACTTGCGTCTGGCTTTTCCATTTACCTTTATAGGCTATCGGGACTATACTGGGAAACCGCCACATCTGCCCAACTCCGGGTGACTGCACGGATGTGGACACTCATCTTCCTCTGAGGACCCAACTCCACAAAAGTCCGCACTCCTCTCTCCAGCGCGACTTCAATGCTCCCTTGCAAACGCATCGGCGCAGTCACATTTCTACTCAAACTGGCTCTCAGCTGATCTGCACTCCCCACTAACTCACAGTTGGAACTCGCAACAATCGGTCTGCGCAGTGGGCTGAAAGTGAGAGATTGCAGATAGGCCTCGAGTCGCTTGGCTGCAGGGGCCATTAGGCTACAATGGAAAGGCGCAGATACCTTCAAAGGGACGGAAGCAGCCTTATAGTTGTTTTTCACATATGCGACTAAGGCTGAAACAGCAGCTTGATCTCCACTGACCAGTGTCTGTTTGGGGTTCGTGAGGCCGGATATCTCGCAGATCCCCTCTGGTTTGAGCCGATCAATGGCTGTTTGCACGGTTGTGGAGTCTGACTTGATAGCGACCATTGCAGTGGCCCGGCCCTGCACAGCTTCCTGCATTACTTTGCCTCGGAACTTTGCTAGTTTCAGTCCTTCTTCCAGCGTTAAAGCACCTGAAATGACTGCAGCCGTGCATTCCCCCAGAGACGGTCCCAATAGACAATCAAAAGAGTCCAACGTCACTCCATAGAGTCTCTCCAGCGTAACCCACTCCAGCTGTCTAGACCTCACCACTGATATGAAGAGAATTGCAGGCTGTGCACTTTCCGTCCTCCCCAGCTCCTCCTCCGGACCTGCAATCAGTCCCGCCAACTACTTCCCTCTTACATCCACGCCCAAGGCCTTCGACCCTCTTTCCAGCAGTGCACTCGTCCAGCCATAGCACTGATAGGGCGCAAGCATAGCAGAGTGCTGTACACCCTGGGCTGCCAGCACTAGTGCTCTCGCCATTTATGTCCTAGGCAGAGTTCTTGTTGGCTCGCTGGCCGAGGGCGCGTAGGAGGACGGGACTACTGAGTGCACTGGACTTGGGAGGTCTGGAGGAGAGGTTTTCTTTGTTGGAGGTAGGGCTGAAACTCAGGGTGTTAGGGGTGGATGTGGGGACTCGGAGACAAGGCTTACGGTTTGATTTCATATATATGGCTGGGATCTTCATCGATACTTCCCAATTTTGAATTCCTTCCATACCTACGTCCGATATATGGACATATCTGAGCATTTCAGTGCTTTAGCACACCTTTCCTTAGTTAACCCCACTACAAGCTGCAGAGAGTGCAGCTTTTCTTAGGCCAGGAAGAGCGGCTGGGCGGGACATTACTGCCTTTTTCAATAGAAAGCAGAGACATGGCTTTCGGTTCTGAGAAATGTGGAAGTACGTGACTACGCCTATCTACTATGCCAACGCTCGACCTCACATTGGCCACCTCTACACCACAGTCTACGCAGATGCGTATAGTCGCTGGCACCGCTCCAGGGGCTCTGAAGTTCTCTTCACCACTGGTATGGACGAACACGGCCTAAAAATCCAGCAACAGTCCGCTCTTTTGGGCCTTTCGCCGCAAGAGTTTTGCGACAAAACCGCAGTCCTCTTCAAAGACCTCTTCTCCCGAATGCACATCGACTACACACGCTTTTACCGAACAACCGAGGGTAAGGCCCAGACAGTCGCACACAGAGAAGCAGTTTGGAGCCTGTGGAGACGCCTGGACGAGGCAGGGTGCATCTACAAGGACATGCACGAGGGGTGGTACTGCAGCACTGAGGAAAGGTTTGTGCAGAAGCATCAGGTGATGCCAGGGAAGAAAGAGGGCACTTTCATGACTAAGGAAAAGTACTTGGTGGAGTGGGTGCAGGAGGAGAACTACTTTTTCCGCATAGAGCCGCTGAAGCCGAAAATCGAGGCATGGCTGCGCAGTTCTGCTTTAGATGCAGGACTGCAGGAGCAGTCCTTGCGAGAGCTGCACGACTGCAACCCGATTTCCATTTCCAGGCCCAGGACCCGAGTGCACTGGGGAGTCCCTGTGCCTGGGGATGAAAACCACACTATTCACGTGTGGCTGGATGCGCTCACTTCCTATGTAGCAGCTTTGGGGTTTCCGGACCTGGACATGGCCACTAACCCCTTCTGGAAGAGTTCTTTCCATGTCCTGGGCATGGAGATATCGAGGTTCCATAGTGTCCACCTCCCTGCTTTCCTCATTGCTGCCGGCATCCCTCCCTCTTCCAAAGTCAAAGTGCACTGCCACTGGCTCAACTGCAGTGTCAAAATGTCCAAATCCCTCAACAACGCAGTGGACCCGGAAGTCCTGATCAAGGTCGCTGGTGCAGACGCTCTGCGCTTCTATCTGCTTTACCACGGCCCGCAGAACCTCTCAAACAGCGAATTCACCTTCGCGGATTTCGCCAAGGTGGTGACTTTGCTGGGCGGCAGACTGGGGAATCTGCTGTCCAGACTGACTTCGCCGAGTGTGGTGAGGACTTCGGTGGGCAGTTCTGTGGAGCTGAAGGCGCCAGAGGTGTACACGCTGGAAGAGCAACAGATGCTGCAGACTGTTGTGGATCATTTGAGTAAGCAGTCTACAGGGAGCGTTCGCATGAATGTTATGAAAGGAGTGACTTCCAACAAGCGCTGGTGAGTCTGTCACTGGTGTGGAACGTCCTGAACGCCTACGCCACCGAGCAACAGCCCTGGGTGCGAGCCGAATCCCGCAGTCCCTACGTGATAATGGAAGTAATTCGCACTTCCCTGCCCTACCTGGCCCCCGTAATGCCCCACTACACCTCTATTCTCCACACCTTCCTAGGCACAGACCCTACCACTGGCAGTGAATTCCGTCTGCAAGGGTCTCTGCGCTTAGACCTCACCCTACGCCAGCAGCTCCGAATCACCACCCTGCGAGCTTAAGACCTAGACGTAGTTTAGCAATCGCACAGACTCTTCACCAGCAGGCCCTCGCAGCTGGGCAGCGGCGTGGCGGACTGCTGCAGTCCTCGCAAAGTCAGCGACATCAGTTTCTTCCTCAACTTGCTGGTGTGGATGTTCACAACTCGGGGAGTGCTTGCGGCTGAGCTGCTCTTGGCCGGCTTTAGCTTCTGAGACAGGATGAAGTCCCAGGTCGCAGGCTTCGAGGTCCTCATACTGATTAGGCTGGGAGAGGTAGTGAGTTGCTGCACTGGAGATTCACTCACAGCTGGGCGATAGCTTCGAAACGGGTCTTGAGAGCCTACAACTGGCTTGCGGCTAATTGCATACTTCTTTAGTGCAAGTGCTGCTTCAGAGGCTGAAGCCAGTATTGGACTCGACTGGATTATGCGCTGGTCTGTGAACAGAGTGGAAATGCTTTCCCGGCGTTTGTTGCGAAAGGCGAGTTTCTGCGCATGCAGTTCCCTCAGCTTCCCCTGCAACTCCTCATTGTTCACTCTCTTGAAGAAGTCTTCCTTCGACACAGCCAGGACTTCCCCGGTAGTGGACTCACAGACACAGGTGTATGTGCGCTTTTGATTCTCCAATACATCTTCTTGTCCGAAGATCTGCTTGCTGCCGATTATTGCGACTTCCTTTAATGGCAGTCCTTTGCTTCGCTTGGCTTCGCTGCTGACTTCCATGCTTTGAAAGAGCTGGAACTCGCCTTCTTTCACAAAGAAGAATTCGGAGGATTCCTCCCCGATAGAAAACACCACCTGTTTGCGTCTGTAACTTCTTTCGTGGAAGTAATAAGACGCCCTCAGCATCGATCCCTTGGTCCAATTCCCAAATAAAGACACACTAAGGAGAAAGTCCACTTTCCGGTTAAGCAGCATTTCCTTGACTTTCCCCATTATTCGGTCGAAATCGGGTTTGGACAGGACGGCGAAGTGGCAGTCTGAGCGGCATTGCACTGTAGCAGTCCGAGGTTGTTTTTTTAGTAGAGCCAGTTCTCCGAAACAATCGCCTTTGTTGCATACTCCGATTTCATGCATTGTGTCTTGGCCTTCCTCTTGTCCGGGAACTAGGACTGAACACGACCCTTCGAGGATGATGTAGAACTTCGACCCTAGGTCGCCCTTGTGAAAAACAACTTCCTGGTCATTGCGGAACTCATAAGTCATATGCAGACAGCACTGCATCAACGCTTCCTGTCCCTGCTCCCTCACCAGCCTTTCAAAGAACTTGATCGAACTAGTCATCGCCACCAGAAACTGCAGGCTGCGCAGAGGCCTGTCCTTCGCAGGCCTGCCGAGGATCGCTTTGAGTGTTTCTAGAGGAGTGGACTGGATGTCCTCACCAGTGAATGGCTTTGCTTCCTCGAGGGACAGGTAGCTCAGGCGTTTGTGTACTGAAAAACGACTGGGGAGGATTGGCAGGCTTTTCAGGCTCATCTTGAGTATTATGGGTGATGGAAATCGGAGGAAATGGGAAAAGAAATGGAAGAAGCAACTGACGTGGCAGTGCATGAAACAATAGCCGGGTTAGAGAGAGGCCTTTTGCAGGGATTTACCGTAATCCTCTATTAGAAGTGCATGATATGAGGGAATTCCTATTTGGAGAAATTAGGTAGCTGCATACAATTAGGCCGAAGTAGGTATTTCCAAGGGGATTTTCCCAGCAATCCCTATTGACTGGACTTAGATCTGACTCCCTAGGAAAAGTTAGCGCTGTCTGCAGCAGGCAAGGGTTTTCTGTCTCTTCAAATGGCTTTTAGATGCCAATTGTGAGTAAGTTAAGGCTATAGGACGAGGGAAGTACTGGGTTGCCTTGCTTTATGGATGCTATGGCCGCTTGTACTGTGGTGGAGTGTGGGTTTTGCTACTAGACAGGGAAAATTAAAAGGGAAAACAAAGAATCAGAGCTAAAAATCCGAAAATTGCTAATTTCTATATACATTCACTTGGGAAAATCCTTACATTCCTGCATTTTCTCGTTTTTCGTCTCAAAATTGCCGTTCAAAAGGCTAATTTCTCCATTTGCCCCTCAAACTTAGCTAAATCTACTAATTTTAGCCTAAGGAGTCACCACCGCTCCCCTAACCCCTAGATACTCCACGTCAATATTCATGAATTCATGTGTATCCCCCATCTCCAACATGCGGTTTTCCGCCCTAATCAGCTTGATATAGAGATATTTCCCCGAAAACACATAATTCAGCTGTACATCCATACTTTCCGCCTGGCGATTAAGGAACTTTCCCCATATAACCGGCTGCAAATTGTCCTTTGTCCTACAAAACTCGCGAATCAGGCAGTTAGGAGGACTGATTCCAGGGAAATTGGCTGTTAGGCCCAATTCAGGCAGGCGCTGGACCTCAGTTTCCAGGACCAAGTTGTCGTATTTCGTGAATTCCTCGTGCTCCACAGGGACGTAGGAGTAGGAAACGAAGACTATGAAGGTTTCCAAGGGACAGGTGAACTGACCTTCTCGGGAGATAGTTACAGAGTTGATGCAGAAGTAGGTTTCCATCTGTTCCGCTACTTCCCGCCGCACTATTTTCGCCTCCATGAGGTTAGGCCGAGTTGGGTCCTTTATTAGGCCCTTCATCGAGTTTTCCTGCACTGCAACTAGCTTTGCCCTCATCTCCCTCAGCCGTGCTAGTAAGGGCTCCCGGTCCTCCATTGCCCTGCGAAGGAAGACATTCGGCTGATGCTCCACAAAGTAATTGAAAGCCTCTTCTTCGAAGCCAGCAAGAGGAGCTTCAGACCCTTCCGGCATCAAATTGCGGAAATAGCCGCGAATCGTGCGATTACTGCGTACAATCCTGGCCACTTCCTTGCGTAATTCAGTGATTTCCGGGTTGACTTTCGACTCAACGAACACAGAAAGGACGCCCGCACACACCACATTCACTTGGTTTTCCTGGGTGCAGTAAGAAGACAGTTCCTTTTCAAACAGGTTCCCGACCCAGTACTCTATGAAGTCGCTATCCATCCCGCCAGTCGTGCTGAACCCGGTGATCGGCACATCCGCCACTCCTCGCTGTCGGCTGAACAGCTGCAGGACTGCTTCTTGGTACTGGGAGTAGGAGACGGGAACTTCTCTGGGCAGGTTTACGAGAGAGGCGAAGTAGCGGACGTAGCCGGAGTCTTGACGGAGGTAGAAGTGGCAGCCGCGGGACACTAGGGGAAAGGCGGAGTTCACTACATCTGGAGGGAGGTAGGAAAGGATCTCGTCTAGGGCGAAGCTGGGCAATTTGTCCATTTTACAGGGCCTGATGAAATCTGAGGAGGGGGGTTCAAATGGGAGGATTTGGCTCAGACTATGGCTAAGCAGTGCTTAAAGCTCGGATTTGGCTGGTTTCAGCCTTCTCCTTAATTGTTTACCCAGCCCTCTTTGACGTCACCCCTTCCTATTAATGTCCTAGGTCTTTCCTTCACTGCCACTTGCCTCCCCTTCAGTCCAACCGCTGTTTCTACCTGTCCAAAGCCCGCCACATTTCTTCTCCCTTCACCACCCTTATACCATTTCCATGATTCCTTGTCTTTAATAGCTGCCTAAATGTCTCTCCACCGGCTAGAGATAGTGAGCTGTCACCTGACCTCAGGCCGTCTGCCCAGACCTGCACTGGACCTGCCTTGGACCAGTACCGCAAGCTAGGGGCTCCTTTCGATGCCTCGATCCTGCGGAAACTTATTGACGAAGCCACTTTCGACTATGACGCGGCTAACTACCGGGCGATGGAAAGAACTGGCGCTTTCGACCACTTTAGGTATTTAGACGAGTCGAGAGAAAGCTTGAGGGAAATTGCGGTAATGAAGGACTATTTGCCTATTGACGCAGACGAAGACCACGAAAACCCTATCAAAAGCTTCTCATTCGCGAAGATGCTATCGACCTTTGACCAGGGTTTATTCGCCCGGCAGACAGTGAACAGCAGTCTATACGGAGACACAATACATGCCTTGGACACAGCCAAACATAGTAACCTCAGGTCTCGCTCTTTGCAATATAAGGACTATGGCTGCTTTGGACTTACGGAACTGGGACATGGGACGGGGATAGAGACCAGGGGGACTATGAAAAATACGAGGGAATTCGTATTAAATACGCCGAGTTATTTGGGGGTGAAATGGTGGATTGAAGCTGCAGGGAAGACTGCTAACATCGCCGCTATCTTCGCACAACTCTATATCAACGGAGTAAACCAGGGCATTCAGGTCTTTGCAGTGCCAATCCGAGACTACGAGACTCACCAGTCTCTCCCAGGAGTCACACTAGGCGACTGCGGGCCTAAGATAGGCCTGGAAGGCATCGATAACGGCTTTATCCATTTCACCAACTACCGAGTTCCCTACGACTGCCTACTGGACCGCTTTGCACAAATCGACGAAACAGGGAAATTTCACAGTAAATTCAAGAACAAAGCGAAGCGATTTAGCGCTATGTTAGGAGGCCTGTTGAGGGGGAGGACTGGAGTGCTGATGTCCTCTTGTGCGAATCTACGCAATGCACTAACCATTGCTATTCGCTGTTCTGCGGTTAGGAGACAGTTTGGGAAGCCGGGACAGGCGGAAAGGCCGATTTTGGACTATTCCTTGCAGAGGTACCGCATTATGCCGCACCTGGCGAATGTATTCGCTGTGTCTTTTGCACTGGATGAGATGATCACGAATTTCAAATCTACCCGCACAGCAGTTCACCTGAATCCTGAAAGCGCAGAAAGCGAGGAAACTCACGCAATTCTGAGCTTTCTTAAGCCCCTGTCCTCGAACTATGCCCAGAGCGGTATCACGGCTCTCAGGGAAGCTTGTGGCGGCCTGGCCTTCTCCGCCTACAGCTACTTCGGCCAGCTGAAAAGAAACCACGACGCAAGCGTGACTTGGGAAGGCGACAACAACGTACTAGTCCAGCAAACCGCCCGCTTCCTACTCAAAAACCTCCAGCGTCTCACCAAAGGCCAAAAGCTCCAAGCCAAAACACTCTATTTCCTGCGTCTTGACTTCGGGGAAGTGAAGGAGTGCGCAGGCTTCGAAACGAAGGCAGTGCTGAGGGATAATCCGCAGGAGTTGAAGAGGATGTTGGTGCATAGAGCGAATTGGCTGCTGCATGCTTCTGTGTTGAAGCTGCAGGAAAGTGTGGGGATGTACCCGGATGTGGTTGAGGCCTGGAATAACTCCCAGGTACATCATTTACGAGAACTGGCCCTAGCCTACGGCGAGCTATACAGCTATATTCCTAACTCGGCTAGTGAAAGTGCAGACACAATGTATGCAGACACACGCAATTCTGATGAGTTATATGAGCTCAGCGCAAGGCAGGCTTGTCAAGGACTATGTGTGCGATTTGACCTGGGAAATCGGGGAAAGTGCGGTAAGGCTGATAGACGCTATTGCCTACCCTGACTTCGTGGTAGGGTCGGCTCTGGGGCACAGTGACGGACAAGTGTATCAGCGGCTACTGGACGCTATTGAGTCGGCGAAAGGAGTGTATGACATGCCGTCCTGGTTCCCGCTTCTAAAGCAGCTAAGGTCTAGTTATATCTCTGCTGTAGTCCCTCCCTGTCTTTCCCATAACCAGAGCCTCTTTCTGTATATAGCAAAGATGAGTGATTCTTTGCGTCTTCACCTTCGACAGGTGCATGTGACGGAGTGCAAGTTGGACAAAGGGTTCATAGTGATACGTGGAGAGACTGTGTGTACTTCAGCAGTGTTCCAGTTTGACTCCCAGGGCTGTGCCACTATAGCCCAGGACTTTGGTGATCTATAGACAGAGTTGCAGGTCGGTCACTCCGAACTCACGTTTCAATTGATGAGTAAAGGAACTTTGCTACAGAACGATACACTGACCTGCGAAGCCAGTCTACACAGTGACGACTACCGTCACAAAACCGGTACAATCGAAGTGGGTCTGGGCCTTCTCAGCCACAGCAACTCAGAGCGCCTGGGCGACCTGCTCCTGGACGTGCAGTATGTACGCAAGCGGGACTGGCTGCTGGACTCTCTGTCCAAACATCTAGACGCAGCAGCCAAGGCTTTCCTCGTAGATGCCCCAGCGAAAACAAAACTCAACCCAGTCCTGCTTTCCGACAACTTTCGCCGGTTCCTGATGGCAATAACGCCCATCGTGGCGCTGCACGAGGCAATTGTGGACGTTTTTCAGTGGAAGCACAGAATCACTTCCCTGTTCGCGACCTTAGTGTGCTACCTGGCCTTCAGCGAACTGAGTTATCTGCCTCTTATCCTGGTGGTTCTCTTTCTGTTTCTGCTCAGTGCGGGATATATTCGCAGGTCGAACGCTTCCCAGCCCTACGACAGTGACCCCGACCTAGTGAAGAACCTGACTTTCATCCAGGAAAGCATGGGTGTCGCCAGCGACTTGTCCGACTACTGGGAACTCTGGCATAGGGATGTTCTGTGCTGGGAAAACCCCCGCAGAGCCAGTGCTTGCTTCGAACAAACCATCCGAGTCGCACTTCCAGTGACTGTCTTCCTTATGATTGTGAATATATCGCAGCTACTACCAGTACTGGCAGCGGGCTGTATACTGCTCGCGCACCCTGTAGTAAAGGCTTTAGCTGTAAGTGCTGGGAACTCTGTCTACGAGTCTGCAAACACCCTCCTAGTCCGTCTCCGCAAGCACGAAGGTCCCGCCTCTGTGCTCGTCCTCAGTCCCATCCGCAAGGCAAAGAAGGACGACTGCATCATAGACAAGCGCATTTTCCGAGTCTACGAAAACCAACGACTCTGGATAGGCGTCTGGAAGTACCTGTTGCTGCCCGGAGAGCGAGGAGTATGGAGCGATGTCAACGGACAGGACCTTAGCAAGGAAACTACTCCGTTGCCTGAGGGCTGGGAGTGGGCGGATATTTGGCATATTGATGGGGAGGACGAGGGGTGGGAGTATGCGAAGGACTTCTCGAAGCCTTTTCACAAGAAGAAGGAGTTCTTCGACTATGTGAGGAGGAGGTGCTGGGTGCGCACGGCCTTGCGGGCTGCAGAGCTGAGTAGTTCCTAGGCTCTGAGAGTTTCCGTGGGTAGGTCTGGTAGGAACGGAAGATTAGGGTAGTCAGGTCTCAGAAGGCAACGGATGGGTTACAATAATTATGGCGGAGGAGAAGAAGGACACTAGCACTGCCATACTCGATCGCAAGCGCGGTCCGAACCGTCTGATAGTGGACGAAGCTGTGAACGACGACAACAGCGTCGCTGTCATGAGTCAGGCCAAGATGGACGAACTCCGCATCATGCGTGGGGACACTGTCACCATCAAGGGCAAGAAACGCCGTGATACAGTGTGCATCGCCCTGGTGGACGCCGAGCTCGAAGACGGCAAAATCCGTCTGAACAAAGTGGTCCGGAAGAACCTGAAAGTTCGCCTCGGCGACTTAGTCTCGATCCATCCATGTGGAGACATCCCCTACGGCAAGCGAGTGCACATCCTTCCCTTAGACGACACTATCGAAGGACTCACAGGGAACCTATTCGACACCTACCTCCGTCCTTACTTCCGAGAGGCCTACAGACCAGTCCGCAAGGGAGACTTGTTCCTGGTGCGTGGAGGCTTCAGACCGGTGGAGTTCAAAGTGGTGGAGACGGACCCCGGCGACTGCGTGATCGTGGCTCCAGACACAGTGATTCACTGCGAAGGCGACCCTATCAAGCGGGAAGATGAGGAGAAGGCGGATGACATTGGGTATGACGACATTGGCGGATGCAGACGGCAGTTGGCGCAAATTCGGGAAATGATTGAATTGCCGCTGAGACATCCGCAGCTGTTTAAGACGCTGGGAGTCAAGCCGCCCAAGGGAGTGCTGCTCTACGGACCTCCAGGCAGTGGGAAAACGCTCATCGCCAGGGCAGTGGCCAATGAGACCGGAGCCTTCTTTTTCCTCATCAACGGGCCTGAAGTCATGAGCAAAATGGCCGGCGAGGCTGAAGCCAACCTACGGCGCGCCTTCGAAGAAGCGGAAAAGAACAGTCCCGCCATCATCTTCATTGACGAAATCGACAGTATCGCCCCGAAGCGTGAAAAAACAGGCGGCGAAGTCGAGCGTCGCGTGGTCTCTCAGCTCCTCACTCTAATGGACGGCGTGAAAGGCCGTGGCCAGTGCGTAGTCATTGGCGCCACCAACCGTCCCAACAGCATCGACCCGGCCTTACGTCGTTTCGGCCGCTTCGACCGAGAAATCGACATCGGAGTCCCCGACGAAGTCGGCCGCATTGAGGTTCTGCGCATACATACGAAGAACATGAAGTTGGCAGAGGACGTGGACCTGCCCACTTTGTCCAAAGGCAGTCATGGCTTTGTGGGAGCGGACTTGGCCCAGCTGTGTTCAGAAGCTGCTATGAACTGCATTCGAGAGAAGTTGGACCTGATTGACTTGGAGGAGGAGACTATTGATGCGCAGGTGTTGGACTCGATGGCGGTGTCTATGGACCACTTCAAGGCGGCGTTGGGGATTGTGAATCCGTCTTCTTTGAGAGAGACAGTGGTGGAAGTGCCGAATGTGTCCTGGGACGATATTGGCGGTTTGGACGAAGTTAAGCGGGATTTGCAGGAAATGATCCTTTACCCGATTGACCATCCCGATAAATTCGAGAAGTTCGGCATGAAGCCGGGCAAAGGAGTGCTTTTCTACGGTCCTCCTGGCTGCGGAAAGACACTGATGGCGAAGGCTATTGCCTCTGAGTGCTCCGCTAACTTCATTTCCATCAAAGGTCCGGAACTCCTCACTATGTGGTTCGGGGAGAGTGAAGCGAATGTGAGAGACGTATTTGACAAGGCGAGACAGGCAGCTCCCTGCGTACTGTTCTTCGACGAACTGGACTCCATTGGAGTGCAGAGAGGCAGCGGCTCTGGAGGCGACGGCGGTGGCGCAGGCGACAGAGTCATGAACCAATTACTGACTGAAATGGACGGAGTTGGAGCCAAAAAGAACCTTTTCATCATCGGAGCGACCAATAGACCAGAGATACTGGACGAAGCGTTGTTGCGGCCTGGCAGACTGGACCAGCTGATATACATCCCGCTGCCTGACAAGCCAAGTAGAGTGGCTATCATGAAGGCCTTGACTCGCAAAGCGCCAGTAGCCGCAAACATCTATCTGGACTTCATTGCCGACCTAACCGAAGGCTTCAGCGGCGCAGATCTCACCGAGTTAGTCCAAAGAGCCGCCAAAGCCGCAGTCCGCGAAGCCATCGAAGCCGAAAACTCCCGCAAGGCCTTAGAGCAGGAGCAAGGTGCAGACGTCCCAATGGAGGTGGAAGACCCAGTCCCAGAAATCAACCGAAAGCACTTTGAAGAGGCGCTGTCCCATGCCCGGAAGTCAGTCACGAATGTGGACCTGAAGAAGTATGATGACTTCAGAAAGAAGTTTGACCCGTCTTATGCGAGTAAGCAGGGGGGATCGGTCGCGGCCTTCAGATGGCCGGAGCGGCAGGAGCAGTTCCAGAGAGGGGCTGCTGAGGAAGACGACCTTTATAGTTAGAATTTTAGCAGCTAATCAGGCATGCTGGCTCAGCCTATCCTCATTGTCTGCTGCTGTATATCCAGCTTTCCTGGTACTGTTTCCCTCTATTGGAACTACGCTGCAATTAGGTCTCCAGATGGTGCATTTGTGTATTTGTGCCCACTTTTCATCTGACATAATTCGATGGAAATCGAGGCGGAAGCCCTGGCCAAACCACTCCATCAGGACTTCGCCCCAGTACCTTGTGCTGCCTACAAAGACCAGAGTTGGCTTTCCAGGCTGTTCTTCACCTGGCTGCTGCCAACTTACCGCAAGTCGCTATCTGCCCCGCTACAGCCTGAGGACTGCACGGAAGTGGGCGCGGGAGAAACTGTAGCGGCCAATATGATGGTCTACCGAGGGTCTGTGGTGAAAAGTCTGTTCTGTATGTATGGCGGAACAATCACTGCAGGGATACTGCTGGGAGTCGTAGCGTCAATGTTCGAGTACTCCTTGCCTCTCTACATGCTCTATATCGAAGACTACCTGTCCTCAGACCAAAGCACGTGGGTAGGACTAGGGAGCGTGGGAGTGCTGGCAGCGGCTTTAGTCCTGCGAAGTCTGCTTTGGAGGTCGATGCTATGGCTGGAAAAGCAGCTTTTTGTGCGTGTCCAATCCTGCCTAGTGACCTTCGCCTACTCTTCTCTTCTCACAGCCAGCACCACCATCGCTACCTCTGAAATCGTGAATGAGGTGCAAGTCGATATAGACCGAGTAGCAGAAACCGCTCACTACTTCCTGTGGACAATAGCAGCGATGATAGAGTTGGCAATTGCACTGGCCATACTGGTGCCGAGTGTAGGTGCTGCAGGGTGTTTGGGCCTGGGAAGTATGGGAATTGTGATGATGGTGAACTTCTATGGAGCGAGTAAGAGCAATGAGTCGTGGGATTTGATGATGGAGCGCAGGGATGAAAGGATGAAGTTCTCCACAGAGCTGTTCAGCAATATCAAGATGCTCAAGCTTTCTGTGTGGGAAGGCGCCTTACTAAAGCGAGTAAAAGACGTCCGCTCACTCGAAGAAAAAAGCCTGAAAAAACTAATGCTTATCTGGTGCTTCATGTCCTTTTCCCTCTCCGCCAGTCCCATCATCGCCACCGCCATCACAATATCAGCCAATCAGCTTATATTTCACCACGAAATGACCGTCACCGTAGCTTTCACCACAATGTCCATTTTCTACGTCCTACAAGTGCCATTACTATGGATGCCTGGCTGTCTGACCTGGCTCTGGTCAGCTGTGACGTCTGCAAGAAGGATTGATAAGGTGGTGCAGGGAGATAAGGTGCAGGACTCAAGGGAAAGATGTGAGGGGAAAAGAGGGGAAGTGGTATTCAAAAAGGCCTCTTTTGCTTATAATCCCGAAAGTGACCCAGTTCTAAAGGACATAAATCTGACCATTTCCCCAGGGGAATTCGTGGCTATAGTGGGGAAAGTGGGGTCTGGGAAGTCCTCCATTGTGAATGCTCTGCTAGGGGAAATGAAGAGCAGGGGAGGGTCTCTCAGTGTTAGTGGCTCTACTGCCTATACCGCTGCTTTGGAGAGTTGGATACAAAATGCCACTTTGAGGGATAACATTCTTTTCGGGAAGCCTTATGACCCGGAAAAGTACCAAAATGCTATTAGAGTTTCGTCTCTCAATAGCGATATTGAACTGCTAGCGGGGGGAGATATGACTGAAATTGGGGAAAAGGGAATCAACCTAAGTGGAGGACAAAAGGCGCGTGTTTCTCTAGCCAGAGCTGTCTACCAAGACTGCGATATTTACATACTGGACGACCCACTATCATCAGTGGACGCCCACGTCGGCGCTCATATGTTCCACCAGTGCTTTTTAGCGGCTTTAAAGGGCAAAACTCGCATTTTAGTCACTCACAACACCAACTTTTTGCACCTAGTAGACCGAGTAGTAGTGATGGACTCAGGAAATATCGCTGAAATTGCGTCCTATTCCGGAATTCACAGCGACTTACAGGCTATTGCAGCCCTAGACACCCCTCCTTCCGCTCCCCATTCAGAGAAAGAAGCCACTGGCCTAATCCAAGACGAAGACAGACAAATCGGGAAAGTGGATATATCGATTTATATGACTTTTCTCAGGTACACTGGAGGAATTAAGCTGCTTTTTCTCTGTTTGCTATTACTGGTTCTGTGGCTTGGAACTCGATTTATGGGCGATTTAAGCCTAAAAAGTTGGACTGAACATCCGGAAAACAGCGAAAATGAGTATTTCACCTGGTACCTAGTCTGCGGCTGCGTTGCTTCCCTATCCCTGCTACTCCGCGCCCTGTTTCTCATATACGGCGGTGTGAAGGCTGGGACTAAAGTCCACTCCGCAATGGTGGAAAGGCTAATAAACGCTCCAATTAACCTTTTTTATGACATTACTCCTTTGGGTCGGATACTGAACAGGCTTTCGAAGGACCAAATTGATATAGAGACGGAAATTTCATGGGCGCTTAATGAGGTTTTGTCGAATGTTGCGTCTTCTGTAGGGACTATTGCCGCCGCAGTCTATTTCCTCCCTTGGGCCATCCTACTAGTGCCAATTATGGGTCTGAGTTTACTCTATTTGCAGCGTATTTTCCTGCAACTCGCTAGAGAAACCACTCGCTTGTCGCATCTCTGCAAGTCGCCAATACTGCAGAAATTCACAGAGTCAGTGGCAGGCTTGAAGGTAATCCGCAGTTTCGAGAAACAGAGGGAATTCACTGCAGTTCTGCAGACTTCCGTAAGTCAGATGAACCGAGTGATGTTCACAAATGGAGCAATTGAGGCCTGGCTGATGACTTGGATTGAAATACTGTCGGATGGATTTGTGATTATGTGTGTTGCCTATTTAGTTATAGCGAAAGAGACGATATCGCCTGCTGTCGCTGCACTGGTACTTACCTACATGGTACCCTTGATGGACTCTTTGAGGGACTCGGTGCAGCAGTCTGCAAGTCTGGAGAGACTCATGATATCCATGGAAAGGGCGCACTCGCTCACACAGTAAGTGCTACTCAGAGTTACGCAGGAAGCGGCGAATTATCTCCCAGGCGACCCAACCCCTCTGCAATGGCCTACTGAAGGGTGTCTGGAGCTGCAGAGGGTATGTGTTCGGTATAGACCAAATACTCCGATGATATTGAAAGAAGTGTCTGCGAAGGTAGAAGCCAGGGAGAAAATCGGTATTGCGGGCAGGACTGGTAGTGGGAAAAGTTCCCTCACTCTTGCCCTTTTCCGAATAGTGGAACTAGAGCGAGGACATATCCTGATTGACGGAGTGGATATCCGCAGTGTAGGCCTGCATACACTAAGGAAAGCGATGACTATGATCCCTCAAGACCCTGTGCTGTTCCAAGGCTCTCTCCAGTACAATCTCGACCCTAACGCCTTGCACAGTAGTGAGGAAATAGCCGCAGTAATGAGAGAGGTGGGTTTGGACTTCGATACGAGTAGGGAAGTGAATGAAGGCGGGATGAACTTCTCAGTAGGGGAAAGACAGCTTATGTGTATCGCTCGAGCCGGCCTGGCGAACCCGAAAATCCTGGTCCTAGACGAAGCCACCTCAGCCATAGACCACCATACCGACGCTCTAATTCAGCAGTATCTGAGGACCAAATTCGCATGCACGATTATTACTATAGCGCACAGACTGCATACAATTCTGGACAGTGACAGAGTGATGGTGTTGGAGCATGGACGCTTGGTGGAGTTCGATAGACCGCAAGTGCTGCTGGAGGATAAGGGGAGCTCGTTCTTTCAATTGGCGAAAAGCCTGGGCTTTGGAGGGGTGAAGCCAGATGAGTAGTTAGATAGTGACTCACTCTTACAATTGATTTCCCATGTATGTAAATAGAGACTTAACGGTATTAATCGCTGCATTCATGAACCTATTCATAGCCTCAAATTTCAAAAATGAGGAGAAACCCTATAAATCCACTCCTATCTAATCACAGACATCTGCCAATTCAGCTATAAGCGCCACAATCTCAACTCTAAAGGTAAACAATAACCGAGAAAATGAAGAAATGTTGGGTCGTGGGAGATCAAGCCTGTGGTAAAACGACGCTAATCAGGGCACTGGCAGGGGGAAGAGGGAACACGGTGGAGATAGTGGACAGAGGGTCGAGAACCCGACTACAATTTACCCTGGAAGAAAGAGGCAATTTAGACGGAGATATCGAGTCTGTGGAGTGTATTTTGCTGCTGTATGACTCAACTACTATTTGCTCCTTTAGAGAAATCCACAAATTGAGCGATTTCAGGCTGAAAACTGCTCTGGTGCTTGTAGGCACCAAAGTCGACATGCGAGAAATGAGAGAAGTCGGGATCGAATCAGCGGAATCCCTGGCTACCGCCCTAAACTGCCCTCACATTGAAGTCTCCTCCACCCGCTTCACCAGTCTCAATCTCCTCCTTTCCCTTATGCGTATTCAAACTCTCCACTTTCCCCACATGATAAAGCCGCCTTTCATTGCCACTTCCCTGTCGCTCCCAGACCTGCCCGCCTCACTACTTAGTCTGGAAGTCAAATTGACCCCTTCGACCACTGTGTCAGTAAGCGTGTTTGAGGGGGATTCCGCACTAGATTTGGCCAAAAGAGTGCTTGCTGGACGGTCAGTTTCTTCCCAGGAAATCCGGACTCTCAGTGCAAGGATACAAACAAGGGTGGAAGAGTACTGCGCAAGCCTGAGTCTAAAGCCGCTCTATAAGGTGAAAGTGGCGTATGGGGAAGTATATGGAGAAGTGGTGGTCAGGGACGGAGACAACCTCAGAGCCCTAGCAAGCGACTTCTGTCGCATCCACTCACTTCCAGTAGGTGTGGAACTGAACATCTACAGTCGACTGGAAAGCGCCCATACAGACTACACCGCGCAGAAGCGTATTACTAGCAGTTCAGCCACTTGTGTCGCTTAACGTCGCTAATGGTGGCTCTGCGTCTCGGGTCCTTCACCAGCATAATGTCTAGCATGCTCTTCAGTTCCTTCGATACAAACCCCGGTATTTCCACCCTACATTGCACTTACTTCTCCGACTTTATGGACTCTTGCAAGTCACTCAGTCTCCTGGCTGCAAAGGGCGGCCTGTTGAACAGCATATAGTACAGAGTGACGCCCAGGGCCCAAATGTCTAGCGGCTTGCCTGGGAATTCACTACTGCCGCCCCACTGTTCAGGGCTTTGGAAGACGGGAGTGCCGGGGGTGTTGCTGAAGGTATCGTCAGGCTTTTGGAGAGCTTGGGCTGAGCCGAAATCGCTGATTTTGACAGTGTCGTGGGAGTCAATTAGGATGTTGTCAGGCTTTAAGTCACGGTGGACCACTTGGACGACTTCGTGCAGGTACTCGACACCCAGGACGATTTGAGCGAAGTAGAGCTTGGCCTGGGTTTCTGGCAAAGGTAAGAGGCGCTGGAGGGACCCCTTTGAGGCCAGTTCCATGACCAAATAGGTCTTGCGGCTTTCTGGAGTGTCAATCACCTCGTGCAGATATATGATGTTTGGGTGTTCCACTCGACTCAGTAGTGCTACTTCGTCCAGTACTGAGTCAAAGGCAGTCCTTTTCTTCCCTAATAGCTTGTGTTTGAGTCGCTTTTTGTTATATTCCTTCATCGCGAACTTTTGTCCGTTTTTCTCCACCTCAAATACCTTCCCAAAGGCTCCAGACCCTAACTCCCTCGCCACAGCATACCCATTAATCTTCACCGACCCATTCAACTTCTCCTTATTAACGACAGTCGACATCCGCACCGGGGTGCTTCTTTCTACATGCAGAAAGGGCAAATCCTGCCTTTGCAGGGTAGTTTCATTTGCAAAGTGAGTGAGACTGCTGTGTCTCGCCTCCTTGGGTTCGACTTGGAGACTGGTGGAAGCATGCTGTGCGGCTGCTTGGAAGGTGGACAGAGTGGCGATTTGGCTCATTGGGATGGGGGTGGAGTCCACTACTTTGGACTTTGGGAGGTCGGAGGAGCTGAAGGAACTGGCGCTGGATAGGAAGCGGGAATTGAATGGAATCGGCTCCAAACTGCGAGACGGATTTTGGAGCATTTCTTCCGATTTCGCGTTTGTGAGAGACCGGTTGCGAGCGATTTCAAGCAAATTGGGAGGACGGGGCGGGACACTGTTCCTCACAGACTGGAATTTGCGAATTACCGGCTCTGACATTAGCTGCGGTTCTTCCGTTTTTACGACAAATTTCAAGTCGATGTTGAGTTTCCCCTTGCCAGGCTGCTTGGTCTTGGACCAGCGCTGTTTGATCACTTCCGCTTGCTCTGTGGTGAGCTGTGCTGTGGACTTTAACTTGTCTAGTCGCAGTGGAGGGATGAGGGGGTGGCGTGGGTGCTCGGAGTCGACCTCCCACATGGCTATAAGTGAGAGGTCGTCCACTGATTCGTGTCCTTCGGGAGCGATGGAGTCCTCGAAATAGTTCCCTGCTGGCTCGTCTAAACCCTTAGTCTCTATAGGGTCTTTGCCTCTTGGTCTTCTTGGGTCACTCAGGTTGGCCAGAGACCAAAGACTCCGCTCCTCCTCTGCCTGCTCAGTGGGAACACCGGGCAAAGTGGTTGTTTCAGCCTTTGGTGAGGAGAGGATTTGAGGAGCGACCACAGTTTGACTTTTCGTCTTGCAGCAATTGCCCATACAATATTAGCTTATCAAGGCTGCTTAGCAGGTTCAAAGTGTCGAAACTGCTTGAGTCTCCTGACCAGCGGAGACACAGGGACAAGCGAAGGCGCAACCGGCTCATCAGGAACCAACGTAAACCGCTTGGAGCAGATTGCCGGCTCAGGCTCAGCCTCACTGCCTCTGGGCATAGGCACAAACTCGTCAGACCGCAGCAAGCAGCCGTGCAGCGTCAGTAGTTCGTTTTGCGACTTGGGGAGTTTCGCCTTGCTGAGGTTCATGTAGGAGTTGATGGACTTCTCCAAAATTTTGGAGTAGGCGAGAGCTGGGGACAGGCGGCCGTCTTCCTCCTCAGCGGGAGTCTGGATTATGTTTTCTCCCGAAGACTCACTTCTGAGTCCGATATCCGGAGTGGCGGACTTGGGAAAAGCAGTCCTTCGCTCCCACTCCGAGGGCGTGATTTTAGAATTCGAGGGAATCAGCGCAGGACTAGGAGACCTGGTAAACCTTCTTAATCGCATTTTCGAAGACTGCTCTCTGGAATGAGCCTTCGGCGAGCGGCTTTTCGAGTGCGGATTAGCATAGATAGGAGTCACGGAGGTATGAGCTTTGGTATCCGCCAACGACACTCTGCGATTGCTGAGACCTATGCTGTTGCCTTTCCTTTTGTTCTTGGGGGGCAGAGTGCGGAAGCTGGTTTCGTAGGGAGACTGGATTTGGAGTCGGTGGGGAGTGCTGGGCAGTTTGTCGGCCAGGATGTTGCTGAGACGTATCCGCTTTTTGCCAGAGTGTATTAAATCCGCAGGCCTGAGCGTATTAGGCGTCAAGCTCTTCGGGACCAGCACCTTCCGTTGAGTCCTCTCCATGCCAACTAATGCTTCTCTGCAAAGATGGATTTGAACCCGGGCCCCACCTGGCCCAAAAGTCCCCAAACCCAGCTATTTCCCCACAGAACTGACCTCCTAATCCGCCAAAGTGGCTGGCTTTCAGTCCTGTCCCTGACTTCCGGCAGTCTCTCCATGCTTTCCTCCAAGCCAATTTTCCCACTTATCCGGTTTATTGGTGCTCAGGTCCAGAACCGTCTAATTGCCTATAGCAAATCTCCCTGTGAACTGGTGATTTCTATGTAGTCTCTGTTCCACTTGGACTCGTGGAAGGAACAACTCATCAGGACTAAAGCTAACTTGATAGGGTTTCACTGGCTTGTAGGGTTGAAAGCGTGGGATTTACTGCTGGTTCGCGAGGACGGGTTTGAACTATATAAGGCCGATTTAAGGGAGATAAAGGCGAAAAGAGTGAAGGACTTTAGTGAGAAAATCGGACATTATTGGCTGCAAAACGACCCTTGCACCCTAGTTATAGCCGAGTCTCCGCCTCGATTGGGCATAATGCAGGTCTACTTTATTACAACTGAAAGGGTTATCAAGGGCTCTAAACTGCGTATTGACGTTTCCCCGAGTATCACCAACCAATGGACCAGCACTCCCTATATGTCCAGAGACCTCTATAGTGTGGACAGCCTGGAAGCCGCCCCACATGAGGTCAGACTTAGTCGAATATATGGGCAAACGCAGTTAGTGCATTTACACTGTTTGAAAGGATTCGCATCTGTTTTTACCGTAGAAACCAACGAAAAACATCCTGTAAGCGAGCTATTTCGAGTCTCTCCCGGAGCTTTCGATATATCAATTAGTGACAATGTCCTGCTGCTGCATAACATCACCGACCAAAGTACCTATATGTACGACACAAAGGCGGGCAACAGGCAAAGTCCGAGTTGTTTAGTATGGCACGGAGTCTCGAAATCGCCCATTTCAGTTACTTTTCGAGTGTATATCGACCGGACCAAGACCGACTACTTCCCTGAACTGCAGATTAAATACAACAATAAGGTAATCCCCAATTTACGCGATTTTCGAGGCGCTTTGGACGTCTGTAAGACTGAAAACCTCGTCGAATGTGCATGGAAAATCCCCAATACGCATACAAAAGTAGCGGAGGATGTATATGTGGACGTGAAGAATTGCCGCTACTCGCGAATTGGACTGAATTGGAAGGAAATGGCGGAAAATTGGGGAAATGTCGAGGACTGCGTTCGCTTTTTGATGAGAAGAGCAGGGGTTTCGAGGGAGGAAATAGTGACTTTTTGCCTGGGAAAGATAGAAAATCGCCTGAAAATCGGGGAAATGGAGGGATTGTTTGGAGCTCTTTTGACGGAAAGCAGCAAGGAAATGAGTCAAACTGAACTACACACTTTACTCTTCCGCAGGCTGTTTCTGTGCCCTTCCCTCGACTCCGCCTACCTCGCCGCCTGCCTTTTCTGCTTTTTCCACCTAGCCTCCGCCCACAACTTACCAGTAAGTGGCAACATTCAATTCGCCACTGCTCAGTTTCTCCTAAGAACCAAGCAATTAGCGTTGCTTTCGCAAGCGTTGGGGTATGGAGTGATAGAGGACTCTCAGGAAGTGGCGGTGATGTTGACTGCTGCAGACCTGCAGGCTGTGCACATGGAAGGGCTGGATATGCTGTATCGCTTGGGAGTGGTGGAGGACTTGTGTCAGTTGCTGTGTGAGGGGAAGAGGTATGTGGAGTTGGTCGGTTTGTTGGGGGTTTGCTCAGCTTCTCAGCAGTTCATAGAGACTTTGGTAGCTCAGAGTCCGGACTCCAGCCTTACAGATGCACTACACAGCTTACTTGTACCAGAGAAAATCGCTACTTGTGAGTCTAAATCGACCTAACAGCCTCATTCCGTACCTCAAGCTTTTCCTAACTTGCAGCTATACATGGTACTAGTTAGGTCTGAAACCCAAACATTGTCTATATATTCCATTTCTCATACATATCCCTACACTACTTCCCTGTTCCCTCTCCTTCTTTCTTATAAGCTGGTGCACTTGCTAGGGAAATCTTCCCTAGTAGTTTCCTAGTATGATGGTTCCGAAGCCTTCTCTGAAGTTGGTGGTGTGCGGGTCGTTCTTTGCAGGGACTGTGAGTGTGTGGGGCTTGGCTATCAAGTACATTATTGACCATGACGACCATACTCGGTCCAACCATCCTCACGTGCCAAAAGTGATAAACTGCCAAAAGCTGCCCAGAGAGCTCTCCGAGAAAGAAGTGAACTACTGCCACCACCGCTACAACTTCGCTGTGTGCACAGCCACCCACTAACACCTAGAGAAACCTAGGAGTCACCCTATAGTTCTTGTACTGCACCGTAGTCGTCTTCCGCTGGCAGGTCAGGTCTCCACGTCTTGGACAGTGCGTCCTGCACCGACACCACCTCATCCAGCATCCTCTTATACTTCTCCACATCAATGGACAGCACCAAGTCCTTCGCCCTCCGGTAGTCCTCCCGAATGTTCTCAATATCCGTCAACTTCGCTGTGAGTCTCTCCGCCTCCTTCATCAAAATGGTGCCCGGCGACGGCAGCGTGGCAGCAGGCTTGAAGGCCTTCACTTCCGGCTTCGTAGGGAGGACTTCGAGGAACTTGGCTTTCTTGGTGGGCGCGGGCTCGGCGGCTCGGCTCATTTCGATGGACTTGCGGAGCTTGAGGGCGTGGCCTTTCAGCAGGGACAGGCTTTGGAACAGTTGGTCGAGTTGGGGGTTGGTCAGGGCTGTCAGCTGCCCGATGGAGTCGTAGCCGCGGTCAGAGAAGAGAGGAGCGTAGACACCAAGGGACAGGTTGTCCAAGTAGCTCTTCAGGTCCATTTATATCGATGGCTATAGTTCCACATTTGACTACCCGGGATCTCGCACTTAAAAGAAGGATTAGCGGGCTAAATATGGCTAAAATAGAGGCTGTTTCCCCTACAGAACGGCTATATATCACAGTGGAGTTACTACCTTTAGAGACCACAACTACAACGCGAACTCGAATAATCGGTGTTCTTGCGACTTGCCACTGACGTTTACTTCGAGGAAAGGGTGGGAAGTGCGAATTTTATCGAGAAGACGGTAGGACTTGAGGACTACAGAAGAATCGCAGGCGCAATTGGTACATTTATGGCTGAAATGAGGAGGAGAAGTGGGCAGATAGCAGGGAAAAGGCCCACAAACGCATGATTTCGGACATAAAAGTGTCTTTTTCATGCCTCTCCGACACCATAAACAGACCAAATAGTCAGCATTTTTATGGTTGTCGACCAGTGCATGTCTCCCCTTCGCACAGCCCTGCTCTCTCACACTCCCCAAAGCGCTCAGGAACGCTTCCTGGCACAGACTCTGCCCAATGTACCATTTGGTCAGGGCGCAGTTGGCCTCTGGGTACTTTTCCAGGGCCCCGGGCCAGTCCTTCCCTAGTGATTTCCATATACTGTGACAGTGGGGGTGGCCGGAGTCAGAGGTGCAGAATTGGCAAAGAGGGGAACAGAGGTGGTATAGGAGACGACAAACAAGACTGAGCTTGAACACCTGGTCAGGCTCGAGGCAGGACACAATCAGTCCCCAGACCGGCCTGGGCAGACACTGCGCCCTGCAGTCGCTAGAGACTCGAGGGAAAGTTCTGTATCTGATCAGAATTTGGCTGAGAGAAGTCGATTGAGGCCTAGGAATCGCAGGAGCAGTGCTCAATTTCGCTAATTTCGCTAGTCTCGCCTTCAAATTAAGCGCAATTTGGGCTTCATCCGCTCTCCCTTCCCTCACAAACTTCTGATATATCTGAAAAGCGACTTCTTCCGCTTCCCTATGCACCTGCACATTCCCCCTCTGCGCACTCCCGACCTACATCCCCCTTACCATTGCTGTCAAGTCCCGGTCCCACCTTGCCCTGCTGTCTTCGTACTCCTTCAGCTGCCCGATCACCAACTTCGCGTACTGAGCGGAACTGCGCAGTGGGTCCATATTACCCTAGTGGGACAGCTACTTAGCGAAGTCTGCATCTGGAAGGTTGAGCAGGTCGTCTGCGTAGCTGTCAGGCGCTAGGGAAAAGTCGTCGATTTGCATAGGAGTGGACTCGGGTTGGATTAAAGGCGACCCGTCGACTGTCAGAAGTGGGGAATTGGTGCAGTCCAGTCCTGTCTGCTCCTGCACTTCCTTGTAGTAGAATAGGTCGTGGGAGGCGTAGTGATGGAATACGATCCATAGGTCGGAGCCGCGGGGACACTTCTTCGTCAGTTCCAACTCGCCGAACTCTCGAAACCACTGGCGGAAGAACTGGCAGAAAGAGGGCCGGGCGAATATGAACTGCTTGTAGGTCTTGCCGTAGGAGGCGAACCTGTTCCCTTTGCCTGGCTTGCCTGAGGGGGAGAGGTGGAAGTCCCAGAACTCTTGCTCTTCGCTAGGCAGGCGCTCGCGCACTGTAGGGTAGTAAGCCCGCATGTATGCCCGGAAAGCTCTCAGCCAATACTTGTCCTTCTCCTCCGTCTTTTTCCGTATGGGGTCAAGCGGTCGCTGCGGTTTCCTGCCTCTCTTTTTGCGCTCTGGCGGAGGGTCTGTCCCTTCTTTCCCCTGCTCCCCCTGCAGTTCCTCCCCCTGTGCTTCTGTGCTGTGTGTGAAAGCGCCTTCAGACACACTCCAAGATTCTGAGTATTCGGGAGGGAGAGTCATATTGGTCCTGGTGAAGTGGCTCAGGGCGAGCTAGGTGCAGCGTACCTTCGTTTCTTCGCTTAAGAGGCGAGTGTAGTCTTCCCCCATGCTTTTATGCGCCAAATGGAGAGGGAATTGCCAAGCCTACTAAATCAGGCCAGTCTAAGCCCGCTCACAGGGGGAAAAGCCCAATTTCCGCCTTTCCCATCAACCCACAAAGATAGACTTCTTCCCTATGGATAAATATGAGCGGAGTGGAGGACTGGTGCATCTTCGACAAGGTTGCTCCGCCTAAAGTCCTGTGTCAGCCTCAGGTTCTGAACTCTTCGGCTCAGCTGCTTGCCCACTGTCCTCTCTACGGCCTTGTAGCCTTCGCCCAAGGTCCTATTATCACTTTGACGACAGTTCCAGCCCTCGTGCAGTGGACGAAAGGCGGGGAGCTGGTTCCCAAGTACGAAGCGCAGGTGGAGTCAATACAGGACGCAACCCATCTAGTGCTAGGAGGCTCCGGCAAGGTCTTGGCTGTCGGGGCAGGCGACACCCTCCTTCTAATGCGCACTAAAGGGATAATCGACGGCTCCAGCACCAAACTAACCGCGAAACTGACCCTGGCGACTCCAATCCACTACTTGGAAGTGAGTGGGGAGGACAAGGTGTTGGTGCTTACGAAGGCGGGAAGGGCGGCTGTGGTCAGCAATGGGCAGAAGCGGGACCTGCAGTACGAGAAAGTGCAGAGTTGCTGCTTTTCAGTCAGTGATAGAGAGCTGGTGCTGGCACTGCCTGGCTCTTTTGTGATGATTTCCACTGCGGATTTCAGCGTGCTGCAGACCTGCGCTACCCACTTATCCAGCCAAATCATCGGCCTCCGCCACATATCTCCGCAGTTCTGGGCCTTTATGGGCATTGACACTGACAAGAACACTGAGTGTTTCGTGCTCCGCCACGCCTTCTTCACAGGTCAGAAGTTCGAAGACAGTATTTGCTACCATCAGGGGGATGACGGCAGTCTCAACCCTTTGAGACCCCCAACCGACTACGACCTCACAGCCATGCACTGCGCCTACATCCAGCCCCTGCCCGAGCGCGACTGCTTCCTCTTCTGCTCCACCATCTCCACCACTGTGGAAGTCGTGTCCTTGCAGGCGGACTCGCAGACTTATGCGAGGTTTGAAACGGAAACTGCCAAAATTAAGGGGCCTTTGGGCTTTCTGGTGAAGGAAAACCGGAGGTTTGATATACTTTGCAGGGGAATGGTGCTGGTCAGGTCCACGTGGGAGGCTGGACGCTTCGCTTACCACTATATCGATGAGGACTATGATTTACCCTCTCAGCCACTTGTCCTCGCAGTGGGAATGACCGGGGAACTCGTCTCTCTGCGGTTTGTAGACCTGCGGGAGCAGTACCAGCAGAGGGAAACAGCCAAGCCTCCTCGCCCCCTGCAGGAAATACCAGATTTCGCAGTTTCTCCCACTAATTTGCCCTCAACCGACTCAAATAAGAGGGAAGAAGCCAAAGCGCCAAAGGTGGAAGAGGTAAAAGGCATCTTTTCAGCCTTTAAACTAGGGGATTCGAAGCCTGGAGCCAGTATATTCGCTTCAAATCCTGCTAAGGAAGAAGCGAAATCAGTCCCTCCGGTCAAATTCACACTCCTAGCAGGCAATTCGGACCCAGTGGTCCAGAAACCCGCCCCTATAGGGCTCAAACCCACCAGTGGTCTGTTGGCTGCAGAGCCTAGGAAGGAGGAGGCTGCAGGTGTAAGGTCGGGGGTATTCGATACAGGGAAATCCAGTGAGTCCAAGCCTGCTTCTAGCCTGTTTTCCTCAGTATTTTCGGCGAAAGAGGAAGCAAAGCTGCCTGCGAAGGCTGAAAATAGGGATTTACTGGGTAAAGACGAAGGCCAAAAGGCTAAATCCGCCCTATTTCCGTCCGCCCCAGTCCCAGCAGGCCCAGATTCCTTCGAAAAGCAGGAATCCGCCCTGTACCAATACGTCCTCAGCCAACTGCAAGACCTGAAGGACAGTTTGTCCAGCCTGCAAGAATTCACTAGTAGTCCGGTGCTCAGTGCTAGTTGCACTAGTGCGTGCACTATCAAGGTGAAGGACCTGAGGAACGCTGTGGAGACGCATAAATCCGCACTGGAAAGACTCAATGGCCCGCTGAGGAAGCTGCAGCAGGAAGAAGCGTGCAACAAACTCGAGTTTGAGTCACTGAAGCAGATAAAAAGGCAGGGCTTGCTGCATAGTTTGGACAGCTTGCTGCCTGCGAAGATGGGCAAAAAGCTGCAGATCATGGAAAAGCGGGTTTTCCTGCTTCAAGAGTACGAAATAGCGTTCAGGGCCCTATATGAGCAGCAGAATGCGAGGCTGGAAAGCCTGTTAGGTCCGAAAAGCACTGGAATAAGGCTAAATCAGGGGCCTAGGGCGCTTTCCAGGTTCAATGCCCCGCTGAAGTCCTCCCCTTCAGCTGCTATTTCCACCCACAAAGCTGCTAATGTGCTGATTTCCGCTGCTGAGGCGATACGCCTGAAGCTCCTCTCTGTCGCTGGCAAGTTAACACAGTATCAGGATAAATTCAGGCCGAAAAGACAGGAAAAGCGCTTCGACTTCAACGAAGTGGACAACATCGAGCTCAGCGACGAAGAAGACAGCAGAGCCGAGGGCAAAGTGGCCTACAAGCCTGCAGACGCACAGCGAGACTTCGAAGAAGCGGTGAAACGCGCTAAAAAGGAGCGAGTGGAAGAGGGCAAGAAGCACAATACGTCTGCTCTGACCCCTCTACTGAGAACTCCTAGTGAAAAGGACAAAGGGAGACTGAGTGTGAGGCAGGTACAGCCTTTGAGGATAGACTTCAAGGTGGGGGCGGGCCCGACGCAGACCATTTCAGCGCAGTTGGAGCAGTTTGACGCCCTGGTGAAGGAAATTAGGACTCAGGGGAAAGCGGGGGAGGAGTCTAGGCCTGCACTCTTCGGACCTGCGGGAGGGTCGAAGCCTGAGCCGGCTGCAACTCCTGAGAGGAAGCCAGGGCTTGTTGAGAGTAAAATTGGAGTGCCAGTGCAGGGGAAGACTGGGGCGGCTGAGGGGAAGTCAGGGCTTTTCGCTGCTCCGACGGAGGTAAAACCTGCCCCGGCCTCTGACTCTAAGCCGGGCTTTTTCGCTGCCACAGCACCTGCTACTTCCAGCTTCTTCGCCTCTCCCAAGGCAGGCAGCGCCACCACCCAACCCAGCACTTCCCCAGTACTCGGCGAGTCCCAGTCCGCCTTCAACCCCCAGCCCGTCCAGCCCCCCTCCTCCTTCTTTGTCTCTGGTAAGCCTGGCTCTGAGGCCAAGACCATGTTCTCCTCCTTCAGTCCTGCCCCTGCGGCTTCTGGAGGAACCGCAGGCTTTGGTGCGCTTTCCAGCTTCAGCAAGCCGTCGATTCCCTCTGCTCTGGGTGGCTTTTCCACTGCGCAGCAAGGGGGCGGCTTCAAGGCGGTGATGCAGGCCAGCTCCTCCTCTTTCGCTATGTTCCAAAACACTCAGACCACGACTACCTATGTGCAGCAGGGGGCGGCCCCGGCCTTCCCTCAGTCTGCACCGGCCATAGCTGGGAGTTCCGACCTGTTCAAGCCTAGGAAATAAGTCGCTCTTAGTAGTTAATGTCGGCTGTTAATGAAGTGGACGCTAGTCCTACCAAAACCGCTTATCCAGGGCTCAAAACCTCGCCTCCAGCCTCTGCGTACAGTCGCACTGGACGCAGAAACCACCATTACAACCTGTCTGAAGCCCACAAGAACCAGTTCACTAACGTTAACATCCGCAGACTGCAGCAAGCAGCGCCCCGCACCAGACACCATCGAGCCAGGAGAAGCATGGATCAGGGCCAACTCAACTCCCTGGATAGTCCGTTAAAGGCCAGATTGTCACTATCGCCTGAGAAGATCAGTGGAGTGCTAGTGCCTGCGGCTGACGCTAGACAGGACCAAGGCCATTCAGAAATAGCAGTCACGGAGCCAATTGCTCAAACAGAGCCCAAGTCCGGGGAGCAGTTCCCAGAGCCTTCCGAAGGCCTGGAGTGTCCCTTAGCGCACCCCGATTTCGGCCCTGTGGGCGAAATCGACCACTACGTCGGCCGCTGCTACTGCCACTTCTGTACCTGTTCTATGCATATCTGCCCCAATGCGTACAAGCGAGCCAGACTGACGCAGACCCTAGGCTCCACAAGCTACAGAGAAGCCTTTCGGTCCCTACAGGGTGGAGAGCCAGCCAAGCAAATCAACGTGCAGCCTCCCTACGTACCCAACGCCCAGCCCATGGACTTCCTGACCACCACTCAGCGGGACTACCAGCCCTTCACCATCACCTCTTCCCCCCATTCCAAACCCTCCACCGCCCCTAACTCCCTCAAGTTCTCCTTCCGCTCCTCCTACCAAGCCGAGTTCCCTAACTGGGGCTCCAGCGACTCCCAGGCCGAAAGGCGCCCGCAGTACCCCTTTCGAGGCCACGAGGTGAAAATGGACCTACGGACCACCTACGCTCAGACGTACAAACTGCCTCCTGTGAAAGCAGACGCACCTAGCAAGCTAAACAGCACTTCCACGTCCTTTTCCGTGTCCGCAAGCACTGAGTTCTATGGGGAAACCACCTCTCAGAAGGAGTATCGCAGTCCGGAAAAGCACCATTTCGCCAAGTTGGAGCCTAGAAGAGTGGAGGCTGCGCTGCTGCAGGAGTCGCCGGGGAAACTGCACTTCAAGACTATGTATCAGAGCGAGTACAAGGGGGTGCAGCAGACCTTCCGCCGGCCCAATAGAGTCAGCTCGGTTTCTTAGGATAACAGCTGCTTGGAGCTCCTTTAGACCTGCTTTTTGGCTAATGATATGCAAAATATACAGTTTTATCGCAAGAAATGGGCTTTTCCAGCCTTCAATTAGACCTTTTTATAGGGAAATGGCCAAGTTAGTCCTATAATGTCTGATCTGGTGGAGTCTGAAGCCGCCAGCAACCCGGCCTACCGCCGGTTTCGGTCTGAGTACCGAGGAAAGCGCTGGCTCTACCAAAAGCTCCTCAGAGACTCTCACGGCCACCTAAAGCCTGCGCTGATTTCCACTGAAGGCAGCCCTTTGCCCTATAAGGAACAGCGACTTTTGGAGCTGAAACAGAGGAGAGAGACTCAGAGGAAGGAGCAGCTGGAGAGAAATGCTGCGATTCGCCTGGAGCAGGAGAAGTGCAGGAAGGAAATTGAGGACGAGACGGTCAATTACTTGCTGAGACATATGAAAAACGTCTCTCCTCTGCAAAAAGGCAAGCGCGAGGAGGTGCTAAAGCAAGAATGTGCAGAGCAAAGCCGCAAGAAAGGGTCCAAGGCAGTGTGGGCGGAGACACAGCCCCTGCAGCTACTTCGCTTTCTGCAGCTGTCCTTGTCCTCGTAATCCTAAGATGGAGTCTTCTTTGGCTGAGTTCACTCCAGCTGAGGAAGACATTAAAAGCGATGGCGTCAGACGCATTTTCACGAGCGTGGCGCTGGACTACGACGAAGAAGAGCTCCTAGACGCCTTCCGAACCTACGCCCGCAAGGAAAGAGTCGAAATCCCTCCTTGGTACCCTCCACCCAGGGCCGACGATCACCACCACTTCCTCCTCCGTCTCCTCGAATCAGTCGACCGCAACCCCAAACGAGCCCTAAAAAGCCTGCAAAAGCATGGCATTTGGATGACTACGGAGTTGCCTGTGAGAGTGGAAGAGGTGCAAGCCCTCCTGGTGACTGGCAAGTAGCGTGAAGGTATAATGTACACCTGTGGGAGAGACCGCAGGTTCCGGCCGGTGATTGTCCTCAATGGGGCGAAGCTGATGGAGAGGAATTTGCAGCCTCCGCAAATGCTCAGATTGGCCTATTATGTATTGGAGTACATCTCAAATCGGCTTTTCGTCCCTGGCAAAGTGGAAACCTGGGTGATTATCATGGATTTGGCTAATGTTCCGCTCAACCAAATGCCGATTTCGACGCTGAAGTTAATGATGAAGTCGCTGAAAAGACACTATTGCTGCACGCTTTATCGGATGTTTGTGGTGAATGCGTCCTCTGTAGTGACTGGGATTTGGCGGATGGTGCAGTACTTCCTGGAGGACGTCACGAGGAAGAAAATACGCATTTGTGCGGAGGACTTCAGAGCGCAGGTGCTGGAGGTGGTGCCGAGGGAGCAGTTGGAAAGGAGGTTTGGAGGGGAAAGGGAGGACTTGGTCAGTGGCTTTGAGCCACAGGGCGATTAAGTGACTAGTTAGGACCTATCTTCTATAAAAAAATGGCTCAAGCGGCGAGTGAAGGAGCGGTGTTTACTTACAAGGTTACAGCGGATGCAAGAGGCAATTACTTGCAGATGTTTAGACCACAGACAACGAAGTTGCTCAAATCACTGCAAATCCCTCAAGAACAACTGCCTGAGGTTAGAGCCGGGGAAGCTTGGATTGAGACGAATGGAAACGAAGTGCTGTGTTGTATCCCTTTGGATGCAGGGCTACTTGCTGGGCATGTGACGGGAGTGTCTCAGAAGGGTATCAAGGTGAAGACAGAGACAGGAAAAGTAGCCAACTTTCCAATGCAATGGGGACCTGCAATGTCTCAGGTGAAACTTTATGACTCTGTGAAAGTTAATATCAAGACCCTAAAGTTGTATGTGATGCCTGGGGACGGCAACCCACCCTCTCAGAAAGTACCTCAAAATCAGTTAAATCCCCAAGTAGTAGCTACTGTGCCTAACGTTATGCAAAGTATGACTATTTTACCATCCGGACAACACCCGCAGCAAGAAAGCACAGCTTCTTTACCTTCATCTTCCACACCTTACATTCAACCATCCCATCCCTTGCCTCAACATGACATCGAAATAAATGACCTGATGAAGGCTGAATTCCACAGACCTTCTGAAGAAGACTTTGAACGGAGGACACAGGAAATCGCTAAAACTATCGGTCGTCACCGACTTCCCATCCAGTCACTCCAGTGGGAATTCAAGTGGAACCCTTTGATGGTGCAGAAGTTTCAAATGCTAAATCAACCCTACTCAGCCTGGAGAAGAAGCAGAGGAGATGGGAACTGCTTTTATCGCTGCCTAGGAGTATTACTGCTGGAGCACTACTGTAGACCTGATACCCCTTTACCACAGTTCTTCGAACTTCTATCTGAGATGATAAACCAAAATAGACACTTCGCCCTTACATTAGCGAATGAACACGACTTAGGGACATTCAAACTATTCGCCAAGCTCTTCAAAGACCTTTACCATAAAAGAGTTAAAGGCGAGGAAACTTTTCAGTACCTTCAATACTGTCTCCAGCGCCAGAATGTTGACAAAGCCATGATAAGAGTTATGCGAAAGTACACAGCTTCTTACCTCCAAATGAACTGCCAGCATCCAGACTTGGCTCCCTTTCTACTGGACTTACCTGCTTTGATTGCTGAAATAACTGAATACGGGAAGGAGGCGGAGGGACTGGCCTTAATTGCGGCCGCTAGATGTTTCTCTGTCGTTCTCCGCATTCTTACAGTGGACAACAAGTCTGCCGATATTACTGAAACTGTTTATGGTCCTGAACTCCAAGGTTGGTACCCATCTTTCTCGCTGCTGCATCTACCCGGCCACTATAACTACCTCATTAGAAGTGAACTACAAGAAGCTGACCATTACGATTTCGCTTCCAACTACTACTATCCAATCCCTACTGGTCGAATCATTGGGTACGAGCAATTTCCGCGTAATTCCTAGGAATAAGCATAGGGACAATATGCATATCGTATTTCGTTGATACCTCAACAGATATCCCCTCTTCTAATTCCGTATTTTCCACTTATCGATTAGTCTATCTATTACCAGCTTGTTCCTTCTCTGTGTCTAATTTGGTCACTAGGGCCAACTTCGCAGCCAGCCAGACCTTCACAGGCAGCGCCACCGGCCCCAGCAACCCCTTCAAAGTGAGCATTTCACAGAAAGACACAGACACCACTCCGCGTACATTCATCGGCAGACGCTTGAAAATCCTCCAAGTTTCCGCCTTTTTCTGGCCCTTAGCGAAGGCTGCCTGCAGGCGGGGGAAGGGAAGGCGGTTAATGATGCGTTCAGTGGGGCGGATGATGAAACAAGAGGACCAGAGAAGGGTGATCCAGGCCACGTTGAGACCGATGAAGAAGCCACTGGCCCGGATGATGTCGTCTTTGTGAATGCCATGGGCTGCGATGGACTGCTTGAACTCCGAGACGAGTCCCATGGATGCTACTAAGGAAATGGAGGACTAGGCAAAGGGAAAAGACACAAGTAAGCCTACTACTGCGAGAACTCTTCAGTATTCGATTATTAGGGCTAAAGGGTGGCTTCTGCACTTCGATGCAAGAGGCAGTTAGATGTATGTGGTTAAACTACATATGAGGAAGATGCGCAAATGCTGTAAATCCCTAGAGGGGAGCTGGGATTGAGACGAAGGGGAGTGAATTCTGTGTTAAATTCCTTTGGCAGTGGCGTAGTGGTCAAATATACGGCCAAACCAGCATCCATTTCTAGCAAATTTCCTTGGAAATGTACCTCTTTCCTGTATGAAATCAATGAATATGGACACCTCCTTCCCACAGTACGCATACATATCGACCCTTTGTTCATCTTTACTACACTGCATTTCAATCACACCCCTTCTTCCAACCCCACTCCCATTCATCAGTTAGGCTATTTATCGCTCGTTTCCCCCTTCTTCGAGTCGGATCTAGTCATCATCGCCAACTTCGCAGCCAGCCAAATCCTCACAGGCAGCGCCACCGGCCCCAACATCCCCTTCAAAGTGATGGCTTCACAGAAAGACACAGTCACCACTCCCCGCTTATTCGCCGGCAAACGCTTGAAAATCTTGTATTTCTCTGCCTTTTCCTGGCCCCTGGCGAAGGCTGCCTGCAGGCGGGGGAAGGGAAGGCGGCTAATGATGCGTTCGGTGGGGCGGATGATGAAACAAGAGGACCAGAGGATGGCGACCCAGGCTACGCTGAGGCCTGCGAAGAAGCCGGTGGCCCGGATAACGTCGTCTCCGCGTATGCCATATGCCGCGATGGACTCAGAGATGTGGCCCATATCTGCTATTAAGGAAATGAAGGATTAGCTAGGAGGGGAAACCTCACAAGTCTGCGAATTCCTCCGTGTTTCTCCTATTTACGCCTATTTCTACAGTCCCCATCCAGTCCTAAAGCCCTCCTTTCCTATAAAATCCCTATTCATCCTTACTGCGCATGCTACTCCTCCAGTCCCCGCACCATCCCTCTCGGCACAGTGAGCACCGCACAAATCAAGTCCACCCCCATGCCCCGGTCATACAGCCACATCACCCTCTCCACCAAGTCCTCATCCTTCAGCTCCTGTCTCACCAATTCCGCTGAATTCGCCCTCGACCTGGCCCTCCGTAGCATCAATTTGGCTAAGTCGCTGTTGCAGAGGGCGACTGCGGAGGACTCGGAGGGGGTTTCCTTGTTCATTAGGGCCAGGGTGAGGTCGTAGCTGTGGTTGGTGCAGGGGCCGAGTTCGAGGTTGAGGTTGGTGAGGATGGTGTGGACGTAGTTGGCGGTGACGCCCAGGACGCTGGCGATTTTGCTGATGCCGTAGCCGAGTTGGATCAGGGAAATGATGGCGAGGATAGAGGCGTCTAATGCCTTCGCAGGAACCAACTTCAACAGCGGCTGCCACAGTCCCCGAAACGCAGCTTCCTCCACTCCCGCCGCTTCACACCCTCTCGATATGTCCATCCCCGTCGCAGTTGACAGCTCACACAGTGCTTTTAGCTGGTTTTCCGCTGAAATCGCGACCTTCTTTAACTCATGTGTGGCTGTTTCCACATTCGCACACAGCTTTATGGACTGTTCATACCAATTCATAGTCGGTCGACTGCCTCCCTGGTCGATGTTTTGCTTCTTTACTAGCGAAGGTTCGAATTTCCCTAGCGATTTCTTCGCTTTCCCCGATTTCTCACTATCCTGGGAACTATCCGAGTCCGTGTCACTATACAGCGAGTCCGAGTCATCCCTCTGCATCTTCGAAGGCAGTCCTCTCCTTTTGGTCTTCGCAGCCACCTGGTCCTGAGCCTGTTTCAGCGAACATGCACTGGTGGCGAGTATGCGGTGAGTGAGGTTTTCCTTCGTCCTGACATGGCGACTGGTGGTAGTTTGTGAGAGCTTTTTGATCATAGTCCGCACAGAGGCGTCGTTCATGCCCAGGTTGATAGCGATTTCGTGGATGGGTTTGCCGATCAAGGGTCTGACTTTGTTGATGTTTTCGAGGATTTCGGAGGGAGGGTGGCTGCGCAGCAGTGGTCCCCACCTGTCTTTGAAGTCGTACTGGTCCACACCCAGTTCCTTGCAGGCTGCGGTCACACAGCGGTCGTTGCCTTCGCTTTTGAGCTTCTCCAGCACCTTCAACTCCACTTCATAAAAGTCCTGGTCCGAGTAGGTGAGCAGGCGAGCGGTCTGGACCTTGCCTGCGTCCAGTTGAGTCATGATTATAGGGAAGCGCACTAGGGCCATTGGCTAGGGCCTAGTTATTACTCCTCCTCCGCCTCTGACTTGGCCTTCAGTTCCAGCCATTGCTTCATCAAAGCGTCCCAGTCGTGGATTTCCTCGTTGTCGTTGAGGTGCTTGATGGCGTTCATCTCGATGTCCATGTAGGATTGACCGAAGACGATGCCGACAAAGGGCATTTCTTGGGTGATGTAGTAGGTGAGGGCTAAGGAAGCGACGCCCACGAAGATCACCCAGGAGGAGCGCCAGTGAGTGGGCCGCTGGTGCAGCATTGTCATGCCGTGGTCTTCGTAGTCCATCGACTCCGACGCGTAATCGTACCCCCCGTGATCAATAGTCCACATGCCAGTGATGCGCACCGGCGAGTTGCCGTACGGATAGCGCACAAAGTCCACTTTGAGCTCCGGCTTCTGCTGAGGCTTGAACCTCATCGGCACAGAGGCCAGGCCTGACCGCAGCACTCTCCGCAACATATTTATTCCTAAGCATTCGTCTTGGCTATGGGACTGCACAGTGCTTCAATATGCTGTAAAGCCTGCTCAGGGGTCAAACGCGCTCCGCGGGGGTCGAGAAGCTGGGCGGTAGGCTTGCTACCCCGGCCGAGGTCTCCACTGTGAGAGCGCTCTGCGGGTAAATACACTGCGGACTGGCACTTGCGGGCTGCGCCTTCGTCGCCTGAGAGTTCGCCTTCGTCTGCACTGGCTTGGTCTTCCTTCAGGTCTGCGAGCATTGCTTCCTCGGAGTCGGATACGTTTTCACTTGTAATCATCTGCATGTCCTCCGTAAACTGAATAGTGCCATTGACTCTATTCAGCCAGGGCGCTTCCGGCCTGCATTTTATGGCTTTAATGGTGAAATACTCCAAAACCGACTCTTCTATATCGAAATCTAGGGGCGGGGGCGAGGGTTTGGGCAGGGAGCAGCCAATTCTGACCTTCTATGTAGGCTTTACCATTGGAGATCGAGTGGAAATGTCCAAAACAAGTGGCGGAAAGTGACTAAAAGGGCTAATATCCTCTGAAAACACGTCTAATTCGACCACTTCCTCATCCTGCTCCTCATAATCCCTATCCGTGTCCTCGTCCAAAGCGTCACTATAGGCCAAATTGCGACTATGCTGAGTACCCGCCTTGATAAACCCCATCAAAAGCATCAATTTCCCTCTATACTGCAGCGGAACCGCGTTCATTAGCTGCTCCAGCAGCTGTGCAGCCTTTTCATAGTGCTGCAGAGCTGCGTAGCACAGGGCTAGGTCGTAGAGCACTTCGAAGTTGTCGTGCGGCACTACGACTCCGTTGGGAGTGGTCATGTGCTTGGCTTCTTCTTGCGAGGTGGCTTGCTTGAACTCGTGTAAAGCCTTGCTGTAGTCTTGGAGGAATAGGCAAAAAGTGCCTTTGTAGAAGTGAATATAGCTGTCGTCGCATATTTCTCCTTTCAGTCCCTTCCCTTGCAGTTTCGACAGTCGGGAAAGCGCCTTAAGCAGTACCTGCGGATTGCCCGATTCCCCCCACTCACTAGCCTCCTGCAGCGCCTGCAGAAACTCCCTATCCAGTGCAATGGCGTTATTCCCCGGGTCCACATGCACCGCCTTCGATATATCCGTAAGCGCTTGTGCTAAATCGCCTAGTTGCAGTCTGCACTTGCAGCGCTGCAGGTAGGCTACAGAAGTGGGCTTTATTTCATTTGCGTTGGAAAAGGCCTTGGCTGCGTCTTCGAAGGAGCCGGTCAGCATGAGGAGGTTGCCGGCGTGGATGTGGACTTGGGGGTCGTCTTGCTTGGCGAGAATCAGCTTCTGGAAGTCAAGAAAAGCTAAGGACGCATCATCTAGCAAGTACGCACACCTGCCCCTGTAGTAGTACGCCTCCGCCAGGCCTTCATTGAGCTGCAAAGCAATGGTGAAGTCCTGCAGCGCCTCTTGGTACAGCTTGAGTCGGGCATAGCACAGTCCTCGTAGCATGTAGTGGGCGGGCACGTTGTCTTCTGCCTTTTCGATGGCTTGCTCCAGGTCGGGAATGGCCTCCAAGCAGCTGTCTTGGTAGTAACTCAGGGCGGCTCGGAGGAAATAGAGCTCTGCCTCGGTCGACCGCTTTTCAATTCCTTGGTCAAAGGAGTCCCTGGCGTCTTCAAAAGCGCGAGTTTTCGCTATTTTCGTCTTTGCAGCGATTAGCGTTGTGAGCCCGTTATAGGCGATTGGCTCCATATTGGCTTCAAATAGCTTCTGGGCGTCTGCGAAGTAGGAGTGCGCTTTTTCGAAGTAAGCGGATTCGGCCGCGTTGATTCCCTGAGAAATCACCAAGTTGTACCCTGTTGCAGGGTCTAAAGCGCCCATATGTTTGCAAGCCAAAAAATCCTTCACCGCCTTCGAATGCTTCTCCATCGCCGCATACCCATACCCCCTATACGCATACAAAAACGCTTCATAATCCGCCAAAACCGCCGTTTTCCTCTTAATCAGCTTCGTCAGTAGTCCAATCGCCTCCTTAAACTTCCTTTTCATAAGACAAAGCACTGCCTCCGCATACATCTTCAAAATCTGCTGGTCCTTAAATTGGGTCTTCGGGTCTCTCGCCCTTCTAAAGGTGTACATAGCTCCATAGAAGTCTCTTTGTTTGATTTTCAGCTGGCCGAGGTGGAAAATTGCGATTCCGGTGAATTTCTTGTCGTCGCTGTCGTATTTGATGGCTTGTTCGAAGGCGAGGCTGGCTTCGGTCTCTTCGCCGAGGGAGAGGAGGGTTTGCGCTTTGACGAAGTAGGTTTCGGCACTGTCAGGGGTTTGGGATAGGAGCAAATCCAGGTCCTCTAAGGCCTGCTGGTGCTGGCCCAGGTCCAGATAGAGTCTACTGCGCCGCATCAACGCAGGCAGCATAGTGCCACGATGCTCCGCCGCCTTCGAATAAGCCTGCACGGCGTTCGAGTACTCTCCCAGTCCTCGAAACGCATCCGCAAGGCCTAAATACGCCTCTCCCGACTCAGTGTCCAAAGCAGCAGCCCTATAGAAGTCCTGCACAGCCTTATCCCAGCGCTGCATCTGCACATACAGTTTCCCTCTGGTTAGAAACCCCTCGCCGAAGGATGTGTACTTGGTGAGGCCTTTGGTGAGCTGGCGGACTGCGGTCTGCAGGTCGCCCCCGGCTACGAAGCACATGGCGAGGGCGATGTAGAGCTGGCGGTCGTAGAAAGGGTTTTCCTTGCTGACGGAGAGAAGGTCTGGAATTGCCATTTTGTGCTGAGTGAGATGCATATAGCACACAGCCCGGTTGTACATCGCATCCAAGTTACCCGGCTCATCTCTCAACACCCGCTTATAGCACTTAATCGCCGATGCAAACTGTTTCAGCCGCAACTCTGCATTCCCCCGCTGCATCATTGCATGCAGCGGACCCACTTCCCTCACCAACTGTCCCACATTTTCCTCATTTCCTTCCAGTCTGCCAGTGGACTTCAAATTGCGATGTCGACTTGAAAATCCCAATTTCTTCTTATCGTACGGCGGCTTGATTTCGCCGAGCGATATGTTTCTGGACCGCTCTACGGACAGTGACCGCAGACGTCGATTGGGACTGGCAGGGTTGGCCATGTCTTGGTAGCAGGTAAAGGACTTGTTGACTTGGGGAGCGAACTTTTTGCGAGCATCCAGGGAGCTGCTGCGAGCAGAGGTGCGGGTACGGTGGCGAGGGGAGCGGTAGCGACTGCGGTTAATGGTGCGGAGGACTTCAGGGACTGAGGCGATAGGCGCTTGGGCTCGCAGCATTTTTAATTTAGAAAACTGGGGAGCGACTGATTCAAAGGGGAAAGGATGGGGAAGACTGATAGGGAGGAAAAGGAATTAGAGGGGAAAAGGTAGGAAAGCATGGAAGGAAAAGAGGCTTTATAGGGAGTGGATTTAGCTGGGTTTCCTGCATATGACGTTGATCGTTTGAAAGATAATCGGTACTTCCTGGTCATTGAAGACATGTCTCAGCTCCTCTCTCAGCGCCTCTTGATACCGTCTCCACCCGTCTTCCCCCAGTATCCCCAGCGACTCCGTCCCTAAGTCCGCCCTGGTGGTATAGTAACTGAAAAAATAGTCCTCGTCGAGACTGGGTACAGCTGAAATCTCCTGGTAAGTTATGACTCTCTCAAATCCCGCGGTTCTAATCAGCGTTTTCAGCCTACTTTCATCTGCCAAATGGTATTTCGACCGAACGTTTTTCTTAGGCGCTGCAACACCCATCCTCTTCAGAGCTCGTTCAGGTATGGAGAACAGTGTGCAGTCTTCCTTTTTCGCCCATACTGAAAAAGCAGCCAAGCCACCGGGCTGAAGTACTCGATAGGCCTCGGCTAACATTTGACTGGGAGACTCCACGATCATGAGGGAAAGATTGGCAATGTAGCGGTCGAATTGGCTGTCGGAGTAGGGCAAATGTTCATTGTCGGCGACTATGACTTGGGTTCGGGGGAAGGATTTGGAGGCTATTTTGAAGACGAAGGAGTCGCTGAGGTCGGAAGCGGAGATTTGGGCGGTGGGAGAAGAGGATAAGAGAAGGGGAATGCCATTGCCTGGTCCACTGCCTACTTCGCAGATAGAGTGGGCAGTGTCGAGGTGTAGGAAAGGCAATAAAGAGGTGAATATCTTGGTGGTGTACTGCAAAGCGTGGGTTTCATACCAGTCACTCATTTGGTTCCAAGTGGCCTTTAGCTCTGCAGTGCTTAAGGCCCTTTCACCCATTTTACCTGTCCACAGCCTAGTTGGGAAGAAAGTGTTAGTCCCTTTTTACTTCCTAGGAACTACTGCGGAAAGAGCTCGTACCCTACGATTTGACCAGTTGGAATTGGAGTGTAGGTGTTGGAAGCGAAGTCATAGTGGTCTGCTTCATGCACTTCCCTCCTTATCAGACAATAATAGCGACCAGGCAGATTTAATAGTGAGAAGGAGGGGTACCAACCCTGAGTTTCCGGACCATGAACTGTATCAGCCGTGTTCCCCCTTATGACGCTATGCAAAACCACTGAGAAGCAGCGAGCAGCTAACCATAAAGTCAGTCCCTCCGCCTCTCTCCCATACTCATTGATTTCAGATAGTAAAACGTTTGCATTTTCGAGGAAAGGGGCTATATCAGGGTGCTGGTAGTTCTGTTGGAGGTAGGAAGCAGTGTATTGTCTCATAGCCACTATCATGGCTTTGTCGATATTCGGGCACTGGAGACAGTATTGAAGGTGTTGGAAAGCGTTTTCGCCTTTACTTCTCAGAGTGTAGAGGTCTTTAAACAGCTTAATGAATTGTTTGAGCATCCCTAAGTCCGACCTATTTGCCAATGAAAGGTTGAAATGTCTATTCTGCTGTATAATTTCCGAGTAAACGGTGTAAAACTCTTGCAGAGGGGTATCAGGTCTACAATAGTGCTCCAGCAGTAATACGCCTAAACAGCGGTAAAAGCTGTTTCCATCTCCTCTGATTGTCCTACAAACTGAGTAGGACTGACTCAGTGTTTGAAACTTCTGCTTTATCACAGAGTTCCAATGAAATTCCCCTTGAAGTATATCTATAGGCTGTCTGTGCCGACCAATAGTTTTGGGTACCTCGAAGTTTTCTTCAGAAGGTCTGTGGAAGTCAGCCTTCATTGCTTTAGTGATTTCTATGCCGACTTGCCGTGGTGATAACTGAGACTGAGGCAATTGTGGTAAAGCGGCTATACAAGCAGTCTGCATCTGCAGTGGTTGTGGAGGAGGAAAGCAGCCACCAGAAGCCGTATAGAGTTGTTGCTTCTTCGCATCCACAATAGCTTCGCTATAGATGCAAATGGTCTGGGGAGCAGTGGCCCATTGCAGTGGAAATCTGCCCTGCCGGCCGTCTACTTCAATTGTGTAGAACTGCTCTGAAACTTCCACTACTCTGCCAGTGATGAGTCCTTCTTTCAAAGGAATGCAACACACCACTTCAGCCCCGATTGTCTCAATCCAAGCCTCGCCTGCTGGCGCTTCAGGCAGTTGTTCGTGAGAGATTAGCAGCGATTTGAGCATCTTCGTTGTCTGTGGTCGAAACATCTGCAGGTAGTTGCCTCTATGATCTGTTGTAACCCTGTAAGTAAACACCTCTCCTTGGCTTATCATTGCAAAATGTCTATCTATAAATTTAGTAGGGACCGATGCAAGGCCGACTTTTTGTGTTGATGTGAAATCAGCACTGCCTTTACAAACCAGTTCCAATGCTTCTCTGAGAGTAGGGCCGAGTCTCCAAATCCTAAGCCATTCTGCTATGTACAGACGCTATCTATCCGATTATACTACCCGCAGTGCCCTGTGCGCCGTCTTCATCAGTCGAACGAACTCTTCAAAATCGATTTCCCGTCACCGTTGCCATCTGCTGTCATATCAGCTGCACTAGCACCTCTTCACTAATATTTGCCTGGGTTTTATCAAGTCACTCATCGAAATTCCCCACTTCCATCCAAGTCATTGTGTGCTCTTGCCGAAGATTGAGTGAGGAGACTGATGGGAAAACAGACATCCTCTTGCAATCCTCCCTCAAATGAGGTGGGATTGAAGGGTAGATGAAGGTGTTTTACTAGACTAGCTAGTACTTGGGGAATAATCGCTCAGATCTCAATCCAAGTCAATGCACTGTTTCAGACCGCAAAGTCGTATTATCCGCTGCCGCTATTAGAAACTTTCAAAGCCTTTTGGTACTGTCTCCACCCGTTTTCCCCTAATATTCCCCATAAGTCCGCCCTTGTAGTATAGTAATTTACGAAAATTGTCTTCATCAAGGGTCGGAACAGCTGAAATATCATGGAAAGATATAATCCTCGGTTCTAATTATCGCTTTCAGCCTTCTTTCATCTGCCAAACGACAGATGTGCGTTGTCGGCGACTATGACTGGGTTCGGGGGAAGGATTTGGAGGCTATTTTGGAGACAAAGGAGTCGCTGAGATCGGAAGCATAGATTTGAGCGGTGGGAGGGGAGGATAAGAGAAGGGAAATAGCATTGCCTGGTCCACTGTCCAGATCGAGTGAGCAGTGTCTAGAAGCTGGAAAGGCGGTAAAGAGGGAAATATCTTGGTATTGGAAAGCGTGGGTTTCATACAGTCACTCATTTGGTTCCAAGTGGCCTATAGCTCTACAGTGCTTAAGGCCCTTTCACCCATTTTTACCTGTAACAGCCTGAAGTGCCTGTCCCTTTTTACTTTCCTATGAATTACTTCTGAAAGAACTCGTACCCTACGATTTCACGAGTTATTGGAGTGTAGGCGTTGGAAGCGAAGTCGTAGCGGTCTGCCTCATGCACTTCCCTTCTTACCAAGTAATTATAGTGACCAGGCAGATGCAATAATGATAAAGACGGGGACCAGCCCTGAGTTACCGGACGAAACGCTGTCTCAGTAATGTCCGAAGACTTGCTATCCACTGTGAGGATATGTAGAACTACTGAGAAACAGCGAGCAGCTGCCATTAAGGCCACTCCCTCTGCCTCTTTCCCAGATTCTGTGATTTCTGCAAGCAGTGTAGGCAAATTTCCAATGAAAGGGGCGATATCTGAGTGCTGAGAGTTCCGTTGGAGGTAGGAAGCAGTGTATTTTCGCATAGCCACTATCATGGCTTTGTCAATATTCGGGCTCTGAAGACAGTATTGAAGGTGTTGGAAAGCGTTTTCGCATCTACTTCTCATGTTGTAGAGGTCTTTAAGCAGCTCGAAGAATAGTTTGAACATCCCTAAGTCCGACTTGTTTGCCAATGAAAGGTTGAAATGTCTATTCTGCTGTATAATTTCCGAGTAAACGGTGTAAAACTCTTGCAGAGGGGTATCAGGTCTACAATAATGCTCCAGCAGTAATACGCCTAAACAGCGGTAAAAGCTGTTTCCATCTTCTTTGCTTCTTCTCCAAACTGAGTAGGGCTGACTCAGCATTTGAAACTTCTGCATTATCACAGAGTTCCACTTGAATTCCTCTTGAAGTATCTCAATAGGCAGTCTGTGCCGACCAATAGTTTTGGGTACTTCCGGTGTTCTTCGCTGGAAGTCTTCTTCAGAAGGTCTGTGGAAATCTGCCTTCATTGCTTCAGTTATCTCCACTTTACTTTCGTGCTGTTCAGGAGCTTGAGATGGTGGAGGCCTAAAAGGCACATTATTCGCAGCAGGCCGAGTGAGAGAGGCAGAAGTTTGCGGCAAAGGAACTCTGCTTGGCTGTGGACCGTGTCTGTGCACTGATTGAAGGCTTTGAAAGACATCAGGCACAAAAGCTGATGCTTGGGGATTTAAATGATGTTGAGGTACTTGCAGTAGGCGGGGTGGGTTGTCGTCCCCAGGTATCACATACAACTTTGTCCCTTGACATTAACTCTCACAGAGTCATATAGTTTCACCTGAGACATTGCAGGTCCCCATTGCACTGGAAAGGTGGCTACTTGCACTGTCTTTGTCTTCACCTTGATACCCTTCTGAGACACTCCAACCACATGCCCAGCAATCAGATTCCCTTCCAAAGGAATACAGCACAGCACTTCGTTTCCATTCGTCTCAATCCAAGCTTCCCCGGCTCTAGTCTCAGGCAGTTGTTCTTGATGGATTTGCAGTGATTTGAGCAACTTCGTTGTCTGTGGTCTAAACATCTGCAAGTAATTGCCTCTTGCATCCGCTGTAACCTTGTAAGCAAACACCGCTCCTTGGTTTATCATTGCAACAGGCCCATAAACATAATAGGGACCTAGTGCAAGGCCGACTCTCCCTCTCAATGGGATCAGTACTGGCTTTACAGTCTGTTCCAATGCTTCTCTGGGAGTGTAGTCGAGTTCTCTCAATCCTAAGGCATTCTGACCTGCACAGAGCTAATTAGTCTACATTTCTGCCTGCTGTGTCCTGTGCACAGTCTTCGTCAGTCGAGCGAACTCTTCGAACTCGATTTCCCGCCACCATTGTCATCTGCTGGTAGTAGGACTTGCACAAGTACCTCTTCACTCATATTTGCCTGGGTTTCCATCAATTCACGGAAATTTCCCACTTTCATTCAAGTCGACAGCAAGCTGCTTTTGCGCTGTTCAGACAGCAAAGTCCTCAAGCCTTTTGATACCGTCTCCACCCGTCTTCCCCAATATTCCCAGCGTTTCCGTCACTGAGTCCGCCCTGGCAGTATAGGAATTGAAAGCATAGTCCTCACCTAGCGCTTTTCTTAGGCGGTGTAATACCTAGCCAAAGAGAAGAGGAATACCATTGCCTGGTTCACTGCCTACTCATAGGTAGAGTGAGTGACAGTGTCGAGGTGCAGGAAAGGCAATAACGAGGGAAATATCTTGGTACTGGAAGGCGTGAGTTTCATACCAGTCACTCATTTGGTTCCAAGTGGCCTATAGCTCTACAGTGCTTAAGGCCCTTTCACCCATTTTTACCTGTCCACAGCCTAATAAGGGAAAGAAAAAGGTCTGATAAGCGATAATTGAGAATATCAGTCTCCTATATTGTTTCAAATGCATCGATGAAGTGGGAATTTTCGTATCTGTATCCACTTTCCTTCCTACCAAGTAAATAATGAGAAAGACGGGCAACAACTCTCACTTTCAGGGTCATATACAGCTCAGTAATAGCTGGAAATGTGATATCGACGATTTATAAGTGCAATACCACTACAAAACATTCATATAACCCGTCATAGCCTTTTTTATGGCTTTTCAACTACATTGAACATTGAAAGTACTGGAAAGCGTTTTCCTTTTTAGTGAAAAAACGTCTGTTTTATGGATAATGGGTAAAATAATGTATAGAATTTTCACAGAAATATGCAAAGTTTACAGAAATAGTAGAGTCTCAACGACAAAAGCTGTTTTTCCCTGGTGAATAGGTCGAATTGAGCTCTAAACTTTTAAATTAAGTTCTCTCTGCATCAGCTGCCGCAACCTTTATTGACACAAAACACCTAAATTCCATAATGGTGTAATCTTAGCGGGAACAGATATCTATTAATTTGAGTCTCCTCTTGGGAAAAGGAGAAAATGCCTAGATTACCGAGGAAATAACTCATACCCAACGAGTTGGCCTGTTGGAGTTGGAGTGTAGGCGTTGGAAGCGAAGTCATAGCGGTCTGCCTCATGCACTTCCCTTCTTATCAGGTAATTATAGCGATCAGGCAAACGTAAGAGCGAGAAAGAAGGGTAACGGTCCTTGCTTTCAGGACCACAAACAGTCTCAATTATGCTCTTAGACTGGCTATCCACTGTGACAATATGCAGAATCACTGAATAGCACCTAGTAGCTGCCAATAAGGCCGTTCCATCTGCCTCTTTCCCAAATTCAGTGATTTCTGCAAGCAGAGTCGGTAAATTTCCAATGAAAGGGGTGATATCTGGGTGCTGAGAGTTCAGTTGGAGGTAGGAAGCAGTGTAATGTCTCATAGTCACTATCATGGCTTTGTCGATACTACTGCGCTGGAGACAGTATTGAAGGTGTCTGAAAGCGTTTTCGCCTTTACTTCTCAGAATGTAGAGGTCTTTAAGCAGCATGATGAATAGTTTGAACATCCTAAAGTCCTGCTCATTTGCCAATGAAAGGTTGAAATGTCTATTCTGCTGTATAATTTCCGAGTAAACGGTGTAAAACTCTTGCAAAGGGGTATCAGGTCTACAATAGTGCTCCAGCAGTAATACGCCTAAACAGCGGTAAAAGCTGTTTCCATCTCCTTTGCTTCTTCTCCAAGCTGAGTAGGGCTGACTCAGCATTTGAAACTTCTGCATTATCACAGAGTTCCACTTGAATTCCTCTTGGAGTATCTCAATAGGCAGTCTGTGCCGACCAATAGTTTTGGCTAATTCCGGTGTTCTTCGCTGGAAGTCTTCTTCAGAAGGTCTGTGGAACTCAGCCTTCATTGCTTCAGTTACTTCTATACAGGACGGAGGCCTCGTAGTCAAGGAGTTCGCAGTGGGCTGAATGGCAGGCAAAGAGACCCGACCAGCAGGCAGCGGTATAGGCGCAGACTTCAATACCTCGGGGGAAACCGCGGCCGGCAGACTGGACTGAATCTGCAGTGGAGGGGAAGTCCTAGCACCAGGAGCCGCGCACAGTTGTTGCCCTCTCACATTCACAGAAACCTCACAATTGATGCAAATGGCCTGGGGAGCAGTGGCCCATTGCAGTGGAAATCTGCCCTGCTGGCCGTCTACTTCAATTCTGTAGAACTGACCTGAAACTTCCACTACTCTGCCAGTGACATTGCCCGCTTCCAAAGGGATGCAGCACACCACTTCATCCCCATTCGTCTCAATCCAAGCCTCGCCTGCTGAAGCCGTGGGCCGCAAATTGGGAGGAATGTGCAGTGATTTGAGCATATTCGCTGTCTGCGGTGTGAACATCTGCAGACAAGTGCCTTTCCCGTCCTCGGAAACCTTGTAGGAAAACACCGCTCCTGGATTTATCATTGCAGCAGGTCTATAAACCTAATAGGGACGCTGTAAAGGCTGTTTCTCGGGATTAATGGGAAATCGGTATTGGCTTTGCACCAATACTTCTTCCATGCTCGGCGGGTAAAACCCTAATGGCCACGGGATATGCATGCATATGAACACACTACCCTCTCGCTACCATGAGACTTGCGACCAATGTGATCCCAGCTACGCCACTTGCGTCACGCCCAATGACCCTGCGCAGTGTAAGACCTGCGTGTCAGCGCCTCCTCCGAACCCAATCCTGGCACGTGTGGCAATGCTGCAAGACAAGTCCCCACTACTTGCGCTCCTTGCTTCGGTGGGTGTCCCTTCTGCATGAGCGACACTGAGGTTGCATGTCTGAAGACGAGTACAACTTCGCCTTAACTGCTAGCGGCAACTACGCACTGCCGTACTAGGGCCGCACGGCAGTCAGTAAGGCGTAGCAGTCGGCTAGCACGTTGGAAGTGTCCAAGGTCCACAACTCCTTCAATGGCTGTCTGGGAGCGGCATATGCAGAAGGCTCTTGCAGCCGAGAGCAGAAAAACTGATTTTGTGAAATACTGGTTTGGCATCATCTTTGCCGATTTCACAACACCGAATGGAGATGACGCAGCGAAAGTGGCGGCAGTGAAGGCTGTCCTGCAACTGTGGATTCTTCAGTTTGGCCCTCATGCCCTGTCTTCGACGGAGTGGGTGGACCTGGTGAGTGTATTCAACGACATCACTCCACCCGACTGGACCCAGTTCCTGGCTTGGCCCGGAACCACTCCCCAGTACATCACTGACGGAGTGGTGGCCAATGCGAAGAACTTCCCAGCGAATTTCAGTGCCTGGCTGCAGTTGGAGAGTGGGGACCTGGCGGTCTTCAACACCTTCAGCACACTCTGCGACATTGCATCCTGCACCCCTGATATCAAGACGGCTTACCAGAGCGCCCTGCCTACTAGCGCCTGCGCTACCGCACCCTAGCTAACGTAGGCTTTACGAAACAGTAAGTCTTCTCAATTGTGCCCGTGGAATTTCAATGCACCGGGAGCATCAAAGAGTGCGCTAACTCGATATCGAAATAAACCTGTTAGGAAATTGGGCAGATTGGATAGCAGAATGACACTGTGTGAAGAACAAATTTGATGGCGGCATCGAATGTCTCGATATCCCTGCTTTCTCATCTACTGCCAGTTGTCTCAATGCTTTTTGTCAAACACGCGGTCAAACTCTCCTTAATACCCAATTTTGCTTGGATTCCTCTTCGATGGAAAGAAAGAAGTGTGTCTGCCATTTGAGTGCCGAGCGATAGGAGATACCTGAGAGACCGACTATGCAGTGGTCTCGGCTGCACATACATCTGAACTTTTATATATCTAATGTGCATATACGAAACGTAAAGGCTTGCACTACTTGCAGGAAAATAAACTCAGTGAAGTGAGCTCCAGCATGCCTGTAAGTATGGAAAAGGTCTGACCGTAGTGTAAAATAGAGCAATGACAGCGCAGGTACTGAGTCACTCCCAACTCACCAACTTGATGCTGACAGGTCCTCCCCACAAGCAACGCAAGCAGATTTGGCTGGAGATCACTGGAGCCAAGGCACAAATGAGGGACAGTGTGGGTTACTACGCACTCCTCTTGGCCTGGAAAGGCAGCGCCCAAACTCAGTTCTCAGCTCAGATAGACAAGGACTTGCAGCGCACCTATCCTGAAGAAGGCTTCTTAGCAATGCCAGGCGCTATGCAAAGTCTGCGGAACGTGCTAGTGGCCTACTCGTGGCGCAACCCCAGCGTGGGCTACTGCCAAGGCATGAACTTCATTGCCGGCAGACTTCTTTCCTTCGGGTTCAGTGAGGAACAGGCCTTCTGGATGCTGGCGCAGATCCTGGAGACGTACCTGCCGCTGGACTACTTCTCTGTGATGACTGGAGTACTCACAGATCAGAAGGTCTTCCACAGTCTCCTCAAACTGCATGTGCCTAGAGTGGCGAAGCACCTGCAGCAGCACAGTATCGACCCCTCTATGTACTGTGTGCAGTGGCTGGTCTGCATCTTCGCCTACACCTTCCGCAGAGACATAGTCATGCGCATATGGGACGTGTTCTTTGTAGAGCGCTCAGCCTTCCTATTCCGAGTGGGACTCGGCCTCATGCACCTCCTCAGGGACGATATCCTGGATATAGACAGTGAGGAAGGCCTCATCATTGCACTGGAAAAGGTCGCTATGCGGGTGGACGACCCAGACGAGATTCTGCAGGCCGCCAGTCTGGACAAGTTCCTGCTGAAAAGCAAGCAAATCCGCGACCTGCGAGAGCAGTACAGAGCCAAAGTCCTCGAAGACCTCTGTCTCCTCCAGCCTGCCCTGCCCCGTCTAGGCGAAATCTGCGAAGTCCGCGGCCGCCACTCCTTCCTCGTGATGAGCACTCCCCACATTCAAGTGATTGAAGACTATGTGCTCATGGAAAGAGGCAAGCGAGTGGTGGAGGTGACAGCTGCGCCGCTCAGAGACTTGCTAGTGGGGCGCAAGGAAGTAGCCAGTCGCTTCCCTGCTATTCGCCGCTACAGAACTGCCTATGAGAGTGCGGATGCAGGTAGTGAAGACTCTGGAGACTCCACTTCCCAAGAGTGAAATCGATGTTTCACTTTGCAACCTTAGGGAGGGATAGACCATAAGCGCAGTACATAGGCAGTTTCTAGCTGTGCATATTCCAGCTCCTGGGCCTGCGTAGAAACTGCAAGAATGGCTCATTACAACAGTGACTTGGTATGGAGCCTTTGATGGCTACAGAGGGGTTGCCCGCTGTGGGGAGAAGTCTGGCGGGATCTGCGAGTTATTGGAGGTCTGGCTCCACAGGCACTTTTGACTCCTGCCCAGGAAGCACTCGGGCGGAGCGACCTTTGCCCACAGACAGGGACTACCAGCGCATTCTGAACCGCTTGGATCACCTAGTGAGTGGCTCAACAACGTCGCTAACCGAGACAAAGCCTTTAGAGTTGAACATGTACGAAGACGATTGGCAGTTCATTCGAGTCCGCACGCAGGCCCGGACCTCTCCCATGACCGTGCAACTCAGTCCTCACACAGGCCAAGTAGTGACATACCTGTCCCAGTCCACTCCAGAGCCACGTCCAGAGACTTGCGACATGTGCTTCGCCAAAGACTTCATTACTTATTCAGAAGGAGGAAACAAGCTAAAGTCGCAGTGGGTTTTCCTTGGAATTCACTGTGTGAAGGAAACGGGGTTGAGGCTCGTTCTGAGGTTTGGGAAGGTGAATAGACGGCAGCGGTCTGAGCCGAGGCTTAGCAGTTTGCCGGATTTGAACGAGTTTCGGAGAGACGAAGGCAAAAGACAGGCTTTGGTGCTCAAGGTCGAAGAGCTGATAATACAGCGACACGCTGCTTGGGCGCTCAAATACTCCGGAAAGGACTATATCAGGGATAATCGCCGCTTCATGTTCCCTGCACCAGATGCAGACAAAAGAGAAGCTGAGACACAGCGCAGACAAGCAGCAATTTTAAAGCGCAAACAGTGCCTGAGAGAGAAGAAAGCCAAAGCCTTACTGTCTCTCCGCAGACAGGAACTGAGGGCGGAAGCAGACCGTCTGGTCCAAGTAGCCCTGGAAGCCCAGCAGCAGTGGCAGTCTCAGCAGAGACAGTGGCTGCAGTGGGTGCATGTCTCTGTCGCGTTGGAGACTCTATGGGGCAAGTTTCACAAGCGAAAGGCCACCTTTGAAGTCTCGAAGCGTCGCATGAAAGCTGCAATGGTGCTGCAACGCTGCTACAAAAAGGTCATTCTGACTGTCAACCCCAAGCGACTAATCCGCCAACATGCGATGCACCATCTGAAGCTATACCTCAATATAGTGGGCAATTTGGAAAGGCGCACAATCAGCATTTCCCTCAAAACCGTCATCTCCGCAAGTACCGAACTTCATAACATCCGAAAAACAATGAGTGAGTTTTACAGCAAAAGTGAGTAATAAGCAGTCGTACTGGTCCAGCAAATGTGGCGGAAATACGCAGTTGTGAGGCGCCACCGTTTACATCTCCTGCAAAGCAAGTGGGACAGTGCTGTGGCCGACCTGCTGGAAACTACCAAACAGACAGGCAAGCGCAGACAACTGCAGGACTTGAAAGCTCGCCTGGCGAGGGTGGACAGCAGGTCGGTCCTGTTGGAGCACTTAAAGGCCTGTCAGCGGCATTTCTATAAGGAGATTTCGGCATATGTCGACTCCAACCCTGCGGTGCGCAAAGGCCTCAAGTCGCTAATGCACAAAGAAGCATCCACAGGAGCGCCCGCTTTCCACTACGAGCCCTCCAACATGCAAACTCTGGTGCAAGCTGCTCTCTCTAACTAGCTGTCTTCCCTCATCGGCCGCAAGAGCTGGAAACTGGTCTCCATCACACGAGCATAGCGGGTGGGAGACTTGAGCCGCACACGACTGCGGGAGCGTTCTTTGCGCAGGTTATCGAGGATTGCGTCTCGGTCGTAGGCGAGTTGGTGGCCGCTTTCGTTCCGCTCCTGCATCTTGCACTCTTTGGCCATGTGGCCCAGGCCTCCGCACACATAGCACTCGATGTCGCCCTTTAGAGGCTTTGCACGGGGCGGGGAGGGAGGCTGCTCGTCTCGTCTTTCGCCCATGCGACTGCTGCGACTCCACTCCACCTTGAGTTCGCGCCCACCTAAAGGCTTGCCATTGAGAGCGTTGCGCGCCTGTTCAGCCGCCCTCACCTGCTCAAAGTCCACAAAGGCGTAGTTTCCCTTGACCTCGATGGTGTTCTTTCCGTACTTGTCGAAGTACACGTGCAAGTCCTTGGCAGTCACACTCTTCGATACGTTCCCTATGAAGAGACTCATTATACTGCTAAACTCGCTTTGGATTTGGGCTTGAAACCGAACACTCCCACAGCAGTAGCGCTGGAAACCACCGCTACCTCCCCTTCCTCCCACGCAGCTTTGGCTGATTTCTGGCCCAGCCAGCGCTCAGTATTCTGAGCGAGTCTGGGAGTAAAGGGGTACTGCGGCTCCAGCGACTTCCGCATATTTGCCCTGCGCACCTCTATTTCCAGTGCCTGTTTAAACAGCCGTGTACCCACGTCTTTTGGCTTGGGAGTGAAATTAAGAGGGGGAACTGGAGCAGATGAAGGAGTCGAAGGGTCTGGAATCGGCGAAAGGCTGGCTGGACGTTGGAAAGTCGCACTCGCAAATCCAGTGCAATTCGAGGCTTTCTTTAAAACGCATTTCTTCTTAGTCGGGGACGTAATCGCAGGCGGCGGCGTTTTCTTCCCTGTAGAAATAGGCGAAGTGCTTCCTGAAAGCATCAGTCTCGGCTTCACCAATCTCTTTGGCCGGCTGTTCGCCAGTCCTTTGAGCACAGCCGCTGCACGCCACTTGCGAGTATAAGCTGCAAGTCGTTGCTTCACTGAGTGCGTGAACAATCGCACCAGCAGCACTCGGCAAAGCCGAATCCAGCGGTCCTCTTCAGCAGCTGCCTCTGTTTTGCCGCGCATTACCGCTATCTATTAGCTAATTTGAGGGAGAGATGTATGAAGCGGTGCAGGACAAACCTGAAATTCTGCTGGTGTGTCTCGCTGACAAGGCTGGGAAAATAGTGACTTCTCATGCGACTACGGAGGGGAATTGGGCGGAGGCGTTGGAAAGGGTGTTGGCTGCGGCTAGTCCGAATCAGCGACTTACGGTGGTGTATGATGAGCAGTTTCACCTGCACTACATGTCCAGGGAGAAGTTTACGTTCGCTGTGGTGGCTGATAGTGCATACAGTCGCCAACTCGCCTTCACTCTCCTACGCGAAGTGGAGGAATTCGTGAATGAAGAGTACTTAGGCGAGGCCACGAATGACGAACTGCGCATGTTCCTCGCTCAAAAGTGCTCATACTACAACGCCAACCAAGACATCGACAAGTTCACCACTCTCAAGGTGCACCTCGAAGAAGTTCAGCAAATCCTCCTCACTAACCTTGAAAAAGCACTAAGTCGAGGGGAAAAAGCAGAACTACTCGTCAACCGCTCCAAAGGCATAAAGTCGAAAGCGCAGGCTTTTCGTATGCAGTCTAAGACCGTCAAGCACTTCATGTACATGCGGAAGAACCCCAAGCTGATGCTTCTGATCGCGGCCATCATAGTAGTCGTATTGGTGGTGTTCCTAGCGCTGTACTGTGAGGATGAGAGCTGGCATGAGTGCTTCTCCAACATAGTTTAGCTTAGGCTTTGATTAGTTGGAGGAAGCGGTCCAGCTTGGCTACGCTGGACTCTAGGTTGGGACTGTCGGGCGCCCTTTTCCCTGCCTTCGGCTCAGAAATCACTGCAGAAACCAAGGCCGATTTCGGCTGTTTCGGTGCAGAAACCGACCTTTTCGGCCTGTTTAGCACTTACTGCTCCAACTTCAATCGCTCCAAAGCCTCTTTCTGCTCTTTAACAGTTGTTTTAAGCTGGACATAGTCCTGCACCATTGCCAAAAGCGTCTGTGCGTCTGGCAGTTGAGCCTGCGCCCTCTGCTCCTCCTCCATTTGCTGGATAAAAGTGTCCATTTCGTCCCTCACACGGTCTAATTCGCCCTGCAGTCTCACATTAACGTCCTTTAGTTGCCTTATAGAAGCGGCTGATTGGACCTTTTCCACCCTCAATTGGTCACTTAATTCCTCGTTTTCCTGCTTAAAGTGGCGATTTTCCTCCTCCAAATCGCGTATTTGTGCCCTCAATTTTGCGTTTTCTTCATATAGAGCCTCGTCATCACCCCTGGAAAAGCCACTTCGCAAGTCTCTGACCTGCGCTTTCAAGCGAATTACCGTGTCTTTAAGGTGTTTCGGGTCTTCTCGTTCCTCATACATCAGTGGCAGCGGATAGTGCACCTTGTCAAACTCCACTGAGTAGGTAAGGATCAAGTACCGCTTGTTATTTCCCACACGTGCAGTCAAAGCGCCCAATTTGCCAGGCCTTTTGACCCTCAAACTATCCAATTCCTGTGCACTTAATAGGTCTGCGACCACGGAGCCGCTGCCGCCTTCCAGTCCTTTGATTAGCATTTTCTCGAATACTGAAAACTTCTTGGCGTTCCCGGTTTTCCCTGTGAGGTCTTCTATGAATCGAGAGGAAAAGTCGCCTTTCCATACTTCGCCGGACTCGGCTTCCTCGGCTGTGATGTAAAGACGGTCTGCCTGGGAGTGGAGAGTGATGGAGTAGGAAGTGTCGTGGAAGGTGCGTAGGAAGGTCTGCGGCATTTGAAATATGGGCATTGGCAGAGGCAAACCTTCAGATTGAAGGGAAATAGCTACGACAGAATTCGTCTATTTGTCTACTCAAATAGGCGGAAAACTTCCAATTCCCTATTCAACTAGACACATTTCCTATAGCGATTAACCGAGACACACTTTGTTACAGCAAAACAGTGCAAAGGAAACCTGCATCACTCCTGCCATTGGGCAAATAACTCCCCTCCTACCCACCGATCTGGCAGTCCTAAGGCGCCTTCCTTATCAGTCTACTCTAAGTAGCATACTTGCGAGTCCACTCCCTAGCCATGCTGTCGTACCTGACTCTGTCAGTCTTGTACAAGTGCGCTATGTCGGGCATCAGCGGGTCGTCGGGGTTAGCGTCTGTCAGCAAGGAGCTAATTGACAACAGGACTTTGCCGATGGTGAGTGCGGGACTCCACTGGTTTTTCAAAATATCCAGGCAAATTGCTCCGTTGGCGTTGATGTTTGGGTGGTATATGCGTGTGGTGAATGCGACTCTTGGAGGCTTGAAGGGGTAGTCGGTGGGGAATTGAATGTTGAGGAAGAAGACTCCGCCTTGGTAGGGACTGCCCTCAGGCCCAGTGATCGTGGCAGTCCAGTGGTACGGGTCACTGTCACCTGCCGGCCCCGCACTCACGTTAGTGAGAGTGTCGCGCTGCAGAGCGGTCAGTTCCTTTTCAATCCTACGCTGTGCCATTGTTGCAGCCTAGTCGGGTGCTATCAGCCTGACTAATAGAGACTAAATCGGAAGAATTTTAATCTCCCACAGAAAGGCTGAAAAGGAGATATATCGGAAATTGATCGAATTCGAGTTTGATCCTATCAACATCCATCGAAACTCTACTAGATATGATTGAAAAACGACGTCCCCGGCTGACTCAGCGTCCCTGTAATCAGCGAATGCTCCTCCTCCTCCTCCCCCTTCTCCTTCCCCGTCGCCATCCTACTCACCCCATGTATCTGTCTCAAATGCACCGTCAAACTGCTCATGCGTGTGCACGCCCCAGGGCAGTTTTGGTAGGGACAGCGGAAAGGCTTGGTCTGGGTGTGGGAACGGACATGCACGCGCAGACTGTACTCTTGGCCGAAGGTCTTGGAGCAGCAGGGACACTTGAACTCCAGGGCTTGGCCGTGGGACTGGAGGTGGCGGATGAGTTTGGACTTGGCGGGGAAGGTCTTGGGACACCAGGTGCAGCGGAAGGCGGGATTCATATTATAGGAGAAAGGCCAGACCTATAGCCCTGTATACCTGCCTATATTTGCTAAGATGTGCAGAAATCAAAGGAGAAGCGGTTCTCTTTCCTCACATTAGGCCTTTTCAGGCACTTTCTGCAGTTCTGCGCCCTGAAAGTCGCTTTTTTCGCTCGATTTCAATGAATTTGGGAAGAAGTGGACTGCTGATTACACTAAAAAGTGGCAAAATGTATAGAAAAGATCTATTTCTGGCTGAAAAGTACTGGAAATGTATGAAAAAGGAGGGTTTGTCTTTGCTACATTGGTATGTAGATGTACCGTTATGCTCTAGAATTCGAATAGCACTAATAAAAGTCCTAATTTTCAGGTACAAATACGCATTTAATCGCTCTGAAACGTGCGCCGTTATGCCCAAATTCGCTTCTTTTCCCTTTCACCCGCAGAAGAATCTCTTTCCCCAGCTTTCCATTCCACTCCCCCCCACAAAATCCCCAAATTTCTCCTTTTCAAAGCATCTTTCCCCAAAATGCAGACAATCGAGTGTTTCCTTCCGTCTTTCCCAGCTTTTCGTAATATTAAGTATGACGTCCAGTTTCGACCGCAGTCTCTACGTGCAGACGAAGACATGGGTGCGGGACTCCCACGACTTATTCGACTATGAGTCAGACCACGTCCAAAGCACTGCCTTTGAAGCGAGTGTATCAGGGCAACTGCAGCGCATTGATAACTTGGTGCGGTTGACGTCGCTGGCGGAGGGTGATGGGGAGAGGCAGCCGCTGCTGACGCTGCATAGGGAGGAAGGTAGGGACTAGACAGAGGGGTTCAGTGTGCGGCCGAATGTGAGTGATGACAATTTGTGGCTGGTCGTTAGGTTCCTAGACGAGCAGCAAAGAGGCTCCGTGCTGGCGCGAGACAGCGTGATAAAGCTTGGTAGAGTCGCATACATAGTCAGGGAAGTGCAGGACGGCAGCCAAGAAGGCCCCCAGGCTGTATCTGACACAGAAACCAGTGAAGGAGACTTGGACTCGGAGGACATTCCTGAGGAGCGAGAGGAGAACTTGTGCAGAATTTGCTATGAACGGGAAAGAAGCAAGGCAGATCCTCTTCTTTCCCACTGCAAATGCGAAGGCAGTGTCAAGTACATCCACCTGAACTGCCTCAAAAGCTGGCTACGCAGCAAGGTAATGACCCGGGCCAGCGACAGCTCTATGACCTACCAGTGGAAAACCCTCGAATGCGAAATCTGCAAGACTGAACTCCCCTTCACCCTCAACTACCGCGGCACTTCTCTCAGTCTTTTCGACTTCGACAAGCCGCAAACGCCCTACATCGTCCTGGAAGCCTACTCAGCAGGCAGATCCACCACCAAAGCTATGCACGTCATATCCATGACAGAGGGCAAAACCAGCATCCGCCTCGGTCGCGGACATGAAAGCGACATCCGCATAAACGACATCAGCGTGTCCCGCTGTCATGCCTTAATCAAGTTTAAAGAGGGACAGTTCGTGATTGAGGACAATTCCAGCAAGTTCGGGACTTTGGTGAAAGTCAATCAAATGATCAGAGTGCCGAAAGTGGGGAAAGTGGCTTTGCAGGCGGGCAGGTCGCTGGTCTTTGTGAGTGAAGGGCAGGACAGTGGCAGACCCAGGAAGGCGGGGATTAGAGACATAGAAAGTAGCGAGTGAGCTAAGTAGAGGAGACTTCTGGCAGGTACATTCCCTCCCACCTCAATACAGTCTGAAGCAAGCGCTGTAGTGCACTGAATATACATGTGACCAAGGCAGTATAGACCAAATAGACAAATACATACTGCAGTGCTGTCTTTCCTGATATCGTTGAATTCGTCATTTTTCCCTACTCCCTGCCCGCTTTAATGCTTTTCTCCACTGTACTCGAAATCAATGGGCTGCGGACACACGAAAAAACTCCCTTTCGCACTGGACCCTAGGCCCGAAGTTCCACTAAGTCCCACCTCTCCCCAAGGCCTACCCAGAGTAACGAGACTTGAGGATTTCCATGTGAGGGCTGGACGCTTTATTCAGCGCTTACCCACACCTATTACAGACAGGTACACGCGACTGGAAACTGTGGGGAAGGGAGCGGAAGGGGAGGTGTGGAAGGCGGAGCAAGTGGTGTCCAAGGAGTTGCGAGCGATTAAGGTAGTCGCAAAGCGGGAGAGAGCAGACGTCGAGTGGGAAGCCGAAGTCCTCAGCTCCCTCGACCACCCCAACATCGTCAAAGTCTACGAATTCGCAAGTGACGAGGCCAATTCCTACCTTGTCGAGGACTTGTGCACGGGCGGAGAGCTGTTACGCTATTTGCAGCTCAGTGGATGTTTGGGGGAGGTGGAGGCTGCGGCGGTTATGAGGCAAATACTGTGTGCGGTGGCGTATTGCCATGCTAATGACTTGGTGCACCGCGATGTGAAGCCTGAAAACCTGCTAATGTCCACTCCACCCGCCGGCCCCTTCGTGCCCACCCTCAAGTTAGTGGACTTCGGGTCCTGCTGCTTCCTCCCCCAGCCTCTCTTCTGCTCCCAGCGAGTCGGCAGTCTCGTCTACATGTCCCCGGAAATGGTAAAAGGCGAGGAATACGACAGAAAGACGGATATATGGAGTTGTGGAGTTGTGCTGTATTTGCTGCTTGTGGGCTTTCCGCCCTTCACAGGGCCGAGAGATTGCGACATTGAGAGGAAAATTGTGCGGGGAAATGTCATTTTTCCGCTTTCGGACTCGAGGGATATATCGAAGGAGGCGAAAAAGCTGGTGTTGAAGATGCTGGAAAAGAACGTTTCCCTGCGTTGGAGCGCTGAGGAGTGCTTAGAGAGTGGCTGGTTCAACAGCACCGACCTCGAAAGCAGCTACTTAGCCCCAACAGTGCAGACCTCTCTCACTCATTTGGGAGGCTTTTCCGCACAGGAACAGCTCAAAAGCGTCTTTTTCGGCTTTATCGCAGTCAACTTCTCAACCAAAGAGGAACTCCGAACGATGGAAGAGACCTTTCGGACGCTAGATAAGGACGGAGACGGGAAATTGACCAGAGATGAGCTTTTCCAAGCCCTAGTAAAGGCCGTTCCCCACTATACTGCCCATGCTTTCACTGATGAAATCATGCGGAAAGTTGATACAGGGAAGACTGGCTCGATTGCATATTCTCAGTTTCTGATGGCGGCTGCGGATAAGACGACTTTGCTGTCTGAAACAGTGCTAAAAGCCGCTTTCGACACTATCGATTTGGATGGGAGTGGGAAAATTTCTGTGAGTGAGTTGAAAGACTTGATGAAAACCCAGGCAGATATGAGTGAAGAGGTGCTAGTGCAGCTGCTACGACAAGCAGATGACAACGGTGACGGGGAAATCGAGTTCGAAGAGTTTGTTCGGCTGATGAAGACTGCGCACAGGACACAGCGGGCCGCAATGTAGGATAACTAGCTTTGTACATGTCAGAATTAGCGAATTTCCCTCAAATATTTACCTTATCTCTCTGTGGACTTGGAGTAGTCACAATAACAACCGATTCTCGCACACAGGCGGCCTACACACTTATCTCTTTGTCCTTCATTGGAGGGAAAACAATTGAAATCGGGTATTGGGAAGCCGCTTTTTCCTTAAGTTGGATTTGCGTGCATAACAAAGACTCATTGAGACGATTGGCTGTATATGAGAAAAGCAGGGATAGTAGGACTCGATACCGATAGCTGCTTAGATGAATCAACGCTGCTATTGGCCCAATCTTAGGACAAGGGCGTTTTCGATGGCAAGTTTGAGCATCGAGTTGTTGCTCCGACTGCATTGAAATTACACAGACTGAGAAGACTTACTGTTTCGTAAAGCCTACGTTAGCTAGGGTGCGGTAGCGCAGGCGCTAGTAGGCAGGGCGCTCTGGCAAGCCGTCTTGATATCGGGGGTGCAGGATGCACTGTCGCAGAGTGTGCTGAAGGTGTTGAAGACCGCCAGGTCTCCACTCTCCAACTGCAGCCAGGCACTGAGGGCCGCTGGGAAGTTCTTCGCATTGGCCACAACTCCGTCAGTGATGTACTGGGGAGTGGTTCCGGCCCAGGCTAGGAACTGGATCCAGTCGGGCGGAGTGATGTCGTTGAATACACTCACCAGGTCCACCCACTTCGTCGAAGACAGGGCTTGAGGGCCAAACTGAAGAATCCACAGTTGCAGGACAGCCTTCACTGCCGCCACTTTCGCTGCGTTATCTCCATTCGGTGTTGTGAAATCGGCAAAGATGATGTCAAACCAGTGTTTCACAAAGGCAACATGGAAGTGAGTAGGGCAGCTGGCACGTTGGAAGTGTCCACTGGGCCCACTTCTCCTTCGATGGCTGTCTGCGAGCAGGAAGCGGCATATGTAGTAGGTGCTTGCAGCCGATAGCAGAACACATAGTTGTCCAAAGATAAGTACGGCAGTGCGTGGTTGCAGCTAGTAGTTAAGGCGAAGTTGTACTCGTCTTCAGACATACAGGAAGTACCCACAGTGTCCCTCATTTGTGCCTTGGCGATTTCCAGGCAAACTGCTTGCATTGAATGGAGGACCTGTAGCATCAAGTTGGTCAGTTGGGAGTGTGTCATTGCCCTATTTTACATTACAGTCAGATCATCCTGCCACACTAAACAGGACTATGGGGCTCACTGAGTTACTCAGGTTTTGTAGGCTGAATCACCCGCCAAAGTAACAGAAGTATTAACGTTTCGTAGAGACACTCTGAGTATTAGAAAGTTGATGTGGAGTCAGAGTTCCCACTCCGACAGCGAGTCCCAGCCCGTGCGTCGCTGGTTCCAAGACACCTACGCCAAGGATTACCTAGCCCACCCAAGCCAGCCTGCCTTCCTGCGCTCCACCATGTCCTTCCACTCGCCTGCCAAAGCCTCTGTCCGCAGTCTTTCGCGCAACTCGCAGGAAAGTCCGCGCAGACGACTGCACAGTCTGTCTCCCAGGTACCTCTCTCCCATTGTCTCGCACTCAGGTGGCCCATTTGAAGAAGAGTTCGTGATGGGCTGTTCTGTGTGTGGAACGCGGGCTATCGAAGACGCAGCCTGGACTCACCACGGGTCTCCCCCCAGAATCCGGCCCAGTCACCGTCCCGAATTAGCCTCAGTGGATGGGGAAAACTCAGGCGCCTATGCCCGGATACTGAGTTGGAAGGCCAATAGTGGTAGGACACTGCCTCTTTCAGAGTCGATTTCGACTCACGAAGTGAGACTTTTTGAAGGCAAATTGCCTGCCCAGTCCTCCCCTTTCCCTTGCGCCGACCCTCCTTCCTCTGATGCACTGTTCCAGACCACACTTGTAAAGGAGGTCTTCCCCACGCCCTCTGTCCCACTCACCCCTCTCAATTACCAAGAGTCCAGCCTCATCAAGGACTCTGTGTTCCACAACTCCCTCGCTGAAAGGTACGTCAAGGACGAAGAAAGAATGCGAGTGGCAGTCAGACGCGCTGAATACGCCAACAGAGTGAAGGGCTTCACACGAGTAGTAGAGGCTGTGAAGCTGCGGGGAGCCGGGGAATTCGAAGAAGACAAGGACGTAGAGGCTGCTCAGCTCGCAGGCTCAAGTCCTTTATATAGTGAAGAAGGCTTGCAGGAGGGAGTTCGTCCAGGAGCGAGACTGAAGTCTGGGGAGAAGAGAGGGAGAGACAGTGGCAGGACCGTAGAGGAAGGCGGGAGGACTGAAAACCTGGAACTGGCCAGACGCAAGTTAGAAGCAATCAAGCAAACTGTGCGTCAAAGGCGCGAAGAGCGGAAAAACAAAGAAGCCGGACTCTCGCCCACGAAGCCTGCGAATTCTCCAGTGCCCCAGACAGCTGAGGACAGTGAGGAAGAACAGACTCCGCCTCACCCCGTCATGACTCCAGCAGAGCTGCCGCCCAGCTTCGAGCAGTCCTTTGAAGCTGCCCCAATAGAGCCGCCTCCAGTGACTCAGACTATACTTTCTTTCTCTACTGCCACAGTACTAATTCCTCACATCTCTGAGGCAAAGAGGGAAGCTGAGGAAGAGAAAGGGACAGCTGCAAAGGCAACTGAAGTGCTGGGCGCTGGAGAACTGGACTCTGCAGACAGTGAAGAAAGCGAAGTCAGAGAGCCGATGCAGTTTGCAGGGTCAAGGAAAGACCCGACTAGTGCGCAATCAGCAGTATACAGTTCAAGCAGGAAAGAAACAATTGACTGGCGAGAAGAGGCCTTTGCAAGTCCGCTTCCTAGTCGTACAGAGGCCAGTGCAAAGCCCGCCCTCGCCAGTCCCAAAGTCCGCAGAAACGAGAAAAGTCCCTCTAGTATTGAAGTACTGGAAAGTGAGGACTTTGGTCGGCAGGGTCTGGTGCACTCTCATCAGTTACTCGGAGAAGTCGACACAAGTCAAAGCAGATCCAGGGAATTGTCTGCAGAAACAGGCACTATCGGTCCCAGCAGAGTCACGAAATCAGACAAAGAGCACTTAGAAAGCGAATCTGTGGAGCTTAGGAGAGAGTCGAAACCGGCCTATTCCCCCTTGGCTTTGCCTGTTCAAATAGCTCGGATGAGTGGGGAAGACACTACTGAACGACTCGAAGGACTGTCCTCATCTCGACTCACTGCAGAAGCAACGACAGAGCGGCAAAGGAGAGGGCAGGAAGAGAGGACAGGAGGCGCTTACCACAGCACTCAAAGTGCACATGTGCGAGTGCTGTCGAAGCAGCAGGACCGCAGGAAAGTGGCTGCAGTGGCCCCAGCCAAGGTGTCGCAGGTCGCAGCTTTCCATCGACTGCAGTGGGAGTCAGCACTGCGGATTCAGAGAGGCTACAGGAGGTATGTGCTGCGAGTGCACAACAACAAGGCCTGTCAGACAGAGGGGCATGCCTGTGCTTGTATGCAGGAGCTTCTCAGTCTACTCAGAGACCCCTCGATCCTGGCAGGACTGAGGCTACTGGGCGGCTTTGCCTCCTATCTACAGGCGCATGGCCTCAGGTCTTTGTAGCTAGCACTTACACCGCTTTCTATCCTTCTCCCGCTCCTGACTCAGTGACAGTCCTCGGACTTCTAGTCGCTGTCTCACCATGCCTTCGTCGCGGAGACGGTTTAGCCAGTGAGCGTGCAGTTGCTGGGCGAAGCTGCAGAAGGCCTTGTCTACGCTGGAGCCTGTCTTGGCTGAGGTCTCCGCAAAGCCACTGAGTTGATGTTTGTCAGAGAAGGCCTGTCCTTGCTCAAACGTGACTTCTCTAGGCACTCTATGTGGTAGTTACTGTCCGCTTTCATTCAAATCCACCTGGTTCCCCACCAAGTAAACCACCACATCTAGAGACGAGTTCTGTCGAATCTCCTCAATCCAATAGTTGCAGTTCTCGAAGGTGCTGGCGTTGGTGATGTCGTACATGAGGATGACTCCATCAGCCTTGCGGTAGAAACTGCGAGTGATGCTGCGGAAGTTCTCTTGGCCTGCAGTGTCCCAAATCTGCAGCTTTACCCCCTTGCCGTCGATGGAAATGCACTTGGTGGCGAACTCCACGCCGATGGTGACATTGTGCTGTTCTCGGAACTTCCCTTCTGTGAATCTCAGAAGGAAGCAGGACTTCCCCACTCCTGTGTCGCCCACTATAATCACCCGAAACAGCACCTCCGGCTCCATGTATTCCTAGCTATGTCCGGTTATCAAGCGCTTTTGTTGGCCCACAAGCTGATCTAGCTGCGGGCCTAAGACTTCCACGACTTCGTAAGGGGCCTGCAGGTGGAGACGCATGGCCTGAGCACTCAGCTCCAACAGTGGGGAAAGGTCTGAGAGGTGGCTGAGTTCACGCAGCGTAGTCTCAGCCTCTTGCAGCGTTTCGCGCACCTTGTAAACGAGCCATTGCAGTCTCTTGCTCGCAGCTCTGATAGCTGCATGATTAGCCCCTGCAGACTGAAGCACCTTCTCTAGGTCCACTCCTGCCCCTTCACAAGCCTTCTGCAAAGCCTCAGTGTCCGTTACTATCGCTTTCGACTGCTTGAGGATAGGACTCATTTGAGGGATTGCGACTTGAAGTACAGGCACACAGGAGTCCAGGAAATCCATCAACTCCACCCAGGCGCGGTAGGCCATCAGCTGAGGGGCGTCCAAACCGCGCTCCCCAAGGACCAAGCCTGGAACTCCGCGACTGAAATACAAATCCAAAGCAGACACATCGTTTCCCACCGCTGCAAGGCAAGACACCAACAGACCCAGCAGTCCAAAGGCTAGTGACCGTTGTGGAGGTCCCAGCAGTCCAGTAGTACTCGCAAACCCGTCCAGTACCAGTTCCGTGGACTGAGAAGTAGCGCGCACGTTGAAAATCAGCACTTCCGCTTGTTCGTAAAACTCGTCCAAAGCTGCAACTCCTGTGCGTCTGAGCACCAGGTGGAAGTCTGCACTGCGCTGCCTGTCCACCTTGCACCCCATTTCCACATATATGGAGGAGCTGCTCTATGAGAAGCTCTCGGAAAGCGAGGAGAGGAGGAGGGTGTATGGCGTGCATGTGGCTGGGGCGGCGAATTTGGCGGTTAGCCTGGCCGTTTACCCACTGTTTCTGCTCGGTGTTCAGTTGCAGCAGAGCCCTCGCCACCCGGTCGTTCGCCTGCCTTCCGGTAGTCTTTCGCAAAGCTTAGCAGCCTTCCTCTTCACCTCTCACCCAGGCAACAAGCCCTACACAGCAGCACAGTTCTACGGGTACCGGCCTGCAGTGCTGTCCAACCTGGTGCTGGGCAGCACTGCGCTCTACCGCGGCTGTCTGATGGGCGGACTGCACTTCTACTCAAGCCTGTTTATCCAGTCGCAAACCTCCAAGCTCCTCAACTCCTACACAGATGACCAGCTCTGGACCGACATGCGCAACAAGTACTTGGCGGAAACCTCACTTGCAGCCCTGGCTGAGCTCCTAGTGCACCCCTTCTTCACCGCTCAATCCCGCTTCGTCCTGCAAAGCAACAGTCGATGTTTCCGAGTCTACAAGGACTTCCCCGACATGGTGCGGAAGGCAGGACTGAAGGAACTCTACACGGTAATTGGGATGTAGGGGTGGGCGGGAGTGCTGCCGAAGCAAGCGTTGCTAGTGGCCTGGCAGTACGCAATCCCTCATGTCGACGTGGCGCTGGACGAGTACCTAGGTCGCAAGAAGAAGTTCAGTGCCTTGGTGCTGGCTCGGGAAACAGCACTGGCTTCTTTGGGCTTTCTCCTCATCTACCCAATCCTTACAGTGCAGCGCAGGGCTGCCGTCCAGTCCCCTACCCTAGGCATGCGTCCTCTACTTTCCCGCTCCTGTACCCAGCTCGCCTGGCACATGCTTAGACACGAGGGAGTCACTAGCCTGTACCGGGGCTTTGCGGCTTTTACACTGGCAGTAATGGTAACTCAGGTTGCGGTCTGGGTGAACGCGATGCCCACAGTCACGCAGTACGTGTGGCTCAAGTACGACGACTCTGCTCGAGACGAAATAAAGCGAATAATAGACGAATAGGTAGGCTAGGACTGGACCTGAATTTCCTCCTCCACTGCCTTGGGCAGCACCTCAGTTTCCCTCTGCAGATAGTGCAGGGGCGCACAGTGGTAGAAGCGACTCAGCACTTGCTCTATGCGGTCGCTTCTTTCTCGGAAGCGCTGCAACTCAGCCTGCAGCAACTCATTCGTTTCCTTGAATACATTGTGATGGCCCTGCAGACTGGCGATTTCCTGTTTGAGCACGGACTGCCTGCGCTGCAGCAAGGAAATGCCGTTGACTAGTTGCTGGTAGTCGTCCTCAGGCGCTTCCTCTGCCTCTCTGCCTCGGCGCTTTCTGCCTGTGACTCCTGTTTCTCTTGTGAAGTCTGAGCGAGAGAAGGCGAACCGCCCTGGCTCTCTGCGGAAATCAAATAAGCTAAGGTGGTGGAGGAAGCTGGAGTAGCTGGGCAGCTGGAAGTGGTGTGGCAGGACCGTGGAGCAGAAAATTGTCACGTCCTTGATCTCGAAGGATGTGCCAGCTTCATTCCAGGAAATGATAGGCGAAAGACTGGAGTCTTCAAGCACTGCGTAGGTCTTTTCAAGAAAGTCCCCAAGTGCTCTGTGAGCATGATTCCTCTTGGGCATGGCGCTCAGTCCAGTGATTGTATTTATCTACCAAGTTGGGAGATGTCAACTACAGGCATAAGGAGAGAGGGGCGGAATACTAGACGACTGTATGGACAGCGGAGCAGGCGGGAAGGACTGAGAGACTTAGGGGGATGTAGGTCAGGCCTGCGGGCTGGTAGTCGTAGTGGGGAGAAAAGGACAGTTCTGCTGTTTAAAGGACTGGGCACAGGAAGGAGTTTCTGCCGCTTCACCAAGTGGTGCTTTGCTGTGTGCAGAGGCCGAGTGGATAAGTAGTGCTGGGGAAGTTGCACAGGGCCTGGGCACTGGCGCAGCCTTGATAGAGTGCAAGTCCGGGAGGTCAGACAGACTTTGGCAGAAAGCTGCAGCAGAGGGGAGGAACTGCGGCCAGACAGACGGCCCATCATAGCGTCTTTCTGCATTATTCTACTTGAGCATAACTGCCTAGTGACTGTCAGGAGTGTCGATAGTGAACAGTGACTTGGTCAGTTGCACGACTGAAGGCTCTTCCGCTTCGATCACTAGCCAGTCCTCTTCTTCCTTGATTTGCATGTAGTCGAGTGCAGCCTCGTCCTGACTGAAACTGTGCTGTTCTCTTTCGCCCTCTACCCGCTTCTGTAGGAAAGACTCAAGTGTTCTGGTGAGGTCTTGCACTGGGACGATACGGTCTTGGGGAGTGGGTGCGGCTAAGCAGGCCTTAATGCCCGCCTTTGCTCTTTCGTTTAAGTCGTTAAGTTGCCCTGTGAGCACTGAAAATTGACTGCTCAACTCTCTGAGGTGGACCTCTAACTGCTTCCTGTCAAGCCCTGCACCTAAGCCCTTGCCTGCCTTCATCAAAAGCCAGCCACTGACTACCCAGACCACCTGTGAGCCTAGGATAGTGAGCACTAGCCAGGGCACACTGCCACACAGGTAAGCGTACACAGTCCCTGCTATCAACGCATTCCTCGACCTGTCCATGTTCCCTGCCACCACGCCCACTACATGTGTTCTGATCACTCCAGCTGCTCGATCAGCCACATACCCTACAGACTGCAGCAAGAACCTGTACATGCGTTTGAGGCCGGGCTCAGTGCCAGAGCTCCATTCCTTTTGCAGAGTCGTAAAGCTGAGGGAGAGTGAGGGGGACACCTGATAGAGACCGTAGAGTTGGGAGCGGTCCAACAGGTCAGTGGCCAGCTCAAGCTCTGCACTCCAGTGGGACAGGATAGATGCAAGTCGGTGGAATTCTGAGAAGGAGAGGAGGTCTTGGTGGGAGAGGCCGAGGTTTTGGCTGTAGGCGGGAGAGGACACGAGAGTATCGAAGTACTGGGCCTGCACTAGTTCCAAGAAGCGAGGCAGCAATTCCTCATCCACCTCCCTCGCAAAGGCCACTGACGGTCCCTGATACACCTCTCTCCTCCACTTCGTCAAGGTCTTCGGCAGGTAGGGACTCCCCAGCGCCGCCAGGTCCGCCGTCGCACACTTTTCCCGCAGTATTTCCATTATAACCGAGTGATTAACGAGACATGGAAGAAAGGAAAGCTGCCTCATCTCGAACTGTCTCGATTTCCGTGTCCGCGCTGCCCTTGGACATCCAAGCAGACTTGCAAGTGTTCCAGCGAGACTACTCCTCACTGCGGCGTGGGAACTCCAAATGGACGCATTCCGTCTACTCCCGGAGTGCGAAGCAAGTGCTGGTGCAGATGCAGAGACGGCAGGGAGTGGAGAGCTATGATGTGCAGGATCTGTATTATAGGGCGGCGCTGAAGAGACACCCTGTGTTGTTCAAACTGATGCAGTTGGTGTGGAGTCGGCTCAACCCTTTCCATATCAAGCTGCTGTCACGCAGAGTGCTGCAGGCGTTCAATGAGTACTTGCTGGGCTACGTCTTCACTCCAGTGCCAGACTCCTCCCAGTCGCACTTCCTCGCTGCACACGATGCAGAGGTGGACCTGCGAGGCAAGCAAGGCCTCACCTTCAGCGACTTCTTCGACTCACTCTTTGAAGCTATCGACAACTGGACCCGGTCCAAACTGGTGATGGAGTATGCTCTTGTGGCCAAGAAGATTGGGAAGGGACTGGATAAGGCGGTGTGGCTGAACAACATGGAGCTGCACAATAAAGCGCACATCTCCACTTCCCCACAACGGCAGTACTCCCACTGGATGTTTCCCCTGCTTTCCCAGTCCAAAAGCAGACATCTCTTCCTCAGTGCGCCCTCCTCGCCCCACCTCCGACCCAACTTCCCTCAAACTCGTCGTAAAAACACATTCCTCACCCAAGTAAAAAGCCACACTTCTATCGAGTTCAAGTCCAGCCTCAAGCGCACGGAAATCAGTGTGGAGGACCTCGGCAGACAAGGAAGCCGCCGCAGGTCCGACGCAGGCAGCAGAGTCCTTTCAATGAGCAGCATGATGCAACTGCCTTAGCGGGACTAACACTAGTCCTAGCTTAGGTCTGTTTTGGAGGCTCTTCAGGCGCTAGCTCTTCGCGTCCTGTCACTCTTCGGTACTCGTTGATGACTCTGAGGCGGAACTTGGCGAGCCAACTTGTGAGGTAGTCAGGGATCATGTCCTGGAGTCGTTTGACGGAGAAGAAGAGATTGGGCTGAATTAGCATCTGCAGGCGGGAGGTGCCAGGCTCCTCCCAGACTCGATACAGGCCGAAATAGGTCTTTGCACGCTCTACGCCTTTAGTCTCCTTGAATTCCTAAGTAGGGCGCACTGGGTGAGTCACTGACTTGAAGATCACTCGCGTCTCATTGCCTTGCATCCGAATGAAGTACTTCACCAGGAACTCTCTATCCTCCAGCGGCGCATTGAAGTGGATGAGGTGGTAGTGCAGGAAGCCGTTTTCCTTGGGGTTGTAGATCTTGTTCATCTGAGTGACGCGGGAGTCCCAGTGCATGCGGTAGTCCGGGTCATCGAACATGTTGAGGATGAACTCAGCGGGAACCGGCTCTTCGAAGTCCATCATGCACTGGAAAACTGGCACTTCTGTATTGAATTTCGACCTAGTCAGCTTCTTGGTTGCGATTCCCGGCCTTTCGCCGATTGGTTTCCACTTGGGACTGTCTAGTGTTGTCAGGGCGTACTGTTCCAGGGACTTGAATTCTCCGGGGAATTCTACAAATAGCTTGTCTCTGGGCATGCCGTGAATCATTTCCGCACAGGGTTGGAACGCAGGGACCTGAGAAGGCAGGGGCGGGGTGGAGACCTGGGCAGGGGGCGGTTCCTCAGAAGGCTGTGGACTGAGACATGGCTCTTTGGCTTCCTCCAGTGGCTCGACTGGAAAAGGCTGCGGGTCAATCGCAGTCTCCACAGGCTTGAAATCAGCCTCAGACTCGTTTTCCTCACTCAGCAGTTTCCCCTCTTCCTGCGACTCCGGGACAGGGGGCAGGTCAATAGCCTCATTGGAGTCAGTCTTCGTGCAGTCTGTGACGGGCTCCAGTGCAGAGTTGGAAGCCTTGGGACGGGACTCGGACTGGTCGCACGGCTTTTCGGAGATGCGGAAGGCTTCTTGCTGTTCGTAGTTGAGGAACTCCGGTTTCTAAGTATTTCTCACCTCTCTGGACTGGCAGCAACCCATTTTATCGCCGTTACTCCGAATCGCTATAAGTCAGTTTCTTCTGCATGCGCCGGCATATATGGGTAATATAAGGCATGGGCAACTGCAACAAACCACAACAAGCAAAGAAGCGAGTGAAGGAGCAGGTCGTAGTAATGAAGGAGCACCACCACTACCGGCAGCTCCAGGTCCTCAACCGTCTCAACCCCACTCAAATCGCCAGACTGCTGGATCACTTTGCACGAGTCAAGAATGGACAGGGAGTCCGGCTGCAGAGGTTGCACACTCTGTATCCGGGCTTGTCGACGATGCCGGAGAATTATGTTCGGAACCTGTTCGCTATGCTGGACTTGACGAATGATGGGATGATCTGCTTCACCGACTTTTGTGTGGGAGTGGCGAGAGTGTCGTTGGCTGGGGAGGACGAACGTCTCCGCTTTCTCTTCGACTTCCTCAACACTCGGGCTACTCCCGACCTTCCCTCTGACCAAATCCCCTCTGCCATCCAAGCCTCAGTCCTCGTGCCCAAGCCTGGGTCAGAAGCGGCCCTGGCCTCCTTGCCGCCTCAGCTACCTTTCAGCCAATTCAAGACTTTCGCTAGTCAGCACTTTGACATCAACGCCAGTCTCTCCTTCAGCAGCTTCCTACCCACAGCCAAGCAGCAGCGGACTGAGGTCCAAGAACTGCTGGGCAGAGAGCTGAGACCTAGACTGGAAAGCAAGTGGTATGTCGTGGCTGCTAATTGGGTGCAGGCCTGGGAAAGGTATGTCCAGTACCCGCTCAGTCTGACCAAGGGAAGACCTGTGTCGGATCCCTTGGAGGACGATGACATCCTGACAGCTATTGATAATACAGGACTGTGCAGTGAGGAGGAGCCTCTCGTACTTGCATGCGACGGAGACCTTTTCATTGAAGTGCCTGCAGCAGTCTGGCAGTACTGGGTGCAGCTCTATGGCGGAGGCCCCGCCCTACCCAGAGACACTTACCAGGACGGAGACACTGTGGAGGTGGACCTGTACCCCTGCCTGTTCCGCTGCTTCGAAGTGGCAGAAGGCGTCTACGATGTCAAGCAAGTGAAAAAGTTGCTGATATCTGTGCACAAGCGCGGCGAATCGGTGAAGACCGCCCTAGGCCAAGTGCTGGAAAAGAAGGAACAAGACTTCGAAGTGTACATCCGCCAAATGAAGAAGTGGGTGAAAAGCTCAGAAGAGCACAAATTAGATGCAATGAAGACCAAGGCCAAGTGCTTGGTTGTTCACTGCAATAGTCCACTGGTGCAGTGGGCCACACTCAAAGAGGCGAAGTCTCCAGCTGTTTCCAGCGAGCAGCAGTCTTTGCGGATCCTTTCGCAGTGGATATCGGAGGGCGCAGAGCCGCCTCATGCCACTGCTCTCGAACTGCCTGCCCCAAAGACCGCCGTCCTAGCCTGGAAAGGCGTTCCTAACCTGGGGAACACTTGCTACCTCAACAGTGTTCTGCAGGGCCTCTGCTACACCCCACTTTTCGGTCCCTTTTTCCTGAACAAAGGCTTTTCCCTGGGGCTGAACACCAGCGGCACTCGGTCCCTCTCCCTATGCATAGCGGACCTGTTCAGCCATATGACCAGCGCTGCCAAGGGTCTCCCAAACGCTTCCAAAGTCCACTGGATGCTGGGGGAGCAAATCGACCTGTTCCAAGGCCATGAAGAAAACGACGCACACGAGTGCTTGCTGACATTGTTAGACCGCCTGCACGAAGAACTCAAGCGAGCCAACAGCACGCTGGTACTGGCCACCAGTCTTTTCAGTCCTTCCCACGCTCAGCTGAAGTCAGCCATAGCGGAGATCTGGAAGGAGCTGCACGGAGACTTCGGCTCGCCGGTGTCAGACCTGTTCTCAGGGATTTCCCGAACCAATGTGACCTGCTCCGCCTGCGACCACAAGACAGTGACCCTGACTCCCGCCTTCAGTCTAGACCTGCAAATGCCTCAGCAGACTACGCTGGAAGTGATAGTGAGGGTTGTGCCTCTCGAGGGTCCGAGCACACAAGTGGGAGTGATCGCGCCTATCGCGGAAACTGTGGAGACTCTGCTGAAGCAGGTGAAGGCGCTCGTGGGCAGGGAAATGAGGGAAGTGGTGCTTGTGTCCTGGGCATACTCAGGAGTATACTCAGTATATACACAGGAAGCGAAGCTGCAGGAAGTCATACATGACGGGTCAGTGAACCTGTACGCACTTGAGTTGGATTCGAAGGGGAAGCCTGCTGAAGAAGCCGCTCCGATTCCCGGGGAAGCGCCCCGAGTTGCAGAGAAAACCCGACTTCTGAAGGTCGTGCACAGATTCAACATCACAAAGGACGGCTTTCAGTCGAGAGACTACTTCCCTGAAGTGTACTACGTGCCTGAACGGCTGACCAAGGCGGAACTGCTCGACATCATCACTGAGAAGTCTCACCGCTTCCGCAGTGACTCCGTTCCTGCAGAAACAGTGCGACACTCCGCCTACTTCGTGGACTTCTCCACCAAGTTCTGTGGACTGTGTGCGAACCTGGACTGTCCGGGCTGTGGCATCACCCCGCTCCCTGACCCAATAGTGTGGACCCAACTCAAGGAAAAGACAGTCATCTGGGTACGTTGGGAAGCCCCAGACAGCTTCCAACTCACCGAGGAAAAGCACCCGTCTGTGAACGAAGTGCAGGAAAGAAGAGCGAAGGGGATTTCCATAACGGACTGTTTGGACGCGTATTCGAAGCCGGAGCCGCTGGCAGCCAAGTGCGAGCACTGCCAGGCGGACTTGGTGAGCAACATTGAAGTGGTGAAGATGCCCGATGTCCTGGTCGTGACTTTCTGCAGGTTCAAATTGACGGAAAGTCTGCCTATCAAAGTCAGCTCTTTGGTGAAGTTCCCACTGAGGAACTTCAACCTGGGGAAGTGGGTGAGTTTCAGTGAGGCGGAAATCGGCAGTTGCACTGCACTCAAAACCCCGCTCCAGTACATCTATGACTTGTACGCAGTGGTGGAGCACATTGGCACTGCGCGCAGTGGGCATTACCGCGCCTACTGTAATGTGCAGGCGGACCGCTGGGTGCGCTTTGACGACTCGCAGGCGACGGAGGTGCAGGGCTGTTTGGAGGACGTGCTGGTCAGTTCGTCCGCCTACATCCTTTTCTATCGCAAGAAAATCATGCAGAGCAAGAACTTGGTCCAGTACTTCACTTAGACTAAGTCAGTGTGGCAGGCTCTCAGCGGGTTATAGGAATGTAGGGTGTGCCAGCAGTTCTATAGATACGAGTGCGCATCTAGAGGCTTAAGCATGAATAAAACCCTCCCTTATAATGGCGAGAGGGAATTCTTCCTCAGCTATACTATCTACAAATTGATTAGCGTGGATTAAGGCTCTATTTCCTTAAGTGGTGAAACTGCTGGCAGTGCCTCGTCTTTGAGTTTGAATTATAGGCAAAGAGAAACAGCTAGAGGGAAGAGAGCCAAATAAACGGCTACTGCGACCCTATTTGCAACCTTGATGGGACGGGGTGGCCCCTCATTGGTGGGTGACGGCGTTTGCGGCCAGGCCTGTAATGTCGAGGAACAGAACTGGGATATAGATACTATTTGGTGTGGTGGCGGGGAGATGGGTACTGCGATGACGCGTGCAATATGGCTGAGTTCGGATTTGATCGCAAGGACTACGAGCTTCCTTCTTAACTACCGCTAAAGGAGCGCTGAATGCGCCTTAATACTTCTCCCACCTTTCCTGCAGATAACTCAAACATAGGCTGGAGTAATTTTGCAGTGGTTATAGACACTCTGAGCTATCAAATGTGCCAGTCCAGGCAATAGCTATCTATGTCACTGAACAAAACAGACCTACAAGGAACGGATCAGCTGTTCGCGGCTGAGTACCATTCTCCCATCTAACACTGTTGTACATATATATGGAATCGAATACACCGCTGGAGGAATATACGATAGGAACTCTCCGGCAAGAGATACAGCCAACAGAAGCACATTTCCTGCAGGTCTGTATGCAGTACTTGCTCCGCTCTCCCCACGACCCGCCGTTCTACCTCTGCTTGCTCAACCTGGGACTCTCTCATTTCACAGGCGCTGCTATGCAGAGGCAGAATGCTGTCTTTCGAGGGGAATTCAGGCCTCCAACTCTCATGAGCTTAAGGCTATGCGACAGAGTTATACCTGAACTAGTCTAGCCTTCTTAGGGTCGATGCCACTACTTACTCCGATAACTTCATGAAAGAGCCCGCCTGGCTACATCCGTTTTTGCAGGAACTACACATAAAATGCCAAATAATCACCTGTTCTCTAGCAAAAGTTTGCCAGATTTACCCGATCAGTGAGGCGGTTTGTTCGAAAAGGGAAAACCTACTGGGACCGATTCTCGTAGTCGCCTTTAGAAGTGACTAATGCACAAGGCTTCATATTTGCGCCACGAAGCCGATAGTGCGCCTCTCTGTGCCGAGGCTTCCAGACATCTTGTTGCTTCCTTATGACCTTGGTAGCAGTCAGCAGTCCTCATCCTAGCGCTGTAGTAGCTACTGAAGCATTTGTCGGCGAAGTCCACTATCTGTCCGCCTGGAGATAAGGCGGGCAAAGGAGAGTGGGACATCCATAGCGTGGGAAACACAGACAACGACATCGCTGAGACATGTTGTCGCAGTGCGAAAACTGCCTGCATGCAACTAGAGGCAGCTAAAAAGCTTGTGGTTTTCCTAAATGGGCAAGAAAGCAGTGCGCCGCTGGAATCTGTGAGAGCGGAGAGGACGGGCAATCTGGAGCACGCTTTGGATGTAGTCAGTTCTTCAGGTATAAGTAGGAGGCGGGGGTTCTACCACCCGGAATTCACCTCAGTCCATCTCCCTGGACTTGAATTCAGGCCCTATCTTAGCTGCAAGGCAGAGTAGGCGGCTAAGGCACAGTCGTCTAAGGCGTGGAAGGAATGGTGGGGGCGTAATAATATGGCAGGCAACTTGCTTTGCTCTGTGTGTAGGTTCCGTGTCGCGGAGATGTTCTGTCCCTGCTCCTTCCCTGAGATTTACCTCTGTGCCAACTGTGTGGGTCCCCACAATGTCAAAAGAGGCGGCAGGGCTCATACTACTTGGCCCATTGACCAGCTACTACAAGATTCAAGGTTATGGGGAACGTGTCCAGACTCGCACGGAGAAACTTCCTCAAGTACGCACTCAAGCCCTCCAACAAGTTGCTTTAGTCGACAAAGCTATTGAGGAGTTTACGCAGGCGATTGAGAAGGCCATATGGGACATCACGCAATATGCGAAGAAAACGAAGAGGGAACTGCAGGAAATGAGGACTGAACTGAGCAGGGAAATAGAAACAGCCCTGGAAGAGGTGGAGAGAACTCTGGTAGAGGACAAGCCCCGACTCACCTCTCGCCTGGGAAGTGTGTTCAGAGCTTTGGCTGAGAACTTACAGCCCTTCCAGTTGTTTTCCTTTAGCCTCAACACCTCTTCTGCTCTCACAGTCGTGACACTCACCTCCAAACTGCAACTCTCACAAGCGGCTGTGCAGACCCAGGCGAGCCAGCCAGTACAGCAGCCCCCGAAAGTAGACTTAATACTGCAGGTCAGGAAATCAGTGCTGCAGTCTTTACAAGTAACTGCGCAGATCCAGTTAGTGGTAGTCACTGCGTCCTTTTACCGATTCTATGACTTCCAGAGAATGGATTGGAAGCCGCAGATCCCACTCAACCCTCATATCGAGGCCGACGAATACAGTAGTTGGGTGATATTGGAGGGTGGGAGGGTATTCATATGTGGAGGAGAGGGTTTGAGTACAGCCTATATTGTGGGAGACGGGTGGGAGAAGCAGGGTAGAATGCACGAGGCTCGAAAGTGGCACGGAGTGCTGGCTTACAGCAACCACACTGTGTATGTCTTTGGGGGCGGTAGAAAGTACACACTTTTCAATTCATGTGAGAAATACCAGTTGCAGCAGCACACGTGGACACTTCTGCAGCCCATGAAAGCACCCAGATACAAATTCAACCCCTGTCTGTTCAACGGAAACATCTACTTATGTGGCTACGGGTCTGAAGTCCTAGAAGCGTTTTCTCCACAGAACGATCAGATGCTGTCATTCCAACTCACTATGCCTGCTGGTACGAGTAGTTCCTGCTGTATGTATGTGGAGGACACCATGTTGGTAGTGCACTTAAAATACAACATCCTCAGGTTTAGAACGGCAAAGGCCGAACAGCTGATCGAAACTAGCAGACAAAGCACAGTGACGGACGCTGAGTGGCAAAACTCGCAGCCAGTGGTGAATACCGCCCTCAATGTGTTCTACATCGTGCAGTACGGCACCATCTACAGCGTAAACATGGATAGTGGAGCTACAAGTTAGTTAGAATAGTTTCCTAGTTCAGCAAGTGAAGGCTTCTATGCTCTTCTTTCAGCAATTGTGCCCCTTCCAGTTTGCCATTGCATAGAAAGGG
>Ga0247837_1000473_pt1 | contig 84751 bp, 80 predicted proteins | sample LaCtaG_2_FD_187115 | JGI IMG/M metagenome (GOLD analysis project Ga0247837, IMG submission 187115) | Freshwater microbial communities from meromictic Lake La Cruz, Castile-La Mancha, Spain - LaCruzMarch2015_14.5m | ecosystem: Environmental > Aquatic > Freshwater > Lake | place: Spain: Castile-La... | reverse complement strand
TGTTGTCGTTCGACAATCCGGCCAGTGAGGACGATGCTTTCCAGGTCAAGGATTGTCAGGTCATCGTCTTCGAGTTCATCTGCTGCGTGATGCGAGACGACGTAGTTCTTTGAGCGAATCAGCTCGCCGAGTTCCGGGCGCCGAGTTCCGGGGACAGTTTACTCAATTCGGTATCTGTAAGCCGCGGCGAGATCGACAAACTACCCCCGGATCTCCCGCCCAACTGAGTTCCGGGGACAGTTTACTCAATTCGGTATCTGTAAGCCGCGGCGAGATCGACAAACTACCCCCGGATCTCCCGCCCGAAACTCCCGCATCGTTGCCGGATGCGAGTCAAGCCGAATCGGGGTCGGCCGAGACGGGTGCATGTAATGCTCAACCCGCGGGGTTCTGTGCCTTGGCCGATCCCGGCAGCCGTAACAACCGCTCGCTCCGCCACACACGAACGATGCGAACGCGCTGCGCGTCGAGGCGATAGACGATCCGGAAAGGAGGGTGGATCAACTCGCGCAGGAAGGTTTGGCCGAACTCCGGAACGATACGCCCGATGCTCGGGTGGTCGGCGAGCACCTCCACGCGTTCAAAGATTTCAGCGACAAGCCGGTCGCCAACCTCCGGCACCCCTTCGTCGGCGTACCACTCCTGGATACCCGTCAAGTCGCCGAGTGCGGACTCGGCGAAACTCACCCAGGCGACGGTCACGCCCCTAGGCCACGCCGAACCTGGCCTTGGCCTCGGCGAGAGAGACCTCGCGGCCAGTGTCCAAGTCGGCCAATCCCGCGACCACGGCACGCATGAAGGCCCGCTCCTCGGCGGCCTGCTCGTAGTCGGCCACGGACTGCATGACGGCGACTCCGCGCCCTCGGCTGGTGAGCAGCACGGGCCGATGGGCCTCGGCCGCGTGCTTGACCACACGACCAGGATTGACCTTGAGGTCCGCTAACGGGACCACGTCTTCGGAGAATTTCATGCTCATGGACGCCTGTCGCTGGGCTTGGTTGGTGCGGACAGTAGCACCGGTCAAGTGGTCTGCCAAGAAATAGGGGACGCAAGAAATAGGGGACGCGCAAGAAATAGGGGACGTACCACGAAACGCAAGAAATAGGGGACGTACCACGAAAAAAGCTCGCCGTAGCTCCCCGCACCCGATGCCCCCTCATTCAAGCCGATCCGCCAAAGACCTCCTTCAGGCTCCGGCACTCCAACACGCGGTCAGCCCACTCCTCACGCGCGGTCTCGCTGGCTTGACCAAGGCGCTCCTCAGCCCATGACGGCAGCGGGCCGAAGCGACGAGTGAGTTGCCGACGCGGTAACTTAGCCTCGCCCTCCCGCAAGCCCTGCTCCTTCCAATCCAGGCACGACATCAGCGACTCCGTGGTCTGTTCCCGGTTTCGCGCGCGATGACTTGTCATCCGGCGATGCGCTCGACCTCCCCAATGACTTCGCGCAAGAGCGATGGCTTGATGTGAAGTGTCGACCGTTCAGGTATGGCGCGGAGCAGATCCAGCACTTCCTGCGCGCTGCGCCGGCCGCGGCGAATCGCGCGCAAGAGGATTCCTATCGAAGATGTCCGGCCGGTGCCGCTGCGCCTCGGCCCACACCACCTCGGGCACCAGCACCGACGGGAAATCGCAGAGCAGGCGGAGCGAGTCCAGTTCGTCCAGGTGAACCAAAGGCCCGGCATCGCAAACGACCACACGGGCGATGCGGCTATCCGTCGCCACGCAGACCCCACTCGAGATCCTCACGAACGAATGCCTCGCTCAGCTCCGCGCTGTGCGAACTCAAGTAGCGACGCAGTGCGTCGGTGAGGATCTCGTCGAGGTCGCTCGCCCAGCCGTCGCGGATCAGGATCGCCGCCTGCTGTGCCAAGCGATCGGGGATATTGGCCTGAATGGATGTCGTCATGGCTGGTTCGGTCGATGCGCTTGGCGACCAAGTGAAGAACAAGGGTAACCGATGCGATAAGGGAAAGTAACCAGCCCGCACGCGCATTGAGGGCGTCCGGGCCGCCCGGCTCGCTGGGTCTCCCGCCAGGCGGAATCCGCGGTCACCGCGGCGAGACTGCGCGGGTATTCACCAATTTCCGCACCCGCGAGCGGCCGTTCCTCCAGCTGACGGCCATGGCGCCCGCGGCACCCCCGAACACAAAAACCGCTCGGGCCGAGGTTCCGACCGCCCGCGTGCGAAAGCTTGTGGTCAGGGCTTCCAGCCGTGACCCTTCCGGCGCCGCGCCGCCCGCTCCGTGCTAGACTCGATCTTAATTCAGTCCGAATGAAGCGAGCCCCGATGTCCGACGCCATCATCAGCCTGAGCGAGTTCAAGTCCGACGCCAGCCGCCTGCTGGCCCGTTTGCACGACGAACCGGGGGTGCTGGTCCTGACCCAGAACGGCCGCGCCAGCGCCGTGGTCCAGGACTACGAGCAGTATCAGGCGGAGCACGAGGGCCTCCTGATGCTCAAGCTGCTGGTCCAGGGCGAGGCCGATTGCGCCCAGGGGCGGACCATCGCCCAAGAGGACCTGTTCGGCGACCTACGTCGGGAACTCACCGGCCCCAGAGCAGACGACGCGGTCTAACACCCGTGGCTCGGGTAAGGGTCGACTGGTCCGCAACCGCGCGCCGTGACCTGGAGGCGATCGTCCGCTACATCGCCCAAGACAGCATCGACCAGGCCCTGGCCGTGCTCGACCGCCTGGAATCGCGTGCCACGGCGCTTGCCATCCATCCCGAGCGCGGCCGGGTGGTGCCCGAACTGCGCGCCTTGGGGGTCCTTCAGTACCACGAGATCATCGAGCGCCCCTGGCGCATCCTGTACCGGGTGCAGGGCGCCCGGGTGCTGGTCCTCGCGGTTCTCGACGGACGGCGGAGCCTCGCGAACCTGCTACTGGAGCGGTTCGTGCGCAGTTGAGCGCCACTCCCCGGTCTGCCGTTGAGCCACTGCCGAACCACCGGTTACCCCGCCGCGTCGGCCGGCTGGAGTTCCGGGGACAGACCAGAACGAGAAATAGGGGACGAACGAGAAATAGGGGACGTACCACGATTACTCCGATAGGCCACTTAGCTCGGTGTAGGAGCAGAGACCAAGGTACCGCTCGAGCGCGTCGCGGCCGTGCTGCCGGCGCATCCCGATCGGCAGTTTCCGCCGACCGAGACGTTGACCGCACGCACCGCCTGACCAGCGGACTCGCGCGCCCGGGCCGCGTTTGACGTGGTGGAACCATCGACGGTCATCCTTGAAATTCGATCCGAGAAAGCCAATAACCTGGACGCTTGCGATGATGGGCAACCGCCGTAATCTGCAAGGCGTCTCCGACGATCCGAAAGAATATGGCGTCCAGATATTCCGCCTCCGCACCGGGCAGGAAGCTGTGCCTCACTTCAGCAATGCCCGCGCCTTGACCGCAACGGCCTCGCCGGGAATCGCTTGAACCAGGCCGGCATCGCACTCGTCGGCGCGTCGGGCGCTTTCTTCGCCCCATAGACGGTCGAATTCGGCGTCGTTGGGTTCTTCCAGACTCAACAGCAGCTTCTGAGCGAGCGCGGCCCGTTGGTCCAATGGCAGACCAGGGTGTCCGGCGGAAACCGGACAATAGCGGATAAAAGGGGACGGGATAACAGGGAGTTCAAGTCCGACGCCAGCCGCCTGCTGGCCCGTTTGCACGACGAACCGGGGTGCTGGTCCTGACCCCGAACGGCCGCGCCGGCGCCGCGGTCCAGGACTACGAGCAGTACCAGGCGGAGCACGAGGGCCTCCTGATGCTCAAGCTGCTGGTCCAGGTTCGGAAGTCCCCTGCTGTTTCGGTCCCCTGTCTCGATGACTTCGATTGGTCTGCTGAACCTGGAGTGGAGCGGCGGCACGGGAGACTCGCTCATCCAAACCGAGAGGCGGTTAACTGCCACGTCCCATGCATTGTCGTACCCGGAGCAGCCAGTCATTCGATCGTCCAATCTTCGAGCGCCAACTCGGCGATGCGGCCGAAGTCGCGTCGGTTACGGGTGACGAGGACGGCACCCTGACTCAGCGCGATGGAGGCGATCTTCAGATCCTGCACACCGATCCTGAGTCGACGGGCTGCAAGCACGGCATAACGCTGTTCTGCCTGCGCATCGAACGGCAAGACTCGAAAGGCGCGTAAGAACGTCAAGGTCTTACCCAGCCAGGCATAGGCCAGGACGCGATCGTCGCCGGTGGCGGCGCGACGGACCTGGGCCAGTCGTCCTTGCAGCATCTCCTCAACGCTGATGATACTGATGGCAATCTGCGTCGCCGGTACCGCCTGGAGCCGCGGCAAGAGGGTGGGATAACCCCGCTGGAACAGGCTCAGGTGGTCGGTATCGAAAAGCCGGAGCGCCATGGTCGGCCTACTCGGGCGGACAGTTGTGTTCCTGACGGTAAGTGGCGATCTCAGCCTGCCAGTCATCGAAGGTCGGGTCGTCGGCAAAGCTGCCGAAGTGCTCAAGCAGCGAGGGGCCATCGTTGGGTTCGCCGAGGTCTAAACGGACGAGTTCCACCCGGTCGAAATAGGCTCGCAGCCGCCGCTCGACACCGACCAACGCCGCCTCGCGGGTCGCTTCCTTGGCGCGGATCTCCGGCAGATTAATGACCTGTGCGAGGTAGCCGCTGCGCCGTTTGCTGAGGATGATATCGACCTTCATGGAGTAGACCCTGCCGACGCGACGGCGTAAGACCAAGATGCGACGCTAACACCTGCGCCAACAGTGGGCAAGCTCCTAGGGGCGACTTAAGTCGCCCCTACAGATCCCCGCGGATCTTGCTCCACCTGCATAACCGACCGAAGGTCGAGGCTTCAGCCGGACGCGCCGCTGGCCGCTAAAGCGTCGGCCTCCGGTCGCATCGCCCCCGTCAGCGGAGATTGAGCCCGCGCGGTACGAAATGCTTCGGAAATCGCCGAAGCATCCCCCCAGAGAAACCGGGAGAAATCTGAAGCGCCTGGGTTTCAGCGGCATGCAATGGCATCAGGCGCAAGCGTTGGGGACATCACGGCCGCGTTCGCGGCGCGCGTCTCCGGACAAGGAGGCGCCCTTTATGGTTTAATGCCGCCCCATGTTTCATCCCCTCCCCCTCTATATCGGCCTGCGCTACACGCGCGCGAAGCGCCGCAACCATTTCATCTCGTTTATCTCGCTGGTCTCCATGCTGGGGATCACGCTCGGCATCATGGCGTTGATCGTGGTGCTGTCGGTGATGAACGGGTTCCACCAGGAAATCCGCGAGCGGATCCTGTCGATGGCCTCCCATGCGACCTTGTCCGACCCCTACGGCGGCGGCATGACCGACTGGCGCGAGGGACTTGCCAAGGTCCGCGTTCACCAGGATGTGGTGGGCGCCGCACCCTTCGTGGAGGTGCAGGCAATGCTGGTCGGCCCCTCCAACGTGAGCGGGGCACTGGTGCGCGGCATCCTGCCGGTCGATGAGGATCAGGTGTCGGACCTGCGCCATGAGATGGAGAGCGGCTCGGTGGACGATCTGGCCCCCGGCGAGTTCCGCATCGTCCTGGGTGAAGAGCTCGCCGCCTATCTTGGAGTGGGTCCGGGGGACAAGGTCACCGTGGTCACCCCCCAGGTGACGGCCACCCCGGTCGGCGTCATGCCGCGGCTCAAGCGGTTCACCGTGAGTGGAATCTTCTCGGTCGGCATGGCGGACTATGACCGCAGCGCGGCCTTCATCCAGATGGACGACGCGGCCAAGCTGCTGGCCCTGGGCGACGGGGTCACCGGCATCCGGCTCAAGCTCACCGACATGTGGGAGGCCCCCCGCACGGCACTGAAGATCGCCGAGGATCTGGGCGGCGTCTATCGCGTGGTCGACTGGACGCAGGTCCACGCCAATTTCTTCAGGGCGCTGGCGATCGAGAAGCGGATGCTGAGCATTATTCTGTTCCTGATCGTCGCGGTGGCCGCCTTCAATATCGTCTCCGCACTGGTCATGGTGGTCACGGACAAGCGCTCCGATATCGCGGTGCTGCGCACCCTGGGCGCCTCGCCGGGCTCGGTGATGCGCATCTTCATCGTCCAGGGCACCGCCATCGGGCTGATGGGCACCCTGATGGGGGTCATCGTCGGGGTGCTGTTCGCCCTCAATCTCGAAGCGATCGTCGGTTTCGTCGAGGCCGCCTTCAACGTCCACTTCCTCGATCCGAACATCTACTACATCAGCGATCTGCCGTCCGAAGTTCACTGGCAGGACGTGGTGCTGATCGCCGGTTCAGCCTTCATCATGACCGTCCTCGCGACCCTGTACCCGGCCTGGCGGGCGGCCAACACCCAGCCGGCCGAGGCGCTGCGTTATGAATGACCCCCTGCACGGCGAGGACGGCGCTCCGGCCCTGGACATCGAAGGGCTCGGGAAGATCTTCAGCGAAGGTCCGCAGGAAGTCGAAGTGCTGCGCGGGGTGAATCTGCAGGTGGCCTCCGGCGCTCGGGTCGCCATCGTCGGCTCATCGGGCTCCGGCAAGAGCACCCTGCTGCACTGCATCGGCGGGCTTGACCGGCCCACCACCGGACGGGTCAGGTGGCTGGGCCAGGACATCGGGCACCTCTCGGAGACGCGGCGCGGGCGCTTGCGCAACCGGCATCTGGGCTTCGTTTACCAGTTTCACCATCTGCTGCCGGAGTTCACCGCCGTCGAGAACGTGGCCATGCCGCTGCTGATCGGCGGCGCGTCGTCGGCCGAGGCCCGGGCCAAGGCCGAGGCGATCCTCGCGCGGGTCGGGCTGGCGCAGCGCGGCACCCACAAACCATCCGAACTCTCCGGCGGCGAGCGTCAGCGCGCGGCCATCGCCCGCGCCCTGGTGACCCGGCCGGCCTGCCTGCTGGCGGACGAACCGACCGGCAATCTGGATCGCCACACGGCGGGTCAGGTTTACGAACTGATGCTGGAACTGAACGCCGCGATCGGCACCGCGCTGGTGATCGTCACCCACGACCTGAGTCTGGCCGGACGCATGGATCAGATCTGGCGGTTGGACGACGGCGTGCTGACCGCCGATGCGGGCAAGGCCGCGGCCAGTTCCCGATAGCGCTGCTTGCGCCGCCGGATCTCCCGCACCAGGCGGCGGCGCCATAGGGCCTGTGCTCCGCAGTATCCAAGGGCACTGCTGATGACGGCGCAAACCAACATGCCAAGCCCCAGCGGCGCCATCACCGCGTTCCAGTTGTGCCAGTCGGTCCAGAAACCCAGATCGAATCCCTTGGGCGGCACGCCCAGCAGCCAACTGCCCACCAGGTAGGCAAAATAGAACATGGGCGGGATGGTTACCGGATTGCTGATCCACACCAGCACTACCGCGAGCGGCAGGTTCACCCGCAGCACGATTGCCGCCGCCGCGGCCAGCACCATCTGGCCGAACGGCGGCATGAAGATCATGAAAAAACTCACCGCGACAGCGCCGGAGACGGAGCGGCGGTTCAGGTACCACAGTCGCGGATCATGCAGGCCCTTGCCGAACATGGACAACTGGCGATTCTCCAGCAGCCGGCGCGGCGCGGGCATGATGCGTTTGAGCCATTTTTTCACGTCGCGGTTCCGTCGTCTCAGGCGGCTTGAATCAATCCCGGATGGGTTGCCGATCACACCGACCGGCCGGGGATCCGATGGTACCGATACCCTGTGACGGTTTGGCGAAGGGCCATCACCATCCGGTCAACCTGGCGCGCCTGGGGCTGGCTTTCGCGGCCGGGATCGGCTGCTTCTATTTGTTGCCGACCATGCCCCCGGCCTGGACCGCGGCCCTGCTCGGGGTTCTCGCGATCACGCTGGGCCTGTTCGAGCGGCCCCGCATCTGTCGCCCGCTGGCCGCACTCTGCGCCGGTGTCCTCTATGCCCAGATTCACACCACGCTCCAACTCGCCAATCCTTTCCCGGACGCGCTCGCCCGCACGCCCATCACCATCGAGGGGCGCATCGCCTCACTGCCCACCGAGCTGGACCTGGGCCGCCGCTTCCTCTTTGATGTCGAGCAGGCCAGCGCGGACGGCCAACCACTGCCCTTCACCGGTCTGGTGCGCATCTCCTGGTACGAGGACGCGCCGCGCCTGCGCGCCGGCGAGCGCTGGCGCCTACCGGTGCGGCTCAAACCGCGGCACGGCTTCGCCAACCCCGGCGGATTCGACTTCGAGCGCTGGCTCTTCGCCCAGGGGATCAAGGCCACCGGCAGTGTGCGCCGCGGCGCCGGCGCCGAGCGACTCGATCCCGGACCCGGCCCTTACCGGCTGACGCGCGCCCGCCAGAACCTCAATGACCATCTGGCCGCGGTGCTGGGCGAGGCCCGCGCCCTGCCCCTGGTCCAGGCGCTGGTGACCGGCGATCAGTCCGGCTTCGAACGCGGCGACTGGGAGGCCATGACCCGCACCGGCACCAGTCATCTGGTGGCCATCTCCGGGCTGAACCTGGGCTTGATCGCGGCGGTTGCTTTCTTCCTCATCCGCTGGGTCTGGTCGCGCCGGCCGCGGCTCGCGCTCGCGCTGGCCGCACCCCGTGCGGCGGCGGTCGGCGCCTTCCTCGCCGCCTTGGCCTACGCCGCCCTGGCCGGCTTCTCGGTGTCGACTCAGCGCGCCCTGATCATGGCCGCCGTGGTCTTCGCCGTCTTGTTCTGGGAGCGGACACCGCGTCACTGGCACGCCCTCATCCTGGCCCTGGTCGCGGTCCTGATCGTCGACCCCAGGGCGGTGCTGGCCTACGGGTTCTGGCTCTCCTTCGCCGCGGTGGCGGTGCTGCTGTTCAATCTCGGGCTGCGCCTGCCCAGCCGCGACCTCTGGACCCGCTGGGGACGGGCGCAATGGGCGGTCGCGCTGGGCTTGCTGCCGCTCTTGCTGCTCCAGTTCGGCCGCGCCTCGACCATTGCGCCGCTGGTGAATCTGGTGGCCGAACCACTCTTCACCCTGCTGCTGTTTCCATTGGTGCTGGCGACCGCCCTGCTCAGCCTGGTACCGGGACTGAGCCTGCCGCTGATCCTGACCGCGCACCTGCTTGACTGGTGCCTGACGGCCCTGGCCTGGATCGCCGCCTTTCCCTGGGCGGCCTTTGCCCCGCCCCTGGGGCCGCCCTGGGTCTGGCCCTTCGCCTTTCTCGGGGCGGCCTTGTTGCTCGCCCCGCGCGGCCTGCCGGGGCGCTGGCTGGGGTTGCCGCTGTTGCTGCCGCTGGCCCTGGTCCGGCCGGCGGCCCCCGGTCCGGGCGAGGTCTGGTTCACGCTGCTCGACGTGGGTCAGGGGCTCAGCGCGGTGGTCCGCACCCAGGCGGGCACCCTGGTCTACGATGCCGGCCCCAGTTTCCCGAGCGGCTTCAGCACGGGCGCGGTCGTGGTCGCGCCCTTTCTGGCCGCGCAAGGCCTCGGCCAGGTGGACATCCTGGTGCTGAGTCACGCGGATCGGGATCATGCCGGCGGGGCGGCGGGGCTCATGGAGCGGCTCCCCGTGCGGCGGGTGCGGAGCGGCGAGCCGGCGGCCTTGACCCGCCCGGGCGCCGAGCACTGCCGGGCGGGTGACGGCTGGGAGTGGTCCGGCGTGCGCTTCGACATCCTGCATCCACCGGCACCGCAGACCGGGGCGGCGGCACGCACGGGCAACGACGCCTCCTGCGTCCTGCGAATTTCAACGGCGGGCCGCGCCATCCTGCTGACCGGAGACGTGGGTACCGGGATCGAATCGCGTCTGGTCGAGCACTACGGGACGAACCTGGCCGCCGACCTGCTGGTTGCCGGACACCACGGCAGTTCGACCTCCACCGGGGCCGCGCTGCTGGATGCGGTCAATCCCCGGCTGGTGCTCTTCGCCGCCGGTTACGCCAATCCATTCGGATTCCCGAGCACGGTGGTCGCGGAGCGTCTCGCCGCGCGTGCCGTCCCCACGCTCAATACCGCGGTCACCGGCGCCATCGAGTGGCGCATCGGCGCGAACGGCACCGTCAGCGGCCCCTGGACCTGGCGGGAACGCTCAGGGCGCATCTGGACGCATCGCGCGAACACCCGACCGATTTCCGGACAGCATCAAAGCACCTCACTCCCGCCCAAATAGGACCGCAAGGCCTCCGGCACCGCGATCCGCCCGTCCGCCTGCTGATAGTTCTCCAGCACCGCCACCAGGGTCCGTCCCACCGCCAGTCCGGACCCGTTCAGGGTATGCAGGAGTTCCGGCTTGCCGGTCGCGGGATTGCGCCAGCGCGCCTGGAGCCGACGCGCCTGGAAGTCGCCGAAGTTGCTGCACGAGGAAATCTCGCGATAGGTCTGCTGACCGGGCAGCCAGACTTCCAGGTCATAGGTCTTGCGCGCGGAAAAGCCCAGATCCCCGGTGCACAGCGTCACCACCCGGTAGGGCAGCCCCAGCCGCTGCAGCACCGTCTCGGCATGACCGGTCAGCGCCTCGTGCGCCTGCGCCGACTCCGCGGGCGGCACCGCCTGCACCAGTTCCACTTTCTCGAACTGATGCTGGCGGATCATGCCGCGCGTGTCCTTGCCGTAGGAGCCGGCCTCGCTGCGGAAACACGGCGTATGCGCGACCCATTTGCGCGGCATGGCGTCCGCCTCCACGATGACATCGCGCACCAGATTGGTCACCGGCACCTCGGCCGTGGGGATCAGATAGAACGGTTTCTCACCCGGCACCTTGAACAGATCGGCCTCGAACTTGGGCAACTGACCGGTGCCGTAAAGGCTCTCCGCGTTGACCAGATACGGGACATAGACTTCGGTGTAACCATGCTCACGGGTATGCAGATCGAGCATGAACTGGATCAGCGCCCGCTGCATCCGCGCCAGGGGTCCGGACAGCACGACGAAGCGCGCGCCCGACACCTTGGACGCCGCGTCGAAATCCATCCAGCCCAGCGCCGTCCCCAGGTCGACATGATCCTTGGGGGCGAAGTCGAAGCGGGTCGGCTCACCCCAGCGGCGCTCCTCGCGGTTGGCGCGCTCATCCCGGCCGTCCGGGACGCTCGCATCCGGCAGATTCGGCAGACTCAGTGCGATTTCGGTCAGTTCCTGCTGAATGGCGTTCAGCCGCTCTTCCGCCGCCTTGAGCCCCTCGCCCAGATCCGCCACCGCCGCCAGCAAGGGCGCCGCATCCTCCCCCGCCGCCTTGGCCCGGCCGATCGCCTTGGAGCGCGTATTGCGTTCGTTCTGCAGCTCCTGCACCCGCACCTGCAAGCCCTTGCGTTCACCCTCCAGGGCGTCGAGACGGGCGGTATCCAACTGCAACCCGCGGCGGGCCAGTTGAGCGGCGACCAGATCCAGGTCGGTACGAAGCAGGCGGGGGTCTAGCACGGGAAGTCACCAATCTTGGCAGGAAAAAGCGGGAAGCCGGGGTTGCGCGGCCGATGTCGCGGTGAATTCTACACCGGGCGGCCGGGCCGGCAGGCGGCGGCGAGCGCAACCGGGGCGGTCATGATTTTGCCGACCGCACGAGGTCTTTCATCAACAAGAACAGATGATAAGGATCGTTTGGACTCGGTCTGAAGTTGAAATGCTCGTAGAATGCACGCGCCTCTTCGTCCTTGGCGTGAACAAACAACGCCCGGATACCGGCAATGTCAGCGGCCTGTGCGGTACGGCACAAGGCGTCTTTCAGCAGCGAGGAACCCCATCCGCGCCCCTGTTCGCCTTGCGTCACGGCCAAACGTGCCAGCACCATGAGCGGCACGGGATAACGGCCCAGCCCTTCCGTGACACGGCGCGGTGCGTCCCGATGGTTGGCCTGACCGACGGCCAGACTGTAATAGCCAATCACGTCGGCACCTTGGCACAGCACATAGGTCTGGGCAAGGTGGGCACGTTGATTGCTTAAAGCGCAGCGATGCAGAAAGGTGTTGAGTTCGGATTTACCGCAATCAAAGCACTCCGTATTGTGGGCAGAATGCAGTTTCTTGATGCCCGTGACACTCATGAGCTCAGCGCTTTCTCCAAAGCACTCGGCTCCGCAAACAGGCGTTGCAGTCGGGGCATCGGTTGTGGGGGCGCGTCGAGCGCCGCGAGGAACGCCGACCATTGTTCATCATCGAATTGGAACAGACGCTGATCGGCCATGATTTCGGCGGCCTTCGCCAAGGCACTGTCCAGCAGAAATTCCGATACCGTCTTGCTTGACGTGCTGGCCGCATCCTGCAAGGTACGCTTCACGCTCGGGGTCGTGCGAATATCGATCCGTTCGCTGCGGGCTTCGGTTACGCGGGACATGATGTGAGCTCCTAAACGGTGTTCCCATCAATATGACACACACTGTCAGGACAGACAAGCGGGGTAATCTCGGATAACTTCAGCCTTGGCCTCACCCCTGATCCGCTGCAACCGCCGCCCGCCGCTGCCACACCAGCGTCCGGTTGTTGACCGGCATCGGGTGATCGGCGATCAGGTCCAGGCCCGCCTGATCCGCCAGGCGCCGCAGAGCGTCCAGATCCCGCACCCCCATCCGCGGGTCCTGCGCCCGCAGCGCCGCGTCAAAGCGCGCATTGCTCGCGCTGGTATGGCGCCCGCCGTCACTGAACGGGCCATAGAGCGCGAACAGCGCCCCCGGGGCCAGCAGCCGGCCCACCCCGCGAAACATCAGGGCCACCTCCGGCTCCCCCATGATATGCGCGGTGTTGGCGCTGAAGACCCCGTCCACCGGACCCGGCGGCCAGTCGCCGGTCACATCCAGGCGCAGCGGGTCCGGCAGATTGGGCAATTGCGCCTCCGCCAGCCACAGCCGGATACCCGGCAGATGGGCCGGAACATCGCTGGTCTGCCAGGTCACCTGCGGCAGCCGGGCGGCGAAATAGACCGCGTGCTGACCGGTGCCGCTGCCGATCTCCAGCACCCGGCGCGCCTGGGCGAACAGGGGTGCGATCACCGCAAAGATCGGCGCCTGGTTCTCGACGCAGGATTCGGCGAAGGGTTTGTGGGAAAAGCGATGATGGGTCATTGGTGCTTGTCGTATCGGTCGTTGTCGAAATGATGATACCCGCGAGGCGCTTCGGTCCGCATAGCGGACCCGACGAGGCCGCGACCCGTCCGCTGTGCGGACCAGCAACCTCGCTGTCGATAAGATGGCCGGGCGTATGATCAAGGCCGTAAAGTATGCAGGTCATGCAGGTCATGTAGGTGATGTAGGGGCGACTTCAGTCGCCCCCACACCTAGGTAAATCCTTTCCCGGAAATCACCTCCAGTTCAAAACCCACACGGAGCCCACCCATGAACACGCCGGTCCGCCTCCTGCACCTGTCCGACGTGCATTGCCGCGCACGGGCACACTGGGATGCGGATCCGGTTTTACGTGCACTGGTCCGTGCCATTGCCGACGAGGTGCGCAACGACTTGGTGCCGGACTTGGTGGTCATCACCGGCGACCTGGCCTTCGCCGGCCGCCCGGACGAGTACGCGCTGGCGCGTGCCTGGCTGGAGGATCTCTGGCCCGTCCTCACCACGGACCCAACCGCGCCGCTCCCCCATGACCGCCTGCTCCTCGTCCCCGGCAACCACGACGTGGACCGCGACCGCATCGACGCCGTCGCCCGCATGGTCCAGCACGGACTGCTCACCGGCCAGGATCAGGACCAGATCGCTGCCGTGCTTGACAGTCCCGACCAGCGCGGCACCCTGCTGAAGCGCCATGCGGCCTATCTGGAGTTCTACGCCGCTTGGCTCGGTCTCCCCCAACCCCTGCCCTGGTGGCAGCGCGTCATCGACATCCGCGGCCGGCGTCTGCACATCGCCGGGCTGGATTCCGCCTGGATGGCCCACGGCGATACCGACCGCGGGCGTCTGCTCCTCGGCCGCTACCAGATCCACCAGACCGTGCTGCACCCGGATGGCGATGAGGCCGACTGGCGGCTGGCCCTGCTGCATCACCCCTGGGACTACCTGGCGGAACTCGACACCCGATCGGCACCGCAGGCCATTCATCTGCGAAGTGATCTGGTGCTGCGCGGCCACTTGCACCAGTCGGATGCGTATCGTGTCGTGCCCGCGGACCCCAGGCGCGCCTGTCTGGAACTCGCCGCCGGGAGCGTCTATGACGGCAGCCCCTATGCCAACGCCTTCCAGTGGATCGAACTCTATCCAGCCCCCCGGCGGGCGCGGATCCATTTCCGGCTCTGGCACAAGGGCGCCTGGCAACCGGACTATAACCAGCCGGGCGACGACGATCACGACGGCGCGGTGGACTTCCCCCTGAACCAACCGCCAACCGCAAACACCGCAACCCAGTCCGCCCGTACCCCCGAGGTCCCCGCCGCTTATCTGGACTGGCTGCGCCATCAGTATGAATCGATCGAACTCCTGGGTCTGGAGCCGCAGGCCCAACACCCCACTCAGCTCAGTCAGGTCTATGTCCCCGCCATCACCCCGGCCCGGCGGTCCGCGGCAGCGCCGGACCCGGCCGCCCCGGAGGGTCGGCAAAGCGAGCAGCCGCAACACGAACTGCTGCTCGGCCGCCTGGGCGAGGCGTCGCTCTATTGTTCCGGCGACCCGGGTGCCGGCAAGTCCACTTTCTGTCGCTGGCTCGCCCTGGTCGCGGCCGGCGGCGCCGTGCCCGCCCACCCGATCGCCGAGCCGGACGACTACCGCGAGGCATTTCCCCCGGCGCTGCACGACCGTCTGCCGGTCCTGGTCCCGCTGCGTGACTTCTGGCCCGCGCTGCCCCTGCCCCACGGGGGCCACCACTTGAGTTCGGCTGCCCTGAGCGCCGCCCTGGGCCGCTGGCTCGCCGACTCGGCCGGGGGGCGCCTTGATGCTGCAACCTTCGCGGCCCTGCTCGACGCCGGCCGCTGCCTGCTCATCCTGGACGGAATCGATGAGGTCCCGATCGTGCACGGTGACGGGAACCGGCGGACCTTTCCACGCGCCTGTTTGCTCGCCGCGCTCGCGCACGCAATAGATGATTGGACCCGTGCCGGCAACCGTCTGGTGCTCACCAGCCGCCCCCATGGTCTGCGTCCGGAGGACCTGCGCCGTCTGCACTTGCCCGAGGCACCGCTGTCCGCCCTGGAGGCGGACCTCCAGTCGCTCTTCATCCAGCGCTGGTACGCTGCCGCCGACCCATCCCAGGGCGCGACCAAGGCCAGCGGCCTGCTCGATCACCTCGCCGACCGCCCGGACCTGCAAGAGCTCAAGTGCAACCCCATGCTGCTCACCGCACTGTGCGTGCGCTACAACGAAGGCCGGCGGCTGCCCCAGGACCGTCACGACCTCTACGACAAGCTGGTCAATAACGTCCTCTTCAATCGCTACCGCGACGCGGACAACGAGCGCGCCGCCGTGCGCGGACGCCTGGGCGCCATCGCGCTCGGGATGCACACCGGCACCGGCATCCAGATGCAGCGCGTCACCCCGGAAGCCGCCGTCAGCCTGGAGGAGGTGGAGCGCATCCTCACCGACTATGCCGACCTCAACCCGGCCACCGAGGCAGGCACCACCGCCGCCTTTGAGCGCCGCGACGAGCTGGTCGCCCGCTCCGGCCTGCTGCTCGCCCGCGGGACCGGCAAGACCGGCTTCTATCACCTGAGCTTCCAAGAGTTCCTAGCCGCCGAGCACCTGGCCCGTACCCGCCGCGAACCCGACTGGTTCGAGTCGGTGGTCGCCCGGCGCGCCCCAGTCCCCGAGTGGCGGCTCACCCTGAGTTTCCTGTTCGGCCGGATGCTGGAGCGCAATGGCGAGCAATGGGCACTGGATGCCGCCCGCGACCTACTCGCCACCCAGGACCGCGCCGCGGTTCGGGACAACCCCGCCCCCGCCGTCGTCTGCGCCGACTGGATCGAGATGCTCAAACGCAAAGGACTCAACCTGTTGGACCTCGCGAACCGCTATACGGAGCTTGCCCTCGCGGCCATCGCGGACGCGGTCGCAGTCAAGGACCGGTTCCGGCTGGGCATGGTCCTGGGGCTGGTCGGCGACCCGCGACTCGGCGACCCGCGCGACCCGGCCTGGCAGGAGCGGGGATTCGTCCTGATCCCGGCCGGCCGCTATGCGTACCAGGAAGGTCAGCGGACGATCGACAAGCCCTTTCGGATCGGTCGCTACCCGGTGACCAACTGTCAGTATGGGCGCTTCATCGCTGACGGCGGCTACCGCGAGTCACGCTGGTGGTCCGCGGAGGGCTGGGCCTGGCGCGAGGCCGAGTCCGTGAACCTGCCCGCGTATTGGCACGACAACCGCTTCAACACCGCCAACCAGCCGGTGGTGGGCGTCTCCTTCTGGGAGGCGGACGCCTTCTGCCGCTGGGCCGGGGGACGCCTGCCCAAGCAACAGGAGTGGGAGGCCGCCGCCCGCGGCCCTCAGGGGTACGCGTACCCCTGGGGCGACACCTGGCAGGACGGCATTTGCAACAGCGGCGCGGCGGGCCTCGGGGTCACCTCTCCGGTCGGGCTCTTCCCCCGTTCGGCGCAGGCGCAGCTTGGCCTGGAGGACTTGGCGGGCAACTGCTGGGAATGGTGCGACGACTTCTATTCTGAGAACCAGCGGGAAGGCGGGTCGCCACGCGTGCTGCGAGGCGGTGCCTTCAGCTACCCGGCCAGGCTCCTGCGCTCCCCGAACCGGAGCAGGTTTATGCCCGAGTACCGATATCTGTACATCGGGTTTCGTTGCGTCCTGGCCGCGCGCCGCCAGCCTTGACCCATTGACCCATCGACCCTTTCTTTCTTCTACGGACCGCGCAGCGGTCCGTTCGGGTTTGACACTGACTGACAATTTGTCATTGTGATTGTCAGTGTCGTTGCTAGTGTAAATGACACTGTCAAACACCTTTGTCACCCCCCCAGCGCGCCCCACATCCCCCGAAACGCCGGCAGACTACGCGCCAGGTGCTCCGGGTCCAGGTCGTCAGCGCGGCGTAACCGGCGGCGCAACCGGCGCAACGCCTTGGGCCCAGGACCAATGCCGGCACGGCTGATGCGAAGTAGGATGCGGTGAGGAACGAACCGCATCACTCACCGCTCGGCCTGTGATGCGGTTCGTTCCTCACCGCATCCTACGGCCCTCATCGGCGGGTGCGCCGCTACAGGCGGCGCAAGAGACCAGGGAAGGCGGCCATCAGGTCCTGCTCGATGCCGCGGATCAAGGGCTCCGCCTCGTCGCGACCGGTCAGGACCAGTTCGCACAGGGCGCGTTCGCGCCGACCGACGGCGGCCCGTTGTGGTTCGCTAAGCGGCAGGTCGGCGGCGTCGATCAGCCAGCGCCCGCCGGTCTTGTTCGCCCGCAAGGCGCCGGTCTGGATCAGGTAGCGCACCTAGCGGACGGATTTGCCCAGCCGTTCGGCGGCTTGTTCAAGGCTCAGTTGCATGGCGCGCGGTGACGGGCGTGGTTGTCACTGTCATTTCACACTGACAACGACAATGACAAAGTGTCATTCTGTTGTCAATCGCGAACGGACCGCTGCGCGGTCCGTCGAAGAAAGGGTCAAAGGATCAAAGGGTCAAGGCTGGCGGCGCGCGGCCAGGACGCAGCGGAACCCGCTGCTCAGGTACCGGAACTCGGGCTCGCTCCAGTACCGGTCCGAGGAGCGCAGGTCCCTGGCCACGCTCCAGAAGGCACCGCCGCGCACCACGCGCGGCGACCCGCCGTCGCCCGTCGCGAGCGGGTCGGTTGCAGATCCTTGGTGCAGGCACTCGAAATACTGCTTCGCGCGATAGGCGTCCAGGCACCACTCCCGGACGTTCCCGGCCAGGTCCATGACGCCCTCGGGCGTGCGGTCACCGGTGAAGACCCCCACGGGGCTCGGGCTGCCGACCTTGCTCTGGTCGTAGTTGGCGCGTTGGGCATCGGGCGCAACGTCGCCCCAGGGGTAACGCCGACCGGCCGCGCCGCGGGCGGCATATTCCCACTCGGCCTCGGTCGGCAGGCGGACCGCGCGGTCGGCGGCGAGCAGGATGGTGCCCTTGGCGCCTTGGGGTCGCCGCAGCCGATCGCTCAGCCAGGCGCAGAAGGCCATCGCCTGATACCAGGAGACATTGACTACCGGGCGGCTGGGGTGGGCCTGCTGGTCCTCCCAGTGGTCGGGCGCGACGGACTCATCCGCCCCGCCGACCCCCCACCAGCGTGTATCGGTGTGGTCCTCATCCTCCAGAAACTCGGCGAACTCGGCGACGGTGACCGGGAAGCGGGCCATGGCGAAGGCGCCGACCTCAACCGCGTGCACCGGGGCCTCGTTGTCGTCCGCCTCGGGGTCATAGCCGGGGGCCTTTTGGTCCTTCGTCTGAGCGCCCATCGGGAAGCGCCCGCCCGGCAGTTCGACCCAGCGGTCCGGCCTGGTCCAACCCAGGCGCGGGTCGCCCACCTGGGCCAGGGCCTGCGCGGCGGCGATGCGGTCGGCCAGCGGGATGGCGGGGGCCTGGGCCGGGTCGAAGACGGCCATGGCGACATCGAGGATCCCCAGGTAACGCGGATCGGCCGGGCGATACCCGAAGGGGGCCAAGTCGCGCACCAGTGCACCCAGCAGCCCGGCGGCACGCGCCTGCTCGGCGCGCGTCGGCCGCTCGCCCAGTGCATTGATGACGGCCACCACCAGATCGTCGACCCGGTCCTGACCCTGCAGCCAGAGTACCCCGCCGAGCAGCAGGACCGTCTCCCGCCATTCCGGCCGATAGAGCGCGGGGGCCGCGGCGCCGCCGGGGGTCAGGAGCAGCCTGGTTCGGTCGGTATCGGCGCGACCGGCCAGCGCCTGGGCGGCCAGGTATTCCTGAAAGGTCAGGTGCCAGAACTTGAGTTGATGACCGCGGCGCACGACGATACCGCTGTCGATCTCCTCCTCGGCCAGGAAGGCGTCGGCGCGCGCGATCGCCGCGGGGTCGCCGTCGCCGGCTGGGGCGAAGCGGTGGGCGAGGCGCTCGGCCGCCCAGCGGCGGCTGACCTGGACCTGACGGCCCTTGGCGTCGGCCTGCATGGCAAGCGCCAGATCGGCCAGGAGCTGGCGGCAGCGCTGCGGCTTCTCCCGTCCGGGGCGCCGCTCGCGCGCCTCGCTCAGCCAGCGGATGATGGACTCGTAGAGCTCGGCCCGCTGCTCGGGCAGGCGCTTGTCGTTCCAGTGCACAACCGCGAGCGCGGTGAGCATGACGGTATTGCGGGCGAGCCGCCGGATCTCGGGGCGCGAGGCGAGTGCCGCGGCCAGCTCGCGATGGTGGGCCGCGCCGCGTTCGGGATGATCCGCGAAGAGCGCGCGGCTCCAGCGGGCGAGAAAGCCGTCGATGGCGGCGGGGTCTAAGGCCTCGATGGTGGTTTGGGCGAAGCCGGTCAGGACGGCGCTGTCGCGCAGGGCGGCGGGGCGGCTGGTGACGACCAGTGGGCAGTCCGGGTAGGCCAGGGCCAGGCGTTCGGTCAAGGCCGCGGCCTGTTGACGTTGGAGCCGGTCGGGGGCCTCGTCGAGTCCGTCGAGCAGGATCAGTGCCTCGCCGCCGTCGAGCAGGCGGCGGAAGGCGTCCGCGGTCAGACCCTGGTTGGCGAGTCCGGCGCGGGCGCCCAGGTACTGCGGCAGCCAGTCCGCGCAGACGGCGAGGTCGAGACCGTGGCCGTTGGCGGTCGCGCGGGCCATGTAGTCGAGCCAGTCGGCGATTGGGACCAGCAGCGGGAGCCGGGGCCCGGCCGGAACCGGGTTCAAGCCCAGGTGCCGGGCGGCGGCCCCGGGGTCGCGGCCGAGCCGGTCGGCGGCCAGGCAGTGGGCGACCCAGCGCAGGAAGGTGGTCTTGCCGCAGCCGGGGTCGCCGACGATGACCAGCCGCGGGTTGATCAGGGCCGCGCGCAGGGGGTGGTCGGCGCGGCCGTCCAGGCGGGGGCCTTGACCCTGGCGCTCAAGTTCGGCGCCAGGGTCGGCCGGCAGGGGTGCCGCGGCGCCGGTTGCCTGAAGCTCGATGTAGAGGTCGGCGATGGGAAAGCGATGGGCCTGGGCCCCGCCGGTGACCAGACCGCGGATGTCGATGTAGGCGGTGTCGGACCAGAGGTCTTCCATGTACTTGCGGGGATCGGCAGCGGGCGGCAACCGATCCCGCGGTCCCGTCTCGGGTCCGGAATCGTGCGGGACGACAAGAAACTCGGCGACGCCCTCGCGACAGCCCGGTTGGTTGCGGTCCTCGGTCCAGGCGCCCTTGACCCAGGCGCGGAACTGGACGCGCACCCGCTTGGGGTTAGCGCACAGCTCGATCCATTGAAAGGCGTTGGGGTGACGACTGCCGGCGTAGACGCTGCCGGCGGCGAGTTCCAGGCAGGCGCGGGCCGGATCCGGCGGGAGCACGCGAAACGCCTCGCCCTCATGCCGGTGGCCGCGTAGCACCAGATCCCGGTGCAGGTGGATCGCCTGGTGCGCCTCGTGGGTGTCGAACTCGGCCAGGTAGTCCCCAACCACGGTGTTCCGGCTGGAGAACAGCCGTGCGCCGGAGGATATTGAACGGGTCGTGGCGAGTCTCGTCGACTGGCTTGCGGCCCCGGAGCAGGCCGCCTTGCGGCGGGCCTTCGTGGTGTGGCTCAAACGGGTCCTGCTGCCGACGCGGGTCCCGGGCGTCGACCTCCCTCATGTCATCGAATGACAGGAGATGCAGGCCATGTTAGCCGAACGAGTCAAGACTTGGACCGAACTGCTGTTTCCTTGGCCGCGGTGCCTGGAATCGGCCCGCCCACCGCGGGCACGATCCGATCGGGCCGCGGCAACCCCGGCGCGCGGCGCTTGTTCATTTGACCAAACCGCCCGCGACTGTTAGAACGGCGCCGGTCTTCACCCAGCCCCAGGACGGCCTTTCACGATGTACCCGAACCTCGCGCGACCCGGACGCCTCGCCGCGTCACTGCCCCTACTCCTTGCCCTCACCGCCGGCGCCATCGCGGTTCTGGGCTTTGCGCCCTTCGCGTTCTTTCCTATCGCGGTCATTGCGCTCGCCCTGCTCAACGCGGCGCTGGCGCAGGGATCGGCTCGCGCCGGGTTCTTGCGCGGTTATGCCTTCGGCCTTGGGCTCCTGGGCTTCGGGGTCTTCTGGATCCGCATCAGCCTGAACGAATTCGGCAACATGGACGCCTGGTCCGCCAATCTGCTGATGATTCTCTTCATCACCCTAATGGCCCTCCACTATGGGCTGGTCGGCTGGCTCACCCGCGCCCTGCACCGCGGTCCCGCCTGGACCGTCCCCGTGCTCCTGCTGCCGGGCCTCTATGTCCTGTTCGAGTGGCTGCGCGGCTGGCTATTCACCGGCTTTCCCTGGCTCAATCTGGGCTATACCCAGATCGAGGGCCCGCTTGCCGGCTATGCGCCCATCCTCGGCGTCTACGGCCTGAGCCTGCTCACGGCCCTCTCGGGCGGACTCCTGTGGGGCCTGGTCCGCTGGGGCCGACGCGGGCGGGCGGCGGCCGGAGCGGGTCTGGCGGCACTCTGGCTGGGCGGGCTTGCCGTGCAGCAGATCGAATGGACAGCGCCGGTGGGCGCGCCCTTCCAGGCGACCGTGATCCAGGCGAACATCCCCCAGGCGATCAAGTGGGAACCGGAGGCCCGGATCAGCATCATGGAGACCTATGTCGACCTGACCCTGCCGCATCTGGACTCGGACCTGATCCTGTGGCCGGAGACGGCCATCCCGAATTTCCTGCATGAGGCTCGGGACCCGCTGCTCGACCCACTGGCCGAGCGGGCGCGCGCGACCGGGACGGAGATCGTGCTCGGCATTCCGGTGCTGGACCTGGAGGCCGAGCGTTATTATAACGGGCTGGTCAGCATCGGCAGCGTCGAGGATCTCTATACCAAGCGCCACCTGGTGCCCTTCGGTGAGTTCCTGCCGTTCGGCGCCTGGCTCGGCCCGCTGATCACACTGTTCGAGATCCCGATGTCGGACTTCAGCGCGGGCACGGCCCCGCGCCCTCTGCTGCGCGTCGGCCAGTGGACTGCCGGGGCCTCGATCTGTTACGAGGACGTGTTCCCGGCCGAGGTCGCGCAGGCGCTGCCGGAGGCCCAGTTCCTGATCAACGTCAGCAACGACGCCTGGTTCGGCGACTCGCTGGCACCCCACCAGCATCTGGAGATGGCCCGTATGCGCACCATCGAGGGCGGCCGACCCATGGTGCGCGCAACCAACACCGGGGTCTCGGCGATTATCGACTGGCGCGGGCGGGTGCTCGATCAGGTCCCGATCTTCGTCCGCGGCACCGCCAGTGCGCAGGTGCAGCCGCGGTCCGGCGCCACCCCCTTTGTCCGGTTTGGCAACTGGCCGGCGCTCTTGCTCGCCTTGGGACTGGTCGGCGCGGGCCTCTTGATCGGCCGCCGCGGTCCGGTGTGAGCCAGGGACGGTCGAGCCGGGTTATGATGGTTGTATCGTTTCGCCGCAGGACACCGCCGTGCAGGCCCTGATTACTTTTTTTGCTGAACTGTGCCTGCTGCGCCGGGGCCCCCAGGATCTGCCCGCCGCCCCGGTCCTGCTCTGGGTTACCCTGGTCACCGATCTGGGTGCCGGACTGCTGGTGGGCCTGGTCTCGGGTCTGAGCCTGGGTCTCGGCCTGGTGCAGGGAATCGCCGAACTCGCATTGACCCTCGGACTGCTCTACGGCGGTCTGTACTTTACCGGTCATCCGGGGCGTTTCATCCAATCCGCCACGGCGCTGCTCGGCAGCAGCGCCCTGATCGGCTTCCTCGCCGTGCTGCCGTTGTCCATGAATCCGCAGGGCGGCGAGGCGTCCAATGTCGCGGCCCTGGGTGCCTTCCTCCTACTCACCCTGGTCGCCTGGAGCATGGTGGTGACCGGTCACATCATCCGGCACACCTTCGGAATCAGCCTGGGCCAAGGGGTGGCCGTGGCCATCATCTTCGAGGTGTCGGCCGTCCTGCTGATCGGGAAGTTCCTGGGCGGCGCCTGAGCGACGACGCCAAAGCGCATCCCGCGGGACGCACCGGCCAAGCACTACACGGGATAATGAGGACAGATCGCTATGCACCTGCACATCCTCGGGATCTGCGGCACCTTCATGGGCGGGATCGCGCTGCTCGCCCGCGCCCAGGGTCATCGGGTCACCGGCTCCGATGCCCAGGTCTATCCGCCCATGAGCACCCAGCTCGAGGCGGCCGGCATCACCCTGATGGAGGGCTATGCCGCCGCGCACCTGGATCCCGCCCCGGACGTGGTGGTGGTCGGCAACGCCATGCGCCGCGGCATCCCCGCGGTCGAAGCCATGCTGGATCGGGGCCTGCCCTATTGTTCCGGCCCGGACTGGCTGCGCGACAACCTGCTCACCGGACGCTGGGTGCTCGCGGTGGCCGGCACCCACGGCAAGACCACGACGGCGAGCATGCTGGCCTGGGTGCTGGCGGACGCGGGTCTCGATCCCGGGTTCCTGATCGGCGGTGTCCCCCTGGATTTCGGGGTCTCGGCCCGCCTGGGCTCCACGCCGTTCTTTGTGGTCGAAGCGGACGAATATGACACGGCCTTTTTCGACAAACGTTCCAAGTTCGTCCACTACCGGCCGCGCACGGCGATCCTGAACAATCTGGAATTCGATCACGCCGACATCTTCGACGATCTAGCCCAGATCCAACGTCAATTCCACCATCTGGTTCGCACCGTCCCCGGCGCCGGGCTGCTCATCCACCCCACCAACGAACCGGCTATGGACCAGATGCTGGCAATGGGCTGCTGGACGCCGCGCGAGACCTTCGAGGTCTCAGGCCTCGGCGGTCAGGGTTGGAACGCCCGTCTCAGCGCTGCCGACGGGTCCCGCTTCGAGGTCCTGCTGGACGGTGTCCCGCAGGGCGAAATCCAGTGGGGTCAGACCGGCCTGCACAATGTCGGCAATGCCCTGGCCGTGCTGGCCGCGGCCCGCCATGCCGGCGTTCCGGTCGCGGTCGGCATCGATGCGCTCGGGCGCTTCAAAGGGGTCAAACGCCGCATGGAACTGCGCGGGGAAGCGCGCGGCGTGCGCGTTTTCGACGACTTTGCTCACCACCCGACCGCCATCGCCACCACCCTCCAGGGGCTGCGCCGCCAGGTCGGCACGGCGCGCATCCTCGCCGTGCTGGAACCGCGCTCCAACACCATGCGGCTTGGTGTGCACAACGCGGAACTGGCGGCCTCACTGGCGGATGCGGATCTGGTCTATGTCCACGCGCCCAGGGATCTGGGGTGGGATGCGGCGCGCGTCTTCGCCGAGCTGGGCGAGCGAGCGGCAGTTTTCGACCGCGTGGACGCCATCGTGGCGCGGGTGGCCGCGCAGGCGGCCGACGGCGATCAGGTTCTGGTCATGAGCAATGGGGGGTTCGGTGGGATTCATCAGAAGCTGTTGGATGCGCTCGCAGTCGGCCGTGAATCAAATGCGGATGTCGCAAGCCCGGCAGGGACGTGACATCGATTCCCGACGATCATTTGCGGCGACACGATGATGTCCAGCATCCTCCATGATCAAGACCTGATGACTACCGTTTGCGCCTGTCCGGACCTCACGGCGATGATCAATACCATCCTGCAACTTTGCGGAGGCAAGACAATTGCCTGAACGCTGGCCCAAGACCATTACCGTCGCCATCACCGGCGCCTCCGGTGTGCACTACGGCCTGCGGCTGATCGAGTGTCTGGTGGCCGCCGGTCACCGGGTGTTCCTGCTGGTGTCCCAGGCCGGCCAGGTCGTCATGCAGCTGGAGGCCGGGCTCAATGCCCCGGCCCGGCCAAAGGAGGCGGAGGCGTTTTTCATCGACCACTTCAAGGCGCAACCGGGCCAACTGCGGGTCTTCGGCCGCCAGGAGTGGACCGCCCCGGTGGCCAGCGGCAGCAACCCGCCGGACGCCATGGTGGTGTGCCCCTGCACCACCGGGACCCTGGCCAAGATCGCGGCCGGTTTCTCCACCGACCTGATCGACCGGGCGGCGGATGTGACCCTGAAGGAGGGGCGCAAGCTGATCCTGGTGGTGCGCGAGACCCCTTTCTCCGTGACGCATCTGGAGAACATGTTGCGGCTCGCCCGCGCCGGGGCCGTGATCATGCCGGCCAACCCCGGTTTCTACTTCAACCCGACCCGGATCGAAGAGATCATCGACTTCATGGTCGCCCGTGTGCTGGACCATCTGCGGGTGGAGCACCAGATCGGACGTCGCTGGGGCGAGGACCCGGGCTGAACCGCGGGGCGCGGCTAGCCCTCCATCCGATCACGCCCCGCCGCCTTGGCCGAATAGAGTTTGCGGTCCGCGGCCTCGATCAACGCATCCGCCGTTTGCCCTTGGGCTTCACAGATGCCCCCGCTGACGGTCAAACGCACCCGTGGATCAGCCCAGATCAGGGCCTTGATCGCGATCCGCACCCGCTCGGCCAGGTGCATCGCCCCGCACCGGTCGGTATGGGGAAGGATCACCAGAAACTCCTCGCCCCCGTAGCGACCGACCAAGTCCGCCTTGCGGACGACGCGCAACAAGGTCGCGGCAACCTTGGTCAGGACCTCATCGCCCATCGCATGTCCAAAGCTGTCGTTGATCACCTTGAAGTGATCCAGATCGATCAGGATGATGGCGCATGGCTGGTCAGGGTAACGGTGCGCCCGCTCAAGTTCCGTGGTGAGCCGCGCAAACAACGCGCGCCGGTTGGCGATCCCGGTCAGCGGATCGGTCAGGGCGGCTTGGCGCAGTTCATTTTCGACGGCCTCCAATCGGTGCAACAGGTGGCGGGCGCCGACTCCGGCAACGCCGATCAGGCCCAGGCTGGCCAAACCGATCCACAGCAGCCGGACCCTGACGTTATCGATCAGGCGCCGCAGGAACTCGGGGCTGGAATGAAAGGTCGCAAGCCCGATCAATTGATGACTGCGCGGATGATAGAGCGGAATTTCGGCGACGAAACAGGCCGCGCAGGTCGCGGCTCCGGCGCTGATATCCAAGCTCCCCGGCGGTGCGTCGATCAGGTCGTAGTCAAGGAGCAGGCCGATCCAGCGGATAAAGGGCGTCCCGGTCGCGGGATCCTTGATCAGCAGGATCGAGCCCAACGTGGCGCGCAGTTCGGTCTCCAGCGCGCCCTGATCACAGCGCTCGCTGAACAAGCGCTCCAGACTCCGGCTCTCGGCCTGCGCCAGCGCATGGGAGCGGCTGGCGGCGTCAGCCCGCAGCAGGGGCTCGATGACCAGCAGCCAATGGGCCGTGATCACCCCGGTGAGCAGGACCCCGAGCAAGGCGAAGATCAGAGCGAGGTGTCTCTCGAAGCGGAGCGTTCCGCTGCCGGTAAAGCCCGTGTTAATCATAGGTTCGGGCCACCTTCAAGAAGAAGGGTTTGAACCGGACCCCCGCCCGCTGCGCCTGGGGCGCGTTGATGTAAGGCAGGACCCGATCGGCCACATAGAGACCAGCCACGGCGCCGGCCTCCAGGTCCCCGGCGAAAGGTGAAAACACCAGGGTCTGCAGGCGCTCCGACCAGGCCCGCAGACGGGCACCACCAACCGCGACACTGGTGACGAAGATGCCGCCAACCGCGGTCACGGGGTACTGGTCGAGCGCGTCGGCCGACAGTGCCTTGATGCGTAACCTGCGCCCCCGCACTTCACCGACCGCTTCCAGTCCGCCAACGGCCTCACGGGCATCCGCGGCGGACCCCTGGTAGACCACCAGCACCTGAAGGGTTCCGTCCGCGGCAGATCGGGAATCGAGTGATTCGACGGCGCCGAGGACGGCAGGGAAGATCTTCAATCCGACCCGCAAGCGCTGTTCATCCTCCTGCCACAGGGTTGGATCCGCCGCCCGAACTGCCTGAACCCAGGCCAGGAGGAGCCAGAGGACGCAGCAAACCACCGACCAGACGCGGGCGCGTGCCGACCGGTTCAGGTGCGTCCCCAACATCAGAAGCGATAGCCCGCCGAGAGCCACCAACGGCGCCCAGGCTGCGGATAGTCCTGGGGATAGACCAGATGCACATCCGCGACCCGGGTCGGAATATCCGGGAAACGCTGGTCCGCGTCGGTCAGATTCTTGACGCCGACCGAGAGGAATGGTCCGGCGTCGGCCCGACGGTAGTTGAGCGTCAGATCCAGTGACCCATAGCCTGCCAGCGGTTCGCGGGGGTCGGACTCTACCCGGCTGCGCTCGCCGACATAACGCAGTTGCAGGGCCGCCGTCCAGTCGTCCGCCACCCGCCACAGCAGGGCGAGGTTGCCAAGCAGGTCGGTACCCCCGGGGAGCGCCGCACCGGTGCCAGTCCGGGCGGCATCCACATAGGAGAGATTGGCATCGATCTTGATGCGGGCGCTCAGCCGCTGCTGGTACTCCAGTTCGACGCCGGACAGATGGGCATCGGGGTGATTGATGTAGCCGTTCAATCCGGCGTAATCGAAGCTGATAGGCCCGGTCAGGTCGGAATGAAAAAGAATCAGCCGCGCCTCCCAAGTCGGCTGCTTGCGGATGTAGCCCAACTCATAGGTGGCAATTTCGCTCGCCGCCAGCGGCCCCTGGCCGGGGTATTCCAGTTCGTAGAAGGTCGGCGGGCGGAACGCCTGCGCGTATTGAAACTTGAGGATGTTCCTGGAATCGAGGCGCCAGACCGCGGCCAACCGGGGGCTCAGATAGGCCTCCAGATCGCTGTAGTCATCGTAGCGCAGGCTGCCGGTGAGTGTGACCTGCTCGCCGGCGCGGAACACATCCTGAATGATTCCGCTCAGGATTCGCCGCTCCCGCGTCCTGTCCAACCAGGTGGCGGCGATCGGGAAGGGCAACGCGGGCCAGTCCCAGGACGCCTCATGGATATCGATCCGGCTGGCCTCCAGACCGAACAGCAGGTCATGGCGGGGCTCCGGCCGCCAGTGCAGATCCGCCGCACCCAGGTAGCGCGTCTCGCGGTACCGCTGATTCATAAAGATCGCGGGCGCGGCGAGGTAGTCCGCCGGAAAGACATAGAGTCCGTCGCGTTCCCGCTCGTACTGGAGGCCCTCCAGGCGGATACGGGCACTCAGCGTGCCGGAGAAGCGCAGATCCCGTCCGACCTCGACGGCCAGATCGCGCTGATGAGTGACCAAATCCTGGTCCGCCGGTGGCAGGAAGTGGTTGATCCCAAACTGATCCCCGTAGGCGTCATCCAGCAGCTTGAGCGTGGCGAAGGTGCTCCGCCACCGCAACTCGGCAAAGAGACCGCCATAGCGATGCGCATCGTTGGCCGGACCAGGGGCCGGGGACAGCGTCGAACGGCCGACGGCATACAAGGCGTCCTGCGCCACCCGGAGCGCGCCGCCGTCCCCGGTGAGGCCGGTCACGTTGAGTGACAGGGTTAGGTCCCGCGCCAGGTCCTGCCAAAACCAGATGCCGCCGCCGCCGGCCATCGCTCCCTGATCCGCCTGGACATGGAGGGTGCGCTCCTGCCGCCGGGTGATGACATTGATCACCCCGGCATAGGCGTATTCACCGTAGACCGAGGCGCCGGGGCCGCGGATCACCTCGATCCGCTCCACCTGCTCGATGGGGATATTGAGCACCGGGTTGGCGGTCGCCATGAGACTGGTGTTCATCGAGACGCCATCGAGCAGAATCTTGATGTCACCCGAGGCGTAACCGAAGCCCACGCCACGGCTCAACACCTGCCGCTCCCCGGTCGCCTCCAGACCCTGGCTGAAGCCGGGAACCAGGGACAGGGCTTCCCAGACCGTCCGCACCCCCCGCGCCAGCAGGTCGTCACCCGACAGTACCGTGGCCATCCCCGGAATGAAATCCGCATTCATGCCGGTCTTGGTCGCCAGTTGGGTCTGATCGTCCAGCAGTGCCAGCAGGTCCCGGAGATCCCGGTCATCGTCGACTTCGGGACTACCTGCATCGGCGGCGCCGAAGACGACCACCAGACCCAACGCGAGGATCGGCCGCCGCCCGGCGGGTCGGCGCAGGGCCCAGCCGCGTAAACCCATGGGTCCTGGCGCCGATGCTGTCATGAGGACATCAGCGCGGCGCCGCGGGGGCCGAAAAGCAAGGCGCACCGCAATCCGAACCGCCGCGCCGTACCGTCACCCGGCCCCAAGTCCGGCTTGCTGCCCGGCCTCAATCCGCCGGACTCAAATCCAGACCCAGATTGCTGTACCGCAGGCGCACGAACATCGAGTAGGCATAGGCGAAGATCGCCACCAGGAAGCCCAGGATGTCGACAATCGAGAAGATCCCCTGCTGATCGATGACGAACCACAGGATGGACAGGGAGATACCGGCCAGGAGGACACCCAGCACAAAGAGCGGCGCCAAACCCGCGCGCAGCGACTGCAACCCCTGCAATTGCCGTGAGACCGGTCGCTCGCGCGGGACGCCCCCGACGCGTTCGCGCGCGCCCAGTACCGCCTTGCGATGGGCCAGCGCCCGATAAACCAACAAGGCGCCGAAGAGCACACAAACCGCCCCGAAATAATATTTCATCGCCGTTTAACCCGATAAGACCAGACTGTAGACCGAAACGAACAGCAGCGGGCGCCGCGGCCCGCCGCCGCAGCACGATCGTACCTGCGGTCGGCGGGCTCAACAAGCGGATTGCACCACGGATTAGTCATCATAGTCCGCCGCCCGCCGCGCATCCCCGCGCACCCGGTCCGCCGGATAGCGCCGCTCGTTGATGGCGATCTTGCGGTAGGCGGCGGCGATGGGATCGATGTCCAGACGCTCGCAGAGACGCAGGATGTAGATCAGGCAGTCGGCCAATTCCTGCGCCACCTGCTCTTTTTTCTCCGGGCTGAGCGTCCGGCTTTGCTCCTGGGTGAGCCATTGGAAATGTTCCAGCAACTCACCGACCTCCCCCGCCAGCGCCATCGACAGATTCTTGGGAGAATGGAATTGCTCCCAGTCGCGTTCCTGGGCGAAGCGGACCAGGCGGGCGTTCAGATCGTCAAGACAATCCATGATCCTCAGCCCTCGGCCAGCCGTAACCGCGCCCGGCCGATCGCGGCGCGCACCTGGGCGGGCGCCGTGCCGCCCAGATGATCGCGGGCGGCGACCGACCCTTCGAGGGTCAGCACGGCATAGACCTCGGGTCCGATGCGCGCCGAGAATCCCCGCAGTTCATCGATGGTCAACTCGGCCAGGTCACGCCCCTCGCGCACCCCCAGCGCCACCGCCTTGCCGACGATCTCGTGGGCGTCGCGAAAGGGGATGCCCTTGCGCACCAGATAGTCCGCGAGGTCGGTGGCAGTGCTGAAACCCTGGGCCGCGGCCGTGCGCATCCGCTCGCGCCGACACGTGACCTGCCCCATCATCTCGGCATACACCTTGAGACAACCCTTGAGGTTGTCGACTGTATCGAACAACGGCTCCTTGTCCTCCTGATTGTCCTTGTTATAGGCCAGCGGCTGACCTTTCATCAGGGTCAGGAGGCCCATCAGGTGACCGAAGATGCGTCCGCTCTTGCCGCGCACCAGCTCCGGCACGTCCGGGTTCTTTTTCTGGGGCATGATCGAGGAGCCGGTGCAAAAACTGTCGGACAGGTCCACAAAAGCGAACTGCGCGGAGGCCCAGAGGATCAGTTCTTCCGAGAAACGCGACAGGTGCATCATCAGGATGGCCGCGGCGCCGGTAAACTCAATGGCAAAGTCGCGATCCGACACGGCGTCCAGTGAGTTCTCGGCAGGACGATCGAACCCCAGCAGTTGGGCGGTCAGGTGACGATCGATGGGGTACGTCGTACCGGCCAGGGCGGCCGCTCCGAGCGGCATCACGTTGACCCGACCGCGGCAGTCGGCCAGCCGGGCACGGTCACGCTCCAGCATCTCGAACCAGGCCATCATGTGATGTCCGAAGGTGATTGGCTGGGCCACCTGGAGGTGGGTGAAGCCGGGCATGACGGTGTCCGCCTCACGCTCGGCCAGCGTCAGCAGCGCAGTTTGCAGGCGGGTGATGGCGATCCGGATCAGGTCGATCTCGTCACGCAGCCACAGGCGCACGTCGGTGGCGACCTGGTCGTTGCGCGAGCGCCCGGTATGCAGGCGTTTACCGGCGTCGCCGATCGCCTCGGTCAGCGCGGTTTCCACGTTCATGTGGACGTCTTCCAGGGGAATCGACCAGGTGAATGCGCCGGTATCGATCCGCTCCCGCACGGCTTCGAGGCCGGTGACGATCTGGTCGCACTCGGTCTGACTCAGGATGCCTTGCCGGGCCAGCATGGTGGCGTGGGCAATGGAGCCCTGGATGTCGTAACGATAGAGCCGGCGATCGAAGTCGACCGAGGCGGTGAAGGCTTCGACAAAGGCATCGGTGGGGGCGTTGAAACGCCCGGCCCAGGGCTTTGCGGCCCCGGCGCTGGAGTTGTGGCTTGGCTCGTGCATCGAGAGGTCCGACCGGTGATAAATGAGACATTCTACATGCGCCCCTGTCGGGGCTGGATCTGAAGGCGTGCAAAACCCCTTTGATGATGTCGAACCACCCCCGCCACACCGCGGGTTTTCGCCCGATTTCTGTCGGCTGGACATGACCGTCGGTGTGGTTCTGGCCACCCAGTTGCTCGGCATCAGCCTGGTTCTGGCATCCCACTGCCGGGTCGCCGAGGTTTGGGGACGCCTGGGGCCCATATCAGCGTTCATGCTCATCTTCTCGTTACTCGCCTGCGGGGCGCTCTGCGGCTTGCGCCCGGTGCTGCGGCGGGTTGGGGATCGCTCCGCGGCGTTGCTGGTCTGGCTGATCCTGATGGCTGTTGCCGCCCTGGTGACCTGGGGCGCGTACGCATTTCCGCAAGAGACACTGCGGGTTCGCGTTTTCCCGGACGAGGGGCTTGCCGTGACCCTCGGCCGCATCCTGGGAATCAGTGCAATCCTCGGGGGGATGTTACTGCGCTATCTTTATCTTCATCACCTGTGGCGGCTGCAAGTCGAAGCGGAGGCGGAAGCCCGTTTTCAAAAGCTTCAGGCGCGGATCCGACCCCATTTTCTGTTCAACAGCATGAACACCATCGCCAACCTGACGCAGACCAACCCGCGAGTAGCCGAGGAGGTTGTTCAGGATTTGGCTGATCTGTTCCGCGCCACCCTCGCAAACGCGAACTCGGCATCGACCCTGGCCAAGGAACTCGAATTGTCCTATCGCTACCTCAACATCGAAAAGCAGCGACTCGGCGACCGACTCCAGGTCCTGTGGGATGTCGAAGACCTGCCGGGCGACGCGATACTACCGCCCTTGATCCTTCAACCCTTGGTGGAGAATGCGGTTTATCACGGAATCGCAGCGTCGCGTCGGCCCGGACTGATCCGGATCAGCGGGCGCTATCGCCGCGCACAGGTGAATGTCAGCGTCCGCAACAGCCTGCCGGAAGAAGACGAGCAGGGCGAACCCCACACGGGCGGGAACCATATCGCACTGGATAACGTCAAGCAACGCATGGCCGCAATGTTCGAGGGTGAGGCACGGGTGATCGTCTCGCGCATCGAAGGCGATTATCAGGTTCGATTGGTGTTTCCTTATCCATGGCAACGAAAATGAACATTCTGGTTGTCGATGATGAGGCCCCGGCACGGGAGCGGCTGGCCCGATTGCTTGCGGAATTGCCCGGCGACTACGGACTGGTGGGCGAGGCCAGCGATGGGATCGAGGCGGTGGAGTTGTGCCGCACCAAGCCCGTGGACGTGGTGCTCCTAGACGTGCAGATGCCTGGCCTCAATGGCCTGGAAGCAGCCGCGCAGATCGCCCGGCTCGAGCCGCCGCCGGCGATTATCCTGGTCACCGCGTATGAACAGTACGCCCTGGCGGCCTTCGAGCATCGGGTCGACGACTACCTGGTCAAACCGGTACGACGTGAAAGACTACAGGAGGCATTGGAGCGGGCGCGCATCCCTACCCGACCCCAACAGGCCGCGCTGACCACCCGCGACGAGACGCACCTGGGGCGTCGACACTCGCTCAGCGCGCACTACCGGGGCGGATTGCAAACAGTCCCGCTCGAAGACATCCTCTATTTGCAGGCCGAACACAAATACGTTACGGTTCACCACATCGGCGGCGAACTCCTGGTGGATGAATCCCTGAAGTCACTGGAGGACGAATTCCAGGACCTGTTCGTGCGCATCCACCGCAACGCCCTGGTCGCGCGCTCCCGGCTGAGCGCGCTTGATAAGGATGCCGACGGCAACCTCGAGGTCCACCTGCGGGACTGCCCGGAACGTCTCCCGGTGAGCCGTCGCCATCTGCCGGAAATCCGTCGCTGGCTGCGCGCCGGCGCATCCTGAACCCCGCCCAACGGCCGCGATCGAGATCCCGGTCACTTGGGCTCGCCTGGTGCGAAGTCAGGCCACCCTGGCCTGACACCGTCAGGTGCGGACCAAGGATGACGCGGCGAAATCACCCGGTGGTCCGCGGCGCCACTGATGCGCCAATCATCTGCTAATTGAGATTCCGGTGCCGGACGGCTAACCTCGCGCCTGTCCTCCGCCATCCCGCCCGCCCCCGAGCAACGATTCCGTGCAAACATCCGTGATCCCGCGCCGCTCCTGGCCCGCTCAACTCATCGTCCTGGTGCTGCTGGCCCTGGTCGGTACCCTGCCCTTTTGGTGGACCGACCTGGACACCCGGGCCGCCGCGTTGTTCTACCATCCCGCCGCCGAAGACCCCTGGTGGGAGTCCGGCCGCTGGTTTTGGGTGCTGCTCTACCAGGCCTCCCCCCTGATCGCCGGACTCTTGCTGATCGGCAGCCTGTTGACCATCGGGGCCAGCCGGATTTGGCCGCGGTTGCGACGATTGCAGCTTTACGCGATCCTCATCATGGTCACGACCCTGCTCGGTCCGGGCCTGATCATCAATGGCGTCTTCAAAGACCACTGGGGCCGCCCCCGCCCGCATCAGACAGTCGCCCTGGGCGGCACCCAGGCGTATGTTCCACCGTTGGCGCTCACCGCTGAAGGCCAGGGCAAGTCATTCCCCTGCGGACACAGCTCGGTAGGCTACCTGCTCGGGGTCTTCTACATGATCTGGCAGCGTCGCCGACCGCGGCTCGCCCTGACCGCTCTGCTGGCCTCGATGGTCTTGGGGACCCTGCTGGGAATCGGTCGGATGAGCGCCGGGGATCACTTCCTGTCGGATGTCATCTGGTCCGCGGTACTCGGCTATGGCATCGCCTTCGTGCTTTATTATCTGGTATTGCGTATTCCGCAACGGGAGGCCGCGGCCGTCGGACGCCCGCCCGCGGCACCCCGCCCGCTGCGCTATCCGGCACTCACCGCGGGTGCCTATGGGCTCGCCGCGGCGGCCATGCTGTTCGGCGTGCTGCTCGCCACCCCGGTTCAGGAAACACGGAATCTGGAAGTCCAGACCCTGGCCGCCGCATCCGCGCCGCGCACCCTGCGCCTGACGGCGGACGCCGCGAACCTGACCCTGTTCCCCCTCGGCGACACCGCCACGGCGGCCTCGATCCGCCTCAAGGGCCGCGGGTTTGGTCTGCCGACCAGTCGTGTCCTGGGCGCACTCGAGCGCACGGACGACGCCATCGCCTACACCGTCACCCATACCGGCCTCTTCACCGAAAAAGACACCACGCTCACCGTCGGCATCGACCCGACGGCCTGGGAGCGCATCGAGATCCGGACCGCGCTCGGTGACATCCGTATCCACCCCTTGGGCACCACCGCACCGCACCTGGTTCTGGAGACCGGGAAGGGCGTCGTGCTCGACGAGAGCGGTCCCCGCGGGACAGCGCCGTGAAGGAACCGACGCGGACGCACCCATGTGCGGCATAAGCGGCTTGCTGATGCGCGCCGGACTGGCCGTGGACCCAGACCAGTTGCGCACCATGGCCGCCATGCTGGCCCACCGCGGTCCGGACGATCACGGCATCTACTGTGCCGGACCGGTTGGACTGGCCCAGACCCGGCTCTCGATCATCGGGCTTGCGACCGGGCATCAGCCGATGGTCGCGGCCGATGGGACCCTGGCCCTGGCGGCCAACGGCGAGGTCTACAACTATCTCGAATTGAACGACGATCTGCGCCGGCAGGGGCGGCACCTCCTCACCGACTCCGACTCCGAGACCATTCTGCACGCCTATGCGGTCCATGGGCTCGACTTCCTCAGCCAACTGCGCGGCATGTACGCCTTCGCCCTGCACGACCTGCGTACCGGCTGCCTGATCCTCGGACGCGACCGGCTCGGCATCAAGCCGCTGTTCTATACGTGCCTGCCGGATCGGGTCGCCTTCGCGTCCGAGATCAAGGCCCTGCTGCCGGTCCTGCCGGGGCGGCCCGAGGTCGACCCGGAGGCACTGCGCCGCTTCCTACAGAACCAATTCGCCGGCGGGGAGAACACCCTGCTGCACGGCATCCACCGGGTCCTGCCCGGCGAAGTTTTGATCATCCACCCGGACCTGCGCATCGCACGGCACCGTTATTGGTCAGCCCTGGACGTCACCCCGCGGACCATCGACACCGACACCGCGCGCGAAACACTCGATGGGCTCATGCACGCGGCCATGCGCGAGCACATGCGCTCCGACGTGCCCTTCGGGCTCTTTCTCTCCGGCGGGGTGGACTCGGCGGTGCTGGCGGCCCTGCTCCATCAGCATGGGGCCGGACGCATTCGTTCGTTTTCCGTGGGCTATCGCGGCACCGCCATGGCGCATGAACTCACCGAGGCGGCGCGGGTGGCGGCGCACTTCGGCTTCGACCACAGCCCGCTGGAACTGACCCTGGAGCAGGTCTTCGCCCGCATCCCGTTGACCGTGTGGGCAGCGGATGAACTGATGCGCGATTACGCCAGCCTGCCCACCGCCATCCTCGCCCAGACCGCGGCCGCCGAGCTCAAGGTCGTGTTCTCCGGTGAGGGCGGCGACGAGGCCTTCGCCGGCTACCGCCGCTATCACCCGCGCCCCCTGGAACGCTGGTTCAAGTCCGTGCGGCACCCCGGCAGCGGCGGCTTCCGCACCCGCGGGCAGTGGTCGGGCCGCTGGTCCCGACGGGTGATGGGTCCGGCCCTGCGCGGCGCGCCGGGGGCGGATCGCGCGCCCTTCGTCGCGGCTTGGCGGGAAACCCCACCGGCCTGGTCGGACATGCAGCGCCGCCAGTACATCGATCTGGTCACCGCCCTGCCCGACAACCTGCTGGTCAAGACCGACCGGATGCTGATGGCCTTTGGGCTGGAGGGGCGCGTGCCTTTCCTCGACCACCGCGTCGTCGAATTCGGCCTGTCCCTACCGGACCGGCTCAAGGTGCGTCGACACCAGGGCAAATGGCTGCTGAAACAGTGGGCCGCACCGCTGCTGCCGCCCGGTCATCTGGCGCGGCCGAAGCGCGGCTTCCATGTGCCGGTGGGCGACTGGCTGACCGGCGATCTGGCGCGCCGCCTGGGTGAACGGCTGATCGCCAACCGCGGCATCCGCGCGTGGTTCGAACCGGCCGCCATCCCCGCCCTGGTCGCCGCGCGCCAGGCCGGCCGGGGCGGCGCCCGGGAACTCTTCGGGCTCATGCAGTTCGCCATCTGGCACCGGCTGTTCATCGAAGAACCGGGGCTCAAACCGGGGCCAGAGGAAGATCCGCTGGAATGGATGTAGGGTCCGCTGTGCGAACCAACGTCATCGCGGCCGCCACGCTGATCGGAATGATGACCACCGCCAAGATTTCTTGTTTGCTGAACCGATCTTTCAATGACTTATTTCCCGAGCCGGGAGACCTACCCACAAATGAATACAGATGAAGACAGTATAGGCATGCTTGTCGTATCATGACCGCCGTCATCGATCACCAGCAGTTTTTGCCGCGGGCCGTGGCCAATCTGGAGAATCCACAGACCGACACTCCTCGCATTGCGAAGGATGCGGACTTACTCCGGCAGATCGAGTCGGCTATTCAAGAATTGCCAACAACGCACCGATTGGTGCACGGGGACTCCCGCACCCTGTCGTTTCTCCCCGACCAATCGGTACATCTGATCGTAACGTCTCCACCTTATTGGAATTTAAAGAAATACCGAGACCATGAGCATCAGCTCGGGGAAATTGAAGACTACGAGACATTTCTACGGGAACTCGATAAGGTATGGAGCCATTGCTTTCGCGCACTGGTCCCTGGCGGGCGCCTCGTGTGTATCGTCGGCGATGTTTGCCTCTCGCGGCGCAAGAATGAGGGCAGACACACCGTCGTTCCACTCCATGCCTCGATCCAGGAGCATTGCCGCGTGATTGGATACGACAATCTGTCGCCGATTATCTGGCACAAGATCGCGAACGCTGTTTTTGAAGCGACCGGCAACGGTGGAGGATTTCTGGGAAAACCATTCGAACCGAATGCGGTCATCAAGAACGATATCGAGTATATTCTGATGGAGCGGAAGCCCGGTGGATATCGCAAACCGACTGTTGCGACACGTGTCCTGTCGGTGATTTCCGGCGAGAACCACAAACTATGGTTTCAATCCATCTGGTCCGGGCTGACCGGAGCGTCGACCCGGAACCATCCGGCGCCCTACCCGGAGGGACTGGCGGAGCGCTTGATTCGAATGTTCTCGTTTATCGGAGATACCGTACTGGACCCCTTCATGGGAACAGGCACCACCGCAGTGGCCGCCGCAAAATGGGGCAGACACTCGATCGGAGTCGAGATTGACCCTCACTATTTTGAAATGGCCGAGCAGCGCATTCGCGAGGCAACTCAATCGCTATTCTCAAAAGCAGCGATTGAAGCACACGCACGGATGCGCCCATGACCCGCATCGCCTGCTTCTTCTCCACCTCCGGCCACAGCGGTGTCGATCGGGCGGCGCAGCACCTGATTCCGGCGCTGGCCCGGCGCGGTTACCTGGTCGATCTGCTCAAGGTGCGTCGCCACGGGCCGGACCTGCCGGAGATTCCGCCGGGCGTGCGGGTGATCGACCTGGGCTCCCGCCATACCTATGCCTGCCTGCCGGCGATTGCCGGATACCTGCGGCGCGAACGCCCGGCGGTGCTGCTCTCGGATAAAGATCGGGTGAATCGCACCGCCCTGTTCGCCCGCACCCTGGTACGGCTCGGGACGCCGCTGCCGACCCGGCTGGTCTTCAGTTCGGGCACGACGATCTCCATCGATCTGGCCACCCGCGGCCGCCTGGAGCGCTGGGTGCAGCGCAATTCCATGGGCCGGCTCTATCCATTCGCCGATCAGGTGATCGTCACCAGCGCCGGGGTCGCCGATGATATGGCGGCCTATACCGGTCTCGCCCGCGATCTGATCCGGGTCGTGCCCTCGCCCGTAGTGCCGGAATCGTTGTTTACCGCCGATCTGCCGCGCCCGGATCATTCCTGCCCGGCGGCACCGCTGATCCTGAGCGCCGGGGAACTGTGTGCCCGCAAGGGCTTCGATACCCTGCTGCGCGCCTTCGCGCGGGTGCGGGCCGAGCGCCCCTGCCGGCTGATGATCCTGGGCAAGGGGGGTGAGCGGGACGCCCTGCTCGCGCTGGCGGATACACTGGGTGTCGCCCAGGACTTCGCACTGCCGGGCTATGTGCCGGAGCCCTATGCCTTCATGGCCCATGCGGACCTCTTCGCCTTCACCTCGCGCTGGGAGGGGCTGGGATTTGTGCTGATCGAGGCCCTGGCGGTGGGGACCCCGGTCGTTGCGACCGACTGCCCCAGCGGGCCGCGGGAGGTCCTGCATGACGGCCGCTATGGCCCCCTAGTACCGGTGGGCGATGAGGCCGCCCTGGCGCGGGCAATGATCGCGACCCTGGATGCACCCCTGCCTGGAGATTTCCTGCGCGAGGCCGCACGGCCCTACGGGATCGAGGCCGCCACGGACGCCTATCTGGACGCCATGGGGTTGCCGCGATGCCCCGCGTAACCGCCGTCATCCCCTGCCATAACGGCGCGGCCTTCCTCCGCACCGCCATCAAGAGCGTGCTCGCCCAGACCTGCCCCGATCTGGAGGTCGTGGTCGTCGACGACAGCAGCACCGACGACTCGGCCGCCATCGTCGAATCGTTCGGCCCGCCGGTGCGACTGCTCCGGGTCGCTCACCGCAACATCTCCGCGACCCGCAATGCCGCCATCGCGGCCAGTGACAGCGAGTTCGTCGGCCTGCTCGATCACGACGATGCCTGGTGGCCGTCCAAGCTCGAACGCCAACTCGCCAGCTTCAACGCGAATCCGCGGCTCGGGCTTTGCTACACCGATACCCGCGGGGTGGATCCACAAGGGCGAGAGATCCCAGGGCGGCACAACCCCTTGCCGGTCCCCAGGGACCAGACTGATGCCCTCGGCCGGCTGCTGCGGGTCAATCTGATGGCGACGTCCAGCGTGCTCCTGCGCCGCGGCGTGCTGGAGCGGGTGGGCGTCTTCTACCCCCTCTACCCGCAGGCCGAGGACTGGGACCTGTGGCTGCGGGTGGCGCAGGAGTACCCGATTGCGGCCGTGCGGGAGGTCTTGATCGACTATTGCTGGCACGGCGGCAACATTTCCAGCGGACGCATTGCCTTGCTTGAGGGCAGCATCACCGTCCAGGAGGCCGCCCTCGCCCGCATCGCCGCCGACCCCCATTGGTCAGTGGAGAGCGGCCTGCGCCCCTACCTCCCCGCGGCATACCGGAAACTCGCCGCCCGCTGTTCCGAGTTGGGGCTGCTCTTGGCCCGCGAGGGACGCCGCGCGGAGGCGTTATCATGGCACGGTCGCGCACTGGCCTTGAGCCCCTGGGCCCCGCGCGCGTGGTCGCGCTGGCTCCGCGCCTGGCTCCCGCGGACGCGCTGGAACCGATCGATCGAATCAAAGAATGTTGCCCGCAAATGAACGCAAATGAACGCAAATGAACGCAAATGAACGCAAATTCGCCGGCAATAAGGACGCAATTGCGCGGATCCTGCTGCTGATCTTTGCCTTCACCGCCTGGTCACTGACCGCGCCGGCCAATATTGCCCTGGGCCTGTTGATTGTGCTGTTCCTGACCGAGATCCCCGGTCATTGGGGCCAACTGCGGCGGGAGCCGGCCTTCCTGCTGCTGCTGGGTGTCCTGTTGGTGACCAGCCTGCTGGCCGTGCGCGCTGCCTGGCTCCTGCCGGATACCGCGGTCGATCAGTGGCAGGCCATCTCAGCCTGGAGCGCGCCCTTTCTCTTCGTCGGCCCCGCCTGGTGGCTGCGCCGCGACCCCGCCCAGGTCTGGCCACTGCTGGGGGCTACGGGACTGGGTCTGGCCCTCGGGGTCGTCCACAAGTCCGACTGGTCCTTGACGCCTGAGATCCTGCACGGGATGCGCTACTACTTCGGCTTTGCCGCGCTGGGACTGGCCTTTCTCGCCTCGGTGGCGCTGGTGGGGCTGCTGCTGTTCCGCGCCCGTATCACCGGCCTGCGCCTGGGCGGGCGTTCGCGGCCGCTGATCGGCTGGAGCCTCTGGGGATCGGGGTTGGCCTTCCTGCTCGCCGTGCTGGTGGTCACCCAGTCACGCGGGGCGGCCCTGCTGCTCGCCATCGCCGGGGTCCTGTACGGCGTGCTCCAAGGCCGCGTGCGCCGGGGTCAGCCGGCGGGGCGACGGTCGGAACGGGTCCGCGCCCTGGCCGCCTCGGTGCTGGTCGTCGCCCTGGCCGGGGCGCTGTTGTGGGCCACCAAGGGCCGTCAACAGGAGGACTGGCAGGCACTCACGGTGGGCAGTCAGGGGGCGGACCTAAGCTATACCGGGTCGGTCACGATCCGCATGAATCTGCATCTGGTCGGCCTCACGGCCTTTGCCCAGGCCCCGCTCCTGGGCTTCGGCCCCGGCACCAGCACTACCGAGTATCTGGTGCCGCGGCACTTGGTGCCCGTCAGCCCCTACCAGGTCGCACACGCCCCAACGATCTCGCACCTGCACAGCGTGGCCCTGGAGATTCTGGCCCGTTTCGGCCTGGTGGGTGTCCTGATCGCGATACTCTTGTTGGGGGTCCTGGCGCGCGCCTACCACCACCTGTGGACCGATGAGCGCGCGGCCCCGGATTTGCGCGTCTTTCTGTCGCTGACCGGCATCATGCTGATGCTGTTTTGTCTCTATGACTTTCGGGTGATGAATCTGGACCTGCGGTTCTTCTGCATCCTCTTCTTCGGCGTGCTTTACAGCTTCCGGATCGGTGTACCGGCGGATACCGGCAACCAAGGACCGGGGCATGACTGACCCCACCCTGGCCGTCTACTGCGGTCCCTTCGACGGCGGCAGCACGGCCAAGATCGCCGCCCGGCTGGCGGACGGCTTCGCGGCGCGGGGGGTCCGCACGGACCTGTTGGTCACCGCCTCCCGTGACCCGGTCCCGGAGGCCACGGGCCCAGGGGTGCGGGTGGTGTCGATGGGGCGCATGACGCCCTTGAGCCGGGTGCCGGCCATGGCGCTCTATCTGCGCGCCCGGCGACCGACGGCGGTGCTCACCCACCGGATCCGCGAGAACGTGTTTTCACTCAAGGCCGCCCGCCTGGCGGGTACGGACACCCCGGTGTTCGTGACGGTCCATGGACCCATGGGCATGAAGCTGGACCATCTAAGGCACTGGAAGGGCCGCCGCCGCCGCGCCGAGGTCCTGCGCTATTACCGCCAGAACCGCGGCATCGTCGCGATCACGCAGGAGACCGCCGCGGACCTGCGTACACTCCTGGGGGCGGATCTGCCCCTAACCATCATCCCCAACCCCATCGTCACCCCCGCCCTGCTGGAGCTGGCCCAGGCGCCGGTCGATCACCCCTGGTTCCCGGCGAACGGGGCGACGCCGACGATAGCGGTGCTGGTCTTTGCCGGGCGGCTGGAGGTCGAGAAGGATGTGCCCACCCTCTTGCGTGCCTTTGCGCTGTTGCGGCAGGGGCGGGACTGTCGGCTGCTGATCATTGGTGACGGTCGTCTGCGGTCGGCCATCGAGTCCGAGTGCGCCAAGCTCAGGCTCGGGGACGCGGTGAACCTGCCCGGCTGGGTATCCAACCCCTATCCCTATCTGCGCCGGGCGGCCCTGGTCGTGCTCTCATCGGTCTGGGACGCCCTGCCCACGGTGCTGATCGAGGCCCTAGCGCTCGGCACCCCGGTAGTCAGTACCGAATGCGGCGCCGGCCCGCGCGAGATCCTCGATGGCGGTCGGCTCGGACCCCTGGTCCCGCCGGGTGATGCGGCGGCCCTGGCGGCGGCCATAGCCCGCACCCTGGACAACCCGCCCCCGGTCGCCACTCTGCGGCAAGGCGGCGCGCGCTATGAGGCCCAGCGCAATGCGGACCTGTATCTGAACCTGATGCTGGGAGACCGCGGGGCCGGCGATGGCGGTTGAGCGGATCGCGCTGGTCGTCAGCGACTTTGAGGCCGGCGGGGTGGAGCGCACCTTTGCGAACCTGGCCACCGGCTTGGCGCGGCTGGGCGTCACGACTGACCTGATCGCCGGGCGTGCGAACCACCCTTTCCTGGCCGACCTGGACCCGGCGGTCCGTGTCTTGCCACTCGCCGGCGAGCGCCTGGGGTTTCTGCAGGACTATCTGCGGGAGTGCCGCCCGGAGGTCCTGGTCAGCGGCAAGCTCGCGGACGACTATGCCGCGCTCGCCGCGCGCCAGGGACTGGAGGGCAGTACCCGCATCGTAGCGGCAGTGGGTACGGTCCTGTCCGCCCGCTTCGCCGCGCATCGGTTCAATCCCGTCCGGACCTGGCTTGCGACCCGGCGCATCCGCGACCAGTACGGACACCTGGACGGCATCACGGCCGTCTCCACGGCCGTCGCCGACGACCTGCGCCGGGCCTTTCGGGTCGGACGGATCCCGCTCGCGGTGCTGCCCAACCCCGTCATCCCCGCCGACCTTGCGGACTTGGCGCACGCGCCCTGCCCTCACCCCTGGCTCGCCCCTGATGAGCCGCCGGTGATCCTGGCCATCGGCGGGCTGCGCAAGGTGAAGGACTGCCCAACCCTGATCCGCGCCTTCGCCCAGGTGTCCAAGCGCCTGAACAGCCGCCTGCTGATCCTGGGCGAGGGCAAGGAGCGGGCGCACCTTACCGCGCTCGCCCGGCGGCTCAAGATCGGCGACCGGTTCGACCTGCCGGGCTTCGTCGACACCCCCTTCCCCTATCTCAGCCGCGCCGCCGTGCTCGCCCTGAGCTCTCGCCGCGAGGGGCTAGGCAATGTCCTGGTCGAGGCCCTGGCCTTAGGCATCCCGGTGGTGGCGACCAACTGCCAGGGCGGCGTGCGTGAACTGCTCCAAGATGGCCGGGTTGGCACCTTGGTGCCGGTGGGCGACGCGGCGGCACTGGCCGACGCCCTGAGCCAAACGCTGGCCGCCGTCGCTACAGGAGGCCTGGACCGGGAACGCCTCAGGCGGACCGCCGAACCCTACGGTCTGATGCCCGCCGCCCGCGCCCATTTGGCCTTCTTCCGGTCGCTGCCGGAGCGGTAACAGCGGATGGGTTGCCGTGAAAGTCCGGCGGGCTGTGGCGTAAAGTCAACCCTCGCCGCATCAAAGAGACACGATCCGGATACGAAGCCTGCTGAGCATCCGGCGGTCGGCCAAGCACCACCCCCGTGGGTGCCTATAGCGTCGCGCCTTCGGCTCGGCACCGCTTAGGATAGCCGAACTTTCATGGGCAGGGGTGAGCGAGCCGATAGACATAAGGACCCGAATAATCCGGCGAGCGCTGGGCGTCGTATTGATCGATGGCCCAGGGTGCGCCGTGGACGCCGATGTCGTTGCGGGTGCGGTCCAGGTCGGCGAACCAGGGGTCGGCCGGGCCGGCGTCGATGGCGGGGGAGCCTTGGGCGAGTTCAAAGTTTTCAAAATCGATGAATTGCATAGGCCCCCTCCGGAAGCACCAGCACATCCCCATCACTCGCCGCGGCAATGACCGCCGCCAAGATCCCGGTGCCGGGGGAGACCATCACCTCCGCCGCCGCCAGTGGCCGGGCGAACAGGCAGGCGAGCAGACAGCCAAGCGGCAGGGTCCAGCGCGGGAGGGTCATGGGTCGACTCCTGATTGAACGGGCAATGACGGCGAGGCCCAGACGCACCGGCCGCGCACCCGCGGGCCAGGCGCGGTCCGGCAGTCCGGTGGATGGTCTAAAAGCAAAGCCAGGCGCGCGGGGCTTGCGTCCGTGTGGGCCGGGTGCGAGGCTGAGGCAAAGGGGAACTGACAGCGGGTCGGGTGCCGGTCCGCCGGGGATGGGTTGGTTGCGCTGCGTGCGTCGCGGGGCCGCTCTTCCGATCACGGATGGTTGCCTCGTTCTGATCCCGATCCGCGCCCAGGGCCGGATCCGGGTCCAGGCTGGCCCCGGGGCGGGCCACGTTTCTCGGAGATTGAACCAGGGTTGGGATAAACCGCAACCTTATCCTCAGCAGAAAAGGGGCCTGGCGCGAATACGTGTACCCATGTGGCGGTCGATTTTTGCTCGGATCTTGCCTATAGTCAGTTTTAGCGAATCATTCTTTGATCGTCGTTTTGGCCAACGAACGCGCAGAGTGCGCCCGACGGACGTTGGCTCGGTTCCGACCGGAACGATGATCGAGGTCCCGTGAGGCGCTGTTCGTAGCTCCGGTGGGTCCCTGGCTGACCTCTGTCCGCCGCTCGCCGATACCCTTGGTGCAAACACAAACGCGAGGCCTGGCTCCCATGGAACCAACCGCGGCTCAGCCAACAATAGAACCGATTCAAGAACTGAGCGTAGGCGAAGCGCTGAGTCTGGCCAACGCGCTGCACGAGGCCGGCGAACTCGAGCCCGCCGCCGCGATCTACGGGCGCGTCCTCGCATTGGTGCCCGAGCATCCGGACGCGCTCCATTTTCTCGGGATGGTCGCTCACGCCCAGGGACGCACCGACGAGGCGCTGCGACTCATGAGCCGTTCCGTCGAGCTGGTCCCCGACCATGCGGTCTTTCACAACAATCTCGGAAACCTGATGCTCGAAAACGAGCGTTTCGCGGATGCGGACCGTGAGTATCGCGCCGCGCTCGCGCTGGATCGGGACAGGCCCGATACGCTCCATAATTACGCGGTGCTGTTGAAGGCGCTCGGCCTCTATGCGCAGGCCGAGCGATGCCTGTTGCGGGCCATCCAGATCGCGCCGGACTTCACCGACGCCTGCATCACGCTCTCCAGCGTCTATGCCCAGACCGGGCGGAGCGAGGAAGCCCTGGAGCACAGCGGTAAGGTGCTCAAGCGCCGGCCGCAGGACGCCCGCTCACGCGGGATCCAGAGCCTGGCCTATATCCGACTCGGGCTTCTCGACAAGGCTGCCGGGGTCTTCCGCGACTGGCTCGCGATCGAGCCCGACAACCCCGAGCCGGCGCACCTCCTGGCAGCCTGCACCGGGGTGGAGGTTCCGGTGCGCGCATCCGATGCCTATGTGCAAACGGTCTTCGACTCCTTTTCCAAGAGCTTCGATTCGCGCTTGGCGTCGCTCGAATACGCTGCCCCGACCCAGGCGGGCGAGATGGTCGCCGCCTGCATCGGCGCCGCGGCCGCGGATCTGGCGGTGCTCGACGCCGGCTGCGGGACTGGTTTGTGCGCGGCCCTCCTGCGGCCTTACGCGGCCACGCTGGAGGGTGTGGATCTCTCCTCCGGAATGCTGGGCCAGGCCCGCCGGCGCGGTCTCTACGACGCGCTACACCAGGCCGAACTGACCGCCTTTATGGAGGAGCACCCGAATCGCTATGATCTGGTCGTATCCACGGATGCCCTGATCTATTTCGGCGCAATCGACGAGGCGTTGCGCGCCGCGGCTCGCACACTGCGTCCCGCGGGTCACCTGTGCTTCACGCTCGAGGCGCTCGCAGAGGACGCGACGACCGATTACCAGTTGTGCCATCACGGGCGCTATGCCCATTCCAAGGGATATGTTACGACCGCGCTCGGGGAGGCGGGCCTGTCGCTCATCAGTATCGAACAGAAGTCACCGCGCCGCGAGGGCGGCGAACCGGTCGCCGGCTGGCTGGTCCTGGCCCGGAAGCCCGTCCAGCAGGCAAGATAAGGAAGGGCTGTGGTCGTACCCCGTATTGCATCTAAACTTCTGCGGCACGCGTCAGCCTGAGCGCATGGTCAGGCCGCAAGGTTTCATGGTGCCGACCAAGTCGGGAGCCACTTCTCGTGGCCACTTTTCTCGCTGCAACAGCAAACTTTGAACCGGAGAAACGTATGGCTATTGTCCCCCCTCCCGTGCCGGAGACCAAAGTTCTCTGGGCATCGATCACACTGGAAGACACACACCCAACCACTGGGATCAAAACCAGCTTCACGTTCTCCAAGAAGATGACAGCAAACCCGCTGACCCACAATGGTGGTCTACTCAAAGGCAGTGGCCCTAATGGCAAGGCAACGTGGTGGCCGTTTTTCCAGGCGCGGCACACGCCTACAAACGGCGGTCGACTGTGGTGGGTGCAGGGCCACCTCCTGAATGACAAAGTGCACGGACCAGGCGAACCGCACAACCTGCTTCCGATCTCCGGGGTACTTAACACCAACATGGAAGCCCTGGCCGAGAACTGTGTCAAGCAACTCGTCATCAACGAAAAGCGTATGCTCATCTATGTTGTTGAAGCCCATTGGGAGGGAGCGAAGAACCGAAAAGATGGCAACACCGGTGCCGCATTTCACCCGGAGGAAATGCGCAAGACCTATGGACTCAAGGGAGTAGACAAAGGCGGCTCGCTACTGTGGGGCGAGCAATTTGCACCAACGCGCTTGAGTTGGTCAATCTGGGAGCTTAACAGAGACATGGTGACCGGAGCTCTATTATCTACGCCACTTATCAATACCTACAAGGGCGCCGGTAACCACTACGATGACACGCAATGGATGAACCACTTCCCCGAGATCTAGCCCAGCACCCGGACCCGCCGGCAAGATAATCCGCGCCCGCCGGGTCTCCTGCTGCGGGCCGGTCGACTTTTCGCTCAAGCGACTCCGGTTGTCCGCGCTCGCGATCGGTGGCGGCGACAGGGGTAGGACAACGTCGGGGCAGCGCAAGAACCCGAACGGGTGAGAAGGATTTCTATTTTACAACGTATTCTTCACAAACGATATTATGCGGCTCGCGACCGCGTGAAATGATTACGCGCTGCCGGCCCGTAAATTCATGCGTCCGCAATCACCACCAGCGCCCCCGCGCGTACAGCACCAACCCCAGTGAACAGCCGACGATACCGGTCATGTCATTGAGGCTCAGGACCTCGCCGAGCAGCAGCCAGGCGAGCATGGCGGTGGTCACCGGCACCAAGGACATGAACAATGAGACGGTGATCGTGCCGAGCTGGTTGATGGCGTAGGCTACACACATCAACGCGAAGATATTGACGATCACTCCCTGGTACAGCGCCTGGATGGCGATATCCGCTGGCGCTGCCTGGGTCAGTGCCGTGGGAAACACTGCCATCAGGGGCAAGAACAACAGGACATTGACCACCGGCACCGTGACCAGCACGTCCCGCCAGCCGAAGCCCCATTGTCGAATGCCGGTCATGTGCCCCGTATAGAAGAGCGCCGCTGCCAGCAGATACGCGATTCCCAGCGCATGCTCCACCGAAAAGGTCGCGCCGCCGGCCATGATCAGGTTGGCAGCAAAGATGATGCCGATCGCCAGGTAGCGGATCGGCGAGAGCCTCTGGTGAAACAGGAGCCATGCCACCAGTGCCCCGAATACCGGGAGCAGCCCATTGACCAGGACCCCGGCATGGGCGGCGCCGATGACCTTGAGTCCGTAAAACGAAAACAGTGTATAGGGGAAACCGACGCCCAGTCCGACGACCAGATACTGACCGATCGAAAACCGCCGCCACGGGTGCCGCAGGACCAGCGGGAAGACCCCAATCAGCGCGGTCGCGTAGCGCAGCAGGGTGATGTCGGCAGGTTGCAGCGCAGTCTGAACCCCGTAGCGGGAGATGGTGATCCAGCCGGACCAGACACAGACCACCGCCAGAGCGGCAAGATAGGCGGGGAGATGTTTCATCCTAGATTCGGCAGTTCGCACCACAAAGGCACAAAGATCACAAAAAAAGACACTGGGTTATTGCCATGAAGCGCCTCACCTGGCTGGTGATCCGCCATTTCAACGCAATACATTGAAATCCTTTGTGTCCTTTGGGTCGTTGTGGTCCAACTGCTCTTTCTAGGTTCATGGGTACGAGCGCCTACGCGGATGTGCGGGGCAAGTCGTGCAATCGGATGCACGGGATGGGTTTCTCTGGGCTCTGCCCATCCTCCAGGGTGACTTTTCTGGTCGCGAAGCGGTCTCAGCCAAGGGGCTGGAACCATGACCGACGGCAGTAGGCGTGGACCGATGCTATCCTGTAGTTGACGACTACGGTCCAGAACGATCGCTTGAGTCAACCCGCACGGCTTGATCATTTTGAAAACGGTGCGTTCCTTCAGCCAACTGATCACGCTGCTGGCACGCACCTTCTTCGGTGCTTGAGCAATCGCGTTGAGGGCGGACAGAGCCTTGGTGGAGGGGCGGATTTGAAACCCGCCCCTACGTCCGGTTATCGCGTCCGATGGCTATATCACGTCCGATGGCGATATGATCCAGGCCCCGCGATCAAGACTCCGGCAACCAGTCCTCATCCAGGATTTGCTCGAGGCGATAGGGACATCGCACCGGAAACAGATGCTGCTCCAGATCCGTTTCAATCACCGTATCGCGCACCGCTTTACCGTAAACCTTGACGAGCACATCGGCATTGAGTACGTTTTTCAAACTTGGCGACTGTTCCAACAAACGTTCGATGGCCGTGCGTTGATGATTGATGGTCAATCGCCAACTCTTGCTGCGGCGCTCGGGCTGATACTGGTGTTTCAGCAGATGCAGGAGCAACACTTGCAAGCGGCTCAGCAACTCGCGACGTTCACTCGCACTCATGCCTTCCAATTCCTCGGCAATGTGCTCGGCATCCAGTTGTGTCAGCTTGCCTTCACGCAGCAGCCGAGCGCTCTGTAACGCCCACGCGTGGAAGTCGGTGTCATAGCGTGCCGTCTCTATCATGACTACCTCTATGCCAAACTTGAATCGCTTGTCCGATTACGACAACGACAACGATGGTGTTTGAGTTGATTCTGATTCGTTGCTAATCTTCCAAGGTCTTCGCCGCCACCTCATAGACATCCTTCGACAGCGCATCGACCGCCAGGATACGCGCGATCTCAGCGCGCATCAGGGCCTGACGCGCCGGGTCATAGCGCCGCCACCGACTCATCGACTTGAACAATCGCGAGGCGATCTGCGGATTCAGCGGATCCAATTCGAGAATGCGGTCGGCAAGAAATCGGTAGCCGGCCCCATCAGCGGCGTGAAAACGCACTGGGTTGGCGGTGCAGAAGGCGCCGATGAGGCTACGCACCCGGTTGGGATTACGCATCGAGAAATCGGCGTGTGTCATCAGCCCCACCACCCGCTCCAGCACATCCGCGCGGCTGCTGGTCGCCTGAATACTGAACCACTTGTCGATAACCAGTGGCTGCGCGGACCAGCGATCGTAGAAAGCGGCCAACGCCTCTTCACCCGCGGAACCGCCGTGGTCGACCAGCAACCGCAGCGCGGCGATCACATCGGTCATGTTATGGGCGGCGGCGAATTGGTCACCGCACAATGTCACGGCGTCCGGCGCGTCGGCCGCCATCAGATAGGACAGGATCAGATTTTTCAGAGCACGCCGCCCGATGGCCTGCGCAGTGAAGGCGTAGGGTCCGGACGCCGTCTGGGCCCTGTAAACAGCCAGCAGGTCCGTACCGAGTTCTTCCCCAATACGACGGCGCAGCGACTCGTCGGCACGGTGGATCCCGTCGACGTCCACGACCGCCATCTGGTCCGCCAGGTAAGACTCCCCAGGCAGAGTCAACACTTCGGCGCGCAGGGCCGGCTCGCCCCGGGCGTCCAGCAAGGTGTCACGAAATGCGGCAAAGAAGGATGGCGGCACCGCCTTGCACGGGCTTGCGACCAAGCCGAGCAGAATGCGCTGCATCAGCGTCTGAGCGGCATCCCAACGGGCAAAGCCGTCGGTGTCATGCGCCATGAGGAACTGCAAGTCGTCGTCACTGAAGTCACACCGCAACTTGACCGGGGCGGAGAAACCACGCAATAAGGAGGGGACCGGCCGCGCTTTGAGTCCGACGAAACGGAACCGCTCCAGCGCCGCGCGGACCTCCAGCATCCGGGTGTCATGCGTGGCGGCGGTTTCGTCCTCACCATCAAGACGCAATGGCAAGGCCTCACCGTCGCAACCCAGCAACCCGACCGCGAACGGCAGGTGCAGCGGCCCCTTTTGCGGTTGACCCGGTGTGGCCGGGGTGTGTTGACGCACGGTCAGCGTATAGCTGCCGTCCGCCGCGACATAATCACCTTGTACCCGCAGTACGGGCGTTCCCGCCTGCGCGTACCACCGACGAAACTGCGTGAGATCGCGACCGCTCGCGTCTTCCATGCAGGTCACGAAATCATCCGTGGTCACCGCCTGACCGTCATGCCGCTTAAAGTAGAGATCAGTCGCCTGCCGAAAGATCTCGGGGCCAAGCAGATTCGCTTGCATCCGCACGACCTCGGCGCCCTTCTCATAGACCGTCGAGGTGTAGAAATTATTGATCTCAATGTATGACGTCGGGCGCACCGGGTGAGCCATCGGCCCCCCATCCTCGGCAAACTGCGCCGCACGCAGCGTGCGGACGTCACTGATGCGCGTAACCCCCCGCGAGCCCATATCGGCCGAAAACTCCTGGTCGCGAAAGACGGTGAAGCCCTCTTTGAGACTCAATTGAAACCAATCGCGGCAGGTAATCCGATTACCCGTCCAGTTGTGAAAATACTCGTGGGCGATAACCCCCTCGACACCCAAGAAGTCCTGGTCGGTCGCGGTCTCCGGACGCGCCAGGACAAACTTATCATTGAAGACATTGAGCCCTTTATTCTCCATGGCCCCCATGTTGAAATGACTGACCGCCACGATCATGAAGAGATCCAGGTCATACTCACGGCCGTAGTGCTCCTCGTCCCAGCGCATGGCCTTCTTGAGCGAGCGCATGGCGTGATCGCACTTGTCCAGATTCTGCGGCTCGACATAAATGCGCAAACCGACCGGTCGGCCGGAAGCGGTGGTGAAGGTGTCCTCGACCACGCCCAGTTCCCCGGCAATGAGCGCGAAGAGATAACTCGGTTTCGGGAACGGGTCCTCCCACCGCACCTGATGCCGACCGCCCTCGAGATCACGCGACTCGAGCTGATTCCCGTTCGACAGGAGCACCGGGAACCGCTTCCGGTCTGCCGCCAGGGTCACGGTGTAACGTGCCATCACGTCCGGCCGGTCGAGAAAATAGGTGATGCGCCGGAAGCCCTCCGCCTCGCACTGGGTGCACAACATCTCGCCGGACTGGTAGAGTCCCTCAAGCGCGGTATTCTGAGCGGGATGGATACGCACCTGGGTCTGCAGGCGGAAACGATCCGGCACCCGCAGCAGCGTCAGGGACTCGGCGTCCAGCCGATACTCCGCCGGGGTCAGGCGATGCCCGTCGATGGCAACCAGGTCCAGCGCCAACTGCTCACCGTGTAGGGTCAGGCTGCCGTCGCCACGGGTTGCCGCCGGATTGCGGCGGACGGTCAACTCCGCCGCGACCCGGGTGAGATCCAGGCCTAGGTCGAAGTGCAGGTCCACCTGGTCGATCAGAAACTCCGGCGGCCGATAGTCTTCCAGGCGGGTCGGGTGGGGGGCGTCTCGATACATGCTGCGCTCGTGTAGTCCTTGGCAGAGACAGTCTGCCTTGGGACAATTGTATTCCGGGCGCGACAACCAGATTTCAAGATTCCGTACAAAATGCCGGCTCGGGTCCTCTAACATGCAACCGCGAACCATCAACCAAACAGCAACGACAGGGAGCGCTTCAATGCCCCAGATCGTGATGTACGCCAAGACGTTCTGCAGCTACTGCACCCGCGCCCGCAAACTGCTGCATGCCAAGGGAGTCGAGTTCGCGGAAATTCGCGTCGACCGCGACCGCGACCAGCTCCGGATCATGATCGAACGCAGCCGCCGCCGCACCGTCCCCCAGGTCTTCATCGATGACCGGCACGTCGGGGGCTATGACGATCTGGCCCGGCTTGATGCACGGGGCGAACTGGATACGCTGCTCGGGCGATGAGCAGCGCTGCGCCACCCGACGAGGTCCGCCTGGACAAATGGCTCTGGGCCGCGCGCTTCTTCAAGACGCGCCGACTGGCGGTGGAGGCCATCAATGGCGGCAAGATCCAGGTCAACGGCCAGCGCTCCAAGCCCGGACACGGCATCCGTGCCGGCACCCGACTCTCCATCCACAAAGACACTTCTGCCTGGGATCTCGACGTACTGGCGGTCAGCAACCAACGCCGCCCCGCCAGCGAGGCCGTGCTGCTGTACCGCGAGGATGAATCCAGCGTACTGCGGCGCCAGGACCTGCTGCGCCAACGGCGTGAAGCGGGGCCTGTCGACACCACGGGCGAGCGGCCCACCAAACGCGATCGGCGCCAGATCCAGCGCTTCACGAGCGCGGACTAGCGCAGGCCCGAGCCGCCATGGACAATGACGCCTTCCGTGACACCTACCGAGCGGTCAACACCCGGGCCTGTGTGTTTGAGAAAACCATCCTGACCAACAATGGCACCTGTTCCCTGGCCCAAAAGTTCTGTATCGCCGAACGCGAGGGCGTCCGTTGCGCAGCAGACCAAGCACTGGCCGACTGCACTGAACTGCTGAGCACCCTGCGGCGTCAGGCGCGCTTCGCCCTCAAGACCCCCGCGGGTGTCGGGACCCCCGACGCCGCCGCCCTGCCCCACACCAAGGCCATGCGCATCCAGGTCGGCGGACTGCGCGGACTCCAGGCGGCGCTGACGCCGGACCAACCCAGCCCCGTGCGTATCGCCGATATCCGCGACACCGTCCGCACCGCGCTGGTCCGCTTCGGTGGACTGGACGCCCTGCCCTTTCAGGACATCATCAAACAGATCGCCGCCTACCAGGGCCGTCGCCGCCGGCTGAAGAAACCCAAGTGACGCCAGAAGGCGATTTCCGGCAAAGGGTCTACCGATCGGTAGGGGCGACATGTAGGGGCGACTTCTGTCGCCCCTAAAGCCCTATAAATCGTGCAGAAATCCGCTGTCGGGATAGTGACTCCCAGGAATCGCGTAAGGTAATTCTTGAAGAACTTCTGGACCGCGCCGACTCGACTTTCGGCCTCCAGGTCGACTCGACCAGAGGCCGACGCTCTTACGAACCCCTTGGCGAAATCCACCGCGTCCGCAGCCCCCAGCGCAATGCCGATAGTCGGAACCTATCAGTATCGAAAGAATAGTCTATTTTATTTACTATCGAGAATCATTATCATCTAAGCCATCGCCAACAGCGCACGGGTAGTCCGCTATGACCAAGACCTTATCCTTCGCCTTCATGCACTTCAGCGTGGCCTTCACTGTCGCCTACGCCCTGACCGGCGACATCGTCGTGGGCGGCACCTTGGCCCTCGTGGAACCGGCCGTCAACACGGTCGCGTATCACTTTCATGAAAAGGTTTGGGCGCGGTGGCGCGCCCGCCGCGACGCCGCACCGAGTACACTTGGGTTCGCTGCCTGAGGGCGGCGGTCAGCCTGACCTGACGCGATCGCGAAACCTGCATGCCGCAGCAGGGATCCAGGTCGTCTACGTCGCCACAATCGCCGACCCCGTCGATGCGCGTAGGCGGCCTCAAGCCGCACCTGGACCCGCAGTCCGCCGCCGTGACAATCCCCCCCGACTGGCACGCGCCACCCGCGCCTTGGCCGTGGCAAGCAGGCGCCGATCCTCGTCGGTTCGAACCATGCGTTCCAGCGTGGCGATCAGGGCATCGGCGGAGGCGTCCTCGCCCGTGGCGCGGTTGAGCATCGCCAGGACACCGTAGAGGGCAAACGCCTCCTGAATGTGGAGCCGCGGGCGGCTCCCAAGACCGCTCAGCAAGGTCTTGGCCTCCTCCAGATCCCCGTCCTCGATCAACAGGCCGGCCAGATTCACACGGGCGAACAAATAGTCGGGATGGGCCGTGATCGTCCGTCGCAACTGGTCCCGGCACTCCGCCTCGCGGAGCGCGCGCAGCATCCCAAGGCGCTCTTGCTCGGTACCGACCGGCAACCGTGCCAAGTCGCGCAGGATGGTTGCCGCGCGCCGTTCGGGTCGACCTTCGGCAAGAGGCTCGGCCTGCGACTCGCGCGTCAGCCGATGCTTCAGCAGTTGCGTGGCGAAGAAACGCACCAATGCGTCGCCGGCCAGATAGATCGCCTCCAGATAGGTGTCGGTCGCGCTCAACTCGTCGAAGCAGGTATCCACGGACGCTGGGTCCGCCGCGCGCAGTCGGTTCACCCAATCGATAGGCACCACATGGGGCCAGTTCAACAGTGCCGGGTGAGCCGGGGGCACCCCGTCCCGTTCCAGGATGGCCAGATTCTCTTCCGCCGCCGCATGATGCGGGGCACGCTCCAGAGTCTGCCGCCACAACGCCGCTGCCTGCTCGGCCTGTCCCAGCCGACTGGCGGCACCCGCTCCCAGGTTGAGTCGTTCGGTAACCAGGGGATCGGTCTCGCTGTTGATCCAAGGCGCCTGATCGGCACCCGCGAACGCCTCCCAGGCGGCTTGGTCTCCCGGATCAGCAGCAGACCGGAGAGCTGACCATAGGCATCCTCGACGCGGCGCGCCTGGGCTTGAGCCAAGGGGGCAACGAGCGCGCGGACGCCGGTGTCATCGCCCTGATACAGCCGCAGCCGCAACGCCCAACCCAGGGCGAAGAGGTCGCCCTGATCGTGCTGCCAGGCATCCAGGAAACACGCCAGCGCCTCCGCGATACGCTCCTGGTGAAAGAAGGCGACAGCCCGGTTGTTGCGGGCCGAGGTGAGGGCAACACCATCCAGTGCCCGGACGACACCCGCGAAATCATTGGCCTCCAGGTACAGCTTGCCGATATCGAACTGTTCCATCTGCGCGCGGGTCGCCCGCGACCCGTCGGGCTGTTCCAACAACGCATCAGGGTTTGCGATGTCAGGGAGCGCACTTCCGGCCAGAGCACCCAGGTCCCGTACCTGGTCCGCGACCCGATTGGCCAGGAACAGATGATGGCCCGCGAGGGCAAACCGAAACAAGGTTTCCAGCGCCCGCGGACTCCGCGGCCGACGTTCCGCCCAATGAAATGCGGCCAGGGTCGCCGCGGCGCGACTCTGACCCCGCTCCAGGGCCTGCAGCAACAGATGGTTGGCGCCGCCGTGATCGGGAAACCGTTGGACCAGGACCTGTGCCCGCTCGATCGCCCGCTGGTAGACCGTCCCTGAGCAACCGTTCGATGGCCCTGAACTGGGCCGGTTCGGGTTGCGGGGTCTTGGCTGGCTGGGTCTTCGACGGCTTTTTCGGCACTGCGGTTCCTCCGGTGGCTTGACGTTGAACAGTGTACTACCCCCGCGGCAGCCCGTCCGATGGGGGCGGCACCCTGAGCAGAGCGGTGAGATTCTCGATGAAAGGCCGCCCGTCGGCATCCGCATCAGTCGGCCTTGTCGCGCCGATCTTTTGTCCCGAAGCTCACCCCATTCACAACAATTGAGGTGATTGACATGGTTCGTGAAGCCCCGGCGATGACGGTCCGGCAGAATCTCGGGGAGTTACTCAACGAGATTCAGTACCGTGGCGATTCGATCGTCATCACCAAGAGCGGGAAGCGGGTCGCGGCAATCGTCGATATCGCCCTCTTTGAGCGGTTGCATACCATAGACGAGGACCGCGCCCTGCAGCTTGGCAACCGCGCTCAGACACTCCCTGCTGTCCCGCCGAATGAGTGCCTGGTCAGCATTGATGCGGCGCAAGCGGACGCTGAGGGATTCGGCCGCCTCGCGGCCCTGCTGGCCCAAATCGACCTGATCCCGGAACGAGAGGACGCCTATGATCCTCTGCCCTGGGATGAGCATGGCCTGCCGCAATGATCGTGGTTGATACGTCGGCCGTCGTCGCCATCGCCTTCGGGGAACCCGAGCGTCAGACATTCTTACGCGTCCTACATCAGGCCAACAGGGCCTTGATCAGCACGGTCTCGGTGGTTGAGGCACGCATGGTGGTGCATGGCAGACGGGGACAGCGGGCGGTCGTGTTGCTGGACGACGTGCTGCGGCTGCCGATGTTTGAAATAGTGGCCCCCGGTCCGGCCGAGATGGACGCGGCCTATGCCGCCTTCGTGGCGTTCGGCAAGGGCAGCAGCATGGCCAAGGCACCATACAAGGCAACGACCTCCTGCAGGTGGAGCCGCGGCCGTTGCAGCAGGCCATCCAGCAACGCCCCGGCCCTGGCCAAATCGCCATCCTCGACCAGCAACACCGCCAGATTGCAGCGCGCGAACGGATAGTCGGGGTGAGCCACCACCACCCGAGCATAGAGCTCCCGGCACTCGGTGTCCCGGCCCTGCCGGGCCCGGAGTACCGCCAGGTTACCCAGCGCGATCGGGTGGTCCGGAACGCGTTCCAGAATGGCGTTGAGACGCGCATCAGAGGCCGCGAACTCGCCCTTGCGAGTGAGGTCCACGGACTCGATGAGCAAGGCCTCGAGGTCGGCCGGAAGATCGGTCGGACGCAGCGCCCGATAGATCTGGGTCGAGATCACTTGAACCGAGCGCAACACCTTGCCGTCCCAAAACTGCACTGTCTCGTCGCCGTCGACCACACCGCTCTCGCGCAGCGTGCGGAGAAGTTCGCCGCGTTCCTGCGGGGTGCCGACGGGCCGGCGCGCCAGATCCCGAAGGATGGCTGCAGCGCGCCGTTCGGGCGGCCCACCTGGGATGCGCTGAACCGGCGACTCGCGCGTCAACCGATGGGTCAGCAATTGTGCACCCAAGGCACGCACGGTCGCGTCGCCGGCCAGATAGATCGTTTCCAGATAGGCATCGCTGGCGGTCAAGGCGCCGAGCGCTGACTCCAGGTGTGCATCGTCAGCCTCCGACAGTCGACGCACCCAGTCGATCGGCAGCACCTGGCGCCAACCGAAGAGCACCGGACAGCTCAGGGGTGCCGCATCCCGTTCCAGGACGGCAAGGTTTTCCGCAGCGGTCGCAAGCCGCGGGTCCTGCTCCAGCGCCTTCCGCCACGGCATGCGCGCCTGATCGGCACGCCCCAGCCGACTGGCCGCCCCGGCAGCCAGATGGAGCCGTTCTGCGACCCGATGGCGGCTCTCGCTCGCGGTCCAAGCAGCCCGTTCGATACGCTCGAAGGCGTCCCAGGCCGCCTGATCTTCGTGGATCAGCAGCAGTGCGGTGAGCTGACCGTAAGCCTCCTCGGAACGGCGGGCATGGGCCTGAGCCAAGGGGACGCCAAGCCCCCTGGCGCCGGTCTCATCGCCCAGATACAAGTGCAGCCGCAGTGCCCAGCCCAAGGCATACAGGTTCTCCGGATCTTGCGCCCAGGCCTCCAGGAAAGCGGTCAGTGCCTCCTCGACGCGGTTCAGATGAAAGAGTGCGAACGCGCGGTTATTGCGGGCGGAGAGGATGCTGCAGCCGTCCAGCACCCGCACCACGCCCGCGAAATCATCGGCATTCAGATGCAATCGACCAGTATCGAACTGCTCCGCCTGCTCCCGGGTAATCTGCGAGCCGTCGGGCTGGCGCAGAATTTCCTGCAGACCGGCGGCGTCGGTCAGGTCGACCCCCGACAAGGCGCCCAGGGCCCGGGCACGCTCCGCGACGCGGTACGCCAATGCGAGATGGCGGCCCTCGACCGCCAACGGGAAGAAGGTCTCAAGCGCACGCGGACTGTTGGGCCGATGCTCCAGCCACTGATAGGCGGCCAGGGCCGCCGCACCCCGGTCGCGGCCCAGGTCCAGGGCATCCACCAGTAATTGGTTGGCGCCGCCGTGATCGGGGAAGCGCTGGACCAGGACCCGTGCCCGCTCGATCGCCCGCGGATAGTCCCGGTCGCGGAGCAGCCGTTCGACCGCCTTGATCTGAGCTGGCTCGGGCGGCGGGGTCTTCGACGGCTTTTTCGGCACCGCGGTTCCTCTGGTGGTTTGGTGGTGAACAGGCGTCCAGTGGAGCGGAACGGGGGCATTGCGCTGTCACGCTGTCAGCGTGTGCCTGTCCGCGCGGGACAAGATGGGCTCCCGATAGATCGCTTCTTCCGCGCGGCGAGTGCTGCGCCCGCGCTCGCGCCCAACCGGTGGGCAATTCCGGCGGTCAGCAGCAGGTCCCTTGCAGCCCGTTGCTTAGGAGCAGGACTTCGGCGGCTGACATTGCGTGTCCCTCGACCTGGACTACAATGGCGCGACGGCCGAGCGTCCGGGCGGGCTTGCGTGGCGATCGTATCCATAACGTGCCGCGGGGTGCCGCCTGCGGTCCCCACGGGGCCTTGACTGGGCGCTTCAGGCGCTGGATACCACCCCCGCAAGCGGCTCGTCACCGAACGCTTGGCACCTCTGGAGAATACTGATGACTGTGCATCGCAGGTTTTCGAACCCTGGTCCCGGGGCACCCGCCGGTTCCCGTCTCGCACTCGTGCTGTCGTTGATCCTGGCTGGGCCAGGCCTGCTCTCCGGCCCGGTCAATGCATCGACCGAGCGCGTGAATGTCTCGTCGAGTGGGAAGCAGGCTAACGACGGCAGTTATTATGGACCCGCGCTCAGCGGCGATGGTCGGTTCGTGGTGTTCGAGTCGCCCGCGAGTAATCTCGTGCCGGGCGATGGGAACCGGGGCCACGACATCTTCGTCCACGATCGCGTCACGGGCACGACCGAGCGCGTGAACGTGTCGCCCAGCGGTGCGGAGGCTAACGGTGGTATCCGGTGTTTCGGAAATCACCCTATCTGTCGAAGACTGGACGATGTGAACCGGTGCGCTTCTCCAGCACCTCGGGATACCGTGTGCCCTGAATCTCGATCCGCGAGGCCGCGGTAGTGATCTCATCGTGCGATCTGCGCCTGCAACGACGCCAGGTCGATGACGAAGCGGTACTTGACGTCGCTCCTGAGCATCCGAGCATCCGCTCGTAGGCGGCGTTGATCTCCTGTATCTTGATGATTTCGATGTCCGAGGTGATGCCGTGCGCACCGCAGAAGTCGAGCAGCTCCTGGGTCTCGGGGATGCCGCCGATCACCGACCCGGCCACTGACTTGCGACCCAAGATCAGCGGAACCGTGCTGAGGGCGGGCTCCAGGTCGCCCACGAGCCCGACCAACACCAGGGTGCCGTCGAGCGTCAGCGTGGACAGATAAGGATTAACGTCGTGAGCATAAGGGACAGTGTCGACGATCAGATCGAAACGCCCTTTCGCCGCCTCCATCTGCGCCGCCTCGGTGGACAGCACGATGTATTCGGCACCCAGTCGACGGGCATTCGACTCCTTGCCGGGCGAGCGCGTGAAGAGCGTCACCTCGGCACCTAGGGCCTTGGCCAACTTGAGCGCCCAGTTCCGGGGACAGTTTACTTGAATTCTCGAACCAAAGAGACGGCAGATAATGCCTCCGGCGTAGGGACTCCGGTGGCCCGGAGCCCCCGCCACAGACCCGGACGTGCAGTATTCCCGCATCCGGTTCCTCGGTCGTACTCGCTTTCGCGCGAGCGACACGTTTTACGCAAACACCAGTATGATGTGACGCGGTTCGTCGAATACGCTCTTGAATATGGAGGACGTTATGAATCACTGCCCTGGGTGACCCCAGTGCTGCGCGCATCACACCTGTCGGGGGAAGCGAAGATGGACCGTCTCGATGCCATCAGCACCTTCACCCTGCGGCCGTGTCAGTACACCCACCGGTGAATACCGACTGTCTGAGGGCCTCGCGCCCGCTCGACTCGAAAGGAATTGCGGCCGCCGACTTGGCCATCTATGCCGCGCATGAGAAGGACCCCCGCCCGAATGCCCTGTTCGATGCGGCGGGGAAGAAAAAGCCACTGAGTGCGACCGACCCCGCTCAGGAATGTCTGCGGGATGAATGGATGCAACACTATGCCGGGGCAGGGAGCAAGGTCGAGCAGCCAAAACCCAAAAACGGCAAGGCCCCGGGCGCGGCGAAACAACCCTGCCCTTGCAGCAAGGCAACCCTGACTGTCACGGTCCGCTACGAACCCGTCGATGCGCCGGTCAAAACTGCCTCCGTCACCATCACGGGACCGATAACCAAGACGCTCACGACCGACGCGACCGGCCTGGCGAAGTTTGCGGACCTGCCGTCCGGGTCTTATACGATCACGAGCAAATACGTGGGCAGGCACGCCCTGGTCGATCAGGCCCGATCGTACATCGGTAACACCGATTGGGCTACGGACAAGGAGCGCCCCCCGCTGCCGAGAAACACCCGGAAGTGCGATCAGTTTGTCTATGAGATAACCACCGGCGCCGGCTATGCCGTCCCCCAGAAGCCGCACGACCGCAAGAAGTTCGGCATTTCGTTCGGGACCGTCATGCTGCCCTCCAATGCCGGGGATTGGGCTGATGCGGCTTCCGCGATCATCACCTTTTCGAGCGTACCCGCACCAGAGCCCGGGGATATCGTCGCCTACAGCAATCCCCATTATACCGACGCGACCGGCCACGTCGGTATACACACCTACCCCAAGGACAGCAAGCCCGACAGCGTGACCCTGGCGCCGGGAGCCGACGTCGGCGCCAAGCAGATCATAAGACGCCAGACCGTCTCTGCTGCCGACCTCAGCGTCGTGGAGAACGATAAGATCTTCTGGCATTATTATGATGAGGGCGCAGCCGAGGAGACCGCCCGGATCATCTTCCGCCGCCGGCCATGACCATGACCGGGCGCCTGCTGTTAGTCCTTTGGTGCGTCGGCGCGGTCTCCTGCGACTCCCGGACGCCATTACCGCCCCCGCAACCCCCGAACGCGAGCACCATGCAAGAGATCAATGAATTCGCCCGGACCATCGCGCCGATCGGGACCGCGGTCAAGAGCCTGGAACTGGCCGACGAGTTGTTTGCATCGCGGTCCTTCCGGGACCTCTACGAGCATCCGCAGGCCCACCAGGCCGCCGCCACCGCTCTGCTCGCCCGCCAGGAGGAGAGCAGCCACCACAAGAAGATCGTTGGCTATGCCATGCAGAGACTCCCGCCGGAGCAGTTTGTTCTGTTCGTCTCGGCGCTGGCGGATAGCGTAGAACGGGGTGACGCCGAAATGGACGCGCTTGAGACCACCGCCTTTGCTCCCCTGAACTGGGGCCGACAGACGCTGCTGCGGTATCACCGGGAGCCGAGCGTGCAGTTGCTCCTTGGGTAAAGCGGCTCGCCCTCCAGTTTTCTTGCGGCCGGAACGATGATCTAGGCCCTCAGCGCAACGGAAGATAAATAGCCGTACGCAACTCCCTGGGGCTGGCGACGGCGGCGGGGTCGTTCTCGTAGACTTCCAGCATAGGACGGTGTTTGTCGAGCTTGAGTTTGAGCATGCGGGCATGGGCGATGGCGGCATACCAGGCGAGCTCCAGGAAGTCATAGCTGCCGGTGAGGGTCACCCGGTAGTGCCGGCCGCCGCTGAAGTCCTTGCGGTCGAAGGGGCCTGGGTCGATTTCGGCAGGTGCCGGTAACACGATGTCGCACCGGAAGGTTTTTTTCTTGGTGTCGACCTTGTGGTAGGCGCTGAAGGGCGGACCACTGGGCGCGACACCGAGCGACGCGAGATGGGCGGCGAGCCTGGGAAAGCCGTCTTCCATGGCCCGTATCATCGCGTCGATGCCGCCGCTGAAAGGGATGACCAGCGCGCTGTGCGGCGCCAGGGTGGTCTCGCCTTCGAAGCACAACTCGGGTCCGCCGGCGTCCGGATCGATGCAGCCGCGCAGCCGCGCCAGACCAAGTTCGTAGTCTTTCCCGATCATCTCGCGGACCATGGGGATCATGGGGCGCAGCAGGAAGGGCATGCGGCCGCGCAGGCCCCAGGCGACCTCGGTCCCGCCGTCCGCCTCGGTGAATTCCCACCAGACCTCCGAGCCCGACTTGAAGGGCCGCTCGATCTCCAGCCGCTGCTCGATGCGTCCCGGCTCATCGAAGCGGACATGGGTCAGCCGGCCGGCGCCGATGGCGCGGCCATCCCAGGTGTAGCAGCCGTCCGGCTGATCTGCGGCGGCGCTGAAGTGACGCTTGGCCTGCGGCTCGTGGAGCAGCCAGGGGCTCCAGTCGCCCCAGCTGGGGAAGTCTCGCACCCGGTCGAAAACCGTCCGGCGGTCGGTGCGCATGAGCAGACTGCGCCGGACCTCGTAGTCTCCCGGCAGTCGGCTGAGGTACAGGAGTGCGCCAGCGAGTACAATGGCGAGGATGAGCAGAAAGGTTGGCATGAGCGTTCTCCGCAGGGGCTGGGTGTTCTAGGACCGCACCAGAACGACAATGCTACCGAAATAGGGACCGACACGGAACTCACCACGATGCCGCGACTCCTGCAATGCGCGTTCACCGCGATGCTTCTCGCTCTCGGCGGATGCGCCTCAACCACCACGGCGCAGCTCAATCCCGCGCCCCAAGCGCCAGTCTGTGGAAAATCGACGATGGCCGTTGTTTTGTGGACGACACGGTGGCGAGCGGATCAGAAGGATGTTCTCGCCCGAGAGGCCGCGGCCGCCGATGGGATCAACGCATTCTTCGGGAAATCAGGATGTTTCAAGTCCGTTTCAATTCAGCACCTTCAACAGCACGCGATGCAGACCATTCAAACTGCGGTCGGGCAAGCGACGACGGGCCAAGCGAAAGTCGTACTGATCGCGATACGAGAACTCGGCCCGACAGTCAGGATTGGAGGCTCGCCGGCACTGATCGAAGGCGGCACCGAAGTCGTTCTCGATATTTCGGAATACGAATCCGCCAAGCCGGCACCAAGGCGATTTACTGTGGCGTGGCGAAACGGCGGACCAGGTGTACTCAAAGGCGTAGCCTCCCTGCCCCACGACATGCAGGCGGCGCTCGCGGCAGGGCTTCAGCCATCCCCCTAAAGCCCCCGCCCCAACTGCGCCGCGCGCTCGGCCTCGAGCGCGTCGGCGATGTAGGCGAGCGACAGACCCAGTTCACGGGTCCAGGTCAACTCGATGCGCCAGGTCGCCGCCGGGCGCCAGACTTGCCGCGCGCCGCCCTCGCCGCGGCGAATGGCGATCAGGCGGCGACCGGGGGTCGATGCGTAGTCGGGAAAGCGGCTTTGATCCTCGGCCTGGCCGTATTTCTCCACCAATAGGCCCTGGATTTCTTCGAACCGCAATTGGGTGGCGACCCGATAAGAGCGCAAGACCTTATAAATGCGTCCGCCATAGGACAGCACAAAGACTTGGTCTACGTCCTCGGCGAACACCAGCGCCAGGCTCTTGCCCGCGACCTCCTGGGTCAAAGGGACAGGCGCCGTCTGTAGGAGCGGATTGACGTCGCCGCCAAGACAATAGCGCCCGAAGACCAGCTTCAGGCAGGGGTCCGCGGCGGCGCTGAGGCCGCTCAGCGCCAGACCAAGACCCAACAGGATCGCGACAGTCGTCAGGCCCAAGCGTCTGCCCATGGTCCCCATCTCTCTGGTTGCGATCGTGACAGGATAACCGATCAGCCTGGAACGCGTCGTGGGCGGTTCGCAGTCCGCGGCCGGATGGAACGAGAACAATGCCTTGGGGCGCTCGTGCAGGACCGCTCAGTCACCCGGCAGATGATCCGGCCGGCAGCGATTGCAAGGTCACCGGCCCACACCAGAGCCGTGTCAGGAGCCCATGGCCGGCCACCGGGCAACCGCTGGTCCAAAAGCGTTGCGCGCCGCTCCGGCCCGGATCGGCCAATAGACCGACCGACTCCAATCGATGCCGGACCTGGCGGGCGACCGCGGCGCCCGAGTCCAGCACGGCCACCGCGGGACCGGCAAGATCCTGGATGACGGGGGTGAGATAGGGGTAATGGGTGCAACCCAGGACGACAGTGTCCGCCCCCCGCGCGAGCAGCGGGTTGAGGTAGTCCGCCAGCAGGGCGCGGGTGGTCGCACCGTCCAGGTCACCCGCCTCGACCCGTTCCACCAGACCGGGACAGGGTTGCAGCAGGAACTGCGCCCCAGGGCCAAGCCGCTCCAGAAGCAGGCTGAAGCTCGGGCTCGCCAGGGTCGCGCGGGTCGCCAGGACCCCGATGATCCCGCTGCGGGTCAAGCTCAAGGCCGGCTTGACCGCCGGTTCCATCGCGATGATGGGCACCGGATAGCGGGCGCGCAGCAAGCGCGCCGCCGCGCCGGTGGCGGTGTTACAGGCCACCACGACGGCCTTGGCACCGCGCGCGATCAGGAACTCGGTGAGCACCAGGGCGCGCGCCTCTATCGCCTCCAAGGGCTTGTCGCCATAGGGCGCGTGCCCGGAGTCGGCGATATACAGCAGATCTTCGGCGGGCAGTTCGCGGCGGATCTCCTTGAGGACGGTGAGTCCGCCGACGCCGGAATCGAACACCCCGATGGGCTGATCCGAGGTCATGGTCAGCCGGTCATCCGCCGATAGATGTCCGCGACCCGGTAGGGCAGCTTGGCGACTTTCTCGACCAGGGTGTAGCCGGCCGGCCCGAACATATGGGGCAGATAGTCCTGGGCCTGATCATCGACCGTGATGCAGAAGGGGTGAACACCCTGACTGCGTGCCTCCAGGATCGCCTGACGGGTATCCGCGATCCCGTAATCGCCACGGTAACCGTCCTCGTCGTCCGGGCGCCCGTCCGAGATCGTCAGCAGGACGCGGGTGCGCGCATCGACCGCCAGCAGCTTGCGCGTCAGGTGACGAATGGTCACGCCCATGCGCGTGTAGTCCTGGGGCCGGATGCCGCTGATCCGGTCCTGGACCGCCGTGTCGTACGGCTCGGCAAAGGTTTTCACCCGAAACGCTTCGCAGCGCATGTGGGTATAACCGGAAAAGCCGTAGATGGCGTAGCGGTCGCCCAGCAGTTCCAAGGCTTCACAGAGCAACACCAGCGACTCGCGGCAGACCTCGTTGATCCAGCCCTTGGTGGAGCCGCTCATGTCCACCATGAAGAGGACGGCCACGTTGCGGTCCAGCTTGCGGCGACGCTGAAACAGGCGCTCGGTTTGCTCCAGCCCGCGGGCCTGGTCCGCGTAGGACTCGACCAGGGCGTCGATGTCCGGATCCTCGCCGAACGGCTCGCGCTTGAGCAGCCGCGCCTCCCCGCGCAGGGCTTCGAAGGTGCGATACAGATGCTTGAGCAGGCCCCGGTACTTGTGCCGGGTCGCCGCCGCGAAACCGTCAGCCAGCGGCTGAACCTCGCGCTCCCGCAACCGACACCAGTGCTTGCGATAGCCCTGACGGCCATGGTCCCACTCGTCATAGATGAAGGTATCGCGCTCCTCCGGCACTGGTGCGCCGTCATCGCGCGCGGTGCCGGGCCGACGCTGGTAGACACCGTGGCCGGCAGCCTCCAGATAGGCATCCGGGATATGCCCGAAATCCTGGACGATGGATTGCATCAGTTGCACCGTCTCCGCAACGGGTTGGACCGGCTGATCCCCAAGAACCAGCGCGAAGGCGACGCCGTCCGGCCAGTCGTCGGCTTGCTCCCGCTCCAGATGGAAGCGCGGCGGTTCGCCCGCGGCGACGCCCGGCCGGTTCGCCGGTTCAGCAGCGATGACCGCCAGGACGGCGGCGAACTGGTCCCGTTCACGGGCGTGGCGCGCGGCCATCACCTCGGCGACGCGCTCCGGCTGCAGCGCGCCCTGGTAGCACAAGGGTTCGAGCGGCGCCGTGCCGGCCCGATACAGTTCGGCCGCCAGTGTCCAGGAGAGGGCCGCGTCCGCGTCCGCCGCGCGCAAACACGCCGCGGCATCCTGCCAGTCGGGCGGGAGCGGCGGGCGGTCGCCCAATCGGTCCATGTCGCGCGCCAGGCCGGGCAGTTCAGCCCTGATCCGCGCGTCGAGCCGCAACCCCTCCAGCGTAGCGAACAAGGCCAACGCGCGGGGCCGGTCGGCATAGGGTGCCAACTGGTCCAACGCGGGTTCGCGCCAGGTGCCGAACCAGTTCTGGGCCCACAGGAAGACGATCAGGCACTTGTAAAGTGTGAAATTTTCTGCGCGACTCGCGAAGCGGGTGACGGCAGCCGGGACGAACAGCGTCTCGGTGTCGGTGCAGGCCGTGTCCCCGACCGCCAGCCGCAGTCGGCGGCCGGCCAAGCCGGTGGTGAAGGCGTCCAGCACCTGGGCCAGATCTGCGAAACGCTGGCCGTCGCGACCGGCCCGCCGGGCCAGTGCATCCTCCGCCACCCGCCGCAGGGCGCGGATCCCACCCTGACTGCCCTGGTGGTCATAAATGGCCAGCAGGTCGATCACCCAGTCGGGGATTTCCGCATCGGGCAGTGCGCGCAAGACGTCGGGGGAGTGGACGCAGAGGTAATAAGCCAGATCCAGGCTGGTACGACCAACCCGCTCCACCTGGCCGAACAGCAACTCCACCCGCGCCGCGGGGAACCAAGCCAGGGCCTCGGCGGGCGGCAACACGCTGCGGCGCATCGAGAGCACCGGATAGACCAATGACTCCAGGCGCTGGTGGATCACCTCCACCGTCAGGGCATCCGCGGCCGGACGGCCGCCCACCCCGTAACGCCGCGCCAATTCCTCGTCACTCATCCGGGCGGTGCGCACGCGCGCCAGGAACTCTTCCTGGCTCAGTTCTTCGCCGATGGTCTTGTCATCACTCACTGATCGCGCGTCTTAGAGATCGAAACTCGCCCACACCGGACAATGATCAGAGGGCCGGTCCATGGCGCGGAGTTCATAGTCGATGCCAACCTCGAGCAGACGCTCTTTCAGCGGGGCGGTGACCAGGATCAGGTCGATGCGCAGACCGCGCCGGGGATCCCGTTCAAAGCCTTTGGAACGATAATCAAACCAACTGAATCGATCATCCACGGCGGGATGCATGACGCGAAAGGCGTCATGCAGACCCCAGTCGGTGACGACCTTGAGCCATTCCCGCTCCTCGGGCAGAAAGCTGCACTTGCCGTCCCTGAGCCAGCGCTTGGCATTGTCCGCACCGATGCCGATGTCCAGGTCCAAAGGCGCCACATTCATATCGCCCATCACCACGAGCTGCTGATCAGGTGTAAAACAGTCGCGTAAATACTCGGCCAACGCATCATAGAAGCGCGCCTTACCGGGAAATTTCACCGGGTGATCGCGACTCTCGCCCTGCGGGAAGTACCCATTGATGACGACGACCTCGCCGCCATCCGCCAACGCGTAACGGCCGGTGATCGCACGCCGTTGGGCGTCCGCGTCATCGCCCGGCAATCCCTTGACGATCGCCAGCGGCTCGTCCCGGCTCAGCAGGGCAACGCCATAATGTCCCTTCTGCCCATGAAACCGGGTGCGATATCCCATCCCCTCCACCATCTCCAGTGGAAACTCGGCATCCGCCACCTTGCACTCCTGAAGGCCCAGTACATCCGGGTCGAGCCGTGTCTTGAGCGCCTCCAACTGATGCGGCCGGGCACGGATTCCATTGATGTTGAATGAGCAAAGCTTGAACATTTCAGGAACTCCGGACGGCGAAAGAAATTCGGGATAGCGATCAGCGATCAGCGGCGCTAATGTACTGAGCGCGACTGGCCAACGGGCGTTGTCATCGTACCGGCCAGCGTCCGCCGAGGCTGGAGCGGACATCTGATCCACAGATGTCACAGATGAACACAGATGTTCTTCTTAGCTGTGAACATCTGTGACATCTGTGGATCAATCCTGGGGATCGCTGTGGCCGGAACTGCGCTCATGGCCGGCAGCGGCGCTCCGCCCGATCAATTCGAGTACCGCCAGTGCCGCCTTCCGGGCCGCGTCGTGACGCAGTCCCGCGTGAATGCGGGCATACTCGGCAGTGACCACGGAGACCCGCGCCGGGTCATCCAGCAAGTCCAGCAGCGCCGGCGCCATCAGGTCCGCCCGGCACCGATCCTGAAGAAACTCGGGTGCCAGTTCGCGTCCCGCGAGCAGGTTGGCCATGGCCGCGTAGGGGACTTTCACCAGACGTAACTGCGTCACCAAATGATAGGTGAAGGGATGGACCCGATAACCGACCACCATCGGACGCTTGAGCAGGAGTGTCTCCAGGGTCGCGGTGCCGGAGGCCGTGAGCACACAGTCCGCCGCGGCAATGACCTCGCGCGAGCGCCCATCCACCAGCGTGACGGGTAGGTTGGGGGCCAGACGGTCGAGGACCGCGCTGAAATGCGCGCGCAGCCGCGCGTTGACCAAGGGCACCACGAAACGCAACTCCGGCCGGGCGTCCAGGCAACGCAGCGCGGTCTCGATGAAGGGCACCGCCAAACGCTCCATCTCGCCGAGCCGACTGCCCGGCAGCACGGCAATCAGTGGCCCGTTCGCGTGCAGGCCCAGCACGCGGCGGGCGGCCCGCTGATCGACGTCCAGGGGAATCTGATCGGCCAGCGGGTGGCCGACGTAGCGGGCCGGCACCCCATGCGCGCGCAGAAAGGATTCCTCGAACGGAAAGACGCAGAGCATCAGATCGACCGCGCGCCGAATGCCTTTCACCCGACCCGGACGCCAGGCCCAGACCGTTGGGCTCACGACATGGACGGTGCGAATCCCGGCCGCCCGCAGACGCCGCTCGAGACCCAGATTGAAATCCGGCGCATCGACGCCGATGAAAACATCCGGCTGGTCTTTGAGGAAAAACCTCAGGAGTTCACGCCGCAATCCGAGCAGCTCGCGCAAATGGCCGATCACTTCAGTCAAGCCCATGACCGATAACCGCTCCATCGGGAACAGGGTCGCGCAGCCCGCTTCGAGCATTCGCGGACCGGCCACCCCGATACAGCGAACCCCCGGCGCCAACCGCGCGAGTTCGGTAATCACGGCGGCACCCAGGATGTCTCCCGAAACCTCGTTGGCGACGATGCCGACGCGCAGCGCGGGGGCGGCGGCCATCAGCGCACGATACTGCGGCTGCTGTCCGCCACGAAGGCCGCCAAGGGGGCGATCTCGGGGCTGGTCTGCGCCAGAACCCGCAGACGCTCCAGGGCCTCATCCAGCTTGAGGCCGCCCATGTAGAGTGCCCGATAGGCACGCTTGATCACCGTGATCGCCTCGGGCGTAAAGCCGCGGCGGCGCAAACCCTCGGCATTGATCCCGTGGGGGGCCGCGGGCTGGCCGGCGACCGTGACATACGGGGGCACATCCTTGCTCAGAGCCGATCCCATGGCGCAGAAACAATGAGCGCCCAGGCGGCAAAACTGGTGGACGATGGTAAAGCCGCCCAGAATGGCCCAGTCTTGGATTTCCACATGCCCGCCCAGAGAAGCCGCATTGGCCATGATCACATGGTCGCCGATCCGGCAATCGTGGGCGACATGGGTGTAGGCCATGAACAGGTTGTCATTCCCAATGCGGGTCACCCCCTGATCTTGGACGGTGCCGCGGTGCAGGGTGGCGCACTCGCGGATCTGGTTGCGATCACCGATCTCGAGCCGGGTCTCCTCGCCGCCATATTTCATATCCTGCGGGTCTTCCCCGACGGACGCGAACTGGAAGATCCGATTGTCCCGCCCGATCCGCGTGGGACCGCGAATGACCGCATGGGGTCCGATGCGTGTGTCGGCGCCAATCTCCACGCCTGGTCCGATCACCGTGAACGGACCAACCTCCACCCCAGGCCCCAGCAGGGCACCGGGATCGATCACGGCACTCGGGTGAATCAAGCGGTGAAGTCCCGCGCCGTACACATGATCTCCGCCGAGGCGACGATCCGGTCATCCACGCGCGCCTCGCCGTCGAACTTCCAGATGCCGCGACGCACCGCCAATAACTTGACGGTCAGGAACAACTGATCACCCGGCTCCACCGGGCGCTTGAACCGCGCCTTATCGATACCGACGAAGTAATACAGCGCTTTCTCGCCCACCTCTTCCGGACGCGAGGCCATGGCCAGCAAACCCGTTGCCTGGGCCAAGGCCTCGATGATCAGCACCCCCGGCATCACCGGACGCACCGGGAAGTGCCCGACGAAATAGGGTTCGTTGTAGGACACATTCTTGAGCGCGACCAGATAGTCATCACGCTTGAAATCCACCACCCGATCGACCAGCAGAAATGGATACCGATGCGGCAGCACGCTCAGCACCTTATGAATATCCATGGTGATCCGCTCAGGGGTGATCACAGCGGGTTCCGCGCGCCCGACCACTGGCCCCGCGTCCGTTAGATTAGGCTCAGATGCCTGCATCAGTCTTCCTCCTGCCCGGGCGCGGCGCTCAACAGTGCCACGCGCGCTTCGAGTTGCTTTAGTCGGCGCGACAACTCATCGAGGTGCCTTAACCGCGCCACGTTACGCCGCCATTCCGCGCTGGGCATGGCGGGTATTCCACTGCTGTAAGACCCCGCGTCCGGAAACGAGCGGGTGACCATCGCCTGACCGGTAAAGTGGACCTGATCGCCGATCACGAGGTGCCCGGCGATGCCGACGGCCCCCGCGATGGTGCAGTTGCGGCCGATCAGGGTGGACCCCGAGATCCCGGTCATCGCCGCCATGGCGGTATGCTCACCGACCTGTACGTTGTGACCGATCTGAATATGATTGTCCAACTTGACCCCATCACCAATGAAGGTGTCACCGATAGCGCCGCGGTCCACCGTGGTGTTGGCGCCGATCTCCACATCGTCACCGAGCACCGCACGCCCAACCTGCGGGATGCGCACCCACCGCTCCCCATCCTTTGCAAAGCCGAAGCCCGCCCGGCCGATCACGGCTCCCGGATACAACAAAGCCCGCTTGCCGACCCGTGTTCCATGACACAGGGTCACGCGCGCCACCAAACGGCTATCCGCGTCGATCTCCACCCCCTCGCCGATGATACAGCCGGGGCCGATGAACACCCGCGGCCCGATCCGGGCACCCGCTTCAATCACCGAGGTGGGCCCGATCCAGGCGCTGTCGTCGATCCGGGCGGTCGCATCAACGACGGCGGACGGATGAACACCGCCCATCACCGGCGGCTCCGGGAAAAGGAGTTGCGCGGCCCGCGCAAAACTCAAGTAGGGATTGCGGCTGATCACGACAGGCACCTCGGCCGCAGCGGCATCCGCTTCAGTCAGGATCACGACCCCGGCGCGGGTCTCCGCGAGATGATGGCGATACTTCCGATTGCCCAGGAAACTGAGACAATCGGGCTCCGCGCTCGCCAAATCGGCGACGCGCGACACACGGCTGTGCGGGTCGCCTCGATAAGGTTCACCCAGCCGGCCAGCAAGTTCTTCAAGAAGAATTCCATCTGCCCTCATGCCAGCATCTCCTATCACGACATCCTCTCGCTCCGGCTCACTTGTTACCTGAATCCCGTTTCAGCCGCTCGATGACCAGGTCCGAGATATCCATGCGCGGGCTGTAGTACACCAGCCCTTCGGTAATCACCAGGTCGATCCCTTGTTCTTTGGCGAGTTCGACCACCACCTCACGGACTTGCTTTGCCAATTTGGTGCGTAACTCGTTCTGACGCAGAGCGACGTCTTCCTGAAACTCATCCTGGGCGTACTTGAGCTTGCGCGTGCGGCTACGAATGTCGTTCTGCAGCCGCTGCATCTCACTCTCGCTCATCAGTGCGGAATCGCGCTCGAGCTTGCGTTGCAGGATCGTGATCTGCTCCTGCTGCTGGCGCAGATTGCGCTCACGCTCTTCGACCTCGACCTGCAGCGCCTTGCCGGCCGCCTCGTATTGCGGCGAAAGCTCAACTACCCGGTTCGGATCGACCACGCCGATCTTGTATGGATCCGCGCCAATGCACGGCACCGACACCAAGGTCAGGACGATGACTCCGACTTGCGAGAGCTTCACGTTCGTCACTCTGGACTCAGAACGTCTGACCGATGCCGAACTGGAAGATCTGTGTCTCATCCTCCGCCTCCGAGTTCAGCGGCCAACCCATGCTGATGGTCAAGGCCCCGACCGGCGATAACCAACTGGCGGCAATACCAGTTGAATACCGCACTTCACCAAAGTTGAAGCCGGTCGGTGCCACCAGGGGGGTGTCTTGAGTCACCCAAACGTTACCCACGTCAAAAAACAGTCCCATGCGCACCGTCTTCTCGATCTCGCCGCCCAGTGGCGGCGCCGCCATCAGTTCGATGCTGCCAACCATTTTGACATTACCACCCACCGGGTCATCCGTCAGGGACGTCTCGCGGGGTCCCAGTGAGTTGGCAACATAACCGCGCACCGAGCGGGGGCCGCCGGCGTAGTAATTTTCCCAGAACGGCAAGTAATTCAGGTCGCCATAGCCGTCGCCGTAGCCAAGGTCCGCACTCAGGGAAAGAACGAAGCGGGAGGTCAAGGGGATGTAACTGTTGCCTTGATAGCCGATGCGGTAGTAGGTCAGATCGCTGCCTGGGACCGCGACTTCGCCGCGTATGCTCTGGATACTCCCTTTCCGGGGGAACACCGCTTTGTCGCGCGTGTCGTTGACATAACTTGCACTGAGAATGAAATCGTTGAATTCGGACCCGTTCTGCAGAACGAAATCCTGGGCCAAAACGGAATAGCCGGCCATGAACTCGGTGTACTGGTAGCGTAGCGCGATACCGGCCCGACTGGTCGCCGAGATCGGCAGCCCGAAGTTCATCCCAACGATACCGACATTAGTCGCGTAATCGGCACCGACCAGATTACTGAAGTTCGTCTCGCGGTAAGACAACTCGAAACCGCGGCTGATGCCGTCGATCGTGTAATACGGATTCTGGTAGCTGAACTGGTATAGGGTGTTGGCGTCACTGGTGTTGAACGCCAGCGATACCCGTTTCCCGGTCCCCAGGAAGTTGTTCTGATTGATACTCGCGTTGAACAGCACGCCCTGCGACTGAGAGTAGCCGATGCCGGCCATGAGATTGCCCGCGGGCTTTTCGCGGACCGTGAAATTGACGTCGACCTGATCCGCGGTGCCGGGCACCGGTGGCGTCTCGGTCGTCACGTCGTCAAAATAACCAAGCCGATTGAGGCGTTCGCGTGACTCCTTGACCAAAGCAGCGGAAAACCAGGCACTCTCCAACTGGCGCAGTTCGCGCCGCAACACCTCGTCACGGGTACGGGTATTGCCCTTCATGTTGACGCGGCGAACGTAGACGCGCTTACCCGGATCCACGAAAAAGGTCACCACCACCTGCTTGGTCGCGTCGTCGACCTCCGGTACCGGATTGACGTTGGCGAAGGCATAGCCCTCGTCGCCGAACAAAGCGGAGATACGCTCGGCGCTCTCGGTAGTCAATTTGCGCGAAAAGCGCTCGCCCCGCCGCAACTGGATCATCGGAAACACCTTCTCCACGGGGACCGCGGGCTCACCGGCCAGCTTGATGTCGCTCACCGTATAGGGGCTACCCTCGTCGACCACGACCGTGACATAAATTTCTTTCTTATCGGCACTGATCGAGACCTGCGTCGACTTGATCTCGAACTTGAGATAGCCGCGGTCGAGGTAATAGGAACGCAACCGCTCCAGATCACCCGCGAGTTTTTGCTTCGAGTACTGATCGTTCTTGGAATAGAATGAATGCCAACCGGTGGCACCGAGATCGAACTGTTTGAGCAGTTGCTTGGTATCGAATGCCTGGTTCCCAATGATATTGATCTGCTTGATACGCGCCGTGAGACCTTCGGTCACGTCGATACGGATGGCAACGCGATTGCGTTCGAGCGGGGAAACTGTGGAGACGATCAGGACACCGTACTTGCCGCGTGAAAAATACTGGCGCTCCAACTCCTGTTCGATCCGATCGAGCACCGAGCGGTTAAAGACCCGACCCTCTTTCAAGCCGATCTCCTCGATGGCCTTACGCAGAGTCGCTTCATCGATATCCTTGTTTCCGACAAACTCGATCTGCGCGATCGCCGGGCGCTCCTGAACGGTCAGCACCAACACGCTGCCGTCACGTTCCACGCGCACATCGTCAAAGAATCCGGTCTGGTAAAGAGCGCGGATAATATTGGCGGTCACGTCGTCGCCAACGGTATCACCAACCTGGACCGGGAGATAGTTGAACACCGTCCCTGGGGCGATGCGCTGCAGACCCTCGATCCGGATATCGGCGATCCGGAACTGATCCGCGGACACGACGCCGCCAAACAGGATCGCACATGTCAGCAGCAGAGCAACGAGAGGACGACGCCTGCCGCCGCCGATGCCAGCAATTAGAACGCGCACAGGCACTTCCCCTCGATCAAGCCAAAGACCGTCGCGCGAGGCGGCGGCTAAAGGCAGGTAGTATAAGGGATCATCAGCGGCTAACCAAAGATCCGGGAGAGATCAAGATAGAACGCCAGGCCCATCAGTGCGGCCAGCATGACAATTCCCAGCTTCTGGCCCTGCAACTGAGCGGCCTCGGAGAGGGGGCTGCCCTTGATCCACTCGATGGCGAAGTACAGCAGGTGGCCTCCGTCAAGGATCGGAATCGGCAACAAATTCAGGACTCCAAGACTGATGCTGACGACCGCCAGAAACTTCAGGAACGAGTCGAATCCAATGGTCGCGGTTTGACCCGCGGCCTTGGCGATGGTGATCGGCCCGCTGAGATTCTCCAGCGAAGCCTGTCCCACCAGCATGCGTCCGATCACGCGCACGGTCAGGTAGCTCAGGTCGCCGGTCTTGACCAGGGCCGCAACCAGGGCCTCGACCGGACCATAGCGGACCTGAACGCGCTCCACCAGCACCTCGGCACCGATGCGTCCGACCGTCGCACCATCCTTCTCGACCGCACGGGGGGTCAGTGCGATCGTGCGGGGTTCGCCGTCCCGCTCGATGGCAACCCGCAACGCCTGCCCGGGACTGGACTGCACTGTCTCGACCCAGTGATCCCAATCCCGGATCGGTTTGCCGTCCGCACTGAGAATGCGGTCACCGACCGCCAAACCCGCCTGCGCCGCCGGCTCACCCCGGATCAGCTTACCGATGATCGCGGCGAACCGCGGCTTCTGCGGATGCAGTCCGAGCCCTTCCAGGACGCTGGCGTCCTCCGGCAGAGCCGACCAACGCTCCGCGTCGATCCAGCGCTCCTGTTCACGTCCGGAAGCATCGCGCACCGTCACGCGCAGGTCCTGGCCGCTGCGCTGCTCCACCATCAAGGCGAACACGACACGCTCCCAAATCGGCGCGTCACGGTCACCCACCCGGACGAGAGCGTCGCCTTCCCGAAAACCGGCCTGAGCCGCAATCGAATCCGGCTCGACCGATTCCACGACGGCACGCAAACCGGACTCACCGGCCATGAACACGGCCCAGTAGGCGAGGATCGCGAACAAAAAGTTGAACGCAGGCCCAGCCGCGACAATGGCGAAACGCTTCCACAGGACCTGACGATTGAACGCCTGATCAACCTGGTGCGCCGGGACCTCGTCCTCACGCTCATCGAGCATCTTGACGTAGCCGCCGAGGGGGATGGCGGCGAGCACATACTCGGTCGTGTCCGGGTTGCGCTGATAGCGCAGCAATGCGCGTCCGAACCCGATGGAGAAACGCAGGACCTTGACCCCGACCAGGCGCGCGACCCAGAAGTGACCAAATTCGTGAACGCTGATCAGGATCGCCAGCGCGATCAGGAAATAGAGGATATCGAGTGGCAGCGGCATGGACATGGCGTGCGCGTCAACCAGGCTCGTCGACGATGATTTGTTCCGCCGTGGCACGCGCCTGCTGATCGAGCGCGATCAGGGCCTCGAGGCCCTGACCCTCGACCGACTGCATGGCGGTCGATTGCAGTGTCTCCGCAACCACGCGGGCGATCCCTGGAAAATCGACCCGACCGCCGAGAAAGGCGGCCACCGCCATCTCATTGGCCGCGTTGAGCACCAGCGGGGCGGAACCGCCGGCACGAGCGGCTTCGAAGGCAAGTTGCAGGCACGGGAAGCGTGCCGGATCCGGCGCCTGGAAGTCGAGACGGCCCACGGCGACGAGATCCAGTGGAGCAACCCCGGAGTCGAACCGCTCCGGCCAGGCCAGCGCATGGGCAATCGGCGTGCGCATATCCGGGTTGCCCAGTTCGGCCAGGACGGACCCATCCTTGTACTGGACCAGCGAGTGAATCGTACTCTGCGGATGCACCACCACGGTAATACGCTCCGGACCCGTCCCAAACAGCCAGCACGCCTCGATGACCTCCAGCCCCTTGTTCATCAGCGTCGCCGAGTCCACCGAGATCTTCTGTCCCATACTCCAGACCGGATGGGCACAGGCTTGCGCCGGCGTGACCGTGGTGAGTCGATCCGTTGGCCAGTCGCGGAATGGACCGCCCGATGCGGTCAGCAGGATCTGTTCCACACCCACCTTGGCCAAGCCGGCACGAAACCCGCCGGGCAGGCACTGAAAGATTGCATTGTGTTCGCTGTCGATGGGCAACAGTTCCGCGCCGCTGTCGGCCACCGCGTCCATAAACAGGGCCCCGGCCATGACCAGGGATTCTTTGTTCGCCAGCAGCACGCGCTTACCCGCGCGCGCCGCCGCCAGACTCGGCCGCAGGCCGGCGGCACCGACGATGGCCGCCATCACATAACCGGCTTCCGGCAGGACCGCGACCTGTTCCAGCCCCTCCACCCCGGACAGAACCTCGGGGGCATCGGGCATACCGCCGAGCAGTGACGCGAGACGACGGGCCGCGTCGGGGTCAGCCATGGCGGCAACCTGCGGCCGATAGCGGCGACACTGTTCGGCCAGTCGCTCCACATTGCGGTGCGCGGTCAGTGCGACCACCCGGAAGCGTTCCGGGTGGCGCGCCAACACGTCGAGCGTACTCAGACCGATGGAACCAGTGGAACCAAGAACAGCGACACCAATCATGGATGCACCCAGCCTAAGTATAAGATGCCAAGCGTGAACACAGGTGCTGCCGCAGTCAAGCTATCGATGCGGTCGAGCATACCCCCGTGCCCCGGGAGCAGTTGACCTGCGTCTTTCACGCCGCGGCGGCGTTTGAGCAGGCTCTCGTAAAGATCACCCACAATGGAAATCGCGACCGTGACCGTACACAATAACGCGCAAAACAGGATCGTCTGAATGCTGGTGGAGAACATGAAACTCAAGAGGATACCGCCCAGGCCGGCGCTCACCAGGGCGCCGTAAACACCCGCCAGGGTCTTACCCGGACTCAACACCGGGGCGAGTTTCGCGTGCCCCCAGCGCCGGCCCACGAAATAAGCGGCCGAGTCCGCTATCCAGACCAGCAGGAACAGGAACAGCACGAGTAACGGCCCCGTCGCGGCGCTGGCCCGTAATGCGACCAGCGCCCCCCAGGGCGCACTCAGGACCAGCAGCCCTGCCAATACGGCAGCGACATCCAGACCCGGTCGCCGATCGATCCGGCGTATCCGCGTCAGGATCACGACCTGGATCACCCACCAGCCAACACCGAGACCGATGATCCGCGGACGCCAGTCCGGCGTAAACCAGAGCCCACCGATGATGACGCCCACCAGGCAGAGATACCCGCCGCGCGCCGCCCGTGTTTCGAGACCGACGAGCCCACCCCATTCCCAGGCGCCGACCAGGACGACCAGAGCGAGAAAGACGGCAAACCCGGATGGCGGCAGCCACAACACGGCGCCGATCACCGCGGGCCCCAGGATCAGCGCCGTCCAGGTCCGCTGACGCAGTGAACTGCCGCCGCGCAACAGGTTAACGCCAATCATCGCCGCCTCCCCCGGCTTTCGCCGCGACCTGCTCTCCGGTCAAACCGAACCGACGCTGACGATGGGCGAAATCGTCCAGAGCCTGACCATAAGCCGCGGCACCGAATTCCGGCCACAGGATATCGGTAAAATACAGCTCGGCGTAGGCCGATTGCCACAAGATGAAGTTGCTCAGCCGCTTCTCGCCGCCGGTGCGGATGAAGAGATCAGGATCGGGCAAATCCGCAAACGACAAGCGTGAAGCGAGGGCCCGCTCATCGATCGCGGCGGGATCGAGACGCTCCGCCAACACATCGGCGACGATGCGCCGCGTCGCCTGCGTGATATCCCAACGACCGCCATAGTTAGCCGCCACCAGGAGATTCAATTTGGTATTGTTCGCGGTGAGGTCTTCCACGTCGGCAATCCGCCGTTGCAGTTTCTCGCTGAAGGCCCGCCGTTCCCCGATGACACGCAGCCGCACGCCATTCTCATTCAAGCGTCGCACCTCACCGCGCAGGGTACTCAGGAACAGGTCCATCAGGAGACTGACCTCGGCGGGCGGCCGACGCCAGTTTTCGCTGCTGAAGGCGAACAGGGTCAGGGTCCCGACGCCCCGCTGCACGCTCTCTTCCACCACCGCGCGCACGCTCTTCACGCCCTCCCGGTGACCCCAGGTGCGGGCACGGTTGCGTTGATTGGCCCAACGTCCGTTACCGTCCATGATGATGGCGACGTGTTTGGGAACGCGTCGCTGATCCTCTTGTACCCCGTATGCAGGGGATTCCGTATCCACGTCTTCTTGGCTTCGGCTGCGCGTAGCGGTCCTCAGATCGACATCAGGTCTTCTTCCTTGGCCGCCAGGGCCAAGTCCACGTCTTTGACGTACTGATCAGTCAACTTCTGGACGGCCTCGGCGCCCCGCCGCTCGTCGTCCTCGGAAATCATCTTCTCTTTCACCATATCCTTGAGTTCGGCATTGGCATCACGGCGGATGTTGCGCATCGCGACCCGAGCCTGCTCCGCCTCATGGCGTGCCACCTTGATCAGATCACGGCGACGCTCCTCGGTCAGGGCCGGCATCGGCACCCGGATCACGGTCCCCGCGGTATTCGGGTTGAGACCCAGGTCGGACTGCATGATGGCCTTCTCCACCGCCTGGACCATGCCCTTTTCCCAGGGCGTGACGGCCAGGGTGCGGGCATCCTCGGCGATGACATTGGCCACCTGCCGGATCGGCATCTCGGAGCCGTAGTAGGATACCATCACGTGATCCAGCAGCGATGGATGGGCGCGCCCGGTGCGGATCTTCGCCAGCTCATGGCCCAGCGCCTCGACGCTCTTGCTCATCCGCAGCGCCACATCTTTCTTGATGTCATTGATCATAGTCACTCACCACTTGCCACCAGGGTGCCCACATCTTCGCCGCGCAGCAAGCGCAGCAGGGCTCCTGGTTCGTTGATATTCATCACACGCAGCGGCATACCATGGTCCCGACACAACACGATGGCCGTGGTGTCCATGACCTGTAACCCCTCGCGCAGGGCACGATCGTAACTGATCCGGGGGTAAAAGGTCGCCTCCGGGTCGAGCACCGGGTCAGCGGAATAGACCCCGGCGACCTTGGTGGCCTTGATCAGCAGATCGGCACCGATTTCGATGGCCCGCAAGCTGGCCGCGGAATCGGTGGTGAAAAACGGATTCCCGGTCCCCGCGGCGAAGATCACGACCTGTCCCTGTTCGAGCGCGGCCACCGCGCGCTGCCGGGAATACCCTTCGCAAACCTGATCGATCCGCAATGCCGACAAGACCTGCGTCCGCACTCCAAGGCGTTCGAGCTGATCCTGCATGGCCAGCGCATTCATCACGGTCGCCAGCATTCCCATCTGATCACCGGTGACACGATCCAGTCCCTTGGCGGCCAGACCGGCGCCGCGGAAAATATTTCCGCCGCCGAGCACCAAGGCCAGTTGCACCCCGGCCGCCGCCAAGTCCTTCACGTCGGAGGCGAACCGCTCCAAAATGGCGGGGTCGATGCTCTCATGGCCGCTTCCCATCAGCGCCTCGCCGCTGAGCTTCAGTAGGATGCGCCGACGGGGCAGAGCGGTCATCAGATGTCTCCTCTTTCGCGGTACGTGTAGCAAGCGACCGACCACTATGGCCTTCGCCTGTTGTGCACAACGGGCACCCGGCGGGCAGCACGTCGTCGCGATGCCGGTCCCAGGCGCCCCCGGTCGGAGATGCGGCAGACCCGCCGATCTCAGTCCTTCTGAAGCGCCATCACCTCTTCGGCAAAGTTCTCGGTTCGCTTCTCAATGCCCTCGCCAACCTCAACCCGGGCGAAACGCCGAATCTGCGCGCCCGCCTGCTTCACCAACTTCTCCACGCTCAGGTCCGGGTCCTTGACGAAGGGCTGGCCGAGCAGCGTCACCTCTTCCATGAATTTGCGCACACGGCCCTCGATCATCTTATCGACGATGTTGGCCGGTTTGCCACTCTCCAGCGCCTGGGCGCGGAAAATTTCGCGCTCTTTCTCCAGTGTCTCCGGTGCCACCTCGTCCGCACTCAGACAGAGCGGATTGCTGGCCGCCACATGCATCGCGATATCGTGCCCGAGGGTCGCGTCGCCGCCAACCAGTTCGACCACCACGCCGATGCGCAACCCGTGGCGATAACTGTAGAGCGTTCCTTGCGCCCCATCGAAGCGCACCAGACGACGCACCTGAACATTCTCGCCGATCTTGGTGATCAGCGCCTCACGGGCGCCGTTGACCGTCAGCCCGGGCTCACCCGCCAGCGGCAACTCCGCCAGCGCCGCGGCATCCGGCGCCGCGCTGTCTAGGGCGGTCTTGGCGACCGCCGCGGCAAACTGGCCAAAACCGGCGTCCTTGGCCACGAAATCGGTCTCGCAGTTGATCTCGACGAGGACGCCCTGCCGACCGTCCGCGGCGATCTCGATGACGACCGCACCTTCGGCGGCGATGCGCCCGGATTTCTTGGCCGCCTTGGCTTGGCCGGACTTACGCATGGCCTCGATGGCAGCCTCGATGTCTCCACCGGCCTCCACCAAGGCATTCTTACATTCCATCATCCCCGCGCCGGTGCGCTCACGGAGTTCTTTCACGGTTGCCGCTGAGATCGCCATGCCAAATACCCCCGATACGACTATACCACCCGACCATCGAAGCCATCGACCGCGGGCAGCACACTGAAAATTAATGCCCATGCGGGAAAGCCTCCGCAAGGGGGCTGCCGCGGGCCGCGTGTGATTTGCAGGGGCGCGGCGGAACCCGGCGCCCCGTTCGATTGCCGATCGGTCAGGCCGAATCCCGAGCAGCGGTATCGACGAACTCCGACTCACGGCCTGAGACCATGCCGGCCGCGGTGTCGCGCCCGTCGAGGACGGCGTCGGCAGCGCCGGTGATATACAACCGCACGGCCCGAATGGCGTCATCGTTGCCGGGGATCACGTAATCCACCCGACTGGGGTCGTTGTTGGTGTCGACCACGCCGATCACCGGGATACCGAGCTTATTGGCCTCGGTCACGGCATTTTTCTCATGGCCCACATCGATCACGAACATCGCATCAGGCAATCCATCCATATCCTTGATCCCGCCCAGGCTCTGCTCCAGCTTGTCGCGCTCACGGGCCAGGTCGAGGGCCTCTTTCTTGTTGAAGCGCTCGCTGCCGCCGGTCTCGAACATCACTTCCAAGTCCTTCAACCGCTTGATCGACTGGCGGATGGTCTTGAAGTTGGTCAGCATCCCGCCGAGCCAGCGATGGTTGACAAAGGGCATGTTACAGCGCAATGCCTCCTCGCGGATGGCGTCGCGCGCGGCCCGTTTGGTCCCGACGAACAAGATCTTGCCGCCATTGGACGCGAGGGTACCGACGAAATTCATCGCATCCTGGAAGAGCGGTACCGTCTTTTCCAGGTTGATAATATGGATCTTGTTGCGGTGACCAAAGATGAAGGCACCCATCTTGGGGTTCCAGTAGCGGGTCTGGTGGCCGAAATGGACACCGGCCTCCAACATCTGGCGCATGGATACGTCGCTCACAATCGATTCCTCAGGTGTCGTGGGTTAAGCCTCCACGCGTCCCATACGGCAACCCCCAGTCAACGCCTGGACGGGCACCCGGCAGCATGTGACGACGCGTGTGCGGATCAAAGATCCGGCCGACCGAGATCGGCCGATACACGATGACGAGACCCGGACGACGGGCCGCTCATGAAAAACCATCTACCCTAAAAATAAAGCGAAAAATCAGGAATTTTTCGCTTGGTAAGGGCCGCTCTGCCCTCAATCTCAACGACAGACATACTGTCGTTTGCGGCAGCGCGCCGCGTTTTATACCATAGGGGTTAAGCCTCGGCAATCTTAGCAACGGCTGACCTTCGGTTTTTTCAAAAGAATTCAGGTTTCGTGTGGACGCATCCAACCGCCCAATGAGTGTGCAGGTCAAAACTCCCGAGGCCATCGAGCGGATGCGGGTCGCCGGGCGACTTGCTGCCGATGTGCTTGATATGATTTCCGATTCCGTGCAGCCAGGCATCACCACGGAGGAGTTGGATCGGATCTGCCACGACTACATGGTCCGGGTTCAGGGCACCATCCCCGCGCCCCTCAACTACCGGGGATTTCCCAAGTCGATCTGCACCTCGGTCAATCACCAGGTCTGCCACGGCATCCCGAGCAACAAGCGTCTGAAAAAGGGCGACATCATCAATGTGGACATCACCGTGATCAAGGACGGCTACCACGGGGATACCAGCATGATGTACTTCGTCGGCGAGCCCTCGGTGTTAGCCAGGCGACTGGTCACCGTCACCCGGCAGGCGCTCTTCCGCGGGATCGGCGCCGTTCGCCCCGGCGCCACGCTCGGCGATATCGGTCACGCCGTTCAGCAGTTCGTCGAGTCCCAGGGCTACTCGGTGGTCCGCGAGTATTGCGGACACGGAATCGGACGCGAATTCCACGAGGATCCCCAGGTCCTGCACTACGGCAAACCCGGCGAAGGTCTGGTGCTGCGTCCCGGCATGTGCTTCACCATCGAACCCATGGTGAACGCCGGCAAACGCTTCATCAAGCTGCTCCCGGACGGCTGGACCGTGGTGACCAAGGATCGCAGCCTATCGGCACAGTGGGAACATACGCTGCTGGTCACCCCTGAGGGATGCGAGGTGCTGACCCTGCGGGCGGAAGAACGCGCCGCGGTCACGCTCCCATGAATGCGGCCGAGCGAGCCCAAGCACTCCCGGTGTCGCCCGCCGCCGCGCGCGCGGCCCCCGCCACGACGCGGGATCTGATCCCCGTCTATCGTCAACGGTTGCGCGCCGGTCGGGATTTCCTGATTCAACAGTTCGACCAGGACGTCCCCATTACCAGCCTGGTACTTGCCCTGAGCCAGCTCACCGACGAGGTGCTGCGCGAGGTCTGGCATCATCACGTCGGCGACAGCGCCGGGGTCGCCCTGGCCGCGGTCGGCGGCTACGGGCGGCAAGAACTGCATCCGGCCTCGGACCTCGACATCCTCATCCTCGTGGAACCGCAGACCGAGGCCGCGCTATTCGACGCCTTGGAGCTGTTGGTGACCTTTTTGTGGGACATCGGACTCGAGGTCGGCCACAGCGTACGTAGCGTGGCCGACTGCGAGCGCGAAGCCCAGAACGACGTCACCGTGATGACCAACCTGCTGGAGGCGCGGCTGCTGGTGGGTGACGAGGACCTGTTCCAGCGCATGCGCTTGGCGACCGGACCGGACCGGCTGTGGACCAGCCAGGCGTTCTTCACCGCCAAGACCGCCGAGCAACAGGCGCGTTGGCACAAGTACGGCGATACCGCCTACAACCTCGAACCCAACATCAAGGAGAACCCCGGCGGGCTGCGCGACATCCAGATGATCGGCTGGGTCGCCAAGCGGCACTTCGCCGCCTCCACCCTGCACGAACTGGTGATCCAGGGCTTCCTGACCGAACCCGAATATCTGGCCCTGATCGAAGGGCAAAATCACCTGTGGCGTATCCGTTTCGCGCTGCACCGTCTCACCGGACGCCGCGAGGATCGACTCCTGTTCGACTACCAGCGGACCATGGCGCAACAATTCGGCTTCTCCGACGGCGCGCACAACCTCGGCGTCGAGCAGTTCATGCAGCAATACTACCGGACGGTGCAGGATCTCAACCGGCTGAACGAGATGCTCCTGCAACTGTTCCGTGAGGCCATTCTGCTGCACGACGACATCGGTCCCCCGGTGCCGATCAACAAGCGGTTTCAGTCACGTAGCGGCTTTCTGGAAGTCACTTCACCCACCGTCTTTCAACGCTACCCGGTCGCGCTCCTGGAAGTGTTTCATATTCTCCAGATCCGCCCCGAGTTGCAGGGCGTGCGGGCCAGCACCATCCGCGCCATCCGCGAGAACCGTCACCGCATCGATGACAGCTTCCGCGCGGATTTGCGGGCGCGCAGCCTGTTCATGGAGATCCTGCGCGAGCCCCGCGGCCTCACCCACGCGCTACGGCGCATGAACCGCTACGGCGTACTTGCCGCCTACATTCCGGTCTTCGCCAACATCGTCGGGCGTATGCAGTACGACCTCTTCCATGTGTACACGGTCGATGAGCATACGCTCACTGTCCTGCGTAACCTGCGCCGATTCACCATCGCCAAGCACGACGAGGAATTCCCGCTGTGCAGCGCGGTGACGCTGCGCATTCCCAAGATGGAGATCCTCTACCTCGCCGGTCTCTTTCACGACATCGCGAAAGGCCGCGGCGGCGATCACTCCCTGCTGGGTGCCCATGACGCCAAAGACTTCTGCCGACTGCATGGATTGTCCGAGTTCGACAGTCGGCTGGTCGCCTGGCTGGTCGAAAAACACCTGCTGATGTCCATGACCGCGCAACGCAAAGACATCAGCGACCCCGACGTGGTGCAGACCTTCGCCGAACTGGTCGGGGAAACCACCCGCCTGGATTATCTCTACCTGCTGACGGTCGCGGACGCCCGCGCCACCGACCCGGCACGCTGGAACGGCTGGATGGACGCCCTGTTGCGCGAACTCTATCACGCCACCCGACGCGCCCTGCTGCGCGGTCTGGAGCATCCCCAGGCCCAAGACCAACTGATCGAGCAGAAACAAACCGAGGCCAAGCGGTTGGTGCAACGCTACGGCGGCAACCCGAACGCCTGTACCACACTCTGGATCAAGTTCAGCCTGGACTTCTTCCTGCACAACTCACCGGATGAGATCGCCTGGCAAACCCGTCAGATCCTGGACACCGACCCAAGCGAACTGCCGCTGGTCGTCATCCGCCCGGTCACCGCCCGCGGCGGCACCGAAATCTTCATCTACACCCCGGATCGCGCCAACCTGTTCGCCCGCACCACCGCGCTGCTCGATCAGATGGGCCTGA
>Ga0247837_1000466_pt1 | contig 85466 bp, 69 predicted proteins | sample LaCtaG_2_FD_187115 | JGI IMG/M metagenome (GOLD analysis project Ga0247837, IMG submission 187115) | Freshwater microbial communities from meromictic Lake La Cruz, Castile-La Mancha, Spain - LaCruzMarch2015_14.5m | ecosystem: Environmental > Aquatic > Freshwater > Lake | place: Spain: Castile-La... | reverse complement strand
GCTGGGTTCCGTGCGTGGCTGGCTGGCCGCCGCCATCGCGCTCTTCGTGCTCCACACCGCAGGCTACTTCGCGGGTGACTGGGCTATGTATGACTTCTGGCTCGAGAAAAAGGAACTCATCGCGCAAGGCAATCTCACCAAGCCCCAGCTCGCCATCCTGGCCAAGCTCTCCTGGGGTCTCTGCTATGGCCTCGGCTTTGGGGCCGGGATTGGCTGGGTGTTTCACCGTGCGCGGGTTGGGGCTTGAGTGCTCTTGCATCCGCGTTATGGATAATGCCCACTCATGGCCCTCGCAAAGATCACTCAAGTCTCCGGCACTGCCGTCCACGTCCCTGGTTCAGACATAGATACGGACCGCATCATCCCCGCCCGCTTCATGAAGTGCGTGACCTTTGACGGCCTCGGTCAATATGCCTTTTATGATGTGCGTTTCGACGATGACAGCCGCTCCAGAGGCCACCCGCTTGATGATCCGCGCTTCCACGGTGCCTCCATCCTCCTCACGGGCACGAACTTCGGCTGCGGCAGCTCGCGCGAGCATGCGCCCCAGGCTCTCTATCGCTTTGGCTTCCGCGCCATCATCGCCCAGAGCTTCGCTGAGATCTTTTTTGGCAACTGCACCACCCTTGGCATCCCCTGCGTCATCGCCACGGCTGAGGACATCGCCAAGCTCGCTGACGCTGTCGTCGCTGACCCCGCGCTGGAGGTTATCGTGGATGTGGCCGACCGCCGCGTCACCTTTGGCAACTATAGCTTCACCGTCACCCTACCCCCGACTGCGCACGAGGCGCTCACTAGTGGCAAATGGGATCCCATTGCCGAGCTGCTCGAAGCCAAGGAGGCCATCCATAGCCGCATGACCGCGCTGGGCTGGGTCTGATTCACCAACACACACACGCCATGAGCAACGTCCCCGACCACCTTTTTTACCGCGACTCCCACGAATGGGTGGACGCTGCCGCCGTCCCCGCCCCCGTCGGCATCACCGACCACGCCCAGGCTGAGCTGACCGACGTCGTCTTCGTTGATCTGCCCAAACTCGGCCCCGTGCAGGCCGGTCAGCAGGTCTGCGTCATCGAATCCGTCAAGGCCGCGAGTGACATCTATGCGCCCGCCAGCGGTGAGATCGTCGCCGTCAATGACGCCCTCTCTACCAATCCTGGCCTTATCAATACCGACCCCTATGGCGCGGGCTGGATTTTCAAAATACAGGCTGCCAGCGCCGAGGCGACTGCTGGCCTCATGACGGCCGCCGCCTACAAAGCCCACATCGGCTGAATGCCGTTACGCGCGCTGGCGTAAGCTGGATCACTCGACCGGGACAGCTTTCGAGGTATTTTCCCGGACTGGGATGGCCTTCGAGATGCGCGGCTCTACAGGCTCCGGTGTGCCGATGCGGTCGAGGATGATGGCTTGGTCCTGGTGCTTGCGGAGGACGAGGCCGGCGGCGGTGAGGGCGGCGGCGGCATCAGGGATCGTTTTGGCCCTGGCGGGGTCAATGACGGGTAGCAGATACAGTGGACTGGCGGTGAACCATTCCCTGCTGGCCTTGCGCTGGGTATCGGTGGCACCGGGTTTGAGTCCGAGAACGACTTGCTCGTGATCGAAGCTCTTCGCGATAGAGTCAGGGACAGGCTCCAGGGGGGCGAGGAAGGCGCGGAGGGCTGCGGCGAGGTCGTGACCGGGGCTAGCGTTGTGGGGGAGCATCTCCTCGCCAAAAAGGGCACCGAGAGCGTCGCTGGGCAGGTCATCCGGGGTGGCATCAGCCTGGCGTGTGCTGGGGAGGCGGGTCCCGAAGTCGGCTCCACCCTCGCTCTGCCAAAGGTGGAGGAGAGCGGGTCGGCGCTCGCTGGTGCCGCTGCAGACGGTGCGGGCGGCACCGAAGAAGTGTACAAGATCCACCGGGCCGGCGAGTGCGGTGATGAGGTAACGGTCAGAGACAGGATCCGAAACAGCGGAGTGATTGAGCGCGTGGTCGCGCAGGAGATTGAAGCGGTCAGCGTGGGTGCGGGCGCTGCGCCATGTGGATGACTTCTGCGCGGCGGCCAGGACACGGTCGAGGGTATCTGCCGGGGCTGCTGTCGGCTCAGCGGCGTGCAGAACGGGCAGGAGGGCGAAGGGGAGGAGGAGGGCAGGGAGTCTCATGCGAGGGGACTGTGGGCGGGGCAGAGCGGAGGGCAAATGACGAATGCGGTAGGGCGCGGAGTTTCCACCGGGGCTGTGGGGTGGAGGGCAGAGGAATCGCGCGGCGGACTTGCTCAGACGAGAATGCTCGTTTTGATCGGCGTCCTCCCATGCCCACTGCACCCGCCTTCGCCCCCCGACACATTGGTCCCTCCGCAGAGGAAACCGCCGCCATGCTCCAGACGCTAGGGCTTTCCAGCCTGGAGGAGCTGGCAGACAAAGTGGTGCCAGAGGGCATCCGCCAACGTCAAGCGCTAAACCTGCCGAAACAGTTGACGGAGGAGCAGGCACTGCTGCGGCTGCGTCGGCTGATGGAGCGGAATAAAGTGCTGCGCTCGTTCATCGGCTTGGGGTACCACGACACCTTCACACCGCCGGTCATCCAACGGAATGTTTTAGAAAACCCCGGCTGGTACACGGCCTACACGCCCTACCAGCCAGAGATCAGCCAGGGGCGGCTGGAGGCGCTGATCAATTTTCAGACCATGATCTGCGACCTCACGGGACTGGACGTGGCGAATGCCTCATTGCTAGACGAGGGCACCGCCTGTGCGGAGGCACTGACGCTCGCGGCGGCACAGGTGGCTGGGGCAAAACGGGTCTTTGTCTCTGACCAATGCCACCCGCAGACACTGGCGGTGGTGCGCACGCGCCTACAAGCACTAGGACTGGCAGTGGTTACGGGCGACACGGCGGACTGGAAACGCGACGGCACTGATAGTTACGCCGCCGTGCTGGTGCAGTATCCTGACACGCTGGGGGTTCTCCATGACTACTGCACGCTGGCGAAGGAGGTGCATGAGGCAGGCGCGTTGTTGGTAGTGGCGGCGGACCTGCTGGCGCTGACGCTGCTACGCGCGCCGGGGGAGTTTGGGGCAGACATCTGCGTGGGGAACACCCAGCGCTTCGGCGTGCCGCTGGGCTTTGGCGGACCTCATGCGGCGTTCATGTCAGTGAAGGATGCGCTAAAGCGCAGGATGCCGGGCCGACTGATCGGTGTGTCAAAAGATGCGGAGGGGAACCCTGCCTGCCGACTGTCCCTACAGACGCGGGAGCAGCACATCCGCCGGGAGAAGGCCACGAGTAACATCTGCACAGCGCAGGTGCTGCTGGCGGTGATGGCCTCCATGTATGCCGTGTATCATGGGCCACAGGGACTAAAGAACATCGCCCTGCGCGTGCATGGCGCGGCGGTGTGGCTGGCGCGGGAACTGATGCTGGCAGGGCTGGACATCGCCAGTGACGACTTTTTTGACACCCTGACGGTGCGCGTACACAGCGCAGAGGAAGTGCTGAAATCGGCCCTGCTCTACGGCATCAACCTGCGCAAGGTGGACGCCACCCACGTCGGCGTAGCACTGGATGAACGGGTGATAGAGGAGGAGCTGCTAAACCTACTAAGAGCCTTTGGCATCACCAAGGCGCAACAGGCACCTGATCTTGATGCCGCCGTGGAGCCGCACTTCTCCGGCGTGCATCAGCGCACCTCGCCGTGGCTCACGCATCCCGTCTTCAACCGCTACCACTCCGAAACGGAAATGATGCGCTACCTACGGCGGCTGGAGGGGCGGGACATCGCACTGAACCGCAGCATGATCCCACTAGGCTCCTGCACGATGAAGCTGAATGCCGCCGCCGAGATGATGCCGCTGACCTGGCCGGAGGTGGGAGCACTGCACCCCTTTGCCCCGCAGGAACAGAGCGAGGGCTACCATGCCATGTTCGCCGAACTGGAAGCGTGGTTAGCCGAATGCACAGGTTTTGACGCCGTGTCCCTCCAGCCAAACGCGGGGTCGCAGGGGGAATACGCCGGGCTGCTAGCCATCAAGAGCTTTCACGAGGCGCGCGGCGAAGGCCACCGCGACGTGTGCATCATCCCCACCAGCGCGCACGGCACAAACCCCGCGAGCGCGGTGATGTGCGCCTTCAAAGTCGTAGCGGTAGCCTGCGACGAGGATGGCAACATCAGCCTGGAGGATCTGCATTTGCGGCTCAAGGAGCACACAGGCAAGGTGGCGGCGCTGATGCTGACCTACCCGTCCACACACGGCGTCTTTGAAGAGTCCATCACCACCATCTGCCGCATGGTGCATGAGCACGGCGCGCAGGTCTATATGGATGGGGCAAATATGAACGCGCAGGTGGGCTTGACATCGCCCGGCAGGATCGGCGCGGACGTTTGCCACCTGAACCTGCACAAGACCTTTTGCATCCCGCACGGCGGCGGCGGTCCCGGCGTGGGGCCGATCGCCGTGGCGGCGCATTTAAAGCCGCATCTGCCCGGCCACATGACTTGGCCGGATAGGCAGGAAGGCGCGGTCTGCTCCGCACCCTGGGGCAGCGCCAGCATCTGCACCATCTCGTGGATGTACATCGCCATGATGGGTCCGCGCCTCACAGAGGCCACGAAGCTGGCGGTGCTGAACGCAAACTACATCGCAAAGAAGCTGGAGCCGCATTTCCCCACCCTCTACAAAGGCTCGCACGGCCTCGTGGCGCACGAGTGCATCCTCGACTTCCGCCATTTTCACAAAGTCACCGTTGAGGATGTGGCGAAGCGGCTGATGGACTTCGGCTACCACGCGCCGACGATGAGCTGGCCGGTGGCAGGCACACTGATGATCGAACCGACGGAGAGCGAGGGCAAAGCCGAGCTGGACCGCTTCTGCGAGGCGATGGCCTGCATCCAGGCTGAGATCATCGCCGTCGAAAACGGCACCGCACACGCCACGGACAATGCGCTGAAACGCGCCCCCCACACCGCCGCCTTTGTCACTAAGACCGACTGGCCGCACGCCTACAGCCGCGAATCTGCCGCCTACCCGCTGCCTTGGGTCAGGGAGGACAAGTACTGGCCGCCCGTGGCCCGTGTGGACAATGTTTATGGCGACCGCAATCTCGTCTGCTCCTGCATCAGCGTGGCTGAGGCGGCGGACGCAGCGGCTTCGTGACTCTACGCAAATCAACCCTGAGAGCCGTCCGTAAAATCAAAACTGCGTTTCTTTGGCGGACGCAGCTCTGTCCGTCCACCGCGCTGCTGGCGGAAGATGTCGAATACGAGGTCCGAGCCGTCCACCTTCATCTGATGTACCATCTTTAGCAGCGTGCCGAGACGGCCCTTGGGGAAACCGGCCTTGTTGGCGAACCAGCCCAGATACTCCACCGGGATGTCGTAGATGGGGATGCCATGCGGCGGATGATGCGCAGGGCCGTATTTGCCGAACGGCATGTGTGTCCTGCCGATCTCGGCCAGATCGCGCTGCATTTGCTGGGCGAGATCGTCCATGGAAATCAGGCCAGCATTGCGTGGGCCTCGCGCAGCAGCGTCTCGGTCGTCGCCCAGTCAATGCAGGCGTCGGTGATGGACTGGCCGCGCGTGAGTTCGTTCAGTGGGCGCGGGAACTTCTGGTTCCCGGCGACGAGATTGCTCTCCAGCATTGCGCCGATGATCGCAGTCTCACCGGCGGCGCGCTGGCGCACGATCTCGCGGAAGACCTGCGCCATCTTTTGATGATCCTTCGCGCAGTTGCCGTGGCTGGCATCAATCATGATCGCGGGACTGAGCTTCGCGTTCTCCAGGGCAGCGCGGGTCTCAGCCACATCATCGGCACCGTAGTTCGGGCCGTCCTCGCCGCCGCGCAGGATGATGTGGCAGTCGGGATTGCCGCAGGTGGTCACGGCGGAGGCGATGCCATCCTCGCTCACTCCGAGGAAGGTCTGCGGCTGCATCGCGGCCTTGATCGCGTTCACGGCAGGCATGATGTGGCCGAAGGTGCCGTTTTTGAAACCCAGCGGCATGGACAGGCCAGACGCCATCTGCCGGTGCGTCTGCGATTCCGTCGTGCGCGCTCCCACCGCGCTCCAGCAGATGAGGTCGGCGATGAACTGCGGCGTGATCGGGTCCAGCAACTCCGTCGCCGTGGGCATTCCGAGCGCGAGCACATCCCGCAGGATGCGCCGGGCCAGGCGCAGGCCGTCGGGGATGTTGCAGGTGCCGTCGAGGTCCGGGTCCATGATGAGACCCTTCCAGCCGGTGGTGGTGCGCGGCTTTTCAAAATAGACGCGCATGACGATGCACAGCCGGTCCTTAAGCTCGCACGCCAGCGTGGTGAGCTTTCGCGCATACTCCATGCCCGCCTCGGGATCGTGGATCGAGCAGGGACCGACGATGATTAGGAAGCGCTTGTCCGTGCCGAACAAAATGTCACGAATCTCCCGCCGTGCCTTGCTGACGAAGGCCGCTTGATCCTCAGAGGGCGGCAGCTCTGCCACCAGCGCGCATGGCGCAGGTAGGGGGATGTTTGAGGCGATGTGGACGTTGGCGTTGGGGTTCATGGACGCTGCCTTCAATATCCTATCCGACCTTCCTGAGACAGTAGCATTTCTACTCAGGCGCTACTGCCGCCGAAGTAGTGCCCCAGCGCCTCGATCATGCCCTCACTGGCAAATTTCTTTGCCACGAAACCCCCGTGCCGCTCCACGTGCGCCTTGATCGGCGGCAGGCCGTTCCCCGGCGTGGCGATCATGCGCGCGTGGCGCGGGTCGAGCATGGAGAGATCGTTGTGGTTGTCCCCAGCGGCGAAGCAGCGAGAGGCATCCAGTCCCAGCATCCGCGCCAGTTCACTCAGCGCTGTGCCTTTGCTGTAGCCGCTGTGGGAAAAGCGCAGGTAAATGCCGTTGCGGTGGTAGCCGATGTCTGGGAACTGTCGCGCATGGGTATCAATAAAGGCGGCGATCATGTCCACCTCCTCCTCTGTGCTGCCGACGATGCCCAACTCACCCGACTCTCCCTTCAGAAAGCTGGCCTGCGTCTGATCTTCCACCATCTGCTTGATGGCGTTGAGCGAGGCCTGGTGGTCTTTGACGAAGCGCTCGTGAGCCTTGCGCGCCAGGCGGTTCCAGCCGCCGAAGTCCGTCCATTTGCTGAAAAGCCCCGGCCGGTAGATGTCGCACTCTTGGGCGATGATGTAGTCCGGCTCCATGAAGATACCGTACTGTCCCAGACCCTGTAGCGTCTGCGGCAGGCTGCGGCCCGTGTTGATGACCCAGGCCGCACCCTGCGCGCGGAGATGCTGGATCATCTGGCCGAGCGTGGGATGGAACACAGGATCACTCTCTGGATGCACAAGGGTGCCATCGAAGTCGAAGCAGAGGATGAACGTGGGCTTAGGGGTAGGCATGGGGCGAGGCGGAGGTTTTCAACATTCGGATGACGGGAGTCAAGGGCTGGAAACACGGTGCAAATACTCCATCCAACCAAGCCCATGATAGGCTACAGCGAACCAAAGGGCGGTCTTATAACCGATCAGAACCTTTCGGTCCAGCCCACGCTTTTGGGTGCGCCGCAGCAGGCTTTCGCAGCTCCAGATCAGACTCAGAATCAACGGTGGGATCAACGCTAACAGCAGCGGATGTGTGTCCATCACAGCCCAGTCCCAGCCAGTGATGCCGATATAGATCATGGCCGCCAGCACGACGAAAAGCAGAGTTGGTGCGGTTTCAGAATGCAATCGCTGCGCCGCGTGTCCGGCCTTTGGGGCCGCTATCCAGGCGACAATGATTCCAGCAAGTGTCAGTAAAAGCATGGTCGCTAGCACACGATCTCCAGGAGCAAAATGTGCGCGTATTTTGCCCAGGCCGTCAAGGAGGCGTGCTGCCAATGCCTCGCACGAATGAGTTTGCAGGTATCCCTGGTAGCTTGGTCGCTCTAGGGAAGAAATGCCCTTGAGGCTGGCTGCGTCGGGGTGCTCTTTGATCCAGAAATAGGCTGCTGCTTCATTATCCAGCCAGCGCACCTGGTCCACATAGCTAAACAGGCCATTGCCAAACCTTTGTTGCGCCTCAGCAAGCCTTGGTCCTGCGATGAAAAAGAAACCCGCGCCCAGCAGGATCAGCCCAAAGACGTGATTGCTGCGCACCCAGAGTGTGGTGCCCTCTCCCTTCGCCCAGTGGGCCAAGATCCACCCCCACAGGGCGCGCAAAGTGCTGACAAAGACAAAGACGAGCAGCAGCGGCAGCACCCGATCCTCCGAAAGATAGGCCAGCGCCCCAAAGACGCCGATGAGGCCATAAATCCACAGCGAGTTCCTTTGCAGCGCGAAAATACAGGCCAGCCAGGTGAGCAGGAAGAACACATGAAATAACGCTGCCCCGGTGAACTGCCCCACGGTCGGCAGGAAGCTATAAAAGCCTGAGACTGTGGTGACGAGGATAGCCGCAGGCAGGGTGAAGTTTCGCGCGCAGGTCACACCTAGCAGCACCAGAAAGCCCAGCGTCAGCCCCAGCCGAAACCAGGCAGTAGCGCGCAGCAAACCCGGTAGGTCATCCGAGCCGTGCATCCACGCCGCGAGCCAGGGCCAAAGGGGCTGCACCACCCCGTCCATACGGTGCGGCACCAGCTTTTTCAGCGGCTTAGAGAAGCTCTGGGTAAAGTCAGGGGTCAGGTCCGCGCGCGTCTCTTGGGTTAAGGCCAGATGCCGCGCCTCCAGTTGGTTCAGCAGATACTGGCTGGCGCGTTGGGTGTCGGCTGCGGCCACATATGCCCAGACGATGCCGCCCATCAGCACGGCAAATACCGTCCAGCGTAGCCAGATATAGAGGTTGGGCTTTGAGACTAGAGCCATGTCAGAACCCCCGTCTTATGCCACGCAATGGCGCAATGAGGCAAAGGAAAATGCAGCACAAGACTGTGACTTGCTCTCCCCAAGTCGGCCGCATCACTTCTTCGACCTCACCTTGATCTCCACACGCCGGTTTAGTCCCTGTTCCTCCACAGTCCCACTCGTGCTGACGATGGGCTTCCTTTTGCCCATGCCCTCGGCACGGATGCGGTCAGTGCCCAGGCGCAGGGAGGCCTGGAGCCACGCCACCACCGCGTTCGCACGGCGCTGGCTGAGTTGGTCGTTGAACTCGTCTCCACCGAAGCTGTCCGTGTGCCCTTCGATGATGAAGAGCGAGTTTGGGTTCTTTTGAATCAGGAAGCCCAGCTTCATCAGACTCAGGCGTGCGCCCTCGGCAAGCTGGTCGCTGCCATATTCAAACAGCAAGTCTGTGGGCATCAGGATCGGTGCCGTGCTCCCGCCCATCGTGCCACCACCACCGCTGAGCAGGTCGTCCAGATTGCTAAAGCCCTTCACCCGCGTCCCTGCGGCATCGCCCTGGCCCTGTGCTTTGACTTGGTCCAGCAGCTTCATGTCTGGCGCTTTGCCCTTGCCGGGATCCAGTGCGCCCGCATCCAGCAGCATCTGCTTCTCAGAGACGGGCTTGGACAAAACATCCCTCCTCACGCTTGCCATCTCACTTGCCAAATCAGGTGCAGCGATGGCTTGGGGGGCTAGCAGGGCGGCCATTTCAGGCAGCTTACCACCAGGCGTGCGGCCATCTCCAGGATCATTCTTGCGGATGAAATTGGTCACGTCCTTGACGCTGGGCGTCAGGTCTAGCTCCTGGTTCTCAGGGATCATTTGCGCCTTGTCGAAGTTATCAAGCTTTGGCTCGAAGGACTTGATGTCCGGCTGTGTGCCCGGTGCGATCAGTTCCGGGATTTCCTGGATAGCCTTCTGCTCCTGCAACAGCTTGGGATCAATTTTGATGCGTTCAGGTATCTTGCTCAACTTCACCGTCGGTTTGCTATGACCCAGGAGGTGGCTGATCTTATCAAAACTCACATACAGCAGCCCGTGCAGCACCACCGAAAGAATCAGCGCGAACATGATCCACCACTTCAGGCTCCAATCCTCGCGCGAGCGGAATGCAGAGCGCGGCGTGCTACTCCAGCCGGTGGATGAGGTGATCTGTGGCATAAGTGAACGGTTTGCTGGCGCAAACATAACACGCCCTCCGCTGCTGACATCTTCCATTCTTGAGAAACCCGCTCTCAGGCTACCTCCAGTAAAGCCCAGTCTTGCCTCATGCAGCATCTCTCGCTTTCATCGGATAAAAGCCGAGACGCTGTTGTTTCATCATGTCCAACCCCTTCTTCGAGCACCTCATCCTCAAAATAGTTACGCATGACCTTCCTCGTTCCAGCGCTGCTCTTTGCCCTGCCGCTTGCGGCGTTGCCGGTGATCATTCATTTGATTCACCTGTATCGGCGGCGGCAGGTGAAGTGGGCGGCGATGATGTTTCTGCGGATGGCGCAGCGCATGAACAAAGGGTTGTCGCGGCTGCGGCAGATTTTGATCCTCGCGTTTCGCGTGCTCGCGGTGGCGGCGATCCTGTTTGTCATCACGCGGCCGATGGCGGGCGGTTTGCTCGGGCTCACCGGCGGCGTGCCGGACACGGTGATCGTGCTGCTCGACCGCTCGGCGAGCATGGAGCAGCAAAACCTCGCCACCGGCAGCAGCAAGCGCAGCGCGGGCCTCGCGAAGCTATCGCAGGCCTTGCGTGATACGGTGGGCACGCGGTCAAAACTCGTGCTCATCGAAAACGCGCATCTCCAGCCGCAGGCGCTCGAAAAGCCGGAGTCGCTCACCGATCTGCCGATCACGGGCCCCACGGACACGAGCGCGGATGTGCCCGCGCTGCTGCAAAGCGCCCTCGATTACATCTCCACGAACCAAACCGGCCGCACGGACGTGTGGGTGCTCAGCGACCTTCGCCAAAGCGACTGGGATGCAGGCGGCGGACGCTGGCAGGCACTTCGCAGCGGCTTCGCCAGCCTCAAAGGCGTGCGCTTTCATCTGCTGACCTATGCGCAGCCGGTGGAGCAGAATTTGAGCATCAGCGTCGAGCGCGTCACGCGTCGCGAAACATCTGACAAAGCCGAGCTGCTGCTCGATGTGCGTGTCACGAGGCCGGATTCGGCCAAAGAGCCGCTCGAACTGCCGCTGCGCTTCGTCGTGGGTGATGTGAGCACAACCTTCAAAGCGGAGATGAAAGACTCACAGCTCGTGTTGCAGGCGCACGCCATTCCCATCGCCAAAACGATGAAGCAGGGCCACGGACGCGTCGAACTGCCCGCCGATGCCTCACCGAGCGACAACGTCTTCCACTTCGTCTTCGCCGAGCCACCGGTGCTGCGCAGCGTGATCGTCAGCGACGACGAAGCCACCTTCACACCGCTGCAAGCCGCACTCGAAGCCGCCGCCGATCCCACACGCAAATACGCCTGCACCGTTTTGCCGCCGTCGCGAGCCGCGGAGATCGTCTGGGACGACACCGCGCTCATTATTTGGCATGCGCCGCTGCCGAAGGAGGGCGACCTCATCGCCAAACAGCTCGCGAATGCGCGATGCGTGCTGTTTTTGCCGCCGGAGTCGCCGGACGCAAATGCCTTCGCCGGTCTGCAATGGGGAGCCTGGAGCGGCGACAGCAAACCAGCCACCGTGAGCTGGTGGCGCAACGACGCTGGCCTGCTCGCGAACACCCGCAGCGGCACCGCGCTGCCGCTCGGCGATCTGGAAGTGCAGCGCCGCTGCGACATCCTCGGCGAAGGCACACCGCTGGCCCGTCTCGGCGAAAATCAGCCGCTGCTCATGTGTGCGAACACGACGGGCGAAAACCAAGTCTGGTTCCTCGGCACGCTCCCCGGCTCGGGAGCCTCCACTTTGGCACGCGATGGCGTGGTGATGTTCGCCATGCTGCATCGTGCGCTGAATGATGGCGCACGCGGTCTTGGGAAAGCGCAACAGCGTGAAGCAGGAACGAGCGCGCTTGGTGCCGGTGAGTGGAAAAGACGCGGCGAAGCCGTTTTGAGCACCGAACTGCCTCTGCGAGCCGGAATCGCCGAAAGCGGTGACAAACTCGTCGCGCTGAATCGCCCGCTACGCGAGGATCTGCCCGACTTCCTCGGCAAAACGGTGCTCGCTGAGCTTTTCGCCGGTTTGGATCATCAGATCATCGAAGACCGCGTTGAAGACGAAAGCAGCCTCGCCAGCGAAGTGTGGCGCACGTTTCTTTTCTTGATGGCGATTGCGCTGCTGGGTGAGGCGCTGCTGTGCATGCCGGCGAAGCGTGAAGTTCAACCCGTGAATCCTTGATGCAGCCCACCACTTCCCAACTCGTCTTCAACCCGACTCCGACCGCTTTCGCCGTCGGCGTGGCGTTTGTGGTGGCGGTGGCGGGGCTGGCGTTCATGGCGTGGCGACGGAGCGGGTGGCGACCGATCATGGGATGGTTGGAACTGCTGCGTGTCATCATCGCGGTCGGCATCGCGATCACGCTTTTGCAGCCGGAATGGCTGGAGACCTTTAAACCTCAGACGCGGCCCGTTTTGGCCGTGCTGGCGGATGTTTCGGGCTCGATGAGCACGAAAGACGTGATTCGCGGTCAGGAGGCGGTTTCGCGTGAGTCCGTGGTGAAGCCGTTGATCGACGAAAAACTGTGGTCGCGGCTCAAGGAACGCATGGATGTGGTGATCGAGCCGTTTTCGTCATCGCAGACACCGGCGAGCGAAGGCACAGACATTCATGCGGCGCTGCTCGGTGTGCTGGAGAAGCAGCCAAACCTCCAATCGGTCGTCCTGATCAGCGATGGCGACTGGAACAGCGGCTTACCGCCTTCCCAGGCCGCCACGCGGCTGCGCATGCGCGAGGTGCCGGTGTTTGCGGTGCCGGTGGGCGCGGAGACGCGGCTGCCGGATGTCGAATTGAGCAGCTTTGACGTGCCGACATTCGCCGTGGCGGGCAAACCGCTGCGCATTCCGTTTGTCATCGACAGCTCGCTGCCACGTGATGAGGTCGTGGTGCTCGAAATGAAATCGACGAGCGGCGAGATCATCACGAAGGAGGTCACACTGCCTGCGATGAGCCGTTATCAGGATGCCATCGCGTGGAAACCGGAGAAGCCCGGCGAGGTGAAGCTCACGCTGACGATTCCGAAGACGCCCAACGAGCGCTATCCCGAAAACAACACGCAGGAAGCGCCGCTCAGCGTGCGCAAGGAGCAGCTCAAGGTGCTGGTGATCGAAAGCTTCCCGCGCTGGGAGTATCGCTACCTGCGCAACGCGCTGGAACGCGATCCTGGCGTCGAGGTGAACTGCCTGCTGCTGCATCCCGGCCTTGGCAAGGTGGGCGCGGGCCGTGGTTATCTCGACAAATTCCCGAAGGACGAGGAACTGACGAAGTTCGACGTGATTTTCCTCGGCGATGTCGGCATGCAGAAAGACCAGCTCACCGCCGAGCAGTGCGCCGCGCTGCAAAAGCTCGTGCGCGATCAAGCAGGCGGCCTCGTCTTCATGCCCGGCTTTCACGGCTTCCAATCGACGCTGCAAGAAACGCCGCTGGCCGATCTGCTGCCGGTGATCTGGGACGCGGCGCAGCCACGCGGCTGGGGATCGAGCTCGCCAGGCAAATTCGCGCTCACCGAGGCTGGCATGCGCAGCCTTTTGACGAAGCTCGAAGACACCGATGAGGCCAGCGCGCGCGTATGGAGCACGCTGCCGGGCTTTCAGTGGTATGCGCCCGCCTTGCGAGCGAAAGCAGGCAGCGAGGTGCTCGCCAAGCATGGCAGCGAGTCGAATCAATACGGCCGCCTGCCGCTCATCGTCACGAAGACCTACGGCGCGGGCAAAATTCTCTTCATGGGCACCGACGGCGCGTGGCGCTGGCGCAAAGGCGTGGAGGACAAGTATCACTACCGCTTCTGGGGCCAGGTGGTGCGCTGGATGGCCTACCAGCGCAACATGAGCAGCGGCGACAAGATGCGCCTGTTTTACTCGCCGGATCGTCCCCGCACCGGCGATGTGCTCACGTTGAATGCGAACGTCATGAGCCTCACTGGCGAGCCGCTGCGCGAAGGCGCGGTGATCGCGCAAATCGAAGCGCCGAGCGGCAAGGTGTCGAGTCTGCGGCTGCTGCCGGCCGGTGAGGAGGCGTGGGGACTCTTCAACGGCACCTTCACGCCAAGCGAACCTGGCGATCATCGCGTCATGCTGAGCTGTGCCGAGGCAGGATCGAGTTTGGAGACGAAAATCTCCATCCAAGGCACCAGCCGCGAAAAACGCGGCCAACCGGCCCGCATCGACGTGTTGAAGGAAATCGCTCAATTCACTAAAGGCGCGGTTTTGGACGCCTCGAAGCCGCAAAGCATCGTCGATGCCATCGCCGCGATTCCGGAGGCCGCTTTCCAAGAACGCCGCCTGCCGATCTGGGCGCATCCCGCGTGGGCGGGGCTGCTGGTGGTGCTGATGGGCGTGTTTTGGGTGGGACGAAAGGCGGCAGGGACGTTTTAGGGAAGCCAAAGATGATTTTTAGTCCCGGCTTCAGCCGACTCTGGCTCACGTCTGCAATAGACCCAACTCCTCAGTTAGATTAGAGCAATCGCGCTACTTTACTCCGCACATCACCGTCTTTACTGCTTTCAAACACGGCCTAATAAACACGGAGGCGGAAGAAATAGCAGTTGGTGCCGACTGGGAACGGTTGGGTCACCGTGACAGGGCTACCAATACTGCCCGGATGAGTCACCACATGCGTCCAGGAGCCAAGGTCGTTTGAGCTTTCGGTGATGTAGGTCAGATCAGGGCGCTCACGTTGAAAAGTGAACATTAGATCTGTTCCGGCCTGGGTCAGGGTTGTGGGAGGAAGCTGCACCGTAGGTCTCGCTCCAGCGGCAAAGAGGATTCCACGGGCGATGGCATAGACAGTGCCATCTGGCCCGATGAGAGTGGGGGTGTAGGGCTGTAAGCCAGCATTAGCGATCCGGAGGCTTGAATAATTGCCGGTGACAATATCCCAGCGATAGAGGTACCCATCTTCGTTGTTGGCATAGATGGCTTTGCCAGGCACATCTACGACAGTGCTGTTGATGCACCATTCTTCGTTGTTCCCACTCGGGCTGGCTAGAGTCATGACCTCCTTCATGTCCGTCTCTCCCGTGAGGGGATCTGTCTGCGAGACGTTGGGGTCGAGGATGGCGATCTTGTTCAAACCGCCGGGGTAGTAATAGCTGTTGTACTTGGTAAAGAGCAGATAGGTAGAGCTTGCCGCAGAAGTGTAGCTGGGAAGTAGGCTAGCTGGAACGACGGCGGCAGTGGTATCCCAGCCGAAGCCGCCCTGAAGCTTTACTGTCTGGAGATCGGCTGAAAAATGCAGTAGCCGACCACGGCTGTAGTTGTCGTTATTGATTCCCAGATAGACATCCCCATCAGGCCCGACTGTGGGCGATGCGGTGGAAATACCCATGACTCCGAGCAGCACGCCGGTGGCATTCAGTGGTGCAAGGTTGGAACTAGCGAGCTGCACTAACTTTCCCTGAACACCAATGCCGTAGTAGTCACCGCCGTTATTGAAAACGACATAAAGTTTGGTTTCATCATGAGTTAGCGCTGGTGCAGCATTGAGCGCTGTCTGAGTGCAACCCGCAACGGTGCTAGCCAGCGCGTAGCTGCCGATCCCCGCTGAAGAAATGCGAGCGATGCCTCCGCCTTGCGGGAGCAGTGGCGTGTCGTCTGCTACCTGAAAACCGAAGTAAATATTGCCCGCCGAGTCAGCCGTGATGGGCGTGTTGATTTTGACGAACTCGTCATAGATGGCCTTGTCGGCCAGGTAAGCTGTGCAACCGACGGTGTTATCAAAAAAGGCGAGCTTGCCAGTAGCTATCGGCGTCGCCAAATCAGCGCCATCACGCCAGTTCATGGTGCCGCCTGCGGCAGGAATATAGACGCGGTAGGCGGTGGGAGTGGTCTTGACCAGCATCGGAGAAAAGTTTGGCCGCCAGATGGATGCCGGGGCGATGTAATCCGTCGCCTGCGACCACAGCAACGAGCCATCGTAGCCACGACGGCTTTCGACCACAAAATTGACACCTACCCCAGTGGTAACGGGAACGATGACCGTATTGGCCGCAGTGATCGTGGGTGTCCCGTAATGAGTGTAGGCACCTGGAAAAATATCCACCGGGGTCTGCCACAGGATTTGAGTCGGCGGGCGTCCCTGGACATTGGAGATGGCCGTATGCTGGGCATTGCCACCAAACATCGGCCAGTCAGCGAGCAGCGGAATAGACATGGTGACCGTGACAAGCAGCGAGGACATCAAGATTCTGGAAAGGGCGATCATGAGCGAGATGGTAGGTTCCTAGGTAGCCTGGTCGGCTGTCTCTAACCGTGGTGAATGCTATCATGCGCCCGCCCAGGATGCCAGCACCGTCCTGGGATTCTCAACCGCGCTTCCACACCACCCAGCACTCCGGTGGATTCTCGCGGCGGTTCACCGGACGCAGGAGTTGCACTTCGTAATGGCACACTGAAAGCTCCGCCGCCCAAGCAGCAATGCAGCGCTGCTCCTCCGCGCCGCCTTCATGTCCGGGATAGACGGCGATGGTCAGAAGCCCGGCGGGAGCCAACATTTCTAAGGCAGTGCCTACAGCCAACAGAGTGGTCTCGGTGCGGGTAATGACCGATTTGTCCGAGCCTGGCAGATAGCCCAGGTTGAACATGATACCGCTCAGCCGTCCGTGATACAATGCTGGCAATGCCGCCCGCATCGTCTCATGTCCAGCGTGGATGACCGTGAACTGCACGGTGGCGATGTCCGCTTCCAGCAGCCGCCTCCGCGTCTCCGCAATCGCCGCCGCCTGTAAGTCGAAAGCAAACACATGGCCGCCCACACCCACAAGCCGCGCCAGGAAAAGTGTGTCGTGCCCGTTTCCCGCTGTGGCATCCACCACGATGTCCCCAGGCCGGACCCGGTCAGCTATCAGCAATTGTGCCCAGCGCACCGCCGAGGGCAGACCACCACTGGAACTGGCGAGCCGGGGCAAAATGGAGTTGTCCGTCATGTAGCGATCTAGCTCTACAAACCGCACGCTGCAACCCAGCGGCAGCCTCTCCTGCTTAAGCCGTTGAATTGACAGAATCCCCGCATGCGCCTAGTCTCACATGCCGTTTCCTGACCGACCCGGCACGGAACTGGATTTCCCGCCACAGTCTAGCTTCCGCAGCAGTGCCTGGCGGTTCCCGATTCCCGAACCCCCGATGAACTTGTACGTCAGCAACCTTGCTTACACTCTGACTGATGATGAACTGCGCAGCGAATTTGCTGCTTTTGGAGACGTGTCCAGCGCTCGTGTCGTGCTCGACCGTGAAACAGGCCGGTCGCGCGGCTTTGGCTTTGTCGAAATGCCCAATGACAAAGAGGCTCTAGCTGCCATCCGCGGGTTGGAGGGATCAAACCTAGGCGGTCGTCCCCTCAAAATAGTTGAAGCACGCCCGAAAGAGCCTCGGCCGCCGCAGCGCAGCTTCAGCGGTGGTGGTGGTGGTGGTGGAAATGCAGGCGGCGGCAGCAGTAGTGGCGGTGGCGACTTTCGTGATCGCGGAGATCGTGGTGGCGGTGGTGGTAAACGTGACTGGAGCCGTGATCGCGGCAAAAGGAGTGGTGGTAACGAAGACTGGGATTGAGACACTTCACCCTGCTCATGGAAGCAGGTCTTTGAAAATGGGCGCTGCCGGAGCCTCGCAGAGCCATTTTCATGATGTTAAGGATGGAGGAACCCTCCCCAATACTTTGGGAATATAAAATTTAAGCCTTTGCAAATTGATATGGTGAATCTAAATTCTATAATTTATAGACTACTCATGCCTCTGCGTCCGTCGCCGAGACACGGTAGGGTGCTCAACCTTTCCTGGAACCGCACCTCAAACGGAAAAATGTGGCAAGCGGTGGCAGCGGAGGCTGCCTGACCGGGGGCGGCAGCTTGCCCGGAATGGAACGCAGAATGACAGCATGCTTGCCATGTGCGCAAAAGCACTCACTTTACCCGCCCCTTTTGCCAACCTGACAGACCTGTGAGCCTTTCCCACCCAACCGACGACCTCCGCGTGGCGGAGATACTGCCGCTGATCCAGCCTGCGCTGCTGATGCACGATCACCCGCTAGGTGAAAAGGAGGCAGCTTTCGTTACGCTGACCCGCAAGCGCTCCGAGGCGATTTTGAAGCTGAAGGATGACCGCCTGCTCATCGTCGTCGGCCCCTGCTCCATCCATGACCGCAAATCGGCCCTGGAATACGCCGCGCTGGTCGCTGTGGCGCGAGAGAAGCACGCAGCGGACCTGGAGATTCTGATGCGCGTTTATTTTGAAAAGCCGCGCACCACTGTGGGCTGGAAGGGCTTCATCAATGATCCACATCTGAATGAGAGCCACGACATCAACACCGGCCTGCGTAGCGCGCGCGGGCTGCTGATCGAGCTGACCCACATGGGCGTGCCTGCTGCCACGGAGTTTCTGGACGTGATCACGCCGCAGTACATCGCCGATGTCGTCGCCTGGGGTGCCATCGGCGCACGCACCACAGAGAGTCAGGTGCATCGCCAGCTCGCCTCCGGTTTGTCCATGCCCGTCGGTTTCAAAAACGGCACGGATGGCGGCATCCAGATCGCACTGGATGCCATCCAGGCCGCCGCCGGACAGCACAGCTTCCTTTCCGTGACGAAGGACGGTGTGGCCGCCATCGTGAAGACACGCGGCAATGACGCCTGCCACGTCATCCTGCGCGGCGGCAAGGCCGGAACGAACTTCGACGCCGCCTCCATTGAGACCGTCGTCAGCCAACTCAACGCGCGCGGCCTGCCCGCCAGTGTGATGGTGGATTGCAGTCACGGGAATAGTTTGAAGGACTACCGCAAACAGCCCGGCGTGGCCCAATCGCTCGCCGATCAAATGAGCGCGGGCAGCAAGGCCATCACAGGCGTGATGATCGAAAGCCATCTCGTCGAAGGTCGCCAGGACACCCAGCCCGGCCAGCCGCTGACCTATGGCCAGAGCATCACCGACGCCTGCGTGAACTGGCCTGCCACGGAGACGATACTGGATGCGCTGGCCGCTGCGGTACGTGCGCGGCGCGGCTAAAACCCTCTTTTCATGCTTACTGCCGTTACTGCCCGCGATGCCATCCGGCGCATGTCGGGCTGCCGCATCCTCGTGATGGGAGATGTCATGCTCGACCACTTTATCTGGGGGGCCGTGCGCCGTATCTCTCCGGAGGCTCCCGTGCCCATCGTCGAGGTGACAAAGGAGACGACCTTCCCCGGCGGTGCCGCCAACGTCGCGCGCAACCTTTCCGCCTTCACGCCGCACTCCTACCTGATGGGCCGTGTCGGCAAAGACAGTGCCGCCGGCGAGTTGCGCCGTCTCTTGAATGAAGAAGGCGTGAACACCGATCCCATGCTCGAAAGCACCACGCTGCCCACCATTGCCAAGACGCGCATCATCGCGCGGCAGCAGCACGTCGTGCGCGTGGACCGCGAGACGATTGAAAAACTCAGCACCGACGAACTCGCGCAGGTCTCCCGCCGCCTGGAGCAAATGCTGCCTGATCTCGACGGCGTCATCATCGAGGACTACGGTAAAGGCTTCGTCACCCAGCCCTTCGCCGATCAGGTGCTCGGCCTCTGCAAAGCCGCCGGGAAACTCGTTACCGTGGACCCCTCACCGCGCAACCCGCTGAACTGGCTTGGCGCATCATTAGTTAAACCCAACCGCCTCGAAGCCTTTGCCGCTGCGGGCATCCAGGATCATCACAAGCCCGTGCCTCCGCTGGAAGACAAGCGCCTCCTGCAAGTAGGTGCGCAATTGCTCGATCTATGGAGCGTCGCCAAAGTCCTCGTCACCCTCGGCGAGCAGGGCATGATCCTTTTTCAGCGCGACATGCCGCCGCACCACATCCCCACCCGCGCCCGCGAGGTGTATGACGTGTCCGGCGCGGGCGATACCGCCATCGCCTTCCTCACCCTCGCGCTCGCCGCCGGACTCAGCGCCGAAGACGCCGCCGACATCGCCAACCACGCCAGCGGCATCGTCGTCGGCAAGCTCGGCACCGCGCGCGTCATGAAAGACGAACTCCTCCAAGCCTTCGAAGACTGACCGCCATGCCCGATTTTCCCACCCTGCTCACCGCCCACCTCGAAGGCCATCTCGCCACCCTCCGACGTCTCGATGAATGCCGCGACGTGCTCACCGCCATTGCCGAAGCCTGGGTCACCGCGCTGAAATCCGGGAAAAAAATCATCTTCTTCGGCAACGGCGGCAGCGCCGCTGATGCCCAGCACCTCGCCGCCGAGCTCGTCGTGCGTTATCGCCTGAACCGCCGCGCCCTGCCCGCCATCGCGCTCACGACCGACACCTCCATCCTCACCGCCCACAGCAACGACTACGGCTTTGAAACCGTCTTCGCCCGCCAGGTCGAGGCGCTAGCGCAGCCCGGCGATGTCGTCGTCGGCATCTCCACCTCCGGCACCAGCAAGAACGTCATCGCCGGACTCCAGGCCGGTCGTGATCGCGGCTGCATTGTCATCAGCTTCACTGCGGAAAAAGGTGCCGCCTGCGCCGCCCTCGCCCACCACGCCTACTGCGTCCCCACCACCGTCACCGCTTTTGCCCAGGAATGCCATCTCCTCGCCGGGCATGTCCTGTGCGAGCATGTCGAGGCAGCCTTCATGGAGTGAGTTGGAACTCATCTGAAAAGTCAGTGTTTAGCCAGTGCCAGTCAGTGGTTCAAATTCCATGACCGCCTTTCGCCGCGCCCTGCTCGGTCTCCCCGTGTCCATCCTCCTGCGGGTGGCACGGCTGCTCATCGGCCTCGTGTTGGCCGCTCTGCTAAACCGCCACCTTGGCCCAGGTGGAGCCGGGCAGATCATGATCGGGCTGGCCTGGGTCTCGCCTTTGCTTTGTCTCGCTGAACTCGGTTTCAACCGCATCACCGTCCGTGAACTCGCCCGCACGCCCGATCAAGAGCCGGAGATTCTCGGCAGCACCTTTTACACCCGCCTCATCGCAGGCTTTGCGACCTTTCTTCTCGCACTCTCTGCCTCCGCATTCCTGGAGCCATCGGTGCAGCCACTCGTCTGGGTTTATGCGCTCCTCCTGCCCACTCATGCGTCCTCGGAGCTGCTCCTCTGGTTTGAATCGCGTGGTCAGCTCGCCGCTGCGGGCTGGGCACAGTTTCGCGGCTTTGCGCTCGCCGGAGTGCTCATGGTCGTCGGCGTGTTCATGCACGCGCCGCCTGTCTTCTTCGCCGTCACTTATGTCGTCGAGTCCTGGTCAGCCATCGCGATCCTCGCATGGCAGTATCACAGGCAAGGCGGACGCCTCCGCACCTGGCGCTGGTCGCCCACGCGGACACGTTCTTTGTTGGCCGAGTCCTGGCCGGAGATGCTGGCGCAGCTCACCATGCTCATGCTTTTCCGTGTGGACGCCCTCATGCTTGGCGCGATGCGTGGTGATGCGGAAGCGGGCATCTACAGCGTGGCCGTGCGTTTGTCAGAGGTCGTCTATTTCATCGCGCCCCTGCTCGGCAGCGCCTTCCTTCCGCGCCTCGTCGAGCTGAGAAAAAACTCGCCTGCACTGTACCAGCGCCGCTTTTCCGAATACCTCGGCGTGAACCTCCTGTTCGCCATCGCTTGCGGTCTCGGCCTCATGCTCACCGCGCCGTTGCTCGTCAGCATCCTTGGCGGAGTCAAATTCGCCGCCAGCGCCGACATCTTGCAGATACATGCCTGGGGCGTCGTCGCCTACTACTTCGGCGTTGCCCGCACGCAGTACCTCGCCGCCGAGCATCGCCTCTCCTCGAATTTGCCCGCCGTGCTCGTCGGCCTCATCGCCAATGTTTTGCTGAATCTCTGGTGGATACCCCGCTGGTCCGGCCTCGGTGCCGCCTGGGCCACCGTCACCGCTTATACACTCGCCTGGATCGTGATGACGCTGCTTTCCCGCGATCTCTGGCCGCTGCTCCGCTGGCAGATGCAGGGTCTGCAAAGAATGCCCTCGCGCTTGATCGAATCATGGCAGCATGGCCAGGCATGGCTGCGCATCCGTCGCGCATGAAAAGACTCCTCCGCTCCCTCCTGCGCCGCTGGTGCCTCACGGCCAACACCATCCGTTACCGCGTCGAGTGGCCGCGGCTCGAAGCCGCTGCACGCATCGCAGGTCCGGTAGAGACGATCTTCGATGGCGGTGCAGGCTCCGGCGAGTTTGCACGGCGCATGTTGATGGGTCGTCATTGCCGCAAAGTCATCGCGCTCGAACCTGAGACCTTCACCTTGCTCCAGCAGAACCTCGGCCGCCTCCCTGGCACACAGCTTATCGAAGGCTCGCTGCTCAGCATCCCCTTGCCCGATGAAAGCGTGGACCTCGCCATGAGCACGCAGGTCATCGAGCACATCGAGGATCATCAGCGTGCCGCCTCTGAGATGGCGCGCATCGTCAAACCAGGCGGCTGGGTGCTCATCACCGTGCCGCATCCACCGGAGCATTTTCCACAGCCCGGCCATGTGCGCGAGGGCTACACCGTGGCTGATCTCACCGCGCTGATGGCCCCGCACGGCTGCGTGCCGCACCACTCCGACTGGTTTCTCACACGCCTCACGACGACACGTTTTCTCCGCGCTTGCCGCCTGCCTTTGAAAGGCATCTATCTCCCCGTCGCCTGGGCTGACCGCGAGACGCATCTCAGCATCGAACAACGCCGAAACGCCGAACCCTTCGGCATCCTCATGCTCTTTCAAAAGACCGCGTGAACGTCGCCTCTCCCATCCGCATTCTCTGCGTGGACCCGAACGTCACCAGGGACAGCCCCTCAATGAAAGGCTTCCTTTCCACCCTGCCGCACCTGACGGCGAACGGCTTTCAAATCGAAATATGGTGCCTTCGCTGTGAAGCGCCGCGCGACATGGCAACCATCCGTTTGCTGCCCGCTGCTCCAGCGCTGGGCACTTTGGAGAATGTCTGGTTCGTCGTCATCGCCAACCTCCTCTTTGTCTGGCGCACCTGCGTTCATGGCATCAAGACCGACCTCATCTACAGCACCGGAGCCTACTGCCTGTTCGCCAACGTCGTGCATGTCCACTTCGACAGCGCCGAGTGGTTGCGCGCCCAGTCACGCATGGGAAAGCTGACCAGGAAGGAACGTGCCCGCCGACTGATCACGAGGCTCGGTGCTGCACTCGAATGGCTTTCATGGCATTCCCCGTGGTCGCGGCATTTCATCACCGTCTCCGATGGCATGGCAGCGAACCTTCGGCAAAAACTGTCCACTGACAAGACCGTGCATGTCCTGCCCAACAGCTACGACAGCACGCGCTTTCATCCAGGAGTCAGAGATGAATGGCGTGCGCCCATGCGGCAGCAGCTCCAGCTCGCGCCCGGTGCCTTCATGTTCATCTTCATCGCCACAGGCCACCTTCAGCGCAAAGGCTTCTGGTCCGTGCTCCGTGTCCTGCATCGTCTTCGTCAGATGAGACATACCGACCTGCGCTTACTCATCGTCGGTGGCTCAGATTCACTCTGGAAAACGCACGCCGCAGAGATTGCGCACGTCACTCCCGATCATGCCGAATGGCTCATGCTTGCAGGCAGTCAGCGTGAGGTCGAACGCTACTACGCCGCAGCCGATGCCTTCATCTTGCCCTCGTATTTCGAGACCTTTGCGCTCGTCGCACAAGAGGCTCTCTCCTGTGGCATGCGCATCTTTGTCACGCCCTACTGGGGCCATGAAATGTACCTGCGCCAAGACGACAACGGCTGGCTGCTACCACCGGATGAGCATGGCATGGCTGCCACCATCGAAGCCGCTTTGAATCAAAGACCCTGGCCCGCGCTGGAGCCGCACACGCATCTCCTCGACACCGCCGCGTATGCGCATCGCCTCGCGGATATGTTTCACTCGCTAACCCCGCCTCATCGATGAACAACACCTCCCGTGGCTCTTCCATGCTGATAGGATTCGCCGGGCTGGCGATCATGCTCTATGTGCTTTCCTCCGTGCTGCTCACGGACGGCAACCTTGTCGGGAACCTGTGCAAATATCTCCTCGTTGCAGGCTTCGTCTTCGGCCTCATGGCACCGCGCGGCACCTTCATCGTGTGGCTCATCGGCTGCGGGTATCTCGATCTGCTGAAACGGCTTATGATCGTCTCCGGGCGCATGTTTCAGGACGATCTGTTCTATGTGCTCGGTGTCGCCCCGGCCACGTTTGGCGGCATCGTCGGCGGGGTGATGATGATGGCCTTCTTTGGCAAACTTCGGCTCACCTCGCGCCATCTCGGCTTTCTCGTCGCCGCAGCGTCCGTGGTCGTGCTCAGTGCGCTCATGTCGCTCCGCACAGGCGGTGCGTCGCTGCGCACCCTAGGCCCGGATGTCGCCAATGCGGGCTTGTATGCGCTCATGCTGTTTGTGATCCCGGTGCTCTTTCCTGATCGCGCATCCGTCATGCGTTTGCTGCGTCTCCTGCTCATCGCCTGGCTGCCTGTGGCTGTCTATGGCGTGTATCAGCAGACGCATGGCTTCCAGGAGTTTGAGATTGATTACCTGAAAACAGGACTGAGTATCGAGATCAAGCAGCTCTTCTCCGACCGCGTGCGCGCTTTCTCCACGCTAAACTCGCCCACCGCACTCGGCACCATCAGCGGTGGGCTTTGCGCCGTGGCCTTGATCCTCGGCATCAAGCCGACGCCACAGCGCGGGTCGCGCATGTTCCCTCTGTTCATCGCGCTGCTAATCTCGCTCTGCTACGGCGCGGCGATGATGGCCTCAACCGTGCGCACGTCCCTGATGATCCCCATCATCGGCCTCGCCGCCGCTTGGGCCTTTCGTTACCGTGGAGTCACATGGTTTCTCTACACCTCCCTGACGCTGATGTTCGCCCTGCTCGTGCTCTCCGCCGACTTCATCCTGAACCGCATCTCGATCTGGAACGATCTCGCCACGGACAACCTCATCGCGCGCGCCTTCGGCCAGGAGCTGACCAGCATCGGCACCTTCAGCGACCGTCTCATGGGCTTCCGCAACATCCTGATGAACCCTGATGCCTACACGCTCTTCGGTTACGGGGCCGAACGCGGCAGCGACCCGACCGATCCGCTCTACAACCACGATCTGCTCTCCAACATGATCGTGCGTCACGGCTGCGTGCCGCTCGTGCTGTTCGGCCTCGTCGGGTTCATCGTTCTGCGTCGCCTGCACGCTGCTGTGCATCGGCTGAGTGTCCCCGATGATCGCCGCCTCGCCGCCGCCGCGCTGGGCATCTCGCTCGCCATCTTCGGTGCCTCCATGCTCAGCGGCAACGTGCTCGCCACCTTCCCGAACAACGTCTTCTTCTGGCTGCTCCAGGGCGTGACAGTGATGCTCGCTTTCTCCGGTGAAAAGAAAGCTGCGCCTGCAAGGCAGCCGATGCCTCCGTCCGCCCTTGCCGACAGCCAGCGCTTTCCGCTCCGTTCACCCCAACGTAGCGGAACGGCGTGAGCCTTCCGCCCGGGGCACTAAAGGCGCAACGGCCACCAAAGACGGAATGCTCACGCATTCCTCTACTTAGCGGCACACCCCATGTTTCCCAAGCGCCCAAGCCTCCTGCTCATCGGGCATACTTATGCAGCGCTGGAGAACCGGAAAAAACTCAGTGCTCTCGCGGCTCACTTTGATCTGACCTGTGTGACATCCACGATTGAGCGGCGGGTGATCCTGGGCCGTCCGGCCTCCGACTTCGACAATGAAAGCGACCTGCCGCTGCGTCGCTACGAGTTGATCCGTTGTGCGCGTCTTGGCGGGAGTGACACCACTTTTCGTTATGCCGGACTTGCCGAAGTAATGCGATCAAAGTGCTTCGATGTTGTACTGGTGGAGAACGAACCCTGGGCCTTCGTATGCTGGCAGGCGCGCCTTTGGAAGAGTGTTCTGCAGCCACAGGCATTGTTCGGGGAGTTCACTTGGGAGAATGTCGAGCGCCCGAGCTGGAAAGGAGTGCTCCTGAGCTGGGTCTATCGGGCCATGACCGCGACCACGGATTTCATCATCGCCGGGAATCAGCGCGCCGCCGAACTCGTGATGAAGCGTGGAGCGCGCAAGGAGACGGTGCTGGTGGCCGCGCAGTTGGGCGTGGACCTGACGAACCATCAGCCTGCACCGGCATCGGAACGTGCCGCATTGCGCGCGAGTCAGAGTTTGCCGGAGGCGGGATTCATCGTGGGCTATTGCGGCAGACTCACGGAGGAGAAAGGCATTCATGAGGTGCTGACGGCCTGCGATGCACTTGCTTCAGAAGGTCTGCATCTGGCCATCGTCGGTGCCGGACGCATGAAACCCTGGCTGGAAGAACAGGCGATGACGAGCCCGTGGCTGCATCTGCTGCCTCCACGCCCTCATTTTGAGATCCCGGACTTTCTGCGCTGCCTGGATTTTTTTGTGCTCGCCAGCAAGCCGGTCCGTTCCATCGCGAATTGCTGGGAGGAGCAGTTCGGTCATGTCCTGATCGAGGCGATGGCCTGCAGCGTGGCGACTCTTGGATCGAGCAGCGGCGCGATCCCTGAAGTCATTGGCGATGAGCGGGCGATCTTTCCCTGGGGCGATGCCGGAGCTTTGGAAAGCAGACTGCGTCACCTCAGAGATGACCACGAAGCGCGCGCAGCCCTGTCAGCTCGCCAGCGCGAGCGCACTGTGCGCTACTACACGCATGAGGCCGTGGCGGCTCGGTGGGCGGAGTTCATTCAGCAGAGACTGGCCGCATGAAAACGGAAGCCGCGTCATTGAAGGAGGAGCCTGCCGGAATCGCCGTGGACATGCTGCGCGGCGGACTGGCGATCCTGGTGCTGCTGGCGCACGGACTGGAGTCGGCGGTGGCGATGACTGGACAATCCTTGCCGCCGCTGCTCGCAGTCACACTGGGGCACGGCGGCTTTTGGGTCGGCGGGTTCTTTGTGCTTTCGGGCTTCTGCGTGCATCGGGCCATCATGGCCTTGAAGCAGCGGGGCGGCGGGTTCGCCGGTCCTTATCTGCTGGCTAGGTTCACCCGGCTGTATCCGGTCTATCTCATTGCTTTGATGCTGACGATCTTTGTGCAGATGACACTGGGTGAATTCAGCGCGGGGCAAAGACTGATGGATGCCGGAATGGCGGCACCTCATCTGTTCATGCTGCAGGGCATCACGGGCACGCTGCATGAGATGAAGCCTGCGTGGAGCCTGACGTATGAGGTCGTGTATTACCTCGTGTGGCCGATACTCCTGGGCGTGTGCGGCTGGAATCTGCGGCGTACCTTTGTGGTTGCGGGAGCGGGCGCCATCATGGTTGCAGCGGTGCTGTTTGCTTCATGGAAGATGACAGGCGCAGGAGACTCTGTGCTCATGCCTCTGGCTATGATCGCCGCGCAGTTTTTGCTCTGGCTCGGCGGCGCATGGCTGGCACAGGAATGGGAGCTTGTGAAACGCCGGGCAGCTTCATGGCCGGGGGCGCTGTCGTTGCTCGGTGTGATCTTTGTTTATGCTGTGCAGGCGTTCTTGATTCATCGGAATGCGCCGCAGTGGACGCACATCATCGCAGGATATGCGGCACTGCCCTGCTGGCTGGGCGTGATCGCCGGAGCCAATGCTTGGAAGGGTTTGGCGAACTGGAAGCCCGCGGCGGTGTGGTTCGGACTGCTCAGCTATCCGCTCTACATCCTGCATCAAGTCTTGCTGGATGCTGTGGTGCTTGGAGCAAGGGCGTATCACTTGGAGTTCTCTTTCGGAGAGTCGGTTGTCTTGCTTTTGGCTTGGGTGATGGCCTGGATGATTACCTTCGGCGTGCCGATGGAAACTCGCACGCTGAGATGGCGTGCAGATTGGCTTCGCAGACACAAGCCTGGACGCTTGTCCTTGATAAAGGTATGAGCCTTAGCCGTGACATCTTGTATCGCAACTACTCCGGCTCTTTCGGGGAGCAGAAGGGTTACGATGCGACGATCCAGCACGCGCAGTATGCGGTGACGTATCCGGCCTTGCCTGCGGATCGCGGGCTGAGCATCGCCGATCTCGGCTGTGGCAAGGGGGAGTGGCTGGGCTGGCTGGCGGCCAAGGGGTTCACGCGGCTGACGGGCGTGGACGGGTCGGATTCTGACCTGACCATCGCCGCCAATCACGGGCCGCAGAAGGCGCACTGGGTTCAGGGTGAAGCCTCGCAGTTTCTCGAAGCCCATGCCGGGAGCTTCGATCTCCTGCACGCGAAGGACGTGATCGAGCACATGACCAAGGATGAGTTCATCCGCTTTCTCCTCGCTGCACACCAGGCACTCAGGCCCGGAGGGCGGCTGTGGCTGATGACTTTCAATGCGCAAAGCCCGCTTTCGGCTGCGACACGCTACGGTGACTTCACACATGAGACGGGCTACACGCCTGCAAGTCTGGCGCAATGCCTGCGGGCTTGTGGCTTCACACGCCTGAACATCACGGGGCGGCATTACTGCTCCTCATCGCTGGGCGGAAGGTTGCGGGCGGTGCTAGGCGCTTTGTTTTATCGGGCCTGCCGTGTGATCTTGAAACTGCGGCATGGCGGAGGTGGTGATGCGGAGGGAGTGGACCTGCACACGACCTTGCCGGATGTGTTTGTGGAGGCCCGGCTGGATTAACAGTTTATGATTCAACGCATCCTCATCTACGGGCGTGAGATTCTCGTCTCCCTGCCGCTGTGTCTGATCAAAGGCTGGAAGCACTTTGGGTGGCGCGGGGCGTGGCTGACCTTCTCCGATCTGGTGCTGACGCATCTTGTCATTCCTGTGCGACTGCCGGGTTTTGGACTGCTGACACGGCGGAATGAGGCGCGGAGTCTGATGGACAACTTTTGTCTGGGGGAGCTGCGGTGCGATGAAGTGGAAGCGGCGATCCGTGCACATCCGGCTCCGTTGATCGTGGACCTCGGGGTGAACCTGGGCATGAGCATCCGCTGGTGGTTTCATCTGAATGGAAAGGCGCATGTAATCGGCGTGGAGATGATGCAGGAGTCGCTGGACTACACGGCGGAGCGGTTGCGTGAATGTCATCCAGACGTGTCGTGGACGCCCGTGTGCTGCGCGGTCGCGGCGGCGGATGCGGAGCCGATGGAGATTCGTTTTGATGATCCGATGGAAGGCACGACGAGCGCGGTGCATGGCAGCGGTGTGAGGCGTCGCGCGGTGCAGGTGCGGTGTCTGGACGGCATCGTCACCGAACCGGAGGTGCTGCTGATCAAATGCGACATCGAAGGCTACGGCGGCCATGCTTTGCGCGGCGGGCGGGCGGTGCTGAAACGCACGCGCTTTGTCGTGACGGAGACGCACGGGCCGGAGGAGATGGCGGAGATGAGCCGCGTGCTATTTGCGGAGGGTTTTGTGCCCTTCAAGCTGGCGGCGAGGTCGCTGTGGTGGCGGCGAGGCTGAGTCGGGAAAGCACACGCGCATGAACAGTCTCGACGCTCCAGCGTTCCATGCAGGCCATGGGCTGCGCCTTGTTTTGGCAATGATTGACGGGATGCGTGAAGTGATCGCAGGGCTGGCAGGCGAGCGTGGGATCACGAAGAAGGTCAAAGCATTCGGGATGCCACACGGGATCCCAGTTGGCGCGGGACGGGCCATTGAAGATGGTGCTGGGGATGCCCAGGGCGGAGGCAATGTTCATGGGGCCGGAGTTGTTGCCGATGAAATGACGCGCGCCCGCTATAAGACGGATGAAGTCGGCGAGAGTGCCGGGTGCGATGCGGCGGATGCCTGGGCTGAGCACGGCTTCCTCAAGGCTGTTTTGATCGAACCAGATGACGGGATGCGTGCGGCAAAGCTGGTTGGCCAGGGCAATGAAGCGCTCCAGCGGCCAGCGTTTGTAGGCACGGCTGGCACCGGCGTGGATGATGATGCTGCCATGCGGTTCACAGCCAAATGCCGAGAGATCTGGCGCGGGGATTTGCTCCGGCAAGGAGGGTTGCGACAGACGGACGAGCAGTGCCTGGGCGATGCGCCAATTTTGTTGCGCAGCGGAATCGGTCTCCGGCAAAAGTACGCGATGATGCAGCAGTGCGCCGAGATGACGACCGGGCACATGCGGGCCGATGCAATGACGCGCGCGGCTGAGCCGGGCGAGCAGATGGGCGACATTGCCCTGGTCGTTGCCGAGCAGACATGCGCCAGGCCTCAGGGTGCGGATATGTTTGATGTGTGCGGAGAGTCTGGCGGGATGACGCCAGGCGCTGTTGAAGTCGGCGGTGATGAACTCATGCACCTCAATCTGCGGACAGGTGATGCGGTAGAGCGGTGCGGCGGGCGGAGCGGTGGCGACGATGATGCGCCAGTCGGGATGCTGTTTGGCAAGCTGCTGGACGACGGGCAGGAACACGACGTTGTCGCCCAATTGGTTCACTTTAAAGACGAGCAGCGTCATGGATAAGGCATTGATGCGCGGGATGAACAAAGCTGCCACAACGAATGCAGTGCGGCCGCTCGCGAAGGCGAGCGGCTGGATGGTGCCCGCACTGCTAGGTTTGTGCGTGGGGCTAATGATCGCGGTGCAACCGTATGCGGCGGGGTATGGGAGCTTCAGGATGACGATCCTGGAGGAGCTGATCGTGAGGTGGAAAGACCCGACGTGGCAGCATGGCTTTCTGGCACCGTTCATCGCGGGATGGCTGATGTGGCGGCGGCGCGAGGAGCTGAAGGGGCTGAGCGCGAAGGGAACGGTGTGGGGGTTGGGGATCGTATTGGTTTCGATGCTGCTCTACTTTGCTGGGTACAAGGCGAACAATTTTTATCTCGGTGCGCTGGGTGTGCAGGGCTTCATCGCGGGTGCGGTGCTGTGGGTGTGGGGCACAGGTTGTGCAAAAAAGCTGCTGTTTGCGTGGCTGATGTTGGGGTTCATGTGGCCGCTGGTCTTTCTGGAGGAGGGCTTGGCGTATCGGCTGCGTGTGTTGATGGTGGAGGGGGTCTCCTGTGTGCTCAACGGCATCGGTTTGGAGACGATCCGGGAGGGCACGGGGCTGGTTTCGGCGGCACTTGATGGCCGGACGGCGGGGGCGATCTTCAGCCTGAAGGTGGACGGGCCGTGCAGCGGGATGCGGTCACTGTTTGCACTGCTGATGGTGTCGGCGCTGTTCGGCTATTTTCGGCAGCAGACGCTGGTGCGCCGACTCTTCATCTTTGCTTGCAGTCTGCCGCTAGCGCTGGTGGCGAACATGGCGCGGATTTTTTTGCTCATCGGTGGTTCGATTTTGTTCGGACAAGACTTCGCCGTGGGGAATCAGGAGCAGGAGGTGAGCACTTTTCACTTCATGACGGGCATCGTGGTGTATCTCGTGGCGCTGGCCGGATTGCTGGGAATTTCGATGGGGATGAATCAGTGGCTGGGTGTGTCAAAAGACGAGGAGAGAGGAAGATGTGGAGACAAGGAATGGACGAGAAGAGGGGTGTCATGGAGCCGAGGCATGGTGCTCATCGCCGCAGTTTCTCTGGCGGTGCTGGCGTGTCGTTTTTCTCCGGAAGTGAGGGCTGGGAATGTGGCGGGTGTGGTGATGGAGCTGCCTGCGGGTATCGGGCGGTTCATTGGTGACAACGAGGAGCCGGACAAGGTGGAGAAAGAGGTGCTGCCTGCGGACACACAGATCGTGAAGATGCGGTATCGCACGACAGCGATACCGCAGATGCGCGACATGGCGAATGTGACGCTGGTGCTGTCAGGCGCGGAGCGGCGGAGCATTCACCGCCCGGAAGTGTGTCTGGATGGGCAGGGCTGGACGCTGCTGGAGGCACGCACGGTGCCTGTGGAGATCGCACCAGGGCGGATGCTGGAGGTGAAGGATCTTTTCGTCGAGCGGCCGTGGCTGGTGAAAAACGGCACCCAGAAGATGCTGCGGGCGCATTATGTCTATTGGTTCGTGGGCACGGATGTGACGACGCCCAGCAATGCGGAGCGTGTGTGGCTGACGAGCTGGGACAACATCGCGCGCAATGTGAACCATCGCTGGGCATACCCGAGCGTGACGGCGTGGGTGACAGAGAATTTTGATCCGAAGGAAAGCGGACAGAGGCGGCGCAACTCTGAGGAGACGATGCAGCTCATCACCGGACTGATCCGCGATCTGGCGCCACGATTTCAGCGTGAATTCATGCCTCATGCCGAGTCACCGTGATGTAAGACTTTTGTCTGCACGGTACTGAATTTAGGCAAGCCATGCAGTAGCCCTTACCTTTCTTGAGATGAATCAAAGACTGGACCGCGACTCCGAACTTCTGATTGACGCCCTGCGCGGCATCGCGGCGCTGCTGGTGCTGTTCACCCATGCCTTTGATCTGGCGGTGGCAGATGTCTATGGGTGGGACTATGCGGCGAGTCCGGAGGGGTGGCGCTGGGCGCGGGCAAGCCTGGGGCACGGGGGATTCTGGGTGTGGTGCTTTTTCATGATCTCGGGCGTGTGCATTCACCAGTCCATCGCGCGCAGCATGGCGGAGGGCAGTTTTTCTTGGTGGCGTTATGCGGTAGCGCGGGTGACGCGCATTTATCCGCTGTTCCTTCTGGGCTTGGTGCTGGCGGTTATGGCATGGCTTTTGCACGAGGACTTTGGCGGATCAGAGTACGATGAGACTCCCTGGAGGCAGCTAGGGGCGAGTCTGGTTAGCCTGCAAATCCTGACGACGACCTTTCCAGCGTTTGAGACTTCGTGGAGCCTGAGCTGCGAGATGATCTACTATGCCATCTGGCCTGCGGCGCTGCTGCTGGCACGCGGGCGTACGACTCACGCGGCCTATGGGGCGCTTTTTGTCATGATGGGGACGGTGATGGTGATCCTGATGATGTGGCGTGTGTTTCACCAGATGGAGCACAGCACGTTTGTGGACGGCGTGTGGACGGTGGCGGTACTCTTCCCTGTTTGGGTCTGCGGGGCATGGATGGCGGGGCAGTGGGGCAGCGCCGCGCTGGCGGTCTCGCGCCGGAAATGGATCGGTGCGATCCTGCTGTGCATCATGTCGGAGTGCCTGCTGGTGGTGCTGAAGGTGCGGCAGTATCCGGGTTGGGCGCTGCATCTGGTGTGTTGGAGTTCGATTCCTGGGTTGATGCTGTTTCTGGCCGGGGCGCATCATGCGCGGTTGTCGGCACGGGCCTGGGCGGAGCCTATTTGCCGCTGGCTGGGGCAGTTCAGCTATCCGTGCTACATCCTGCACATGCAGCTCCTGCTGCTGCTGGACCATGTGACGGACATCTATGCGCGGGAGTTTGTGCTACGGCATCCGCTGCTGCACACGTTGTTAGAATTTGTCGTGGTGGTTGCGCTGCTGGTGGTGACCGGACCGTGGCTGGAACGTTTCTTTTTGCGCTGGCGCGGCGGGGTGCTGGAGTCTCTGCGGGTGCGGACTGTGGTGCGAGTGTGACAGAAAATCATGTGCGGGTTCATCGGCTGTTTTCAGCCTGCGGGGAAAGCCGTGGGCGGCGGGGTGCTGGAGCGGATGCTCACGGCGATCGAGCATCGCGGGCCGGATGATGCGGGGTTTCATCTCGTGTCGCTGGGGCGTGGTGCGGCACAAAGACATGCGCGGGGGAGTGAGGTGGCTGCGGGATTCGAGGGCGGCTTTGGGTTTGCGCGGCTGAGCATCCAGGATCTGAGCGCTGCGGGGCATCAGCCGATGGTCTCGGCAGACGGGCGCGTGGTGCTGGTCTTCAATGGGGAGATCTACAATGCGGCGGCGCATCGCACGACGCTGAGCGCGCAGGGAGCGGAGTTTCGCGGGCACTCGGACACGGAGGTGATCCTGCGGCTGTATGAGAGGCATGGTTGGGCGGGGATGTTGGAGCGGATCGAGGGCATGTTCGCCATCACCATCGCGGACACGCATTCGGGCAGCGTGCGCGTGGCGCGGGATCACTTCGGCATCAAGCCGCTGTATTACTCGCAGTTGGCGGACGGGACGCTGCTGCTGGCCTCGGAGATCAAGGGGCTGCTGGCCTGCCCGGGATTTCAGCCGGAACTGGAGACGACGCATCTGGCGGAGCAGCTTATGTTTCGCTACACGGCGTGGGACCGGACGCTGCTGCGGGGCGTCAAACAACTGCCACCGGGGCATGAACTGGAGTTGCGTGCAGACGGCTCGCTCAAACAGCGGCGCTTTTGGGCCTTGGCCGATGCGGAACCTGTGCGGCGTGGTGATGCGGCGGCGGAAGTGCGGGCGGTGCTGAACGCGGCGGTGCGCAGCCAGATGGTGAGCGATGTGCCTGTGGGCACGCAGCTCAGCGGAGGAATTGACTCCTCACTCATCACGCTGGAGGCGGCGAAGACGGCGGGCGAGATGGATGCCTTTTCGATCATCTTTGATGACCCGTGCATCAGCGAGGATAAGTGGATCGGGCAGGCGGCGGCCAAGGCTGGTGTGCGCGGCCATCGCCACCTTTTCTCACCGCAGGATTTCGTGGCGGACTTTGAGCGCGTGACCTGGCATCTGGACGCGCCGCCGGGGAATCCGAACACATTGGCGATTCACCTGCTGGCAGCGCGGGCAAAGGAGCATGTGAAGGTGATGCTGACGGGCGAGGGCTGCGACGAGCTGTTCGCCGGGTACAACCGCTTTTTCTACACGGCGCTGCAGCAGGCGCATCCGGCGGTGTTTCGCGCGGGGGCGGCGCTGTGCGGGCGCTCGCGCGGTCGGCTGTGGCGTTTGTTTGGCCAGGCGCAGGAATCACTGGAGCGGCAGATGGTGACAGGCTCTGCCTACGGCGCAGCGGCCCTTGTGACGGAACTGCTGCCGGACGCGCGGGCGGAGTCGGCACTGGAACAACGGCTGGAGCATCTGGCGGGCATCCCTGGGGCGGGAATCGCGCGGCAGATCCGTTATGAGGCGGAGACGTACCTGCCGGATTTGCTCCTGCGTCAGGATAAGATGACGATGGCGCACGGCATTGAGTGCCGCGTGCCATTCCTGGACCTCAGTCTGGCCAGACTGGCGCGCACCCTGGAGCCGCGCGATCTGGCTTGTGCCACCTACGGCCCGAATGCGCGAATGCGCGGCACCAAACGGGTCATCAAGGAGGTGGCGCGGCGCGAGTTCGGGCACGGGTTCGCCTTTCGCCGGAAGCGCGGGTTCGATGTGCCGCTGGCGGATTTCTTTCGCCAACCAGCCGTCCGGGAGCGGATGCAGGACCAATGGCTGCCTGGAATGCGGCGGCGCGGACTCGTCAATGAGCAGACGGTGAACTGTCTGTGGGATGGCTTGATGAGTGGTCGTGAAATGGGGGCGGGAGGGGCTGAGGCGCTGTGGGTCGCAGTGGGATTGGAGGTGTGGATAGAGTTGACCTTCGGGAACTAATTAAAATAACCATAATTAATAGGTTGATTGAACTTCGGCTAGAGCCTAATTTATGAAGCATGAAATCCTTCCTTCCCCTCATCCTACTGCTCTCCCTGGGCGTTGCGGCCCTGGTGCCGGGTCAGGTCATCCCCATCAATCATGTGGATAATGATGGCTTCGGTGGGGTGTATGACATCAACGGGCAGAACTACTGGTGGATGTGCATTGAGCCGAATGGAAGCTCGGCCACCACGCCGGGGAATTCGTCCTTCTTGGCAGATGCGTTGCTTTTCGAGCCGGGCTGGGACCAGCAGAACACGGAGCGCCAGAACTTCTATCAATCGAACCCCGGCTATTACACGACGGCAATTCCCACCCAGGTCAGGATCATGGAATATGTGCTGGATGCGTACCTGCCCTGGAACACGCTGGCGGGTGCCTCCGGGCGCTTTGCTGAACAGGACAGCAATGCAGCGAACTACGGAAATGACGATGCCTTTTACAATGCCTTCTTCGCTGTGCAGAATTTCCTCTCGGAGACCTATGGGAAGACGGTGAAAGGTGATTTGGCGACCGACTTTGACGACCTGAACGACTATCTGGACTACAACGCGGGGAACATGACTGCGGCAGGCATTGCGCGGTCGAGCATCTTCCAGTCAATCCTCAATGATGTGGAGACCAAGAATGCCGCTAGTTTCTTCGACACTTACTCGGCACAGCACGGCTACTTCATCGCCAACACGCTTTTTTCTGTGTCTGATCCGAGCAACTGGCAGGATGCGCTGGTCATCGCCTCCTTCACGCCCGTGCCGGAGCCGAGTGGTGCGCTGCTCATCGCCTGCTGCGGTGTGGTGGTGATACTGCGCCGGTGGAGAAAGCTGGCCTAGAACGGCACGCCCGGCCTGTCCAAAATAGCACGGGCGCTTCGCAAAAAAATGGCGCTGGAAGACACGCTGTATCCGCTGCTGCGGCTGTATGAAGCCGCGCCCCAGCCTGTGAAGTCGCTGGCAGGACGCGTGTATCGCGCACTGCCCGCGCGGGTGCGCTATGGTCCGGCCTACACGCGGTTTCAAAACGAGGCGCGGGAAGTGGAGACGTGGGATGCGGAGACGATTCGGCGGTATCAGGTCGCGGCCTTGCGTGATTCGCTGATCGCAGCATCCAAAGCGCCGTTCTATGCGGAGCGCTTCGCGGCCTGCGGCGTCGATCCGGCGAAGTTCGAGGCGCTGGAGCAACTGGCGGACTATCCGCTGCTCACCAAGCAGGATTTGCTGCTGCATCGCGAGCAGATGGTGAACCCGGAGTTCAGCGCGAAGCAACGGCTCTACATCACCAGCGGCGGATCGAGTGGCGTGCCGGTGGGCTTTTATTTGCACAAGGGGGTGAGCCGTCCGAAGGAGCAGGCCTATCTCGAAGCGCAGTGGTCGCGGCGCGGTTATCGTGTCGGCGATCGCGTGGCGGTGATTCGTGGCGGCGTCACGTCGATCAAGGCACGCGGCGGTATCAGCTACTACGATGCGACGCGGAACTGGCTCATTCTCTCCTCGTATCACCTCACGCCGGAGCGTTTGCCGGAGTATGTAGCTGCGTTGAACAGGTTCCGGCCGCAGCACCTCCATGCGTACCCGAGCGCGGCGTTGATGCTGGCACGCGGACTGGAACAGGCGGGTTTGAAGCTCGATTTTCCGCTCACCTCGCTGCTCTGCGGCTCGGAAAAGCTCACTGCCGAGTCGCAGCAGCAGCTGGAGCAGTTCTTTGGTGCCCGCGTCTTTCATTGGTATGGCCACAGCGAGCGCGTCGTGCTCGCCGCACAGGGCCGCAGCTCGAATCACCTGCATTTCTGGCCCAGCTACGGCTTCGTCGAGTTCGGCGAGGCCAACGCCGACGACCACCGCGAGATCATCGGCACCTCGTTTCACAATCACGTCATGCCGTTGATTCGCTATCGCACGGGAGATCTGGCGAAAATGACGAATGACGAGGTTTCCGAGGTCGTGGGCCGTGATTACGAGTTTCTCATCAGCGCCACCGGTCGCCGCATCTCGCTCACCGCGATCAACATGCACGACAACATCTTCGACGGCCTCCTGGCCGTGCAGTTCTTTCAAGAACGCCCCGGCGAAGTGGAATGCCGCTTTCAACCCGGCCCGCAGTGGCAAAGCAGCCGCGAGGAGGCAATGCGAGCGGGCTTGCTGAAGAAGTTGGGCGATGATTTTACGCTCACGCTGCGTGTCGTGAATGAAGTGGAGAAGACGAGTGCGGGAAAGCACAAGTGGCTTGTGACAAAGGCTGACATGCCGCTCCTTGCGCCATAAGCGCTGATGATTATGATGAAACCATGAGTGCCGCCGTTCTCCACCTCCTGAACACCATCAAACAGCTCCCAGTGACCGAGCGGCTGGAACTGCACCACGCCATCGCTGAAACCGTACCCATGAGCGATGATCTGACCGACGATGACTTTGCAGCCCTTGCTGCCGAGTCCTTCCGGGCGCTGGATGAGGAGGAAGCGCATGCTGCCTAAACGCGGAGAAGTCTGGCAAGTTGACTTTGGCATCGCCCAAAAGGTCCGTCCTGCGCTGGTCATTAGCATTCCGTATGGTGAAGCAGATCGGGCTTTGATCGGGGTGATTCCGCACACCACAGCCACGCGGGGCTCGCGGTTTGAAATATCCATCCCGCTGTCCGGCTTGAAGGAAGGAGCGTTTCTTGTGCAGGGCTTGCAAGCACTGCCGCCGAAGTATTTTCTTCGCCGTATGGCTGTGCTGACTCTAGCGCAGATGACCCAAGTCGAAGATTGCCTACTACGATGGCAGGGTGTTGACCGATAAAATTTCACCCTCACGCAGCGTGAGATGAAGGAAGTGGAAAAGACGAGTGCCGGAAAGCACAGGTGGCTGGTGACTACATTGAGATGAAATTTGAGGCACCCAACAAGATCACATTGTCCGAGGACGGAATCTCATTTGCACACGAGTTAGAAACTCTCTTTTCGTTGATGTGGCATGAGGTGCGCGAGATTGTTGCATACAAGGAGGATTGCTTTGGAGTCGATTCTATTTGTATCGGTTTCCGCATTTCAGACTCTGACAATTATCTCAGGGTCTTTGAGGAGACTGAGGGATATGAAGAAATGCTCGCAGAACTTGAGCGAAGGTTTCCTGATATTCGCAAGAACTGGTTTAACGAGGTTGCCTTTCCTGCGTTCGTCCCGAATTGGACCACAATCTGGGGAACCTCATTCTCTAAATAACAGAAATGAAACAACTCGCCCAATACCAAGACGGACGCCTGGAACTCCAGGAGGTGCCGGTGCCGGCGCCGCCGCCGGGAGGGATTCTGGTGCGGACGACGTGTTCGGTGATCTCGCCGGGGACGGAGCGGATGAAGGTGGAGCAGGCGCGGATGTCGTTGCTGCAAAAGGCGAAGGCGCGGCCGGATCAGGTGAAGAAGGTGATCGACACGGCGAAGACGCTGGGCTGGAAGGCGGCGCTGGAGAAGGTGCGCAACCGGCTCGAATCGCCGACGCCGCTGGGTTACTCGGCAGCGGGCGTGGTAGTGGTGGTGGATGAGTTGAACACGCGCTTCCGTGTGGGTGATCGCGTAGCCTGCGGCGGCGCGGAGTGCGCGTTTCATGCAGAGATGATCGCGGTGCCGGATCTGCTGGCGGCTCCGATTCCCGAAGGCGTGGAGGATTGGCGGGCGGCTTACACGACGCTGGCGTCAATCTCGATGCAGGCGGTGCGGCAGGCCGAGGTGCGGCTGGGAGATCGCGTGTTGGTGATGGGTCAGGGACTCGTCGGTCTGCTGGCGACGAGTTTGCTGAAAGCCTCCGGTGCGCGTGTGCTGGCGGTGGATTTCGTTTCATCGCGTCTGCAAACCGCGCAGGCGATGGGAGCAGAACGGGTGGCGAATCCATCCGAGACGAAGGTCGAAGACGTGGTGCGTGAATGGACCCACGGCCATGGCGTGGACGCGGTGATCATCTGCGTGGGCAGCAAATCGAGCGGTCCGGCAGATCAGGCCATCGCCTGCCTGCGAGATCGCGGCGTGATGGTGATCACCGGCATTTACGATGCCGAACTGTCGTGGAAGACGGCCTACATGAAGGACATCCAGGTGCGCTACTCGCGCAGCTATGGTCCAGGCCGCTACGATCCGCAGTACGAATGGGGCGGGAAGGATTACCCCATCGGCTACGTCCGTTGGACGGAGAACCGGAACTTTGAGGCGTGTCTGGAGTTGATGCGCACTGGGCAGCTTGATTTGAAGCCGGTGACGACGCGGCGTGTGGGGTTTGAGAATGTCGTGGGCGTGTATGATGCGCTGAAAGGCGAGATCGGCGTGCTGATTCAGTACTGTAGTACCGGCTTTAGCCGGTCTGAGGACGCCACGCCTGATCTTCAGCCTGAGACTCCAGACCGCCTGAAGGCGGAACTACAGTGCGGCGTTGGGTTGCTCGATGTCATCGGGGCGGGAAACTTCGCGCGGACGATGCTCCTGCCGCACCTGAAAGGAAAAATCACACTCGGCACCATCGTCAACGCCACGGGTCTCAGCGCTCGGCATGTGAGGGAGAAGTTTGGCTTTGCAGCGGCCGAGACGGATGCGGCGCAGGTGTTCGAGAGCAGCGGCAACGCCGTGATGATCGGCACGCGGCATCATCTGCATGCGCCGCTGGTATTGAAGGCGCTGCAAAGCGGGAAACACACCTTTGTTGAGAAGCCGCTGTGCCTGACGCGCGAAGAACTGACGCAGATTGACGAAGCGATGACTTCCAGCACTGGCAGCGTGATGGTGGGTTTCAACCGCCGCTTTGCTCCGGCGACGGTGGCGATGATGCAAACGCTGCAAAACATCCCAGGGCCGAAGACTTTGGCGTTTCATGTGAACGCGGGCGTGCTGGCACCGGACCACTGGTATGCGAATGTGGATGAAAGCGGCGGGCGTGTGCTGGGCGAGGCCTGCCACTTCTTCGATTTCGCCTGTCATGTGCTCGGCCGGCCGGTGAAGGTGACGGCGCAGACGGTGGGCCGCCCGGTGGTGCCGGACTCGGTGACGGCTCAGGTGGAGTTTAGAGACGGCTCATCGGCGCAGATCATCTATTCGGCACAGGGAGACTCTGCGTTTCCAAAGGAGACCTTCCGAGTCTTCGGCACAGGTTTCGTGGCGGAGTGTGAGAACTTCCAGACGCTCACACTTTACCGAAACCGCAGGCGTATGGTGAAGAAGTTCGATAGCAAAGGACATGCGGAGGAGATGGCGGCATGGCTGGCGTTTGTGAAAGGTGAAACAGCGCATCCACTGCCCTATTCACAGGTCCGTCAGAGCATGGTGCTGACCTTTGCGGTGCTGGAAAGTCTGCGCGCGGGGTGTGGCATCGCAGTGTAATGGACTCTTGAGCCTTGGCAGGACGGCTGCTAAAAAGTCGTCATGTTGCCGCGTCTCACCTGGTATGCGCACCGTCTGCAGGCCATGAGCCTGGCGGAGGTGGGGGATCGTCTCCAGAAAATGGGTCGGCTGATGACGCAGGCGGGCTTTCTACGGCAGATTGCGGTCTGTGATCTTGGGCCCGTGAATGCCAAGGTGCCGCGGCTGCCCGATCGCGCAGTAGCTCCTTCTGCGCTGCGTGCCGAACTGGTCGTAGAAGCGCAAAAGCTACAACGCGGCGAGTGGCAGCTCTTTGGCTGGAAGGATGTGGAGGTGGGCGCGCCGCCGTGTTGGCACCGCGATGCAGCCTGCGGCGTGGTGATTGATCCTGATAAGTCGGCGCACCGGCTGGACTATCGTCAACTGCCGGACGGAGCGGATGCGCGCACGATCTGGGAGATCAACCGCTGGGCGGAGATGACACGGCTGGCGATGCATGGCTGGTTGAATGACGACGCCGACGCCATCCGCACCGCGCAACTGTGGTTGGAGGACTGGTGCGACCGGAATCCGCCTGGCAAGGGCATCAACTGGACGAGCGCGCTGGAGGCTGCGCTGCGGCTGATCAACTTTGCGTGGTTTGATGCGCTGGTGCTTGCCTGGGGTGGGGGTCAGGCCAGCAGCCTTGTGGAAAGACAGGCCGCTCTGGCGCGGCGGATCGTGCCGGTTCATGCGGCCTGGGTCTGGCGACATCTTTCTGCGGGTTCATCGGCGAACAACCATCTGCTGGGGGAGCTGGCGGCGCTGGTCGTGGCGGTATCGCGTTGGCCTGCTCTGGAAAAGGTGGCGTGCGCGGCGGACATCGCGTGGGAGAAACTCGGCACCGAGGTGCTGCGGCAGTTCGCGGAAGATGGAGGATCGCGCGAGCAGGCGCTGCATTATCATCAGTTCGGCTTTGAGCTGGCATGGCACGCAGTGCGGACAGTGGGGTGCAAGGCCGGGCCGGTGCGCGACCGCCTTATCGCGGCGGGGCGGTTTTTCCACGATCTCGCGCAGGGCGGGGAGCCGTGGGACTTCGGCGACAGCGACGATGCCCAGATCGTACCGATGACACAGCAACGCTCAGCGGCGTGTGCGGAATGGCTTCAATGGCTGGGCGGTGCAGAAGGGTCGCTGCATTATTGGTTGGGCGAAAGTCCGCTCACTCGTCGTTCCAGCCACCCTGCGTCTGCTGGGCATGACTGGCAGGTACAGCCTGAGAGTGGTATGGCGATATGTCATTCTGAGGGCTGGGTGGCGCGGCTAGATGCCTCACCCCTGGGCTTTGGGTGCCTGGCCGCGCATGGGCACTGCGATGCGCTGCATGTCTCGATCTGGGATGATGGCTTGGCTCTGCTGATTGACCCCGGCACAGGCGGCTATCACGGGCATAGGGAACTGCGCGCGGAACTGGCTGCCTGGGACGCGCACAATGGCCCGCAGCCTGCAGCGGGCTTTCAGACGCCGCAGCGGATCGGTGCGTTTTTGCAGACAGCGCATCATCCGGTGCCTGCATTGGTGGTGGAGGGTGCGGTGGCAGTAGCGATCTTCACGCATGAGGGACATGCCTTTCAGCGCCGCGTGCGGCTGCGGGACTGCATGGTGGAAATCAGTGATGCGGAGGACACGCGGCGGCCCTTTACTGTCCGCTGGTGTTTCGCGCCGGAGTGCCAGGTCAAACCAATCACGACAGGTGAGGCGACGGCATTTCGGATCACACGCGGATTGCGGGCCTGGGAGCTGGGCTTGGAGGCGGGGGATGCTGGAATTTTTCTGGACGAGGTGCGGGTCTCATCCGCCTATGGCCGCATTCAGACGAGCACGCGGCTGGTGGTGCAGGACGTGAGGACGGGCATGGTGACGCGGCTGCGCAGGCTGTAGTTTTCGTGCGGGCTACCACAGGGTGCGAGTAGAAATCTGGGCAAAAGCCTTCGAGAGAACGAAGTTGAGTTCCTCCAGCGTGGCCTGCTCCAACGCTGGGTCCAGGGCGGCAGGTGCGGTGGCCTCTAACACGATGCTGGCATGAGCATGTTGATCGCTCACTTCCGGCATGGATGTGCTAGGGCTCGGGGCGGATTCAAACAAGAGTGGCGTAGTGTCCGCTTTGGCAGTGATTGCAGCGGCGCGTGGGCTGGACTGCGACATCTCCAGCCCATTGATCTGTTCGTCGAGATCACGACAGGCTTTTTGTAAAGTGGCGCGCACTGTCAGCAGACGCTGCCGCAGGGTGGCGTGGCTCTCGACGGGTGCAGAGAGATGAGGAAAATGGGGCAGTGTCATGGCTAAGGGTGGATTATTTTGAAATTTAGACGGTAAATCCATAATTTTCAAAATTAATGTAGCGTTATGCGCAGGCATTTTTCAGCCATTTGATCGCACTTTGAATACCGGGTCACTGCGTGTGACTCCGCCTCGCAGCCGTGAAAAAGAGTGTCTGCCGAGAAGTCCACATAGAGTTTGGCTTGGCAGGGATCGTTTCAATCAGGCATTCTATACTGCAATGAACTCACCCATCTACTCGCCCTATCGCAACCTGCCGCCACTTGCTGGGCTGGCGAGCTTTGAGGAGGCCGCAAAGCCCGGCCTGGGCGTGGAGGAGAGTGTGGATCGGATCAAGCGCTACCACTTCGCCCTGAAACGGCTGATGCAAATCCTCCAGGCGCGGCTGACTACCGAACCGGTCTATGAGCTGAAGATGGTCTTCAGCCTGCACAGCCACTACTGCGCGGAGCACGCCACAGCGATGCGGGAACGAGTGGCGGAGATGCGCACACCGCCGCTGGGTCTGGAAAAAGTGCCGAACAGGCATCTGGACACTTTTTTTAATGAGATTCTAAACGCGCCGACGATGGAGGAGTTGGTCGCGGGAGTGTATGAGCATGCTTTCCCAGCGCTGCTACGCGGACTGCGCCGCCACATCGCGGAGACGAACCCGCTGAGCGACCACCCGAGCGTACGCCTCTGCCGGTTTGCCGCGCTGGAGATGGCGGAGGCGGTGGAATACGGCACGAAGGCAGTGGCAGTGCTGGTTTCCCCTGAGCTGCGTGCCGCCATGACTCCCTGGCTGGACTTGCTGGAGGCGCTGCTGGCTGCGGCGGGTGACCTGGATGGCTCGCAGCCCGCTGTTCCCTGCACCCTGCCCGCACAGCACAGCGCCACACCGCTGCCGTATGAGAAGGTGCCCCGGCGTGACGAACGCTTCCCGGACCCCTACAACATGGGCGTCCACGCGGAGGAGTTCCTCTATGACCCACGCTTCAGCAGCAGGGACAAGACGCTGATGATGTACTATAAGAGGCTGCGGGAGATTGATGTGCCGGAGATGATGGCCACGATCCTGACCGAAACGCCTAACAAACCCTGGGGCTACTACCGGGACATGACGCGCCAGCTTTGGGACGAAGCACGGCACGCGATGATGGGCGAGGTGGGCTTTGTAAAGCTGGGCATTGACTGGCCACAGCAGGTGATGGTGAACTTCACCTGGTCGCTCGGCCTTAACACGCAACTCCTGCCCTGGGAGCGGCACGCGGTGCTTTACTTCATCGAGCAAGGGCTGATGACAAAGACGGGCAAGCGCTTCGAGTGGGAGGTGGGCGCGGAATCGGGCGATCCGCTCAGCAAGCTCTTTCAGGACTACGACTGGGCCGATGAGGTGCTGCACGCGCGCATTGGCCGCGACTGGTATGTCAGCGCCTTTGGGGATCAAAAGGAAGCCATCGAGTTTGGCAGCGCCTGTTGGAGCAAGGTGCTGAGCAATTGGAGCGCCTGGCGCGATGAGGGCAAGACCAGGCACCGCAACTGGTGGCCCGAACTCTACACGAGCTTTTGCGAACGCCAGGGCATCCAGCCTGATCCGCAGGCATTGGAGTACGCGACGAGTTACGAGGCCACACGCGCCGATCTGGAAAAGCTGGCCGCGAGCGCGTAATGCTACAGAGAGCCAATCCGCAAGCAATCGCGGGGTGCGCCGCCAGCCCGACCAAACTTGGGCTTCATCATGAGTTATCTACGGCAAGGTCATTTGATGCGGCTCCTGGCCTCGTGGTCACGGCAACTCATGTGCGTGCTTCTTTATGCCAGCATCCTGCTCACGGGCTGCAAGCCTGCGGTGAAAGCCCCTGTGGCAGAGGTGTCTCTGCTGGAAGACGGACATGCTGCGTCATGGAAGCAGGCGGGCATCCCGGAGGAGGGACTGGTTTATGTGAAGGACGGGCTGCTGACGTTGGCGGCTGGCAGACCCATGACGGGGGCTACTTTCCCAGCGTGGCAGGCACCGGACTTTCCTGTCACGGATTATGCTCTCAGCTATGAAGCGCTACGGGTGGATGGGGATGATTTTTTTGGCACGGTGACCTTTCCGGTCGGCAGCCATGAGGCATACGCTTCGTTTGTGCTCGGCGGCTGGGGTGGGACGGTCACGGGCATCTCCAGCATTGACTTTGCGGATGCGAATGAGAACGCGACACGTGCGGAGATGCGTTTTGAAAAGGGGCGCTGGTACCGCGTGCGGATCGAGGTACGGCCTGATGACCTGCGTGCCTGGGTGGACGGGCGGCTGATGGTGAACGTCAGCATCAAGGGCAGAAAGGTCGGTCTGCGTCCCGGCTTCATTGACCACTGCGTGCCTTTTGGCTTTTCAACTTACGGCAGCACGGCTCAGGTGCGAAAGGTGGTGGTGGAGCGGCTTTAGCTCTTACCACAGGTCTATCGCCGCGTGGGTCTCTGGCCGGATGACCTCGGTGCTGTTGAGTGTCTGGGCGAAGCGGGCGCTAAACCATGCCTGCGAAGGCTCCTCGCCGTGGACCATTAGCAGCTTCTTCGGGCGCACCTTTTCGACATAGTTGGCGATGGCCTCACGCGTGGCATGGGCGCTGAGGTCAAAGCTGCCGATGCGCGCGTGCAAATCCACGGGGGGCAGGTTTTCGGCGAGCTTCACCTTCTCTCCTGGCTTCGCATTGCGCAGGCGCCAGCCGGGGGATTCGGGGTCCGTGTAGCCGACGAAGGCGACGGCGTTGCGCGGATTGTCAATGAAGCGCCAGGCGAACTGGTTCGAGGTCGTGCCCTCCGTCATCATGCCACTGGAGAGGGCATAGATGGCGCGGGGCTGGTACTCGAACTGACGGCGGCCACGCGGGCGGCGGCCGCCCTTGGGGGCGACGAGCATGTCCACATCCTCTAGCAGGCGGAAGCCGGGGTAGTTCCGCCGCGTCCGGGACGCATAGTGGTCGTAGAGCACGCTGATCTTTGTGCCCAGGCCGCCGATGAAGAGGGGCATCTGCGGGATCAGATCCTCCTGCCGCAGCTCATGCAGCATGAGCATGACCTCCTGCGTCTTCCCCAGGGCGAACACAGGGATGAGCACGGAGCCGTTGGCGTCGAAAGTATCGCGGATAAGTGCAGCCAGGCGCTCCTTTTCGCCACGGCGCGTGTAGCCTGTGGGGCGCGCATAGGTGCCGCGCGTGGTCTCGATGACGAGCACGTCAATGCCCTCGGTGGGGAAGTCCGCCGCCTGGGCGATGGTTTGGTGCTCGAAATTCACATCGCCCGTGTAAAAGAGGCTGCTGCCATTCTCCCGGACCATGATGCCAGCCGATCCGATGATGTGCCCAGCATCGTGAAAGCTGGCCTTCAGGTTCGTGCCCGGCAGATCGAAGGGGCGGACCAGCTCGCGGTAGCTGAATAGGGCGCGGTTATCATCCAGCTCGCGATGGGTGAAAAGCGGGTACTCCTGGATGCCCTCCTCCTCACGCTGGGCGGTCATCACGTTGACGGAGTTGTGCAGCATGGCGCTGGCTACCTCGCCGGTAGGCTCAGTCATCAGCACGGGCGTCTTTGGCTGCTTGCGCATCAGTACTGGCAGGGAGCCAATGTGGTCGTGGTGCGCGTGGCTAATGAGGATGGCGTCCGCGCTTTCATGCGGCAGGGGGCCGAAGTCGGGCAGGGCGTCAAAGCCGACCTCCTTGGGGTGCATCCCGGCATCAAGCACCACGCGGTGTTTGCCGGATTCGAGCAGGTAGCTGTTGGCACCGATCTCGCGGCGGCGGGTGAGGTTACGAAAACGCATGTATGTGGGGTCAGGAAAAAATGGCGGGGCAGAAGCTAGGGGCGTGCGGCAGATGCTCAAGAGGAAACTGGCAGACTCTCGGTCACCTCAACACAGTAATCGCGGATAACGCGCCGCGCCTGTTTCATTGTAAATACCGTCATGAGCAGCTCTGCGATGGCGCAGCAGGGCCACCGGCCTGGAGCAGGCGGGCTAAGAAACCACTGATGCGCGTCTTTCACCAAAGGCCATCCCCACCAGCGCACCCACGGCGATCAATGCCGCAGGGATTGTGGGCGGGCACCAGAGTAGGCTGGTTTGAAAGATTAGGAAGCTGGCCACCAGCGCGGCGAAGATGAGGCCCAGGCCAGCCCGCCAGGCACGGTCACGGCGCACGCGCAGCACGATCCCTAGCGCGCCGAGCGCTGCCAGCCCCCAGGCAAACCATTGCCCACCCTGCGACAGCACGCTTAGCCGTGGCAGGGACAGGATGTGCGCCAGCGCCTGGGCATAAAGACGTGCGAAACGCGGCACCTCTCCGGTTGCCTCGCTGTCCAGCCCTACAACCACGATCTTTGCTATTCCAAGCGCGGTCTTATCCTCGGCGTTGGTGCCATCAGTCAGGGTGCCAGACATAAGATTTAGGGCGTTCACTGTGGAAACCGCCGCCGCTGTGGGGACAGGTACCTCGCCAGTGGCCTCCAGCGGCACAAACAGCCCCTGGCTCAGGTACGCCCCGCCCCCCGGCCCTAGCCGAAGACGATGCAGGGCATACGGGGTCCGGCTTTGCAGCGCGAGCACCTGCGCCAGCACGGTAGGCAAGAGCGTGCCCCCTTCCTGCACGGCATAGGGCAGGTGCCATGAACCGCCGACGAGGACCGCGCCCAGTAACCCCAGTTCGCCCTGCGCGCGCAGGGTCATTTCCGGGGCGGTGATGAGCGCGGACAGGCCAGGGGCCAGTGTGGCATCCCCCACCACACGCTGAAAACGCGGCAGCGCCTCCTCCAGGCCACCCATGAAAACAGGCACCTCCGTCTTCTGCCCAGCAGCCAACTGCGCCTCCACACCCAGCACCACACTAGGGAAACGGGCCAGCGCCTCTGCCACTGCCGGGATGAAGTCTGGCGCGGGCCTACCCCAGTTCAGCGGCGTGGTCACCACCAGCACGGCGGGATCATAGGGCTGCAGCCCCTTCAGCACTGTCTGCCAGTCCAGCGGCGGCGGCGGCCAGGCGGCGTACTCGGCGCGGTCCTCCTCGCGCATCGGCACCAGCACCACTTCAGGCACGGCTTTCGGGTCCGGTTGTGTCAAACGTTCACGTGCATTCGCCACCAAAAAGTCGAGAAACATGTCATCCACCTGCTGGAACTTGCCCGCCCGCTGCTCACGATCCAGGTACCAGATCGTGGCGAACAGGCAGGGAATGAGGAGCATCAGACGAATCCGCAACATGCTCCAAGTCTGCCGCGCCACGCGCCCAGACGCCAGGACAAACCTACGCAGTCAGCGCACCTTCACAGCGTGTTCACCGCCACCCCGCCATCTACCACGATGGCCTCGCCCGTGATGTAGCTGCCCGCTTCACTCGCCAGCAGCAGGGCAGGTCCGGCAAGCTCGCGCGGCGCGGCCCAGCGCTTCAGCGCCGTGCGGTCGGCGAAGTACTGCTTCTCCTCCGCGCTCAGCAGTTTGCCGGGCATGTCGGTGAGAAAGGGGCCTGGGCAGAGGCAGTTCACTGTGATGCCATGCGGCCCGAGATCCAGAGCGCTGGCCCGCGCCAGGCCGATGAGCGCCGCCTTGCACGCGCAATAGACATTCCTTTTCAAACGCCCGCCCACGCCGAGCACGGAGCTGATGTGGATCACGCGGCCCCATTGGCGCGCCTTCATGCCGGGCACCAGGGCGCGGGTCAGCGCCATCACGCTGGTCAGGTCCACTTCCACATTGCGGTCCCACACCTCGTCCGTGATCTCATCAATGGCCTGCGGGTTGTTGATGCCCGCGTTGTTCACCAAAATGTCCACCTTGCCCATCCGTTTCTCTGCCTCAGCGGCCAGCTCCCTTACTTGCGCGCGGTCGGCCATGTCGGCGACCATCCACTCCACCTTCACGGTCAAACCCGCGCCGATCTCCGCAGCGGCGGCCTTCAGCTCCTCCGCACTCCGGCTGCTGATGAGGACATCCGCGCCGGCCTCCGCAAAAACGCGCGCCATCGCCTTACCGAGTCCCTTGCTGCCGCCGGTGACGAGCGCTGCCTTACCGCTGAGATCGAAGAGTGGATGGATCATGGCAGCCGGTTTAGCACCAGAGCACCGCGCTGGAAAGAAAAACTCCCGTGCGTAGCGGACCGGACCGCCGCAGTCCACTGCGGCGAGTGTTTTGTCTGCCTCTTCTCGTCCTCGTCCTCGTCCTCGAAAGCGTGCCCCAATGTAGTGCTGGGCTTCAGCCCGCAAGAGGCACCTTCACGGGCTGAAGCCCATGACGGCATTCGAAGTCGAATCCACCGTGTCTGAGGCCCAATCTTCCGCATCGGAAGCCCGATCTTGAGGATTCAGCTTCCGAACCACTGGTCGGAACTATCAATCTTGAGAATTTGAAGCTGAATCCTCTGGTTCTGGAGCTGAATCCACAGGATATGGAGCCGAAACTACAGGATCGGAAGCCGCAGGTTCAATCGCCGGAGCCACAACCTCAACACTCGAAGCCGGATCTTGCCAAGGCGGGGCCATTTCTGGTAAATTCGGTTTCGATGTGCCCGAAGCCGCCAGCGCCGCGCAAGCCTGCCGACACCAGTCCCCGCGGGTTTCCTGGCACTTTTGGCTTGGCGGTGAAAAAGATTTTCCTTCTCAGACTCCGGCTTGGGTGGAGAAGGCCATGCCCTGCCCGCCTGCCCGCCTGCCCCGAGCCGCGAGTCCTTGACGCTGAGGAATCTGATCTCCAGCCCATGTGCCGGATTATTTGCACTTCCCTGAGTTTTTTCTCTCTCCACGCTGCGAGGCATGGGATAAGCGCGGCGCTTTTTCTCGTGTGTGCTGATTTCTCATGAATCACTCTCACGAAGACAGGCCCATCGCCAAGAAGTCAGACTCCCGCAGACACTCTATGAAGACACGCTCCCGCTCCACTGCCACCCTCCGTGGTCTCCTCGCTGCTCTGCTCACCCTCAGCAGCCTGCCCGGTGCCCACGCTGCCGATTCCGCCGTGCAGGAGCCGAAGACCATCCCCTTTGACCAGCTCGGCACGGAGGCGCAAAAGCAATACAAGGGCGATGGCATCGGCATCACGCTCACGGCAGGCGGGGCGCGGCTGCGGGCCATCATGCAGCGGCTGGAGGGCGAGGCAACCGCCGAGGGGCTGTGGCTTTCCTCCACCGCGGAGGAGGACGCCGGGCGGGTGAACCGCTTCCGCGTGCGGGCGGTGGAAATGGGTCGCCTGGGTCGCATGAGTCCCCTCGGTCTCACGGGAGTGGTGCAGGCCAGCACGGACACCGCCGTGTGGCTACGCCCCGGTTTGGCGGAAGAATATACCGTGAGCAGCGAGGGCGTGCGGCAGGATTTCGTGGTGGCGGCGCGGCCTGCGGGCACGGGGGCGCTGGCGGTGGAACTGGAAGTCGCGGGCGCCTGGGCGCAGGAGGCGGCATACGGGGCCACGCTCACGCTCGCTGCCACCGGGCGTGCGCTGGCTTACCACCGCCTGCGCGTGAGTGATGCCACCGGGCGCGAGCTGGCCGCCCGGCTGGAAGTGCCCGCCACGGACCGCCTGCGCGTGGTGGTGGAGGATGCGGGCGCAGTCTATCCCGTGCGGATCGACCCGACCTTCAGCGACGCGGATTGGGTCAGCCTGAACCCCGGCATCCCGGGGGCCAATAGTACGGTGCGGGCGATGGTCGTGGACGGCAGCGGCAATCTCTATGTCGGCGGCGACTTCCCCCTCATCGGCACGGTGGTGGCCAACCGCATCGCCAAATGGAACGGTAGCGCGTGGTCGGCCCTCGGCTCGGGAGTAGCGGGCGGCAGCTTCCCCTCTGTCTATGCGCTGGCGGTGATCGGCAGCGACCTCTACGCCGGAGGCAGATTCACCAAGGCGGGCGGCGTGAATATCGGCTACGGCATCGCCAAATGGAACGGCAGCGCGTGGTCGGCCCTCGGCACTGGGATGGACCACCAAGTCAATGCGCTGGCGGTGATCGGCAGCGACCTCTACGCCGGAGGCAACTTCGACACGGCGGGCGGCACGTCGGCCAACTACATTGCTAAATGGAACGGCAGCGCGTGGTCGGCCCTCGGCACGGGGATGAACGGCGGCGTCGGGGCGCTGGCCTTCGGCAGCACCGGCCACCTTTATCTCGGCGGGTCCTTCATCTTCGCGGGCACCACGCTCTCGCCCTTCATCGCCCAGGCGAACCTGATTTCGGCCACGCCAGACATCGCCGTGACGCAGGCCGGCCCGGTGGCCGATGGCGGCAGCGTGGCCTTCGGCACGCAGACCGTGGGCAGCAGCGGCACGCCGCTCACCTTCACCATCACCAACCCCGGCACTGCGGACCTGACCACGCTGGCGGTGACGGGCGGCACGGGCGAGTTCGCCGTGAGCGCGCTGAGCACGACGACGGTCACGCCTGGTGGCCCCGGCGCGACCTTCACCGTCACCTTCACCCCCAGCGCGACCGGCCCACGCACCGCCACGCTTCAGATCACCAGCAATGTGACCGGGACGAAGAACCCGTATGCCATCGTGCTGAACGGGACGGGGCAGAGCGTCTTCACGGCGTGGGCGGTGGCCAACGGAGTCGCCAATGACCCGGTGGGGCTGGGCGTGAACCGCCTCAAGAACCTATTGAACTTAGCCTTTGGCGTGAACCCGGTGACGGGTGGCCCCGGTGCTCTCGTTTACACCGGCACCTTCGCCGGCAACGGAGCGATCACGGCCACCGGCCAGCCGATGACGATGTCTGAGACTGTCGCCAACAGCGTCGAACACCGGGCCGTTTTCGTCCGCCGCAAAGACTACCTCGCCGCTGGTCTCACCTACACCGTCCAGTTCAGCGCCAGCCTGAGCAACTGGCAGGACAGCACTGTCGTGCCCACCGTGCTGGCCGATGACGGCAGCCACCAGATCGTGAGCGTGCCGTATCCCGCCCTCATCGCGGGGGAGCCAGCGCGGTTCTTCCGCATCAGCGTGAGCCTCGCACCATGAGCCATCACCACTGGCCGCTGAATACAATGACTCAGTCTGGTGCTCCGGCGGCGTGGACGACGCTCTATCAGTTCGGCGGTGCCCCGGCTCTAAGCGCCAGTGGTGCCAGTGCTTACAGCAGCGTCAGCCGCCACCCGGATGGCACGCTGCATCACGCCATGCTGGCCGCTCATCGTAGCGGAACCGCGTGAGCGTTCCGTGGTTTGGGGCGCGTGTGGGGAAGAAGGGGTACCCTCAAAGAGCGGAAGGCTCACGCCATCCGCTACACCTCGTGTCCAAGCATGGCTTGACTCACCTGCCCGGCTTGCTTGGATGATCGGCCCCTCACATGGAACTGACCGCCATCGTCGAAAGCCTTCTCTTTGCCACCCAGGAGCCTCTGCCCCTGACGCAGATGGTCACGGCGGTGAAGGACACGGCCAGGGACATCAAAGAGTCTGCCAGCGAGACCGGTGCTGTGCCGGAATGGATCGAGCCGCTGCTGACCGTGGACGAGCTGACGATCCGCACGGCCATTGATGAGCTGGTGGCCCATTATGAGAAGGACGGCCGCGCCTTCACCATCGTCGAGCGCAGCCACGGCTGGCGGCTGTGTGCCAAACTGGACTACGCCGAGTGGTGCCGCGCCCTGTTCCCTGGGAAGAAAGTCCAGCGCCTCAGCCAGCCCGCGCTGGAGACCATGGCCATCATCGCCTACCGCCAGCCCATCACCAAGGCAGGTGTCGAGGCCGTGCGCGGCGTCAGCGTGGACGCGATGGTGCAGCAGCTCGTGGACCGCGGCCTAGTGAAGATCGAAGGCCGCGCCGACCTGCCCGGCAGGCCACTGCTCTACGGCACCACAGACGCCTTTCTCGACCACTTCGCCGTGCGCACGCTGGACGAGCTGCCAAACGCCAGCGAGCTGCGCCGCATCAAGCTGCCCACGCCGGAGTCCGAGCAGCCCGGAGCCGCCGCGCCGGGTGAGACCCAGCTTTCCCTGGAGCCGGTGCCCGCACCTGCGGAACCGGCCCCCGCCGCGCCTGAAGCCGCGCCCGCCGCCGAGTGATCCCCTACCCCGCGTGTCCCTATGTCCTTGGAGCAAGCACGCACCCAGATTGACGCGATTGACCAGCAGCTCATCCGCCTGCTGAATGAGCGCGCCGACCTCGTCCACCTGATCGGTGAGATCAAAAAGAAGGACGGCCTGGAAATCTACGTCCCTGGCCGTGAGGAAAACCTGCTGCGCAAGCTCTGCGACCTCAACGCCGCGCAAAACGGCAGGCTCACCGAGAAGGCCATCCGCGCCATCTTCCGCGAGATCATGAGCGCCGCGCTGGCGCTGGAGAACAGCCTCAAGATCGCCTACCTCGGCCCCGCCGGATCGTGGACGCACCAGGTCGCCATCAACAAGTTCGGCAACAGCGTCGCCTATGCCGCCGAGGCCAGCACCGAGGGGGTGTTCGGCCGCGTGGCCGCGCGCCAGGTGGACTACGGCGTGCTGCCTATCGAGCACTCCACCGAGGGTGCCGTGCATCACACGCTGGATCATCTCGTGGACTCCCCTTTGCAGATCTATGCCGAAATCCTGTGGAAGGTTGAGACCGTCGTCATGGCCAAAGGCGACCCTGCTGCACTGACCGTCATCCACGGTCATCCGCAGATGCTCGCGCCCTGCCGCGCCTGGCTTTCCCAGAGCTTCCCCCATGCGCGCCTGGAGGAAAGCGCCTCCTCCAGCCTCGCCGCCACCCATGCCGAGACCGAGCCGGGTGCCGCCGCCGTGGGCACCCCGCTCAGCGCCGAGCTGCACGGTCTCCGCGTCATCGCCCATCCGCCGCGTGCGCACGCCAGCCGCGCGCGCTTCATCATCCTCGGCCACCGCAGCGGTGCGCCCACGGGCTGTGACAACACCATGCTCATGGTCCACGCCCGCGATCGTGTCGGCGCGCTACTGGAGGTGCTGCAGGTCTTCGCCAGCCGGAATGTAAACGTCCGCCAGATCGAAAACCGTCCCGTCCCCGGCGACAGCACCGGCGCGCAGGCCCGCTTCTTCCTGGAAATCAGCGGCCACCACGCGGAGGCCACGCTGCAAAGCGCCATGACCGACCTGGGGCAGCTCGGTGCCACCGTGAAGCTCCTCGGCAGCTACCCCGCGCCGGGGTGGGTGGAGGAAAGGTGAGGGCGGCATATCCCTCCGTGCGTGAGGCGACCGCGCCGGTCGGAGGATTGACGAATGGGGACTCGAACAGGGCGATGGCTCATTCCCGGAAAAAAGCGGTGGCGTTCCGCGCCTTCGTAGCGGCCTTCGGCGAGGCAGCAGTTCTTGAAACCGGCGGCCGGAACCGCAGGGGCATGGGTCTTGCCTGCCGAGTTTCTCCTCCAGCCATTTGTCTCCGTGGACGATGCGGATGCCGCGCTTCACGCGCGATTCGCTCGGGTAGCCTTTACGACGCTTGCTCGTGCGTTCGAAAAAAGGCGGCCTGTTCGTGTTGTTCGATGTTGTTTTGCATAAGGCCCTCCTGGTTTAGTTGTGGGGCCGCGAGGATGGCCGTGGCTTTCGCATTGTCAACCGGAGCGCGAAGCGCGTTGCATCGCTCACTTCGGCGGACCTGCAGGCAGTGTCTTCTTCAACCACGCGATCATCTGCGCCGCGTAATCGCTGTTCAGCTTCGCCCAGCCGCCCATGCCGTGACCGCCGCCGGGGATGGTGATGAAGTCGCAGGCATTGCCCGCAGCTTTCATCTTCGCCTGGAACTGCACGCTCTGGTCGTAATCCACCGTGGAGTCGGCGTCGCCGTGGATGAGCAGAAAGGGCGGCAAACCAGGGCGCATTTGAAGGCTGGGGGAGATCATCGCCAGCTTCGTCCACGTCTCCTCGTCCAGCGTGTCGCGCCCGATGAGTCCCGCGAGTCCGCGCAGCTCGTTGCGCCGCCGCACATGCGCCACCAGATCATGCGGCGCGTAAAACGGCACCACGGCGGCCACACGCGTCTCGCCTTTGCCGGTCACCCCCAGCGCCGACACCAGATGGCCGCCCGCCGACTCGCCGATGAGCGCGATGCGGTTCACGTCCACCTTGTACTCCGCCGCGTGCGCCTTCACCCACCGGATCGCACTGGCCGTGTCATCCACGCACGCCGGCCACTGATGCTGCGGAGCGAGGCGATAGTTGATCGTGAACCACGTGAAGCCCGCCTTCGACAGCGGCTCGAACAGCGGTGTGATGAAGGTCTGCTTGTCCCCCTTCGTGAATCCGCCGCCATGCACCAGGATGCACGTCGCAAACGGCCCGTCACCCTCCGGCACAAATGCATCCAGCGTCAGTGAGACATCGCCCGCCTTCGCGAACTCGATGTCCTGTTTCAGACCGGGCAGGTCGAAGGGCTTGTCAGCAGCGTGCAGGGCGGACACGAACAGAATTGAGGCGGGCAGGAGGAAGCGACGCATGGTGGGAGACATAACGTTGGGAAGGGGCATGACTTGCTTCCAGCATCGCGATGCCGATGCCCATCCGCGACTACCAATGCGCTGACGCTGCTTCGGCATCCGCGAGTTCGTCTTTCCGCCGACCATAGCCGTGTTTCTCGATCAGGGTGCGGGCTTTAGCGAGTTCGGCTTTGTCGCGGAAGAGGCGGGCGCGGTGCAGATGCACATCGGCGAGGAAGAGCGGCATGGGGCCGCGCTCGGCGATCTGCTGGGCCTCGGCCAGGGCACGGCTCGCGGCGGCCTCGTCGCCGCTGAGGTGGGCGTGCAGCGCAGCGGTGAGCAGGGCGAGGGGAACGAACTGCATCTGGCCGGCTTTGCGGAGGCCGTCGAGGGCGACGGTGAAATGATGAAGGTCGAAGGAGGAGGGACGAAGAGGCTCTAGCAGCGCGCGGTAGAGGGCCACTCGCGCGAGGGTGAGGTGGTCCAGGGCGATGGAGAGTAGGGGGCCTCGATATCGCTGCATCCATTCGAGTGTCTGCTTCGCCCGCCGCTCGGCTTCGGCGAGGGCGGCGAGCGCCAGAGTAGTCTCGGGCTTTAGCCCGTCTGCGCTTTGCTTACTTGAGGACTCGATACCCGTGGGTATGCCAAGGTCTGACGGGCTGAAGCCCGAGACTACTCTCTGCCACGCCGCGCGTTCGGCGGGGGCCAGGATCAGATCGCAGTAGCGGAAGCCCTGCAGAGAGTAGAGCAGGTCGAGCTGGGGCTGACGCTCGCGCTGGAGAGCCTCGGCCTGTTCGAAGAGGCGGCGGGCCTCCTCGCGCTCCCCGCTCTGGTGCAGGGCATCGGCGGCAGCAGTGCGTATCCCCATCCGCCAGAACGCATCGCCGCTGCGGTCAGTGATTTCGATGAACTGACGGGCGTCGGTCACCGCCTCCTTGACTTTGCCCAGCGTCACTTCCAGCTCGCTGAGGTTGTTGGCAGCGCTAGCTGCATTGTAAGCAGCATTCCCGTGGTTCCTGTTCGTGGCGATCATCTCTGTCCCAGCCTTCATCGGTTCCACCGCCTCCGTGAGGCGTCCGAGGGCGCAGAGGCGGAAGGCAGCTTCACTGAGCAACCAGACCTGATCGGTGGGGCGCAGGCTCGGCGAGAGCCGACTCCACGGCTCCTCGAAGAAGGCCGCCACTGCCCCTAAATCCGCGCCGATGGCTCCGAGTTGCCTCGTGCTATGGTAGCTTCCGTGTCCGGTGGTGCCGCGCAGGATGCGGTTGCTGTAAACCTCGTCGCAGGTCTCCTGCTTACGATCTGCCAAGCACCCATGCACCACCGCCTCATAGAGGGGCTGAAGGTCTTCAAGCGTTGGCAGCTCGGTTGCTTCCATCACCTTTAGCATTTCATGCCTCAATCGACGATTCATCAATCCGCGAAGCAACAACCCAAGCAGTGAAAATGCTTTCCCAATAAAAGTCTTTCTCCGGGGAAGGAATGAAGAAAATACACGCGTGCATACAGGAGCCGTAGCGCACAGATGATCGAACAGGCGGGAGTGCGCGGCTTTGAAGCCCTCGGCCTGCTTCTCGCGCAGGTGCTTGGCGAAGTATTCGCGGATCAGCGGATGCACGTCCACGGTCACCTCGCGGGCTTCGGGACGCGGGGCGAAGCTGCCCTCCTCCATCGGTGGGAAGCGGAGCTGGATGAGGTGGGCCTCGTGCAGGCGGTGGAGGACGGCGTTCCAGGCGTCGTCGCTCAGCGGCACGAGCTGGTCGGTGAGGCCGGGGATGGCGGGGGCCGCGCGCAAGGCGGCGAGGCAGTCGGGACTGGCGGGGCGGTCGAAGAGGCCGGTGAGGCGCAGGGCCTGGACATCGGCGGCATTGCCTGCGGGTGAGGCGAGCCATTGCTCATAGGCCTCCAGCACATGCCAGGCGTTGCGGGTGATGCGCTCGTTGCGGTTCTTGCTGGCGTCCTCGAGCTTGATCTTGCTGCGGAGGTTGATGTCGCGGCCTTTGTCGAAAATGAAGCGGCCCAGCACGATGAGGCTGAGGGCGTGGCAGGCGTAGTCGGTGGCGGCTTGCTGGAGTTCCTCGTCAGTGCCGATGATTTGCATCTTCCGCAGGAGGGCGACGGCGCACTCGATGGGCAGCTCTTCGAGGTCGTGCTGGCGCGTGGGGGTGGCAGCGCCGCAGGTGAAATCGGTTAGGGCCTGACGGCTGGAGATGATGACCAGCCCGGGATTGCGCTGGGCGAGGAGGCCGAGCAGCTCGCGCAGATCGGGATCGGTGAGCTGGCCGGCCTGCGGGTGATGGAGCGGATACTGCAAGGGCTCCAGGCCATCGAGCACGAGCAGGCTGCGCTGCGCCTGGACGAGCCGGGCGAGGCGCGCGGCCTTGTCGTGCGGGCTCTCGGGGTCGGGATCGCCGAAGTGCTTCAGCGCGCTCTGGAAGAAGGTGCCGACGCTGGCGGCCCCGGCGTGCGTGGCATCGTCGCTGCGGGTGCCTTGGTCGTAGAAGGTCCAGTCAAAGTAGGCGTCGAGCGCGGGAGTGTTGCAGACATTCTTGTCTGCATGGTTGGCGCTGGGAGTGCAGACAGGAATGTCCGCATCACTCTTGGCGGCGGAACCGGTGCAGACAGGAATGTCTGCATCACTCTTGGCGAACTGGCCTCGGTCTTTCCAATCGTGTTCGATGAACCGGCTCTGCACCCAATACGCCAGCAGGGCCGTTTTCCCCACTCCACCCCAGGCGATGACGCTGAGAATGTTCGTGGTGCGCGGACCGGTCCAGGCGTCGTCGAGCAGGGCGAGTTCTTTGTCGCGCCCGAGGAAGTCGGCGGCGGTGTGTCGGGAGATGAGGCGGGTGTGGGCGATGCGTTGCTCGGTGACTGACAAAGCCGGGATGATGTCGCGCAGATCGCCGATGAGCTGGCCGAGCAGATCGGCAGCATCGGAGAACGGGCTGGCGTGCTTTCGCGGGCGGCCTTTGAGCAGGCGGTTCAAATGCGCCTGCTGACCGGAAGCAGCATCCGGCGTGGCATAGACGAAGAGCGGCACGCGATGATGCAGCGCCATGTAGGCCTCGAACTGCGTGAGCGAGATGCCCGAGCCATCCCCGAACTCCGCGAGAAGCTCCGGCTGCTTGTCCAAGAACGTGCGCCCGCCGGGCTCGGCAGCGATGTGGGACAGATAGTCGGTCACATCCTGCGGCGAATCGGCATCGGCCAGATGGCCGGGCATTTTTCCGACGAGATGAATCACGGCATCGCAGTCTCGAATGTAGGCATCGAGCTTCTCGATCGTCCCGCCGGGAGTTTGGCGGAAGTCCTCCTGCACCTTCACCTCGCAATTCGCTGCGGTGAGATGGTGCCGCAGTTTGGAGCGAAGACCGGGGAAGGCCGCAGATGCTTTCTCGAACTCCTCGGAGACGGTGGAGATGAAGATGCGGTTTCCTTTCCCGGGCTTTTCGGAGGCGGCCATGGAGCGGAGTATTTCTCAGACACGCTGTCCGCGCAATGGCGGGAAAGTTTCCAACGTGAAGCTGGAAGCCCGCAACGCAGGCGTGCCACCACCGCGCTCGGGTTCTTTTCCGCTATGGCATAAGGCCGGTGGACGCCGGGCACACCTTCTCGACCTGTCGGCGGCACCCTTTTGCGAGCAAAAGACCCCTCCCGCCATGTCGGCGGCACCCTTTTGCATGCAAAAGACCTCTCCCGACGTGTCGGCGGCACTCTTTTGCGTGCAATAGACCTCTCCCGACGTGTCGGCGGCACCCTTTTGCACGAAAAAGTCCTGGGCGGTGCTTGGGCTGAACCCAAGATGCAAGGAGGCGGCTGAGTTGCCTCAGCCGCCTTTGCGTAGAACGAGTTTTCCAACTCGTTCGGGATTGAAAAGCGAGTTGGAAAACTCGCTTTACGTCAGCCGATCACCTCAGGCCACTCCGTATGGAAGAACTGACCTTCGGGCTTGTCGGTGCGCTCGTAGGTGTGGGCACCGAAGAAGTCGCGCTGGGCCTGGAGGAGGTTGGCAGGGAGGCGGGCGGCGCGGTAGCTGTCGTAGTAGCCGAGGGAGGCGCTGAAGGCAGGGACCGGGATGCCGTTGAGGGTGGCGATGCTGACCACTTCACGCCAGTTCTGCTGGGTCTGGCTGAGCACGTCTTTGAAGAACGGATCGAGCACGAGATTCGCCAGCGTGGGATTGGTGCGGTAGGCGTCGGTGATGCGGTTGAGGAACTTCGCGCGGATGATGCAACCGCCACGCCAGATGGCGGCGATGCGGCCGAGGTCGAGGTTCCAGCCTTTTTTCTCGCCGGTGCTGCGGATGAGATCGAGCCCCTGGGCGTAGCTGATGATCTTGGAGGCGTAGAGGGCGTCGTGGACTTTCTTAACGAGGTCGGCCTTCGGTGTGGTGATATTCGGCGTGGGGCCGGTGAGCTGGGTGCTGGCGGCGACGCGCTGCTTTTTCTGCGAGGACAAAATGCGGGCCTCGACGGCGGCGTTGATGGTGCTGATGACGACAGCGTTTTCGGCGGCGTTGAGCAGGGTCCACTGGCCGGTGCCTTTCTGGCCGGCTTTATCGACGATGAGTTCGACGACGGGCTTGCCGGTCTCGGGGTCTTTTTGTTCCAAGGCCTTGCCGGAGATCTGGATGAGGTAGCTGAGGAGGTCGCCCTCGTTCCATTCGTTGAAGATGGCGGCGATCTCGTCGGTGGTGAAGTTGGCGTGCTTGAAGATGTTGTAGGCTTCGCAGATGAGCTGCATGTCGCCGTATTCGATGCCGTTGTGGATCATCTTCACATAGTGACCAGCACCGCCGGGGCCGATGTGGATGACGCAGGGCTCGCCATCGACCTTCGCGGCGATGGATTCAAAGATGGGCTTCATCACTTCCCAAGTGCTGGCAGGGCCGCCGGGCATGATGGAGGGGCCTTTGCGGGCGCCTTCTTCACCGCCGGAGACGCCCGCGCCGATGAAGCGGAGGCCTTTTTCGGCGAGGTAGGTGTCGCGACGCTCGGTGGTCTGGTAGAAGCTGTTGCCGCCGTCGATGACGATGTCGTCCTTGTCCAAAAGCGGGATGAGCTGCTCGATCACGGCGTCCACGGCGTCGCGGTCGGTGTCCTTCACGGCAGTGGATTTCACCATGATGTGGATTTTGCGCGGGGTGGCCAGGCTCTGGACGAATTCTTCCAGGGTGTGGGCACCGACGAGGGCCTTGCCGGGGTGTTTGGCGATGAATTCATCCGTCACGCTGGTGGTGCGGTTGAAGACGCTCACCTGGAAGCCGCGGCTTTCGACGTTGAGAACGAGGTTTTGGCCCATCACAGCGAGGCCGATCAATCCGAAGTCACTTTTTTTGCTCATAATTTAGGGGCCGAGTCCATACCTGCCCCCTCCGGCTTGGCAAAGGGGATTTTCCTCATGGGAGGCATGAGTGGGACTGATGAGGGCTGGGCTAGCTTCTCGAAGGACCGTGAGGTGTCCCTGTTCAGCGTCGCCCAGGCATCAGCGAAGATATTCGTATCGCACAAGACTTCAACGAAGGTCAGTGCTTAGCCGTTCTTAACCACCTGAACAGTCACCTTAAACCTTCATTCCTTCCTGGCGGAGGAAGTTCTCCACCCAGGTGATGTCGTAGTTGCCGTTTTGGAAGTCACTGGTGGTGAGCACCTTGCTTTGTAGCGGGATGGTGGTCTTGATGCCTTCGACGACGAATTCGCTCAGCGCGCGGCGCATGCGGCGGATGGCGATGTCGCGGGTGGCACCGCTGACGATGAGCTTGGCGATCATCGAATCGTAATATGGTGGCACTTCGTAGCCGGAATAGACGTGGCTGTCCACGCGCACGCCGCGCCCGCCGGAGGTGTACCACAGGTTGATCTTGCCGGGGCTGGGGGCGAAATTGCGCGCGGGGTCTTCGGCGTTGATGCGGCATTCGATGCTGTGACCGCGGGCGGTGGCGTTGACGACATGCTCGCTCAGAGGCAGGCCGGCGGCGATGCGTATCTGCTCCTTGATGAGGTCGCAGCCATAGACCTCCTCGGTGATGGGGTGCTCTACCTGGATGCGGGTGTTCATCTCCATGAAGTAGAAGTCCTGGCGGTTGTTATCTACGAGGAATTCAATGGTGCCGCAGTTCTCGTAGCCGATCTCTTTGCAGATGCGGACAGTGGCGTCTCCCATGCGCTGGCGCAGTTCATCGGTCATCTTCGGGCTGGGGCATTCTTCGATGATCTTCTGGTTTCGCCGCTGCATGGAGCAGTCACGCTCGCCGAGGTGGATGACATTGCCGAAGCTGTCGGCGACGATTTGGAATTCGATGTGATGGGGCTTTTCGACGAGCTTTTCCATGTACATGGAGCCATCGCCAAAACACTTGAGAGCCTCCATGGAGGCGGCTTGGAAGCTGGAGATTAATGTCGCTTCGTTGAGCACGGGCCTCATGCCGCGTCCACCGCCGCCGGCGCTGGCCTTGATGATGACGGGGTAGCCGATCTTGCGTGCCCATTCGAGCGCCTGCTCTTCGTTTTCGATGATGCCATCAGAACCGGGGGTGACGGGGACGCCACTGGCGCGGGCGGTGGCGCGGGCGACGTTTTTGTCCCCCATCATGGAGATGACGCGGGAACTGGGGCCGATGAACTTGATTTTGCACTGCTCGCACACGTCTGCAAACTCGGCCTTCTCGGAGAGGAAGCCGTAGCCGGGGTGGATGGCGTCCACGTTGGCGATCTCTGCAGCGCTGATGATGCGACTGATTTTCAGGTAGCTCTCGCTGCTGGGGCCGGGGCCGATGCAGATGGCCTCATCAGCGAGGTGGACGTGCATGGAGTCCACATCGGCCTCGGAGTACACGGCGACAGTTTTGACATCGAGCTCTTTGCAGGCACGGATGATGCGGACGGCGATCTCACCACGGTTGGCGACGAGGATTTTTTTAAACATGAGCAGCAGAGTGAAAAGGGATAAGTAAAAAGTGAAAACGGCTGAGAGAAGCTGTAAGGCGCGGGAAGCGGCAGCGAGGCCTTTTCGGATCCCTTTTCACTTGTCCCGTTTCACTCAGCGGAGGTCAGGCTTTCAGTTCAAAAAGGGGCTGGCCGTATTGCACAGGCTTGCCGTCCTCTACTAAAACACGGGCGATGGTGCCGCGTAGCTCTGCCTTGATCTCGTTCATCACTTTCATGGCTTCGATGATGCAAACGGTGGTGTTTTCATCCACCGAATCACCAATGTTGGCGAAGGACTTCTCACCTGGGGAGGCGGAGCGGTAAAAGGTTCCCACCATCGGGGAATTGATCGTCGGCCCAGCCGGTGCGGCGACGGTGGTTGCGGCGGCTGTCGAAGGGGGCGCAGCGGGGGCTGCGGCTGGGGCGGCAATGGCTACCGGGGCTGCGGCGGCTGAGCTCATCGGCAGATGTTTCAGCAGCTCCTTGGCTGCCTGGAAGTCGGATCCGCGGCGGAGTTCGACCTTTGAGCCTTGATTTTCAAAATGGAAATAGCTGAGATCGTTCTCGGCCATGAGGGTGACGATCTGCTTGATTTGCTTCAGGTCCAAAGCGGTGGCCTCCTTTTCGTTTGGTTTGGTTTCGTCCATTCTCGGTAATTGAGTGGGAATTGCGGTATCGAGAGTAGCGGCTCTGTCTGGGGTGGCAAGGATAAAGGCGGGAATGCCGGGTGCGCAAGATTCTCAAGGTGTGCTCACCTTCGCCATTGAGCAAGTTTGATATTTCGGATAAATTAATTAATTCGGACCGATAATCTTTCACCCCCCTCACCCCCGCGCATGGCCCAGGCAGCAATACGTCCCGCACGCTCTCGTGATCAACAAAAGGAAAGTCCGTGGAATGACCCCGTGGGCATCGGCATGCTGGTGCTGGCAGCCATGTACTTGCTGGCGCTCATCTCCTATGACCCGCGCGACCTACCTGCCTGGTGCCACCTCGCCCCGGCGGACCAGCCCAGCGCGGTAACGCACAATTTCATCGGGCGCATGGGCGCGCTGCTGGCCGGATACTCGCTCTTCCTCGCCGGTCTGGCGGTTTACCTGCTGCCGATCAGCGTGACCTGGTTCGGCGTGTGCAAGCTGGCGTCGAACCTGAAAGTGACAGGCCGCTCCTGGCTGGGCGTGGCGCTGATGGTCATCAGCGCGGCGGCCATTCTGGAGGTGCAGGACATCCTGAATGAGCGCGACGACATCACGCCGCTGGGCGGTGGTGGCGGCCTCGGTTACCTGATCGGGGGTGGGATCCTGTCAAACCTGCTGGGGCAGTTCGGCTCCACCATCGTCCTGGGCGGCATCTACGCGGTGGGCTTCTTCCTGGCCAGCGGTCTGCATCCGCTGCTGGTGATCCAGGACATCCGCCGCGAGGTGACCGCGATGATCGAGCGCGCCCGCGTGCGCCGTGAGATGGCCGCGCGTCTTGCCGGGCAGGAAGGCACCTCAGCGCCCGCGTCATCCAGCCGGAAAAAGAAGGCCGCCAAGGATGAAATGCGCGCGGACACGGCCCTGCCTGCCGGACCGCTGGTCACACCTGAACTCGGCCTGACCTTCGAGCCACCGGCACCGAAGATCATTGACGCCTCGGCCCCGCGCCAGCACCACGACTCCCCCGACAAGCCGAAGCTCTCCGAAGTCTGGGAGAAAAAGCGCGCGCAAAAGATGGAGCAGGCCCCTCACGGGTCGCTCGGCAGCCTCACGGTGCGGTTTAAAAACTACAAGCTGCCGGAACTGGACCTGCTCTCCTGGCCGGACGACTCGCTGCGCGCGCCCACGGACAAGGGCGAGCTGCTGGCGATCCAGGACACCATCGTCCGCGCCCTGGCCAGCTTTGGCGTGAAGGTGGAGCCGGGGGACATCACCCGCGGCCCGGCCATCACCCGCTATGAGGTGCGCCCGGTGGACGGCCTGCGCGTGGCCCGCATCGCCGCGCTGGATGACGACATCGCCCGCGCCACGTGCGCGGAGCGCATCAACATCCTCGCCCCCATCCCCGGCAAGGACACCGTGGGCATCGAGCTGGCCAACCGCGAAAAGATCATCGTTCCCATCCGCGAACTGCTGGAGGACGAGATATTCAGCAGCGGCAAGGCCCGCATCCCCATCGCACTCGGCAAGGACGTGTATGGCAAGACCATCATCGGCGACCTCGCCGCCATGCCGCACCTGCTCGTCGCCGGTGCCACGGGGTCGGGGAAATCCGTGTGCATCAATGGCATCATTACCAGCCTGTTGTGCCGGTTCGCGCCGGACGAGCTGCGCTTCATCATGATTGACCCGAAGGTCGTCGAAATGCAAAACTACGCCACCCTGCCGCACCTGGCGCTGCCCGTGGTCACGGACCCGAAGAAGGCGCTCATGGCCCTGCGCTGGGTGGTGAAGGAGATGGAGACCCGCTACCAAATCTTTGCCCAGGAAGGCTGCCGCAACTTCGAGGTCTTCAACAACCGTAACCGCAAGCGCGCCGCCGCCAATGAGGCCCGCAAGGCCGCCGCCAGGGCCGCAGGAACGCCGCAGGATTCCACCCTCGTTATTGAGGCACCCACCCGCCCACCGCCGTCAGCCCCGCGCACCAGCACAGGCACTGATGACGTCCGTGTCTCCGCCGCCTTTGCCAAGGCCGCCGCCGCCGCAGACCACCTCGTGGACGGCACCACGCCACCCTGGGAGGAAACCACTGCCATCCTCCCCGTCGAGCTGCCTGTGGATGAAAATGGCGACTGGGTTGGCGATTCCCAGCCGCCCCCACCACCACGGCAGGAGCTTGTCATCCCCGACACTCTTCCCTACATCGTCGTCATCATTGACGAGCTCGCAGACCTCATGCAGACCGCCCCGGCAGACATTGAGGGGGCCATCGCCCGCATCACCCAGATGGCCCGCGCCGCCGGCATCCACCTCATCGTCGCCACCCAGACCCCACGCGCGGATGTCATCACCGGCGTCATCAAGGCAAACATCCCCACCCGCATCGCCTTCCAGGTCTCCAGCGCTCTGGACAGCCGCGTCATCCTTGACCGCAAAGGCGCGGAGAACCTCGTCGGCAAGGGCGACATGCTCTACGTCCCCCCCGGCGGTGCCCAGCCCATCCGCAGTCAGGGCGCGCTGGTCACTGATGATGAGCTCCTGGCCCTCGTCGAGCACTGCGCCGCCCAGGGCAAGCCCGTCTTTGACGTCCGTGTGGACGACGACAGCGGTGAGTTCATGGATGGTGACGGCGGCGAGGGAGAAAGTGGTGCCAGCGCCGAGGAGGAGGAGACCTTGGAGAAATGCCTGGAAGTCATCCGCCAGGAGAAAAAAGCCTCCACCTCCCTCTTCCAGCGCCGTCTGCGCCTCGGCTACGGCCGCGCCGCCCGCATGATGGACATCCTGGAGGAGCGCGGCATCATCGGCCCCGGAGAAGGCGCAAAGCCGCGCGAGATTCTGGTGAGCATGGACATGATCTGAGCCAAGCCAGAATACGAGTCAGAAGCGGCTCCAAGAAACGATTCGGGCGCTCGCCGCAGGCAAGAAATGGGCGCAGAGGCACGATGCATGAGCGTGTCACTGCGCAGAGCGCTGTTGAAGATTTTGGAAGGCGCGGAAGTAATGCAGCGTGGGATAGTCGAAACGATTGGCGAGGGCTTCTTTGAGTTTGCCGAGGCTTTCAAGGCCGTGCTCTGCGGCTGCGGTGCGGAGGTCGGTTTCTTCTTCGGCAGTGTAGTAGTCGCGCGGGTCGGCCTGGAGGTCTCCGGTGGCGATGGCTTGGGCGAGATGGCTGTGGATGGTGCTGACGACGAGCTGGCGTTGAATTGCAATTTGTTCGGCGCTCCTTCCCTGGCGGTAAAGGCGCAGGGTCTCCAGCGCAGTGCCGTTAATGCCGCCCTCGGTCCTCATCTTTGGCGCGGGCGGTGGTGGGGCTTCGTCGAGGGGGAATGATTGCCGCTCATGAGCGCGGAGCCAGTCGGTGATCGCCTCCATGAATGACCGGCCGAAGTCGGCGAGCTTCTTTGCACCGACGCCGGGGATGGCGAGGAAGGCGCTGTCAGCCGTGGGATAGCGGCGTGCCATGTGGCGTAGGCTGACATCGCTAAAGACGACGTAAGGCGGCACAGCGAGTTCGTCGGCGAGGCGTTTGCGCAAGTCGCGCAGCGTTTCAAAGAGCGCCTCGTCACAGGCGATGGCCCCTGCGCGCGCGAGCCTGGCGGTGGAATCGGGCCTGTCAGCGATGGCGGCCTGCGGCGCACGGGTGAGCAAGATGGGCATGCGCGATCTCAGCGCGGCCATGCCCTGCGGGGTGATGCTGACAGTTTGGAAAGTGTCGTCGCTAACCTGTGCGAAGCCCAACTGAATGAGCTGCCGTCCGAGCGCGGCCCATTCGCTGCGCGGCATGTCTTTGCCCACTCCATAGGTGCTGAGTTGGTCATGATACCATTTGCGAATTTTCTCCGTGTTCGCGCCGGTGAGGATTTCGACGACGTGATTGAGGCCGGTGGTGAAGCGGCTTTTCTCCTGGATTCGGTAAAGGCAGGAGAGGAACTTCTGCGCAGGCGTGGTGGCGTCCCAGGTCTCGCGCGGTTGCAGGCAGATGTCGCACAGGCCGCAGTTCTCCTCCGGCCAGTCCTCGCCAAAGTAGCCCATGAGCGAGACGCGGCGGCAGACGGTGCTTTCGGCAAAGTCGGCCATCTGACGCATCTGCGCGGCGGCCACCCTGGCAGCCTTCTCATCCGTCATCTCGTCGAGGAACTTCAGGTTCCGCATGAGGTCGCCGCGTGAAAAAAGTAGCACGCACTCGGAGGGCAGGCTGTCGCGTCCGGCGCGCCCGGTTTCCTGGTAGTAGCCCTCAATGTTCTTCGGCAGGTCGGCGTGGATGACGTAGCGCACGTCGGGTTTGTTGATGCCCATGCCGAAGGCGATGGTGGCGCAGACGACGTGCGCCTCGTCGCGGATAAATCTTTCCTGGTTCTGCGCGCGCTCCTGCGGCTCCAGCCCGGCATGGTAGGCCACGGCCTTGACGCCCTCCGCCGTCAGCGCGGCGGCCATGGACTCGGCGGTTTTGCGCGACTGCACATAGACGATCCCGGCCTCGTTCGGACGCTCGCGGATGAACTCATACACCTGGCGCACGGGCCTGGCCTTTGGCACAATGCTGTAATTCAAGTTAGGCCGGTTGAAGCTGGCGATGAAGACCTCCGGCTCGTGAAGATGGAGCTGGGTGACGATGTCTCCGCGCACGCGCTGGGTGGCCGTGGCGGTGAGGGCCAGGAAGGGCACGCCGGGCAGGTGGTCCCGCAGCGTGGCGATCTGGCGGTACTCCGGGCGGAAATCATGGCCCCACTCGCTGATGCAGTGCGCCTCGTCCACGGCGATTGCGGTGACATTCCAGCGTTTCAGATCCTCAATGAAGCCGCGCATCATGACGCGCTCCGGGGCGGCGTAGAGCAGCCTGTAGGCTCCGTTTTCCAGACCGGAAAGGCGGCGCTGGATCTCGGGGCCGGTGACTGAGGAGTTGATGAACGTGGCCGGGACACCGGCGGTGGTCAGCGCGTCCACCTGGTCCTTCATCAGCGCGATGAGCGGGGACACGACGAGCGTCACGCCCGCACGCGTGAGCGCCGGGAGCTGGAAGCAGAGCGACTTGCCCGCGCCCGTCGGCAGGATCGCCACGACATCCCGCCCTGCCAGTGAGGCGGCCATGATCTCCTTCTGCAAGGGGCGGAAGGAATCATAGCCAAAGTATTGCTTCAGCAGTGGCAGCAGGAGCTCGTGCATAGGACGCGCATTTCAGCAGGAGAGTCCGCGCGGTGAGGAGAGCAGGTGGAGTCTGGCTTCAATCCGCCGGTACGGCAGCGCTGCTGCCTGTCGGCAGACCTTTCTCCGCCAGCTTGGCCTTCACAGCCTCCTCGATTTCTGCATAGAGCTTGGCATCGCCCTTGAGGGCTTCTTTGGCGGCATCACGGCCCTGGGCAAGCTGCGTGCCTTTGTAGCTGATCCAGGAGCCGCGTTTTTGGAGAACGTCGAACTCCATCGCCAGATCGAGCATGGAGCCGACATTGGAGATGCCCTCATTGTACATGATGTCGAACTCCGCCTCGGTGTAGGGCGCGGCCAGCTTGTTCTTCACGATCTTCACCTTGGTGCGGTTGCCGGTGACGGTGCCATCGCTGCTTTTGATGGCGCCGATGCGGCGGATGTCCACGCGCACGCTGGCGTAAAACTTGAGCGCCTTGCCGCCGGGGGTCGTCTCTGGGTTGCCGAACATGACGCCGATCTTCTCGCGGATCTGGTTGGTGAAGATGACGCAGGTGCGCGCCTTGCTGATGATGGCGGTGAGCTTTCTCAAAGCGGCGCTCATGAGCCGTGCCTGCGCGCCCACGGTGGAGTCACCGATCTCGCCCTCCAGCTCCTGGCGTGTGACCAGCGCGGCCACGGAGTCAATGACGATGACATCGAGAGCGTTCGAGCGCACCAGCGTCTCGCAGATGCGCAGCGCCTCCTCGCCCGAGCTGGGCTGGGAGACGAGCAGTTCATCCATCTTCACGCCGAGACGCCGCGCGTAGTTCGGGTCCAGCGCGTGCTCCACATCAATGAAGGCGGCGAGGCCACCCGTCTTCTGCGCCTGGGCAACGACGGTCAGTGTGAGCGTGGTTTTGCCGGAGGATTCCGGCCCATAGACCTCCACCACACGCCCGCGGGCAAAGCCGCCGACACCCAGCGCCTGGTCGATGAGCAGGTTCCCCGTCGGGATGACAACTACGTCCACCTTTTGATCACCCGACATGCGCAGGATGGACCCCTCGCCGTAGTCTTTCTGAATCTGCTGGATGGCGAGATCAAGATTGCGGGCGCGGGCCTCGGCGATCTTATTCGTGTTCGGCTCGGCGGAGGATTCTTTTGCGGGGGACTTGGCCATGATCGTGTGGGGTCAGAATGTGAATGTTCGGGCGAACACTTGGCGTGCCATCACTGATTCGTAAAGCACTTTCACCCGGCAAAGCTGATTTAAAGCAGGATGCGGGCGCGGAAGCAAAACAGAAATTCACTCTGTGTCTGCGACATTCATGGAGCCTGGAGGCCCACAAAAGAATTTTTGCCGATCTCCGCAAGTTCGGCGGCGGCGCGCATCCCCACTGCGGAGAGACCTTTCAAACATGGCGGGCAAAGGCGCGCCGGAAGCATCTCCGACAAAACACAAATCACACACACACACTACTATGAAAACATCCATCATCACTGCGGCGCTCTCACGCCGCCTCACCACCGTCGCCCTGCTGGTCTCCCCCGGCCTGGCTTTCTCCGCTGAAACCTTCACCGCCACCACTGACGGCATCATGGCCACTCCCTTCGCCAAAGGCGTGGAGCACTTCGTCCGCATCGGCCAGGATGCTGCGCTCGTGGACATCGCCAAAGTGGATGACAAAGGCATCTTCCGCGATGTGGCCGCCGACATGCGCGGTAGGCTCCTTCCGGTGCAAAAAGTACGGGAAGACTATCAGGCGAAGTTCAAGCCCTTCGGCAAACTGCATCCGACGCTGGCCGAGAAGTTGAAAGCTGCGCCGACTGAGCTGGCGGTGGCCGTGTGGCTGAAGATCACGGACAGCACCGTGAACGTCACGCGCCCACTCCAGAGCGTGAACATCGAGAAGGACATCACAACCCTGGCCACCAAGTATGCCGCCTCCGTTAAAACCTTCCAGGCCGCAAAGAAAAAGCTAACCGATAAGGTCAAGTTGACCGACAGAGAGCTGCTCACTGCCTTCGATAAGAACCTGCCCGCCTCTCCCTTCCTGCTGACGAACCTCACGCCGGAGCGCATCCGGCAGCTCGCGGCCTCGCCGGACGTGACGATGCTTTTCAGCTATGATCCCGCCGGTATCGAGGATCTGGACGCGGCGATGGAGATTGCCGGAGCCGACCTGGCCCAGGCCACCGGCTTGGACGGGAAGGGTGTCAAAGTGGCCGTCTATGAAACCAGCCCGGACGACACCTCAGAGCTGACCATCGAGTCGAAATTCTCTACAGAGGCTGGCTTCACACCCTCGCGCAGCGATCACACCCGGCACGTCACGGGCATCATCCGCAACAAGGGTGATGTGAAAGGCTTTGCCCCGCAGGCGAAGATCTTTTCTGCTGACAGCACTGGCCTTGATGCGCTCGACTGGGCCATTGACACCAAGAAGGTCTCCGTGGTGAACCAGAGCTTTCACACTGCGGAGGAAATCCGCGACGGCTTGCAGTTCACGGACATCTACAAGGACCACAAGCTCCTCCACTATCCCTGGACGCTCATCGTCCACGCGGCAGGAAACTGGCTTCCGCCCGGTTCTTCCAAATATGAGGGCGGCAACAGCGTGGTGGACGAGTTTGTTAACCACAAGTGCTTCAACCACATCTCCGTCGGCAACCACAATGACGACGCCACTGTGATGAGCGGCAGCAGTTGCATGGCCAATCCCACGACCACCCACGCTGATCGCGAGTTGCCAGAGATCTGCGCCAACGGCACCGAGGTCACAGCCGTGGGCCTGACCAAAGGCGGCACCAGCATGGCCTCACCGGCTGTCGTCGGCTCAGTGGCACTGCTTCAGCAAAACCAGGGCATTTTGAAAATCTGGCCTGAAGGCGTGCGTGCTCTCCTGCTCACCGGCTCGATGGTGAACGTGCCGCGTCACGATGGCCGCAATGAAGACGGTCGCCTCGTCACCGATGCTCCCGACACCTGGTGGAACGATGTACGCCTGGGCCGCGATGGCTTCGACGGCGCAGGTGCGATGAACATCAACCGCAGTGTGCTCATCTCCAATCACCGCACGCTCGGCAACACTGCATCCACTGTGCGCGGCTGGGACATCGGCACCATGGTCCAGTCCGGCCTTGATTCACGGAACTTCGCCCGCCGCACTTACAGCGTCACGGTGCCGGCAGGTGTCGGGCCAAGGACACTGCGCGTGGGACTTGCCTGGAACAGCGCCGCTGCCGTCGCTCCCATTCTGCCGGAGATTTTCAGCGCCTCAGTGCTGGCGATGGATCTCGACATCCGCGTCTTTGAGGTCGGCAACAAAGGCGTGCTCACCCAGGTCGGCTCCTCCCTGTCCTATGACAACAGCTACGAAGTGGCCGACGTGCCTGTGAAAAGCGGCAAGTCGTATGTGATCAAGATTCATCGCTGGTCTGGCAAATCCACCGACTGGACCTGGTTCGGTGTCGCCTGGGATCTGCGCTGAGTTCACAAAAGGCAGATCAAACCACGCGGGGCTTCTCCTTTCAGCAAGGGGAAGCCCCGCAAGGCTTTTGCCATAAGCTCACTGCATAGCATCGAGCTGCTGAAACATCCCGCCATAAATCCCCTGCACCATGGAGATAATGCGCCAGGCGACAAAGAGGACCACCACGGCGTAGCCGATCTTTGGCAGCCAGAGGGAGGCACGCTCAATGGCCTCGGTGGCAAGCATGGTCTCCGCAGCAGTCCAGCGTGCCATTTCCTCATCGAGTTTTCCTGATTCTTCCGCCGTGGCGATGGAGTTCACGAACTCGGTGGGAAAGGCACCTGTGTCGGCGAGTGATGATGAAAGTGTCTCGCCAGCTTTGATCTGCCTCGCTGCGTCAAGGGAGGCGGTGCGCAATTGACCGCTCTGGGAGGCATTGCCTGCGATCAATGTCGTCTCCGACATCCGCAGCGCCGCCAGCAGGCAGGAGTGAAAGACCTGGGCAAAGCGTGCCAGCGCCCAATGCCGCCGCGTCGCACCGATGAAGGGCACGGCATTCAGCACGCGATCCATGCCCGCTGAACTGCCCGCGCGCTGCGAAAGCCACCGCCACGCCCAACCGCCCGCAAGCAGCAGCCCCCAAAGCAGGCCGATAGCTGTGAGGACACGCGGCATCGGGTTTCCCCCCGGCTGTGCGACGATGAAAGCGGGCAGCTCCGGCAGCAAGATGGCTAGGTGCAGGAGGATGAGCGGATAGATCATCGCCCCGCGCGCCTGACGTGCGGCCCCGTCCGTGGCGGCAAAGTAACGCGCGAGGTGGTTGAAGGCGGAGGCCAATTTGCCGCTGCGTTCGCCCGCCTCAATCAAAGATGTCTCCAGGGGAGTGACGAGCGCGGCGTTGTTTTGGGTGATCGCCTCCGCCACGCTCTGACCTGCGGACAGGCCGCGCTGCATGCCTTCGAGATACTCGCGTTTCTCGCGCGAGGGCTTCTGGCTCAGCAGCAAGGAAAGCGAACGGTCGAGGTGAAAGTCTGCCTCAGTCAGCTTGGCTAATTCCCGGTAAAGAGCGGCTTTGTCGCGTGCCTTCATGTGCGGCCAGTTTCGTGGCGGCTCTGCGGGGAATCGAGACGAAACTTGCCTTGTGCGCTGATTTTCAGCACCATAGTAGCCACCGCACTTATGGCCGCACCCCCTACTGAACCCGATCAACGCTGGATGCACCTCGCGCTCGACCAGGCAAAGCGCGGCGTGGGCCTGACCAGCCCGAATCCGCCTGTGGGCGCGCTCATCGTCGCGCAGGGAAAAGTCATTGGGCAGGGCTACCACCGCCGGGCCGGTCTGCCGCACGCAGAGATCGAGGCGCTCCAGGATGCGCGCACCTACAACCCGAAGCTGCTGCCCGGGGCCACCCTCTACATCACCCTGGAGCCGTGCTGCACCCAGGGCCGCACCGGCCCCTGCACGGAGGCCATCAAGGCCGCTGGCATCAAGCGCGTAGTCTGGGGCGCACAGGATCCCAATCCCGCGCATAAAGGCCGTGCCCAGGAAATCCTCACCGCCGCCGGACTCAGCGTGACTACCGGCGTGCTGGAGCCTGAGTGCCGCGAGATGATCCGCGCCTTTGCCAAATGGATCACCACTGGCTTGCCGTATGTGATCGTCAAAGCTGGGCAGAGCCTTGATGGCCGCCTCACCCGCCCGCCGGGTGAGGGCCGCTGGATCACCAGTGATGCCGCGCGGGCACATGGCCGCAGGCTGCGGCTGCGCGCAGATGCCATCCTGGTCGGCGCAGAGACCATCCGCCAGGATAATCCACACCTGACCCTGCGCGATGGCATCGCGAGCGTGGGGAAGGAGCAGCCTCTCCGTGTCATCCTTACCCGCAGCGGCCTGCTGCCAGAGAATGCCCATGTTTTCACTGATGAATTCAGGCACCGTACCCTGGTCCTGCGCGACCAGTCCTTTCTGGAGGTTATCCGCACTCTCGGCCAGCGCGGCATCGTCACCTTGCTCATTGAGGGCGGTGCCAGCGTCCTTGGCCAGGCATTCCGCAACTCCTCCGCAGACGAAGTGGTCTTCTACATCGCCCCACGCATTTGCGGCGCGGGCCTGCCCAGCATTACTGGGCCGGAGTTTCCAGAATCCGTCGCGCTGGATCAGGTAAAAATCCTGCCCATTGGTGACAACGTCTGCATCACCGGCCATCCCGTCTGGCCAGACTCCCGACCCACTAGCACATGAGCCGCCCTGCCGTTTTTTTTGACCGCGATGGAGTCGTGAACCTGTCGCCCGGCGCGGGCTATGTCCTGCGCTGGCAGGACTTTCATTTCAGCCCCGGCATCATTGAGGCGCTACAGCTTTGCAAAGCTCGTGGTTACGCCACCATCCTCGTCACCAGCCAGCAGGGCGTGGGGAAGGGACTCATGTCCCAGGCCGGTCTCGATGAAATCCACACACAGATGCAGGCGCACCTCGCGCAGCATGATGCCGCCTTTGACGACATCTACGCCTGCACCTGCCTCTCCAACGACCCGGCCTGCACCTGCCGGAAACCCAGCGCCGAAATGATCCACCGCGCCGCCGCCGACCACGATCTCGCCTTGCCGCAAAGCCTGCTCGTCGGCGATGCCGACCGCGACATCCAGATGGCCGTGAATGCCGGCGTCCCCGTCACCATCCGCATCGAAAGCGAAAATCCGCACCTCATCACCGCCACCCACACCCTGCCCGACACCAGCGGCCTCGCCGCCCTGCTGGCCGCGCTTCTCTGACATGTCCCAAGTCATCATCTACACCGACGGAGCCTGCAGCGGCAATCCCGGCCCCGGCGGCTACGGCGTCCTCCTGCAAAGCGGCAAGCACGCCAAGGAACTCTCCCAAGGCTATCGCAAAACCACGAACAACCGCATGGAACTCATGGCCGTGATCGCCGCGCTGGAAAGCCTGAAGCGCCATTGCGACATCACCCTCTATTCCGACTCCCGCTACGTCGTAGATGCCATCGAAAAAGGCTGGGCCAAAAACTGGAAGGCACGCGGCTGGAAAAAAGCCGACAAACAACCCGCTCTGAATGCCGACCTCTGGGCGCGTGCCTTGGACGTGCTCGCCAAACACAAAGTTAGGCTCGTCTGGGTCAAAGGCCACGCCTCCAACGCCCACAACAACCTCTGCGACGAACTCGCCGTCACCGCCTCGAAGTCTGGCAACCTGCTTGTGGACGCAGGCTACGAAGCCAGCAAAGAAACACCCGCGTCACTCAAGCTGGAGAACCTACAGCGACAGAAAAGGTAGCGGTAGCTTGGCCGTATCTAGACCACCATGCCCAAGACCATCCTCGCCATCGGTGCCCATTATGATGACTGTCCCTTCGGACTGCCCGGCATTCTTTTGAAGGCCTTGCGCCAGCATCAGCGGGTTGTGATTCTCAGCCTGATCGGCGACTATACGAACTGGCCACCGGTGAAGGGACGCGCCGAAGCGTTGAAGGAAAAGACCGTCGCAATGGCGAAGGAGCGCGGCATCGAGATGCGCTTCCTCAACTACGCCTCGATGGGTTTCGAGGTCACGCTTGAAACCAAGCGCGCCGTGGCGGAGGTCGTCGCTGAGGTGCAGCCGGATACGGCTTTCATGCTGTGGAGCCGTGACCGCCATCCTGACCACGAGGCGGCATCCGCCATCTGTCACGCCGCCCTTTACCAACCCGCTCGGCTGCTGGGGAAGGACAATGTCCGCAGCCCCGCGCAGGTGTTTTGGTATGACAACGGTCCCGGTCACACGATTGATTTCACGCCGGACATCTATGTGGATGTCAGCGAAGAATGGCAGTCTGCTGTGGAGTGGCTGGGCGGGCTGATGGCCTTTGTGCGCAACGGCCCGCTCGACGTGCAAAAAGACGCCGCTGTGGAGGCCAAGACTATCCTGGCGCGCTATCGCGGCATGGCCTGTGGCGCGAAGTATGCTGAGGCCGTACGCGCAGTGCGTCCGGTAGCGCAGGATTGGGTTTCGTGAGAACCGTGCTGAGACAGCCCTATCAGGCGGCTGCGCGTGCCGTCAGCCAGGGCATGGGGGCCATGTTGCGCACTTTTGCCTCAGCATTGAAGGCCAGCAGGAGCAGGGCGCTAAAGCCCAGATCGCTGAGCATGGAAATGGTGTAAAACGTCCATGTCGGCGCATAGCCCGGCAGCCCGATGGTGAGAGCCTGTAGCCAGCCGGTGAAGTCCTTGCTGTAAGACTCCACCCACCAAGAGGTAGTGTTGGTGACGATGTAAAAGGCTACGCTGCATACCAGCGCGCCGAGCAGGGAACGCAGCACGCTCAACCTGCCGCGCAGTGTGTGCGCGAACAGGGCCGCGAGGGCATACATAGCGTAGATGCTGAGGCTTTCCGGAGCACTCGCCTCTTTCAGGCCCAGCACGGCAAAGTTCATGCCCAGCAGCAGCGTTGGCCAGATCCACCAGGGCAACGTGCGGGGAAAGACCAGCGTGCCGGTGAAGGCCAGAGCCATCCAGGGGGAGAAATTTGACAGCAAATCCATGCCCGGCGACTCCAGCTTCATCCAGCGCAGGCCCAGAGCTAGGCAGACGAGGAGAAGGGGAACCCAAAGGAGGGGCGAGGTGTGGCGGGAATCGGCGTTCATGAGGGCGCGAGGATACGGGCACTTGCGCGGCGTGCAACTACGAGGAGGCGACTACGCATTCCATTGTGTGACGGAATGTTTTGAATCCGCATCAGGGCCGATTGCGCATGCACCAACGCACGCCTCACGCAGGCTCCGTAAGCCACCTGATCGGCGTCTGATTGTGCTGTCACGGCATGTAGCTCATGCCGTGACTGTTTCGTTAAATCCTGACTGTGCAGAGCATTCAGCGCCTGCTATATCAGGCGCTCTAACGTTGGACTGGAATCCACGCACCGCTTGCCGGATCATAATAGCCGGTGGTGCCTGTGGGTGCGTAGCCGGGCTGGTAGTTACCATTCATCACCGGCGGGGAATAGGGTGACTGGCCGGGGTACATACGCTGGTTGCCAATGTAGCGATCTTCCACCACTCCGCCGCGCTGTAGGATCATGCCAGAGTTCGCCGAGCGTCCGTAATTGTCGCCGTAGTTGTTTTGATAAAGCGTCTGGGAATCTGGCGGCGCACCCCTGTAAGTGGTGCCCTCCCCAGTGTTGGTGCGGGAGCCGCGCGTGGTTACACCCGGCGCAGTCGCCGTGGAAGGGCCACGCGTGGTGGGGAAAGGGGCGGGTGTGGAGTCACAAGCAGCCAAGAGGAGGAGTGGCAGCAGGGCTGCGGAGTATTTGTTTATCATGACAGCCGTATCATAGCACAGGCGTCAATCCATTTGCCGTCACGACGCGGCTGTCCACTGTGGCGGCATGGACTCTCCGCCTGTGATCGTCACGCATCCTCTGGCCCGGATTCACCTTTCTGCCATGCGGCAGGCAGAGACGCCGCCCGCGCAGTTCCGGTGGCATCTACAACGCCTGGCGGAGATTCTTTTCACCGAAGCCACTCGCACGCTGGAGACGGAGGCGATCACCCTCCAGACACCGCTGGCGCAGGCTCCGGGCGCGCGCTTTGCCCGCCCCATCGTGCTAGTGCCCATCCTGCGCGCTGGCCTGGGTCTGGCGGAGGCCATCCTGCCCCTGGTGCCGGAGGCCACCGTGGCGCATGTGGGCATCGCCCGCGACGAGGCCACTGCGCGGCCGGTACACTATTATGCGAAGCTGCCGCCTGTGCTGGCGCGCGCTGATGTTTTCCTGCTAGACCCCATGCTGGCCACTGGCGGCAGCGCCTGCGCGGCGCTCAGCCAGCTCAAAAGTGCTGGAGCCACATGGCTAAAGATGATTTGTGTGGTGTGCTGCCCACAGGGACTGGCAGCACTGGGCGCGGCGCACCCCGGTGTGCCTGTCATCACCGCCGCTGTGGATGATGGACTGAATGCCCAGTCCTACATCGTCCCCGGCTTGGGGGATGCTGGGGACCGCTGTTTTGGCACCTGAATTGGAGCTATCCCCTGTCCGGGGGACAAAAATAGTTTTTCACACCCCAGGATTAGTCTGTTCATCCCCGCACGCTCATGACAATAGTCACTGCTCCACGATGAAAGAGTACGCTTATATTCATGAAGAAGGCCAGTTGCCTGCGCCACTGAATTCCGTCCCATTCCTCAACAGCTTTACCGACGAGCAGCTCGACGAGGTGCTAAACTCCTCCAGCCTCCTCCAGTGCGATGCCGGGGACGTCATTATCAAAGAGGGCACCATTGACTCCCGCATCTACATCCTGCTGGCAGGTGAACTGGAGGTGCGGGTCGGCGGCAAAAAAGTCGCCGCCATCACCCGCGTGGGGGATGTGTTCGGCGAATTGGCGCTAGTGAACCAGGACAAGCGCGGAGCCTCCGTCATCGCCGCCGGTCGCGCCATCTGCCTGGCCGTGGACCAAAAATTCCTCCAGGATCTGCACCCACGCGAAGAGGATCCAGCCTTCCACGCCGCTCTTTTCGAGTTCGTCGCCCGCCTCGTCGCCAAAAAGCTCGACGCCACCTCGCGCCGTCTGGCCGAGGTGGAAAAGGAACTGCGTGTGCTGAAAGAGACCCTGGAGGCACCAGCACCACCGCCCGCCACAGCAGTCAAGTCCACCGCCAAAAAGCCAGTCGTAAGGCCGAAGAAGCGCATGCGCCGGAAGTCCGTGAGTCGGCTCTAAATCGGCGGGAAGGCCTTACAATCTGCGCAGCCACCGCCGCAGAGGCGCGATGTCGTTGTTCAAAGAGCAGGGGACAAACCACTCTTGCCAGGCCATCCCTTTCATCATTTGTCATTCCTTCGACATTCGTCATCCTGTCATTCCTCATTTCCCCACCATGCTTTCCGCCCAAGACCAACTCGACATCCTCAAGCGCGGCACCGTCACCATTCACAGCGAAAAGGAACTCGCCCTGAAGCTCGCACGCGGGAAGCCGCTGCGTATCAAGTTAGGGGTTGATCCCACCTCGCCAGACATCCACCTCGGCCACGCCGTAGCCTTGCGGAAGCTGCGCCAATTCCAGGAGTTAGGGCACCAGGTCGTGCTCATCATCGGCGACTTCACCGCCATGATCGGCGACCCCAGCGGCCGCTCCACCACGCGTCCGCCGCTTACTTATGACGAAGTGCTGGCCAACGCCAAGACCTACACCGAGCAGGCCTTCCTCGTGCTAGACCGGGACCGGACCGAAGTCGTCTTCAACGGCTCATGGTTCAAAGAGATGCCATTCATGGAGGTCATCCGCCTCAACGCCCGTGTCACCCTCCAGCAGATGCTCCAGCGGGAGGACTTCAAGAACCGCGTGGCCGGTGGCACAGAAGTGCGTCTGCACGAGCTCCAATACCCCATCATGCAGGGCTGGGACAGCGTAGTCGTGCGCGCGGATGTCGAGATCGGTGGCAGCGACCAGTTGTTCAACATCCTCGTGGGGCGCGACCTCCAGAAAGAGGAAGGCATGGAGGCCCAGGTCTGCATGACTCTGCCGCTGCTGGAGGGGCTGGACGGCGTGAAGAAAATGTCCAAATCCCTCGGTAACTACGTCGGCCTTACCGATGCACCGAAGGAAATGTTCGGCAAGCTGATGAGCATCCCAGACGAGCTGATGGAGAAGTACTTTCTCCTCGTCCTCGGCGAGGTGCTGGATACCGCCCTGCACCCCATGGAGGCGAAGAAGCAGCTCGCCGCCAACTGCGTGACCGTCTATCACAGCGCCGCCTCCGCGCAGGGCTGCCGGGACGACTGGGATCTCCGTTTCAGCAAGCGCGACCTCGCTGCCGTCGAGTTGCCTTCGCTCACTCTTGGCGAGCGCCGGGATGTTCTCGGCGTAGTTCAGCACGCCTTCCAATCCGTCTTTGACCAGGCACTCTCCGGCGGTGATGTCCGCCGCCTCATCCAGGGTGGCAGCATCCAACTCAACGGCGAAAAACTCACCGACCCCAAAGCTGAACCCACCTGGGAAACCGGCGCGGTGCTCAAGCTCGACAAGAAGCGCAGCGTACGGCTGGCGTGAACCTGCGGGAACCTTTTGCTGTGCTTAGGCCATCAGGTATCAACCATCCTCCATCAACTACGGTCTGTGGGATTCGTGAAGGTCACTTGCTGATCTTCTTGCCTTTGGGCACCTTCTTTGCGGATGCCTTTTTGGCACCTTTTTTGGCACCTTTTTTCGGAGCGCCTTTCTTGGCGGCAGGCAGGACGGGATTCTTCGCCTTCATGATGCCCGCTAGGCCACCCTCGCGTTTTAGGCGCTCGTTCAGCAGGTTCTCGCGGAAGGAGATCGCCTCCTTGAGCACCTCATCGTGATCCTGCTTCGTGTAACGGTAAACGCGGGACACCGTCTTGCCTTTCTCTGCGCGCACAGACACGGCGATCAGGAGCGTCGTCTTGCCCTTTGCCGTCTTGTACTTGCGGTAGGAGATGCCCACATGACCGCTCTTGTTCTTCGCATTCGTCGTGTGGGCGATGCGGCTGGCCTCCAGTGGCGGCATGTCCGCCATCATGACATCACGGTATGTGCGGGCGACCTTTAAAGCACCCTTCGTGCCTCCATGCAGACTGTCGGAAAAGTGCTTGGTGTGCAGCACGCCGTTGCGGGAAACACAGACTTGGAAGCCGTGGGTCTGTTTGGCTGCTTCTGGGCGGGTGTCAATGCGTTTGATATTGCGTTCGGAAAGCGGATTGGATCGGCGGCGCATAGGTTTTTTACAGAGGGGGCGGAAGGTGGAGGCATCAATCCTACGCGCAACCTGAAAGTACCGCCTCAACCATCTTTGCTCACACGCCATCATTCCCGCGCACGTGAGTCCATCCACACTGTCACAGGCCCGTCATTCACCAGCGCCACCTGCATGTCCGCACCGAACTTTCCGCGCTGCACTGGTGCCCCCAGCTCCTTTTCCAAAGCGGCGATGAAATGCTCATAAAGCGGTATCGCCGTCTCTGGCCGCGCCGCGCGAATGAAGCTGGGCCGGTTGCCCTTCTTTGTACTCGCATGCAAAGTGAACTGGCTCACTACCAGCACCCCACCGCCCGTGTCCTTCACGCTCAGGTTCATCTTTCCTTCCGTATCAGAAAAGATGCGCATCTGGGCCGTCTTTCCCGCCAGCCACTCGGCATCTTCCACCGTGTCTTCATGTTCCACCCCCAACAATACCACGAGGCCATGCGGGATGCTGCCCATGACCTCTCCAGCGGTGGCTACGCTGGCGTTCTTTGTGCGTTGGATCAGGGTGCGCATGGAATGCTGCTGCTGAGGAATACAAACTCAATCGCTTTTGCAAGCGCGGCTAACTTCACCTAAACCAGCCGCGAATCCGGTCAAACAAGCCTGGTCCGCGTGAGTTGGGGCGGGTGCTGCGGCGGGGTTGAGGCTGCGCGATGAGTCCCTGGTGGGCGGCTTGGCAGAAGCCCTGGGGGATGAGATCGTACGGCAACTCGTCCTCATAGGCAGTGCTACTGGCCTGGCAGGTGCCGGTCGAGCTGGCTGCTAACGCGGCAGAGGGCCACCTTTGTCAGCGGTGGCTCCACCCTCGGCCCCGCGGCGATGTAGCCTAGCTCGACGGCCTTTTTCATCACGTCCACCCAGATGGGGATGGCGAGGCGGCTGCCGTAGCCTTCTTCAATGATAGTCTGCGGTTTGTCGAGGCCTACCCAGACGCCGCAGGTGACGCGGTCAGTGTAGCCGCCGAACCAGGCGTCTTTGTAGTCGTTGGTGGTGCCGGTCTTGCCGCCGCCGGTTTCTTTGAACTTGTGCTCGCCACGCACGCTGGCGGCGGTGCCTTTGTCCATGACCTGGGCGAGGATGCGACGCATGAGGTGGGCCACGCCGGGGGCGATGACCTCGACCTCAAGGACGCCGGTGCTGTAGAGGATGTTGCCAGCCTTGTCGGTGATGCGGTCAATGAGGAAGGGGCGGCGGCGCAGGCCGTCATTGGGGAAGATGCTGAAGGCGCTGGTCAGCTCGCGCGGGTTGCCGCCGAGGTTGCCGATGAAGACCTGCGGGGTGCGCTGGGCGTTGGCGCCGATGCCTGCATCGTTGAGGAGCTGGAGCACGCGGTCTAGCCCGGCATAGTTGCCCACACGGATGGTCATGGTGTTGCGGCTCTGGACGAGGCCGGCGGTGAGGGTCTGCTGGCCGAGAAATTTGCCATCGCTGTTTTGCGGGTTCCAGCCGGGGTCGGCTTCATCAATCTCGTGGGGCTGGAGGGGGGCGTCGTCAATGTAGCTGCCGGGGAGGAAGCCGCTGCCGAGCGCAGCGGCATAAACGAAAGGCTTCACGGTGGAGCCGATCTGGCGCTGGCCCTGGGTGGCGCGGTTGTACTTGCTCTGGTTGTAGTCACGCCCGCCGACGAGGGCGAGGACGCCACCGGTCTCGTTGTCCAGCACAGTGAGCGCGCCCTGGACGTAGGGCGTGGCGGGCAGCTCCTGCACACCATCCCAGGTAGCGTCAAAGGCGGCCTTGGTGGGGTGGGCGTAGCCGCGCAGCTTTTCGACGCTGCTGAGGCGCGTCTCCACGGCCTGTTCGGCGGTGGCTTGGAGTTCCTTGCTGAGCGTGGTGTGGACGATGAGACCGCCATCCACGATCTCGTGATCCTCAAGGATGATGTCGAGATCCCGGCGCACGGCATCCAGGGCAAAGCCGCCCTGGCTCGGGAAGGCGGGCTGTGCGCGCAGGGCGATGTCCGCATAGCGCGCGGCCAGCTCCTCCTCAGCAGTGATGATCTTGGTTTCAAGCATGCGCTTTAGCACATCGTCGCGCTCCTTGCTGGCACCTTCAAAGTTGCGGAAGGGGGAGAAGCGCACCGGGCTGCGGATGATGCCGGCGATCATGGCCCCCTCACTCAGGTTGAGCTGGCTGGCGTGTTTGCCAAAATAGACCTGGCTGGCGCGCTGGATGCCGTAGAGGCCGGTGCCGAAAAAGATGCGGTTCACATAATGCTCTAGTATCTGGTCCTTGCTCCACATGCGCTCGATGCGGCGGGCCAGCATCATCTCCAACAGCTTGCGGTGAAAGGAGCGGTCATTGAGGTCGGGGTAGCTATTGCGTGCGAGCTGCATGGTGATGGTGCTGGCACCCTGCACCACGCGGCCTTCCTTGATGTTGCGCACAGTCGCGCGCGCTACGCCTTTGAAATGAATGCCGCTGTGGCTGTAAAAGCTGGCGTCCTCCCGTGCCAGAAGCGCTTTGATGAAATGCGGTGAGACCTGGCTGATGGGCACGACGATGCGGTTCTCCCCGTGCATCCGCCCCAGCAGCTCACCCCGTGCATCCAGCACCATGGTGCGCTCCGGCATCTCGCCGAGCTTGGTGAGGTCGTAGGACTTCGCCAGATGCGAATAGATGCCGAGAGTGACGGCGGCGGCTAGGGTCAGGAGCAGGCTGCCACCCAGGACGGTCAGCACCAGAAGCCGCCGCCAGCGCGCCCAGCGGGAGTCAGGTGGTGGCGGACGGTGCGGTGCGGAGGGCTTGGATTTTTTCATGAACGGACTCTGACAAGAGAGTGTAATGATTCATCGCAGGAAGATGCGCTTGATTCAAGGTTGGTGTCGTATGGATACGAGCAGACTCTACAAGTCGGGTTTAAAGTTCAACGGCCAGCATCCTCCACACTCTCCTCCAATGAATGCACCCCAACTCTTCTCCCTGGCTCTGCGTCTAACGGGACTGATCTTTCTCTACTTTGCCCTTGCTGGCCTTCCCGGCGGGATTTTCAAGCTGCTGGATCATCTGGTAGCCTTTAACCTGTGGGCCGTCATTAAGGTCATCGTCGGCATCATCTGGCCATTCCTCATGGCCTGGTACTTTCTGCGCGGTGCCCCCTTCGTGCAGCACCTTGCCTACCCGAACTCGGCGAGGGAGAGTTGATCACGTTCTGATCCAGCGCATCCCCAGCGCCACGCTCCATTGATACTTCCGCGCGTGTTCGCGGATGAGGAAAGGCAGGTCGGTCTCCAAAGCGAGGTCGAAGTGTGCTGACAGCTCGTCTTTCAGCCAGTCAAGGGTGGAGCCTGCGGGCCAGTTCTCCTGTGGCGTAAAATCTGCCAGCCAGGTGCAAGGGGTCGTGAGCAGGAGCTGGCCGCCGGGCTTCACCAGGGAGGGCAAACGTTCCAGGAGAAGGTGCGGCTCGCTGAGACGGCAGAGAAGATTCGCTGCATGGACGAGATCGAAGCTGCCCAGATCAGCCCGCAGGTGCATCGCGTCTCCCTGCTCGAACCGGGTCCGGTCGCGTGGACAGTCCGTAGGCACGCGCGCGACCAGGGCCGTGGTGGCAGCCGCCTCATCCAGACGCCAGTAGGGCAGGTCGGCTGTGGCGAGCATCTGCGCGGCCTCAATGAAGCTGTGGCTGTAATCCATGCCGATGACGGAGGCGCAGTGCTTAGCCAGCTCGAACGATGAACGGCCCACGGCACAGCCGAGATCGAGCGCCGACTGCGGCTTCAAAGCAAAATCCGCCAGATCCGTCACCGTCCGCACCGCAAACCCCAGCGCCTCACGCGGTCCATTTTCCCACGGCAGCACCTCCTGCGGCGCACCGTAGTGAAAGAGCAGATATTCATCGAGCAGGCGACGGGTTTCGTAGATGTTCACGCAGGATCGGGGTTTTCTTGGGACAGTCTCGCAGACGCGGGGAGGATTTCTGGATTATGCAGGGTGATTGAGTTGCATGGGCGGCATCGTCAGGCAACTCGCAAAGGAAACTTGGCCGCAAGTCAGCCTTCTGGGTCATCCAAAATGACTTGGAGGCGTGTGGCGAGTTCGCGCGAGAAACGCCCGGTCCAACTTTCATCAATCAGTCCGACAGAAAGGAGATCGCGCAGATGCATGCGGTCTTTGTCCCGAAAGGAGATCAGCTTCATGCGCACGAGGTCTTGCAACGGCACGAGTGCGAAGCCCTCGCCAAGTTCGGTTTCATTCAACTCGGGAGTGTTCTCGATGGCATCTGGCACGGGTTTCTCACCGGCCCAGAGCACATGCACGGCGTCTCGCACCTTGGCGTCGGGACCATCGAGGAAGACATCCATCGCGCCTGCCTTGCCGAGCGAGGCAATACGCCGATGCACAAACCCGGCGGCTTCGAGAGCTTCACGGGCTTTTTCGGCATCCTCGCGGCGGAGCAGGATGTCCACATCGCGCGTGTTTCGTACAGCGCTTTCATCCACACGCGAAACCCAGGCCGCAACGGCATTTCCGCCGACCACGGCGTAATGAACACCGAGTTTCGCCAGCGCGGCGGCTGCACGTTCAAGGCGCTGTCTCACGTCGTCGATGCCTTTTGCCATGCGTTGCCAGGTTACAGGTTGAAGAGCGATTGCGGTGCTCATGGTGGACAGAGTAGGCGCGCGGCTCAGATGCAGCAACCCTCGAAATGCTCGCCAACCCGAGGTCTGGCCGATGTAATCCAAGGTTGCCAGTCACAGGGCGTTGTTTAGAATCTCGCCATGAGCACCCTGGTTCAAATCGAGTCTGCCGTGGCAGATCTGCCCCCCCAAGAGCAGTGGTCACTGCTTTCCTGGCTGCAAGCGCGTCTGCGGTCTGAGCCCAAATTGGAGCAACCATCCGCCGCTCTGTGCCCAACTTGGCTGGAAGAGGTCAGGCAGTTGAGAGAAAAATGCTCTACGGGAAAACCTGGAACCTCCGTGGAACAACTGATCTCCGAGATTCGCAGCTAATGCCATGAGCTTACTGGGACACCTCAGCACTGGCAAAACTTTACGTTCAGGAGGCAGACAGCGCCGTCTTCGAGTCTCATGCCGCAAAAAATCCCGGCATTGTGGTGAGCGAGACGGGCAGGCTGGAACTTCGTGCCGTGCTGCGCCGTCGAGAAGCCGAAGGCGCGTTGAGTCCAGGTGCCACGGAGACCCTGCATGCTTCCTTTTGTGCCCTCGTCAGCTCGGGGCAGTTCAGGGAGGAAGCGATCACGCCCGAACTGGAATCCGAGTATTAGACTTGTTCTCGGATAAGAAACGGGATGAACGCGGGCAGAAGGTGGCGCTGACTCCTGTCTTCAGGATGGGTTGCAGGCCCGCGCGGCCAGGTGGTGATTCCACAAGCCAGCGCTAACCACGG